>Ga0179593_1603998_pt1 | contig 11759 bp, 21 predicted proteins | sample CZODoug2_1_08_16_FD_185931 | JGI IMG/M metagenome (GOLD analysis project Ga0179593, IMG submission 185931) | Vadose zone soil fungal communities from Angelo Coast Range Reserve, California, USA - CZODoug2_1_08_16fungal (PacBio error correction) | ecosystem: Environmental > Terrestrial > Soil >... | reverse complement strand
GGGTATTGTTTTGAATCCTTATGCGGCCCCTGGCCTCTGTATTGAGGTATTATGTACTTGTTGCTCGTCTGTGACGAAGCGCCCCATAGAAAGATTTCATTGGATATGGGACTCCCTCTTCCTTCAATCCTTTCCTCTTTGTTTTATTTTCCTCCCCCTGATTTGGTGCACACTCCTTCTTCGCGCCCCCCATGCAAATCCCCCCCTGGCTGGTCCCCTTCAGATTTCTCCAGTACATTCGACTTATGGAGCTGCGAGATCATTCCTCATGATAGATTCCCCTCTTTTTTCCAAACTCGTATACCTTTCTCGAGGCTCTTCTTTTGCCCCATTTTTCCCCCCCTTTTCCTTTTTTATTAGAACCCCCCTTTTCTTTTCCCACAAAGGCTTCTTAAAGGTATGTCTCGCTTTTTCTGATGCACAGATTCATTTCCCCCTTCCTCACTTAGAAATCTTTTTTGTTTTCATTTTCTTTTTGTCTTCTCTAATTAGCCTCCTCCATAAGGGCACGACTTTCTCTTTTACCCGCAGCTTCCCCGTTTCACCTCCAGCCTTCTTTTTTCGAGCATTTCTCTCTCCCCACTTATACCCGTAGGATGACTGACTGTTCTCGTCTAGAGGCAGTCTCTTTACCTCCATAATTACCTCCCCCTTTCATCCTCGTGGCCTTCCCCCCCTTTATTAGTACTTAGGTCTTTTTTTTGGCCGACAAAACGCCCCTCGTAGCCCCTTTGGCCCCCCCCGGCCACACACCTCTTCTTTTCTCCTGCCTTTTTTCTTCCACCGTTATAAATGGCCCCTTATAACCATTACTTGCGGTTTTCCTCCGTTGGTGTTTTTTTTTTTTTTTGGCTCTATATCTATCGTTTTTTTCTTTTTTTTCCCGTCTTTCTTTCCCGGTGTTCAACCTCTTCCGTTGCAGCACGGACTTTTTCTTTCCTAGTTGACTGCTCCGTGTTTTGAGGTCCTTTGTTGAACTGGCGTTTTTTCGTCCCCTTCGTTCATGATTTCTTTTCCTCCCTTCGGTGTCCTCGGTTGAAATTTTTTTCTTTTTTTCTTTCTTGCTTCCTTCAGAATGGCTCGAAAGCATTCGGGAACTCCTCTGTATAGGGGTTTTTTTTTCTTCGCTTTTCCTTTTAGGGATACTGGTGTCGACCTTCATTTCTCAGGGAGCGGTCTTTCTTATTGGACCCTCTCTTGCGGCCTTTTGTCCCCCCCCATCTCTTCCCCCGGAGGCGACAACCGATTGTTGGAAAAGTCTCTCTCCCCTTATCTGTGCATCGGGTTCCCTGATTTTTTTCGAGCTCGGATACTGGCATTCTCCTTTCTTTGTTTTCCGAGCCGGTGGTGCATGAAAACTTTCCCAGGAGCTGGTTCCCCAACCTGTGCTGAGACAGATTTTTTTTCCCGGTTTTTTTTGTCACTGCAGTGGCTTTTTTGCAGTCCCCATGCGGTCGACTTACTCCACACCTGTTCTGATTACTTTGTGAAGGGGTCTTTCCGGCCTCCTTGCGCGTTTCCCTCCTCTGGTCTGAACAACGGCACCCCCCCCTTTTGAAGCAACTCAACTTTCCTCCGTGAAGCATCTGCTCCCCCCCTTGTCCCAGCTTTTTTTGAGTTTTTGTTTTTTTCCTCCCCTTGTTCCTTTTCTTGATTGGGGGGGGGGGTGGGCCTTTGGCCATTACTTACTGCCATAACGTGCTATTTCCTTTTTCTCTCTCTTTTTCCATTAAACCTCTTTTCCCCTTTTTCCACCCCATTCATTCACACTCTTGCCTTCCCTTTTTTTTTCCCGGATTTTTTTTTATACGGGGTCTGAGCTCACAGGCTTCTTTTTTTTTTCTCTACAGACATCGATACCTTCTGCTTGATTGCCTTTCACTTTCACGCCCTCGTGTGAATGACCCCCCCCCTGGAGTTGCTTTTACGTTTTTTTTTTTGTCTTTTTTACCGTCAATTCTTGTTTTTTCCCCCAGGATCTTGCCGACGTGGTTCTCTTTGAAGAATACTTTTTTTCTCCTAGTCTTATTTTAAAGTTTTTTGGAGGTTGATTCTCCGCGTTTCTGCTGCGCCGTTTGTTTTTTTTTCCTTCCCCCGTGTTTTTTTGTTTGATTTTTTTTCCTAAGTTTTTTTGGTTTTTTTTCCTGTACTTGGAAAATGTAGTGGAGTCGCCCCCCCCCCTTTCGTTTATGGCGTGGGTCTTTCTTTTTTAATTCCTTTTTTATAGTTGATCTCCCTCCATCGAGGGGCTTCACCTTCGTCGAGTGGTCTGTCCTCTTAGAACGGCCAAGTCTTTACCTTTTTGTTTCAAATCCTTTTTCTTGTTCAGTTCCCCTCTTTCAAGGCTCTTTTCCCGGCCGTTTTCCTGAAGGACTTCCGTTGTCACCGGATTTTTCGTCGCTACCTGGGATCTCCCTCCTAGGTGCATGCTGAAATTTTTTTTCTTTGCAGAGCATGAAGGAGGCTGTGCCCTGCCTACGCGGTATGCTTCTTGTTCTGGCTGACCCTTTCTTTTTCTTGGCAGGTGGCCTCTTGTATGCCCGAAAAGCCTTCTGAAAGGCCGTTTTTTTTTTTTTTTTTTGTCTTTTCGACCCATTCTTTCTCCTTGTGCCGATTTCACTTGAATTGGGTAATTGAATTTTTACACGCGTTTTCGGCGATTTTTTTGACGTCCCCTGAACCATCTTTTTCCACTTTTCCTCATGGCCTCCAGTTTTTTTTGGATTGCTCCCTTTTTCTTGATTTGCAGTTTCACCCTTTTCTATCAGGCCTTTGTTCCCAAGTTGGCCTGAGGCTATTCACCCTTCCCCACCGATTATATTTTCCTGCAAAGTTGCTTCCTCTACCCCCCCCAGCAGGAAGTGCTTGTCCGCAATCCCCTTCCCCACTGAACTAACTCCTCTTCGAATTTCCCTTTTTCTTCCCCATCGTTCTACTTCCTTCTGATGCACCTCTTTCCCTTCGGGACTTCTTGTTTTCTCTGCAAACTGTCCAACCTCACTCGCGTCCCTATTTTTCTCTCTCCGGCGTAGTTTTTTTTTTCCCCCTCCCTCGTTTCTTTCGTTTTATGTAGATACCAATCTTGCCCCGGATTGTTATGGGTTTTCGTATTCCCTTGTCCTTCCTTCTTTAGTTATTTTTTTCGCTCTTCCTTGTTTTTTTTCCCATACAAATACAGGGACTTTTTTTCCTTTCTTCAGACCCACCCCAGATTAGAACTGGACTTTTCGCTGTCTCCCCCCGACGATTCTACTGCTAACTATTAGTTGCCCGTCCTCTTCTCGCATCACGCATAAACGAATTTTTGGGCTCTTTTCTAACTCTCATCCCCCCCCACAATGTTTTCCCAAGTAAGCTACTTCCCCCTCAAACAGCTTCCCTTGTGATTTCCCTATTTTAGAACGTTCATTTCCAACGACTTCTTCCCCCCCCCTCCCAAGAATACTTCCTTATTCCTCCTTAGAATTTTCTCTTGTCTCTGTATTCTAACCGCTTCTTCATCGTTTTGTCCGTCCCTCGCTTGGCTTTCTTCCCAGATGTTTTTTTGTTGTCAACTCCCTCCAGCAACACCCACCCTCGGCTCCCTTTCTTATTTCCCTCGGTGGACTGCTTTCTAGCGAAAAAACCAAAAACCAAACCCCCTCCTTTCCTTACTTTTAGATTTTCGCATTCCCCCTCAAACTTTAGTAACCTCCAAGTTCGCTGTCAGCCCCTCTTTGTTATTTTTCCCCTGACAGTCCACCTTGTGAATTGAATTCAAACGTATGCCTTCTTCCATCCCCCCGTCCCTCCCCTTCCCCACAGTAAGTCGTCTCGAAGGCGGATGTGCCCCTCCATTTTTCGTGCACTAGCTTTTTTTCTTTTAACCCCCTCTCCATTGTGTAGAGGTGGCTTGCCGTTTCCTTTTCGCCTCTCTTCTTTTCAAGCTCCTGCCCCCTCCAAACCCTTTTTCCATCGTCTTTCTAGTAATGCATTGTCGATGTGTTTTCTTCCCTCTCTCCTCGGGCACCGGTTAGTCTGAGGATCGTAAGATTCCCCATGGACTTTCATGTCTCGCTCTTATGAATTTCTTTCAATTCCTCCCAAAGTGTTCCTTTCAGCTGATCGTTTTTTTTGATATGTTATCTTCCCACTTTTTTTTCCCTCCTTTATGGCAAGTTTCTTAAAAATCTTTTTTGCACAAGATACTTCATTCTTTCCGAAACCCTTTTTTTCACTTTTTTAGCTCTCCCTTGATTGGATCTCCTCTTTCTCGTATGTTCTCCATTAGCGGCTTTTTTCTAAACGAGTGCACATCTTTCTGCCCGTACGCCTCATTCTCGCACCCTTCTTCCCGAGATTTTTTTTCCACGGTCGAACTTTTCTTGCTGCCAGGTCCTGATTCTTTTCTTCTCTCTGTGAAACCCCCCCCCCCTTATTTTGCCTCGGCAAAACCCCTCTCTTCGCAATAGGTGCCCCAGCGCCGCACTTCCCTTGTATCCTCCTGACAACACTTTCCCCCTAATATACTCCGTTCCCTTTCTGCGGATCTCTTTCCACGTTTTTCTCTCTTCCTTCCCCCCGGTATTCCCCTCGACCCTCCTTTCCTCCTCCCGTTTTTTTTTTTATGATTTTCTTTCTCTCGCAAAGGGTATCTTGCTTTGGCTGGGCAACTCTTCATAACGGGGAGTTTACTTTCCACTCCTCGTTCCGCTACCGGAGATTCTGTCGTGTTTTTTTTTTCTCTCATGTCCGTGGTCTTTCCGCTGGCGTTGACCTCATTGTCTCGCTTTTGTTTTTTGATGGCGCTTTCTTCTTTTCGTTTAGTTTTGTCGCCCTCCGTCAATCTCGTATAGGGTTTTTTTCCCCGAGAGGATTCTTTAGGCTACGGCCTGCCCCAGTCACTCTCATTTTTTTTCCTTTGAGTCCCCCGGATATGGGTTTAACTTCCGTTGTCTGGTCGATTCAACCCCCCTTAAACGGCCGTACCCCGAGGGTTCCCTCTAACTTCGTTCCTTTTCCTTAATCTGATTCTATTTTTCTGAATTTTTTTCTGTGCGGAGCTTCTTTCCCTTTTGGAAGCGTTCCTTGACTGTCCTTCCCCCCAAAAATGAGTGTTCATTTTTCCCCCTCTTGATTGGGCAAAAGCTGCCCCCCTGGGGGCGGAATCGTCCCATCCTCAAACTCATTTTTCCAGTTGGTTTTTTCAGACATTCGAGTTGTGGCTTGGCCCCCATTTTTCGATCGTAGGTCATCTCCAACCCCTCCTTGAACTTTTAATTTCGTGCGGCCTCCCTTGTGAGGGCAGTGGAGATTTGTATTTTGGAGACAAAAGTCCCCCCCTTATGCAGCACCTCCTTTTTGCCGATTTCCTTTCATGCTGCTTCCCCCTTTTTTTGTGGCGATCTTGAAGGCTCTTTTTCTTCTTCTTCCCTGCTTTCTTTTAACGAGGGCAATTTCTGAGCTTTCCCCTTTCTATCAGGCCTCTTTTGTTTCTCCCTTCCAACTCCCTTTTTCCAGGGACACCCATTCCCTCCCCCTATTGATGACAGCGACGCCTTCCCTCAAACTATAGAGGATTCCTTCTTCCTCTTGGCTTTTTTCCTCGTTATTTATTCTTTTACAAGGACCTGATTTGAAGGGTGCTCGTCCCACGGATTTTTGCACTTTTTTGTGTTAGTCCGTTTTTGGACGGTTATTCCTTTTTTGTTTTTTGTGTGGTATGTTTTCCCTCTGACTCGCGACCCCCTCGGTGGAAGACAACCCCTTTGTCCCCCGGCTTCCCCTTTTCTACTCCGTGCGGAAGTATTTTCCTTTAGTAGAGGATTTGAGGTTGGATTCGTTTCTCTTGCCGCACCCCCCTTTGAGCTTTTTTTGGATTTTCAGAAAGAGGTAGTTTTCTTGTAAACGTGTTTTTGAGAATTGGAGCTCCCCATTCATTCCCCCCTTTTTCGTTTCTCTTTTTGTCTGGCAATGTCTTCTTCTGTTCCCCTCTATTTTTTCGACATTCCCTGGGGAGTTTCCCTCCCACATCGCCAGATTGTCCCTTCCTTTTTTGATTATGTAACCTCCCTCTTGTCCGAGTCCCCAAAAGGACGTAAGTCTTTTCCCCCCGCGCGTGTCTCACGCCACCCAGGCCATCCTTTTTACCTGTTCCATTTTCTCATTTACTCCACGGTCGTACGATTTGATTCCAACTCGCGAAGCCTCCGCTCTCTGTTTGATGTCTTACTTTCTGTCCTCCTTCTTTCGCCCCCTTTTCTTCTTCCCCAGCAGACGTCGCTTTTCCCTGTTGCTTTCAGCTCTACCCGTAGTTAGTTTGCATTGTTCTCTTCCTCACCACAAAATCCTTTTGTCCCCCTTCTTAACCCGACCAGCTCCCCCTTCCTTTTTTTCTTGCTTAAGGATTGGAACCCTCCCTCATGTTTCAATTGAAGCAACCCCTTTTCCACGGCGGCTGATGTCATTTTTCTCCGTCAGAAAGGGCCCTTTCTTCCCCCCTTCCGGTTTTTAGAGAATCCCCTTAGGTCTGCCCGTCTGCATGTCCTCTCCATCCAGAAGTTGTTTTTTCTTCCCTTTCCCCCCCTCTCCATTATTCTTCCCCCCTGGCACAAAAGATTCTCACCTTTCTTCTCGCTTTATGTCCCTCCTTTTTTTTTGACCTCATCAACCAAGCAGCCTTCTTGTCGGAATCACCCATTAATAACTCAGACTTAGTTTTATTTTTCCATTCATTCTTCTCCACGTGGTCTTGCTGTTCACCCTCTTCGAATGTAGGTTGTTAAACGCGATCCCCCCCTCTTGTCATATGATCGTATTTTTCCCCCCCTTTTTTTGTTCGTAGAGCCAATTTTTAGTAACTTGGACCTCCCTTTCTGGGCTACGTCCTCCTGGACTCTTTTACCCTCAAATTCCCTGTTTCTACGTTTCTTATCACCGATTTCTTTCCCCCACTCGGAGTTGTTTCTAAACTTTCGATTTCTTTCTTTTCTATCTTCTCTTTTCCCCCTTTACCGTCTGACACCTCTCCCTCCCCATAAAACGAATTGTTTCCTTCCCCCCCCTCCTACCCAGTCCCCTTTTTTTTTTACCTCACCACCCAGCCGTCTAAACCTGTGACAACAAGTATCCCCTGTCACGTATCAACTCCCCGAAAATCTCTCTTCCGATGACCTCCTTCGTTGGAGTCTTTCTCCCCCTCCTAGTATAATTTTCCTTTTTTTTCATCTGGTATTTTTCCCCTTCTGGGAGTCGTCAAAGTCCCAGAAAGAATTAAAGTACAGTCGCGCAGTCCTATCCCTCTTTTTCGTTTCCCTTTTCTTCCTTTTTCAGCGACCCTCCACTTTTCCTCGAAATTCCCCATCCTTTAGTTCTCCTTTTTCGTATCTTTCAGTCCCATTTCGGACTTCTTTGCCCTGAACCCCTAATAGGATTTTTGATGCGTTATTATTCCTCCCCTTGCATCTGCATTTACCCTTTCTCGTTTTCGGACCCGATTGCAAGCCTTTCCTCTCCCCCACCTCAGGTTTTTACATTTAACCCCTTCCCCCTTTTGAGTGCTGCACTTCGTGTGTGACATTCACGTCCAATTCCCCTCAAACTACACCCTTCTTTTTTTCTTTTTTTTTTTTCATTTCTATTACCATGTGGGAGATTTTTTTTTTTTTCCCCCCGCCCTCCGCTGCCTTTTTTTTCTGTCCCCTCGCAAATTTTTCTTGTTCTGTTTGCGTTCCCCCCCATTCTGTATCTGCCCCCCATTTACCATGCGCTTCCTTATGGGGCCATCTCTTTTTTCCCCCCTGTGATTCTTCTTTTTTTTCTTTTTTTTTTCGTGTGCATGGATACTGAAATTTCCGGCCGTTTCCTAGTTACGCCCCCCTTTTCTGCTCATTCTTTTGCTACTTTTAATAAGGTAGTATTTTCCCGCGCCTCCACTGTTTTCTTCGCGTTTCTCTTTTGCCACTTTTCAACTATACTCTTATTTGGACTTGTTTCTTGCTGCAAGTCCTTTTTCGTCTCTGTGCCAGGCAATTACCTTTCAGCCCCTGTCATCGACCCCTTTCTCCTTCTCCGCAACGGCCCAGCCTCCCCAGAATGCTCCCAAAGGGCAGAAATCCTGCTGCCCCCTTTCCGCGTGCCTTTGTTGCCCCCCGTCCCTTCACAGGTAGTGGGCCCGCGCAGCCACCCCATCCCCGCCGGCAGAGATATCCACTCTGCTTTTTTTTCTTTTTTTTCGAGGATTTATATCACCCACTTTTCTATGAAGAAAGTGGCTTTTTCCCCCTTAGAGGGCCTTTTTTTGACCTGGACACCTCCATGTTTTTTTTTTTGATCTTTCTATTCATGGCTCCCCTTTTTGGGTCCATTCCGGTCTAAGCGGCTTTTTTTTTTTCTTGTCTTTTGAAAAATGAAGATGTTTCTTTGGGTCTGTCTTCGGATCGTGTTTTTCTGCTCTTCCCTGTTTCCCCACTCCCCCCACGTTAATCCTCGTACTTGGGGTCCCTTTTTTCTTGCTGGCAACGTGTCTTCCCCCCCCGGGCTTTCTTCCCAGGTGCATTTCTATTAGGATTGAGCGTTCGGTCTCCTTTCCTTCGCCCCGTTTTTTTACAATCTTTTTTAGGCGAAACCCACTTGCTTACAGGGAGTCTTTCCGGGCCGGATCTTTTTTTCTCTTGTTCAATTTTTAGGATTACTTTTGTCCCTCCTTTCTTCTGATCATGAACCCCTCTGATTGGTTCTTTTTTAGAGCAGCGGTCTTCTTTTACACCGTGTGCGATCAGACGTTTTTTCCCCTTTTTTTTCCAGGAAGGGCTTCCCGCCTCATTCCTCACTTGATTACTCATCGCAGGTTCTTTCTAGTTGCAGTGATCTTTTCTCTTCGAAAAACCCCTCCCTACTTACCTTCTTCTTCTGGTAAGAGTGAATGGTCACCTCCCCAGTAGTGCTGAGTGTGGAATATATTTCTCTTGCTCTTTAGAGACGTTTTTTTCCTCCCCCTTCTTTCCTACCTTCTCCGTTTATCGCTCCCTTTTTCCCCCCTTCGATGACCTTTGTTTTTCCTACTTGTTTATTTAATCCCCCCTCCTTGCAGGCGAAAATTTAGTCTCTCCCCCCTACTAGTGGAGGGAGCCCCCTTTGGCTAATTCCTTCATCGCAGATCTTTCCCCCTTTTTCTGTTAGGCTTCTTTCTTTTGCGTCACGAAGGCTGTGCCTTTTTTGATATTGACCGTCTTTTTTTTGAGGCCCCTCGCCACATCTGTTTTTCGCCCAAGACCGGACGGGGACACGATTGAGACTCCCTTTTTTTACTTCTGTGTTCTGTTTCCATGGGTTTGCGTATTTTCTTTTTCTTGGATGGATTTTTCTGTCTTTTTTCTGGCTGCTGTTCAACCTTTTTATGGGGGCTTTTGATGGTTCTGCAGAGTTAGGGTCGTATCTGGTAACTTTGGGACGTCCCCGTGTGATTCTTCCAGACATTGTTTTCCCCACATCCCAATGCGTTTTTTCCTTCCTTGGGTTGCTTTTAGGTTGTCCTGCTTTATTTCTCTTAACCTTACAGACGGTGATTTCTTTACATCTGAGTGCGAACCCCCCCCTTTTGTGTCTGTCGAATCTATTTCTTTTTTTTTATACGGACCCACTTTGATGTTTTTTTTCACAAGACCCCCCCCTGCTGCGTTGATCCCTACGGATGTCAAGGCTATTCCCCCCTTGCAGACCTTTTCTTAACCCCCCCCCCTGAGAAGCCCCTATTGTCGAACTCCTGTGACATCCGCGGACTTCCTTTCTTCCCACCCTTTTCCGTTTTTCTCCCTATTCGAAATTTCTTTTTTTCCACCTTCAGATCGATTGGGTTTTTTCTCTCTGTGGTTTTTTTTCTGACCCCTTTTTTTTTTCATGTGATCTGTTTGCTCTGAACAAGCCACTGCCTTGTGGATCTGAACTCCCCTCTTCCCCCCCTTAAAACCCCTTCTTTCTTGTATTTTCTTATTGGACCACTTTTCCTTTTAAAAGCAACGGTTCCTTTGGCTGATGGGCCAGACGCCAGGTGACCCTTTCTTTTCCCCATCTATCTCTCCTCCCTTTAGCTATGTTTTTTGAGAGACTGATTATTTTCCTCCCGTTTCTGGCGCGTCAAATTCGCCGCCCGTTTCACCCCGCTTACCAGTTCACGTGTGGCTTCAATGTATTTTTCAATCGCACAAAACTTTTTCTCCCACTTTTTCGTGTCCCTTTTTTTTTTAACCCTTCCCAGGCTTGCCGTGTTTTTTTGCTTGACTTGTCCCGTTTCTTCACAATATTCCCCTTTGCCACTAAAAAACTCATCTTAGGGCTTTCCACCTCCGCCAGCTTTTTACGCTTTCAGTTCTTTTTCTCTGCAACCCTTCTCCGCATCAACCTCTCTTCCTTTTTCCCTTCGGGTTCTTTTTTCCATCTTTCTGTGTCCCCCCTCCTGTCCTTTTCTCCGGCGTGTAACTTGTCGAGCCGCATCCCTTTTTTTCCCCACGCATCCTGAAGCCGTCTTCTCAGAAATCACATTGTGTCCACTTGCAGTCCCCAAGATTCGACAGACCACTCTTTTTCCTTTTTTTTCAACCCCTTTCTGTCCTTCTTTTTTCAGCGCCCGTTCTTTGATTTTTCCCCCCGACACACTTCCTTGGGATGTGGCTCTCCTTCACCAAAAACAGTTTTCCCTATAATTCCCACCCCCACTTTGATTGCGTTTCCCACTCCCAAACTCCCCCCCCAGCAAACTCCTCCATTTCCCTCTCATTGCTCCTTATTCTCTTTCCCTTACTCGTCCTTTTTTTTCTTTAAATACTGGAGTTTTTTTTCCTTTTCAAGATTTTGGGCGGAGTTTTTTGGGAACTCCAGCAACACACGTTTACTCCCCCCCCCCTTGCAGAGAATTTTTTCCCCTCTTTCCATGAGACTTTTTTGCCCGAAACACCTTTCCTTGCCATATCTTCTCCCAGATTCATCCTTTAGCTTCCCCCCCCCCTTTTCGGTATATTCCTTTCTTCCGATTTTGGGACTATTATGGTTAGTGGCCCTTGCCCTTCCTTTTCGTTGACCCCTCTCGATAACGCTCTTCTCCGTATCTTCCTGAGTACAAGTGATGTTTTTTGCCTTGCGAACCCTGCTAGTCCCCCCATGACTTCTTGCTCAGAGGCTTCAGCAGTCAGTCCCCATCGGTGGAGTGTTTTTCCATTTGTCGGCCTCGCTTCCCCCTCCTTTTCTTCCCAATTCCCCCTGTGGCCCCTTCGTATAAGTACCTTTCGATTGCCCGCTGCAAGCCACTTCTGCCCTTTTTCCTCCAAACGGGTAATTTTTATGTTTTGATTTTTTCCCCAGCTGTTATTTTTTCCCCCCTTTCATGGCGCTTTCCCCTTCCTTTCCCCCTCCTCTCGAACCTTTCCCCCGATAATGGAATATCCCTTCCCCTTCTTCTTTTTTCCGTAACTTTGTCCTCTGCTTTTATCAGAGCTTCCCCGTACTTTTTGCTCCCTCCAGCGTTTTCTTCCCCTGGGACTTCGCGGTCTCCCCCCCTTCTCTCTCGCTTTTCCTCGTCTCTACATGCTTTTTGCGTTTCAAAAAAGGGCTTTTTTAAGCAGCCAGTGCCCTCCTCCTTTTTTCCATAGGGACTGTGCATTCTTTTCCCTTTTAGGTTTTTCTTAGGAACCTCAACTCCACCATTCCCTCCCCCCCGCAAAACCTCCTTGCTGCCTCCCTCTTGCGGCCGAATCCCCCTTCCCCCCCCCATTGCCTCTCGGAGAGAT
>Ga0179593_1552265_pt1 | contig 11759 bp, 16 predicted proteins | sample CZODoug2_1_08_16_FD_185931 | JGI IMG/M metagenome (GOLD analysis project Ga0179593, IMG submission 185931) | Vadose zone soil fungal communities from Angelo Coast Range Reserve, California, USA - CZODoug2_1_08_16fungal (PacBio error correction) | ecosystem: Environmental > Terrestrial > Soil >... | reverse complement strand
GCTCCGCCTCGTTTATTCCTCTTCCCCCCAGCCCTCTCCCCTACAACACTAAGCTCCTCGTTTTTCTACGGGGACCCGGTTAAAAAGCGTGGCTTTCACCCTCCTTCCCCGAAAACACTTACCTTTTTTCCCCCAAATTATTCATTGGACTCGGTGTCCCTTCGAATCCCCGCCCGCTCTCGTCCTTCCCCTGGCTCATGACTCCCCCCCCCCCACTAGTCTAATATTTCGAGACTTCAGGGGTTCGACTTTGTTGGCTCCCTTTTCGTCCCCTTCCCCTCTTAAACCTTCAAAAAGTCCCACTCCCCCTTCCCGCAGAGGCCACCTGGTCAAGCCTCCCATTGATTCGGCTGACATTGCCCTCCTTTCCCCCTGGCGCCCAGTTCCGTCCCCCTTGGTACAGCCACCTTACCATTTTTTTCCCTGCCTTCCTTTCTCTTCCCTTTTGCCGGGAGACCATTGTTCCACTCTTATTAGGCCCGGGCCAGCCCCGTCCCACTTTTTCTTCAGGGGGTTTAAGCAAATTTTGGCACACCGGCCCTCGCACCTTCAGTGCGCCTCGCAGTTGCGCGGATCCCCCCTTTCCTTTTCTCACCCAACCACCCACCCCCCTGGACAATTTATTCCCAATAAAGAGATTCTTTGCGTCTTGCCTCGTTCCCCGTCTACAGCCCTCCTTCACTCCCACTGATTTTCTTGTTGTTCTTGGACTTCTTTCTTCCCGACCCAGAAAGCCACTATCATTCGCCAGGCTGACTTCTTTAACAGCATTTCCCCCCTGTTGTTCTCGCGTTTTGTGTTTTTAAGTTCATCATCCTTTGCCCCCGGCTTATCACCACGTGTTACCCCACTGCGAGCAACGTACTCGGTCCCCCTGCTTTTGACTTTTTTTTTGCTTCTTTTTCCTCTGTCGCCAAGAAAGTCCGTATGATGTGACTTCAGTTTTAGGGACCCCCTTTGAAAAACCTCCCCACCCTTTTTTTTGAGAACTTTTTGATCTGATTTTCGCCTCAGCCGGGCCAGCCCTTTTTTGTGTTTTGCGTCGCCGAGCAACCCTCTCTCGTCCTTCCCACCCCCAAACAACGTCCCCTGGATGGTATTTAAACCCTCTCTGGCAAACTTTACCGAGACTCCTGCTTGGGCCCCTGTTTCTTTTTTCGCCCAGCCCCCCAGTTGTCCACAATTCCCCTTTTCTTCGGCTGAAAAATTTCCTTGCCCCCCCTCGCGCACCCTTTTCCCATCCCTCCCATCAAGGGTTTTTCTTTAAGTGTTGTTATAATGCATCCCCCCTTGGAACACCCCGGCACTGTTTCAATCCTTTTCCTTCTGAACCCTTGCTTCCCCGCCCGTCTCTTATCTACCTCAAGTTTGAGTCCTTGTTCCCCCATCCTTGTCTCACGTACCCGGGACAAGAACTCCTTATGATATGCCCATTTAGTAAGACGGGTCCCCTTCCTTTTTTGAGGTTTGACCAGTACGATCTTTTTTTCGTACCTTTTCTTCTTACCCCCAATTCTTCGTCCTCATGTGCCCGTCTCGTCCTCCATACCTGGTCCCCGTTTACTTTCTTTTTTCCTTTCCAACCTATACGCGTTCATTCCCCCTGACATCTCTATTTTGCCTTTAACACCACTATCCCCCTGTTTTTTTTTTTTTCCCACGATCCGACTGGACCATCCCGCGGGTTAGGTTCTTTTTTGTGCCTTTTTTGGCCTCATCTTTCAGCGACTGTTTTCATCTATTCCGGCCGTTCCTTTATGGTATGTACCCTTGAGCTTTTTTGCTTGTTACCTCCCCCCATTGTTCTCGACTTTACGCTCATTCCCCCCAAACGTCCCGCCATTGCCGGATGGACCGTCCTCAGGTCACCTCCTCCCCCCATTTTGGTTTTTCCCCCCTCTGACTTTTCCCTAACCCCTTTATGTCAAGCTTTTCCAAGTCAACCTCTCAGTTTTCGTCTTCCTTGGCACTTGACAGGCACTGTGCTTGCCCTGGTTCTTATGTTTCCCCCCTTTTCATTTTGTTTTTCTTCTATTTTGGCTCTTCCCCTCCCTTCCCCCTCGGGATCACCCTCCCCCGGGTACCACGTTCCCGGCAGGAGTCTTTGCTCTTTCCCCTACTTTTCGTGTTCCCAAGTGGTTTAAACATTTTTTCGCGGGGGCGGTCTGTCGCTCTTCCTTCCTCCTTTCCCCCCACTCCTTTCACCCTCAGCTCGATTCCAGCTTTTTGCCTTTCGGATTGGGGCTTGCAGGCTTTTTATTGACCCGCATGTTAGTTCCATCACATGACAACCTCCCCCCTCGCAGTTCGATGGAACAGGGCGCCAGCGCATTCTTTTGGATCTTTTCCCTATCCGGTTGGTTCGTTTTGAGTCTTCTTTTTTTGACCTGGATGGCCGACCTGTTTCTGGTCCTTTTTTTTTTTTTCCGGGTTGGTGCGCCTTCACTGTGTCTTTGTTTTTTTGTGCTTCTTTTTCCTGCCCCCCCCTCTCTTTTTCTCGTTGATTTTATCCTCCCCCCCCCCCTCAAGTCCATCCCCTTTCGTTTTTACCCTTGCCAAGTGCTTCTTTTTGTATTGGTTTTGCCGCAAGTGCGTGCCTCACGTGGCGACCAGGACTTTCCTTCTGCCACATTGATCCGGCGTCCCCCATTTTCAACCCCCTTTGTGCTGACCTCCGTCTTTCCCCTTCAGTTTGCCTTTTTTTTCACGTCTCGTTGATGACTTTTCAGGGGATCTTTTTGGGTGGAAAGGGTTTTCTTTTAGACCTTGACAGCGGGGGACGGTTCAGAAAGTCATACAATAGTTTCCCCCCCTTTGTCTCGATTTGGTACTAGGACCCCACGCTCCCTTCCTTTTTTTCCCCATTTGGCCCCTAGCAGGGGTGCCTCTCTTTGTCTTGTCAAACTCTCTCCTACCCCCTTCGGCCCCCCCCTGGGCTGCTTTTTTTTTCTTTTTGATTTTTCGCCCGATTAACGTCACTTGGGGCGGTTCCCCACTTAGTGTTTTTTTTCCCCCCCTTCGACCTTTTCTTGGTTTGCGAACCCTTTCGGCCCTGAAATCCGTTTTTTTTGCCACCCGCCCATTTTTGGACCAAACTGCGCCCCCTTCTTTTCTCAGACGTTCTGAAGGAGGAGGCAGTGATGAAGCCCCCAGGCAGTTCCCATTACGTTCTTTCAGGGATGTCTCTTCTTTTGGTCCCACCCCTCGGTTCTTCAAACCTATTCCCTGGCCTTGTGCGTCCTGAACCCTTCAATGTTCTTTTTTTGAGAGATCAGAGGTGGGAGTGACGGTGATGAGTTTTTTGGTGTATTCCCTTTCTAGGTTCTTCCCCCGTGGCGCTCGTCTTTTGTGTTGCCCCTGCCCGATGTTAGAAGGTGGGTGGCTTCGGTTCAGTCCTCAGTCCTAGGGCTTGACCCTTCCCTTCTTTCTGTCAAGTTCCCCCCGTTTTTGATTTTTTGTTTGAAGGGCCCTCCACGTTTCTCGCCTTTGCCTTTGATTGCCCCGTTCGGTTACTTTTTTGAACTCGATCGAGCAATCTCCAACGGTCCCTGGCTTTAGAACTTTGGTTGAAGGCGCCCGCCCTCCTTTGGCTTCCTCGCGAACGTTGGGTCCGTAGTCTGTTCCATTTTCCTCCCTTTGACTTTAACATGCCTTTTTTTGACCTTTTTTTTTCACGATTGAGCGGGCCTTTTCCCTCCGGGCCAGGATTGGAAAGTTCCCCTCCCCCACTGGGTTGGTTCTTAATACTCCCCCCCTGGATCTTTCTTTTCTTCTTTCCGTATCGACTCCTCGTGGGATAAGCATTGGGCGGGTCTCGTACCTGTGACAGGTCTATGGGTTTTGCGGTTTTTTCTATAAATCACATCGCCCGGTCCTGTTTTTTTTTCAGGCTGGTCCCCCGGGTTTTGACCAGATGTCCTCATTCGTTTACTTCTGCCAAGACTTTTACTCTCCAGTCTTTGAACCCTTTTTTCCCTATGTGGCCCCTTCGATATCCCTTCCGTGGTCCGTTGTGTTTTCCCCTTTTTTTTTTCCTTTTTTTGTTGCGGGGTTTTTTCCTCTCCTTTCCCTGTGCCCCAACCCATCGACTGGGTCTTTTTTTCTCTGTTTTCCTTCCTTCTTCTTTCCACCCTTTCTAGTTGTTCTTTTGTCTGCGTGCCTTTACACGCTGGCCCTTCCCCTTCACATTTTCCTCGCCCTTTTTAGGTGGCTTTCTGGGAAGTGGACTTTCCCCCGTCCGCCAGGGATTGAGTGAGAGACGCTTTTTTTTCTTTTTCAGTTTCATGGGTTGGATCCCCTTTTGGCTTTTTCCCTTCCTTCCCGTAGGGCGCTACACTTACTCCAAAGTTCCCCGGTCTTTTTGATCTCAGCTCCTTCCCCAATTTTCTTTTTGCTATTAAAGTCATTCCCTTCGCCCGGTGATCTCGGCTCCGGAAAACTCCCGCCGCCTTTATTTTTTCCTGTTCCTTTTCTTTCAACTCCAGGTTGCCCGGTCTGAAAACGATTTTGCTTTCTGCTTTTTTGGGCGTGTCCTTGGCTTGGACCTTTCCTTTTTTTGGTAGTTTCACCCACAACCCTCCCCGGCCCCGACCATCGTTTTGAAACCAGTCTGTGCTTTCCTCCTTGGCGGTCCGGGCGATTCGCTTCGCGTGGTTTTTCCCAACCAAGTGGCGATCCCCTCAACTTTTTGCGAGGCTGGTTGGGTACGCGGTTACTTTTAGGACTTAACTCGCGTTCCGGGTCCGAGGGTTTGGCCCAGCTACGAGTTCGTTTATTGGTACCCTTTTTGTGACACTTTTTTGGACGGCCACGGTGAGTCCTCTCTTTTTCCCCTCCTTCTTGTGTGGGGGTTTTTTTTGATGTCTAGTACGGTCAGGCCCGATTTTTTTGCTGCCTTTATTAGTTGTACAAAAGACTAGACTGAGTTCCGCCGGCGGACCGTACCAAAGCTTTTTTTTTTACTTTTCTTTTATTCCCTCCCTCCCCCCCCCCCTGCTCCTCCAATGTTACGGTCAATCCCCTTTTCCAAACCCCTGTTTGAGGACTCCATCGGCCCACCTAAGCAAAAGTCTTCTACCAATTTCTTTCAAATTCGTTTTAGAGGCAGCATTTTTTTTTTTTCCAGTAGAGGGTGTTTTTTCCTTCCCTTCATCTCAAAGGTGGTCCCCCACCACTAGGCCGTATGTGGCCGTCACCTTCCCTTCTTTGATTTTCGGGCTGTTACCTATTTCTTGTTTTTTTTTGGGCCATTCGTTCCCAGTCCCCCTCAACCACTTGTTCCGGCGCGAGCAGGGTTTTTCCCCTCGGGAATTTAGGGTCCCTTTTTTTGATAGTCCCGGTCGTGCCCCCCACGTTCGCGGTAACAGTTTTTGCTTCCCTTTTTTTTCCACACCGTGCCCTTGTCCCCACTTCGATTGCCTGCAGGTCTCTTCCTTCTCGGACAACCCCCGGTTAGACCTTTTTGAAATAGTTCCCCCGACCTACCTTCCGCTTACGCCCTTTGCGTATTTCCCTCTTCAACTGTCCCTCCTCAACTCCTTTTCACCGCTTTATGTCGTCGGTGGGTTTCTCTGGTGCCCTTGGTTCTCCCCTTTGGCTTTTTCAGTGAAATACGGGCCTCCTGCCCCCCTCTGCCAGCTCGCCACGAGGAACTAGATGTTTTTTACTTTCATACGATGTTCCGGCAACCCCCTCCATTGCGCCCCCAGGTGAGACTTTAGGAATCTTTTCTTCCCGCCGCTTTGAAAGGTTGGAGGGTGGTCCCCCCCCAAACGCGCGTCTTTCCCTCCGTTAGGCCCCAAGAAAGTCCCGTTTAATTTCCGCGCCTCGTCAACTTCGCCTTAGGGAGAGAAAGACTTCCATTCCTTTTACTTTTTTATTGATTTTTTTCCTCTCCCAAGTGTTTTCCGTCCCCTCTGACGTCCCCCCGTCGCCGAAGTGCCAGTAGTGTGATGGAAAACTCGATTCGGCCCTCCCCCCCCTCCCTCCTGTCAAACAGAAATAAAACCCCCTTGTTTTCTTTTTGGCTGTCAAGCCCAGCAGTTCAGCTCCCCTTTCTTCCCTTCCTTTGGTTTCATGTGATCCTTGCCGATCGGTTTTCTGTTTCTCATTGACAAATCGTCGGACCAGTGGGTTTTTTAAGGTTTCCTCCTTCCCTTTTCTCAGATGTCACAAGCCTGCGCTCTTTAGTTTCCATTTTTTCCGCTTTTCTTTTCGGATCTTCGCAACTCATAATTCCCAGGGTCTCCGGCCTTGGGCTAACACCGTTTTTCTTTTCCCATCCCCTCCCAGGAACTCCTCAAGATCCTTTTCCGTCGCCCCCCGGTTACCAGGAGTCTTCCCCTTGAGCTTTTTGCACCCATGATCTCCCCTTCCTTATGCTTGGAAAACAAGGGCGGCGTTCCTCGCACTGTCCCCCCTTTTCGCTCAGCTCTCATCACCGCGAGTCTAGGAGGAAACTGTCCTTTTTGACGGCACCCCCCCCCCCTTCCATTTTTTTTGTCTTACAGTTTCCCACGCGTATTGTTTCTCCCCGGACTCATTTTCTTTTAAGGCGCTTTTTTGTGCGCCTTTCCAGGGATCCCTTTTCTCCCCTTTGATCTGTTTGAACCTGCTTTTGCGCTGCCCCCCCCGTTGATACAATTTTTTCTTTTTTTTTGTCCTTTCTGTTTGTTCTAGAATAGCTTTTTTTCACCCCCTCCCGGCTTTTGGTGCGGCCCCCCCCTCCTTTTCCACGGTGTTACCCTTAGGAGGAACCCCCCCTGTTGCAACCCAAAGACCTTTTCCTTTCCCCTTCTTTGCTTCCCCCCCTGGATCCTCTGGTCCTTCTCTTTCCCCCTCCGAGCTCACTATTCAGGATCAACCCCCCGGTCCTCACACTTTTATGGGCTTCCCCAGTTTCCCCCTTTGCCACACAAGCCTTTTGCCACTTATCGACTTAAAGGACTCCCACCTCATCAGTAGGTTCTTTTTCGTGACGTCAGTGTTCCGGGTTTTCAATTGTCATTTTTCGGGCAGGTAAGTCCCCCTTGCTCCCTTCCCCCCCCTCAGATTTCCCCCCCTTCCCTTTACTCTTCCTATTTTTTTTTCTCCCCCCTATTTTTTTTCGTGAAAGTTTGGCTGCCCTTTCTGGCGGATAATCTTCCCTCTCCTTTTTGCCCTACGTAACCCTGAAAATTTCACTCTTCAGTCCTACCGGAACCAGGTTTCCACGATCATCTCCAGGACTAACTCATTTTTAAATTAATTTCCCTTTTCCCGTTTTGTTGGAGAGAGTATAACCGAACCCTCTTTGGCGGCATGTTCAGCTTAGACCTTTGGACCCCCTTACTTTTTGCGTTTTTGTGGATGTTTTTCTTTTTTCGTTTCGGGTCTTTCGATAGTTCATCTGTATTTACGCCACTCGCCTTTTCACATACACTCCCTGTTGACACAATTGCTCGGCTGCTGCTTTTTTTTAGTTTAGTTAGGGAATGGCAGCCTCTGACGGGATTCCTGACCGATCCCCCCCTTTTTCACTTTTCCCCTCTATTCCATGATTCCTCTGCTTCTCCGTTCATTGGAACCGGGGTCATTGTGCTGGCTGGTCCCTTTGGGACGGGAAGTCTCCATGGACCTTCCCGTCAAAAAACACTTTGCTTCCGTTTCCTTTTTGATTGGAAGGACGAGTATCACCTTTTTCTTTGCTTTCTGCGCTCGATTTCTTAGCAAGGAAGTATCATCGTCTGGTTCTTGCCGCCTTTTAGTTTTTTTGATGGTCGGTCCTCTTTCGTTTCAGGACCGGGCGGACTCCAGGGCAATTTTGAACTTCGTGACAGGATTTTTAGACCAGGCTGTGGCACCAGGATTTGATATCCCAGGAGGGTCCATCCCGGAGCCCCTTTTTTTGTACGCCCCCAGTCCTTCCTTCTCTCCTAGAGCTGATGGACCGAACCCCCCCCCTAGATTCCTTGAGTCATTCAGGGGCGGACCTTTTTCTTTTACTCTTTTTTCCCTGGAGAGTTCTTTCTGTTTTTTCAGGAGGTTTTCGAGTCTGGCGTGGAAGTTTTCGAGTAATTTTCCCCCCCCCTGTTCTGTTGCTTCTGCGCACCTTTTTTTCCCCCCTCGGACCAGAGGTCTTCTCATTCTTTCCCCCCTCCACCTTGGGCTTTTTTTAACTTTTCCTTCTGGGTTTTTTCTGCTTTTTCAGGGGGTGTGAGCGTCATTCTTCCCGTGATTTCTTTCTGGAATTGATTCGGAGCAAATAGGACGGGAGCGGGGTCAATTTCCGCTCCTGGGGCCAGTTTTTCTTCTCCCTTTCGGAGTCTTCCCCCTTTCTCATGGTCACTCGCACCCTTTTTTGCACCTGCGGTGCCCTTCCTCGGGCCGAATTTTTATCCGACCTTGTCGGAATTTTCCTCCCAGTCTCCCGGCTCGGGCGGAGAAAGCAATTCCCCCTCTTTATCTTTTTTTTGAGATTATTACGAACTTCCCCCCCTGCTTTGTCATTCTAATGCTTGCGGGTTTTCCTGTCCGGGGTCGGGGCGGTCTCTACGCGAGCCCCTCCCCTTCCATGTTTCTCGACTCGAGCCCTTTCCGTGTTTTCTCGCTTTGGCCCTGGGTTCCCTTCTTGGCCAAGTCTCGGCTTTAGGTTACTCCTGCGCTCCCCCCTCTTTTTTTTTTTTATTTTTTCCTTCCACTTGAGGTGGTGCAGACCTGGTCTGTTGCTTGCGTCAGCTGCTTGCACTTTTCCAAAAGAACCGCCTGGGGCGATTTTTTTTTTTTTCTCTTGGTTTGATTAGTGGCTTTTCCCCTGGCGGCGGCTTCCGCCGCAGTGCCACCGACTGGCCCTTTTTGGACGGCAGTCGTCTTCTTTTTTTTTGACGTTGCCGAGGACCCCTTCAAGACCTCTCCCAGGGGATTCTTCCCATTTTGTCTTGCACCGTTTGCCTTTCTTTTACCCGCTTTCACTGGATTCGACTGAGAGGCCTTTAATCCCTCCCAAACCGTGACTTGGTTCCGGGTTTCTTCCTTTCCCCTCTTTTTTTTTTTTTTCCCTTTTCACTCTTCCCTTATTCCTGCTAGTACACCCCCCCCCGCGTTTTCGCGCCAGTGGATTTTCCTTCCCCCCACCTGGGTGTCGGGCTGGCACAGTTCCCTTTTTCTTTTGTTCCTGCTCCCAAGATTCCAAGCCTGACAATCCCTGAAATCTTGGTGCCGCACGTTCTGCTTTTCCTTCGTTTTCCCTCCCACGTTTTTGCTGGGAGTTACCACCCCTACTGTCGCTGCTTCGTGGTAACGAATGAACTGGGAATCGTCAGCCTTTCCTTTTGTCTTGCTCTCTTTTCGAGACAAACACTGGGGCCCGTTCCCCCCCCCGGCTGTCGGCGGGTTGGGTGAGGGAGATTCTTCTTTTCCATCTCGTTCCGGGGTCCGAGGGTTGCTTTTCCCTCTCTTTCTGGACCCATTTCTTTCCTCAACGACGCCTCTCTCCCCCCTTGTTGTTGTTTCTTAAGTCCCTTTTCTCTTTTTGAGGCTATCTTCTGAGTCCCCCCCCTTTTAAAAACCCCCGCGCCCATCCGGTCCCAGCAGCTTTCTTCCCCCCTTTTTTTCTGGTCTTACATCTACTCCGAGTACCACCCCTCCCCCGTCCCCGCCCCTTTTTCCTTTGATCGGCACCCCAACTTCTAAGGGGTTTTCCCCCTTTTTTCTCCTCACATGTTTCTGACACCCAGCTGAATGATGCAGGTTTTTCCACTTGTCTTTTGTTGGTTCCTAGAAAGGCCCCCCCCAAGGAACTGGCCTCCCGCAAACCGGTTGTTTTCCAAAGAATACTGGTTCCTTTTTTTTTTTTTTGCCACTCTGCAGTTCGCCGCCCCTTCCCGTCCAAGGGTCCAACCCCAATGTTCCTGCGCGATCTAACCTTTACGCCCGCGGTCACCTGATGATAGGCCGGTTTGCCTCTTTTCCAACTGGCGAAACACCCATCCTTTTTTTTTTCCTTTTTGGTTTCTTTGCCCCACTTTTTTTTTTCTTTGTCGTCGGCGCCCCGGCAGTCCGGAGGATCAACTTTGTCTTTTCCCAAGTTTCCCATCGCTGTCCCCCTTTCACCTTTTTTCCCTCTTTTAGCTTTTCTTTTATCGTTCCCCCCTTCCGGCTTCCCAAAAGCCTTCAAAGAACTCGGCGCTTGGGCCTTTCCCCCCTTTTTCCATTTCCCCCAGTGACGCGGGGCGACCCTCCTCCAACTATAGTGGGCTGAAAGTTCCCGAGCATTTTTGTTGACTTCTCCCCCCTCCCTGTTTTGGTTTCGTAATTCTGACCTCAGTCACAAGCATCTGAGAGATTCCCGATTCTTCCTCTCTTCGCAACGTCCTCCTTGCTCAATCTTCGGGCGGCTGCGTGACCAGTACACCCGCTCCCTTTTTCCATTTTGCCATTTAGCTGACTTCGCCCAGGGCTCGCCTTTCCGGAACCCATCAGGCGAATTCCTTTTTCAGGTTTCTAGCAAGTTCCTGTTCCCCCCTTCACCCTTTTCAGAGTCCCCCCTCCGATCCCAAGCCCTCTCCCAACGCTCTTTGGTTTGACGGCTCTTTCCCCCACCTGACTAGCCCGGAGTTTTTCCTTTTTTCTTTTTTCCCTTTTTAAAGAATGGTCGGGGACTGTTTCCTTCACAATCTTCCCTTGGGTGATGAACTCCGTGAACCGGATCGGGCTCCAACCTTGTTTACGGGCCCTGGCCCAGGTAGTTTTGACCCCCCGAAGTGGGGCCAGGTCAATGTTCCCTTCTCCTTTTCTTTCAGCCCCCCTTGATTCTCACTATTTTGGACGTCTCCTTTTTTCGGGCATTTGCCTCCTCCCGTCCCTTGGATTGATCTCCCCCTCTTCCCTTTTCTTCGTTTTGAATCACCTTTTTCCCGTCCTGTTTTAACCCCCCCAGATCTAAAATATTTTGTCCCTCGGGTTTCCCAGCCAACGTGGCCTGAGGGGATTGCCCAAGAGAGGATTCTCTTTCGGGCCCCCCCCAGTTCCGTTTTTTTATTCCACGCTCGCAGGACCCGGGTCCGGAACCCCTTTCTTTCTGGCGACTTTGCGTACCACCGGCAGTCGCCTGCCCCTCCCACCACTGATCCTCTTCAAACCCGTTCCCCCTCCTTCTTCCTTGACCTCATATAGAAATCTTGGTGCGCCCTTCATTTCTCTTTGAAATTGTCGTGTGCCCCACCGCCTTGCGTTCGATGAACGACCCCCACTTTTCCTTTCCTCATTCTGAGCATCGCTTCCCCCTTCCCTTTTCCCCTCCCTTCCTTTTTTGTAGACCGCCCGGTTTTCCCCACATGGCTACCCCATCCAAGACCGTTTCCCGTCCCTGCGATGTTTACCTACCCTTTTTGAAGACCCAATCCTTGGGCCCTGCCTTCTGTTCCCGTCCTCCCCCCTTCCTGCGTCACCCCCTTCCCTCGTAAAACCCCCTTGACGATGGTCTGGCCTAACCTTGCCCCTCCTCCACAATCCTGGCACCCCTTGCCCTTTTTTTTTTATCTCTTTCGTTGCCTTATGTGAAGCGTTCAATTTCTGTTCCTCTCACCCCTTCCGGGGGGTGTTCTAGACCATCTTCCTTCACCTCCCCTCTACCCGTGTTCCCTTGCCCCCCGGTTTTTCTTGATCTCTTTTTGGGTCCGATCCCCCTGTTCCTAACCACGTCACCAAACAAACAGAACCAGAGGAGTTCTGTCCTCGTAACCTTGTTTCCCATTTTTGCGAAATCATGGGGTGTGAGTACA
>Ga0179593_1445414_pt1 | contig 11759 bp, 14 predicted proteins | sample CZODoug2_1_08_16_FD_185931 | JGI IMG/M metagenome (GOLD analysis project Ga0179593, IMG submission 185931) | Vadose zone soil fungal communities from Angelo Coast Range Reserve, California, USA - CZODoug2_1_08_16fungal (PacBio error correction) | ecosystem: Environmental > Terrestrial > Soil >... | reverse complement strand
TTCCGTGCGGCTCGTGAAGGCACTTGACGTTGACTGGTGTTGCCCCCTCCCCTTCTCCGCCCTCAATCCAACTCGTAAACGGAGGTGATTGCAGGGTGGGCATTTCCGTTTCTTCCACTGCAGGTGCAGACTTGGACTCATCTCGTCACCTACTGCCCCCGTGTTCTTCCGCAATTGTCCATCCCTGTGTTTGTTTAAATCCGTTCTTTTTTTAAACCACCTGCACAGTCAACGTTGTTTCCCCCGAAGTGGCCCCCCCCTCCCCCCCCCTGAACCGGTAGCCCCCCCCCCTATTATTTCCGGATTGTGCCCCACGCCTTTTTCTGTCCTCTGATTCTTTCTGCTCATGTCTCTTTTGGTACTGGAACAGGCACCGCTCAATTCCCCCTTTTAGTTGATCTTTAACCCCTGAGTTTAGTGTCTAGTAGCTTTTTCACCACGCGTCTTTCTGTTCCGGGAAAACTCCCCGTTTCTAAGGGACGCCGTTGTTCCCTTAAAAATTCCTCCCCAAATTGATCCCTTTCCCCCGCTATCTTTCCATTTTCCCCCCTTTGGGGTCCAACTCTCCCGGACCCAACACGTTTGCTTTTTTGAGTTACTTGGCAATTTGGTCCCGGAAGCCCCTCTTGATTTTTTCTGACGTTCGTGCCAGTCCACGTCATAGCGTGCACCCTCCCGTGTGTTAATTTTTTCCTTTAAAGTCCCCCTTTTATCGGACCCTACTTCTACCACAAAGTCTTTTTCCTTTTCCAGCTTTCTGAAATGGGCTTCTTAATTGGTCGTGCCTGGCCTCACACAAGCCTTTTAGACTTCATTAATTCGGACCCTCTTCAGGAATACTTAGACCACCTTTGAACTTTCCTTTTTTTATATTTTCCGGCAACGTGTAAGGCCCGGTTCCATTCATTTCCCCTCGTGATCTCCTTAATACCGTCGGCAAAACGGCGGTTGGAAACATCGGCTAGCCCCCCCCGTTGTCTCTCGACGGCAGGATTTCCCCCCTCAACCCCCGTCGAACTTGAAACCCTCCTCCATATACCTCTCTTGAATTTTGAATCTTCCTCAGGTACTTACGCCGGACACATCTTTTTTTCATTTTGTTTCTGATGTTTTAGTGCTATTTTCCCCCCCCCTTTCCTACGTGCCTTCTTATTCAACCCCATCCTTACCTGTCTATTTGTTCCCTTCAGGTTTCGTCGACCGTGAGATTCTTCCGACCCCCCAAAGTGAAGTTTGCTAGTTCGCCCTATGTTTCATCCCCTTTTCTGTTCCCTCGTATTCAATTTGAGCCTCGTCCCTTTGCCGCGGATCCGCCCCCCCCTCAGCCTCTTTTTTGAATTGATAGTCCACGTTAACCTCTGTTCTCGTTCTATTAGTTACGATACGGATTTTGCCCCCCTTTGCATTCATGAATACTGTTTCCTCTGTTTCCCCTTTGACTGCTCCGACGGCCGCCCTCACCCTTTCTTGAATTAACAGTAACGTTAGCTTTTTTTCTTTTTTTGTGGGATTCCTACGTCCCCTATTACTTTTCTTCTTTTCCCCTTACTCGACTTAGTACTGGTATTTGACCTTTCAATCTGTCCTCTTTACCGCCCCGCCCTCCCACCAAATTCCCTTCTTGCCGTCGACGTTTTTTGCCTCCCCAATTTCGCTAATGGCAGAGCTTTTTTTCTTCCGATTTGAATGAAACCCCCTGTTTTTGTCTGCTCGACCTGCGGTCCTATCTGAGCCGATTCATAGTGTTCGTTCCATCTTTTTCGTTTCCCCGCCTTGGTACGATTCTCTTTTGCCCCTCTCTTCAGACCATACCCCAGGTCCTCCCCCCCCTAGCCTTTGAAATTGCCCCTCGGTCCTGGTTTCACTTACCCAATTCGGCTGTTGGCCTCCTGGAATCATCATGTAACAAGCCTCCGCTTTTCCTCCCTACTGCCCCCTTTTTTCCCCCTTTCTTCCTTCCCGTGACCCCACATCCAAACCAGTAACGCTAATTTCTTTTTTTTTGGTCACGATCCTACGCCTTTGATTCTCATTTTTCGCCCCCTCTTTTTGGAGTGGAAGTACAAGATTTCTTTCTGCACCTCCGTTTTTTCCCTGCCCGTGAACCCCCTGCCCTATTCCACAATACGTCCCTCTCTTGCTTTTTTTTTCTCCCCAAGGTTCCCACCCCCCCTTTCCACCGTGCCTTTCGATTGAGCTGAACCCCTTCGCCTTTCCCGCCACTTCCTACTTTCCTGTGTTCATCGTGCCACTCTTTGTAGGACCATTGGAAACATTTCAGGTTCCCACTGCGAATACTGACTCCACCTGTATTTTTTTATAAAGACAAAAAAATCAAAACCCGCCCTCTTATTGATTGGCCCCCCTTCTCCTTCCCGGGCCAACGCCAGTGCTGCCGCAGTTGCCGTTTTCTTTCTCAGAATGTTGTCATGGGACCAAGCCTTTGGTGGACAATCAATTCCCTTATTATCTTTTGCCCCCCATCATATGTTTGGACCTTTTCTGTTTCGTGAATACACTTCAAACTTACTGGCCAGTTCCCCTTCGGCCGATGGCCCCCTAGGATAATTTGTTTGCAGGTTCCCCCTGAATTCCCGATATCCTCCCCCTCCCGCCACAACTTTTTAGTGTCCCCCAATGCACCTGTATTGTATCGATTCCTAGTTTCTTCTGCCCCACCTGAGCCACCCTACCAGCTCCCCGCTCGGATCATACTTGATCGACCATTCTTGCCCTGTTTTTTGCCTGTCTCGGCGTAGTGTGCCAGACCGAATATGAAACCGGCATTCCTCTTTTTAATAACCCCTTTTTTTTTTGGCTTAGCAGTTCTGTCGGTTCTTTCCATGCCTGCACTTTTTCGCTGTTCCCCTCCCAAACAACCGCGACTGGTCGCAATAATTATGTCTTTTCTTTTTTGACGTTCTGCTGGTAAATTTTTCCCTCCCTGGTTGGTTCCAATTTACCTGCCCCATAACCTAAGCAGTTGTTCATTGACGGTTACTATTTTTTTTTTTTCTGGACAGTCAATCAAGTTCTCCTTCGTTATTCCCATCGGCCATTCCCTGGTCTAACCGTGTATCTAAGACCCTTGCCAGCCGGCAGGTCAAAAATTCGCTATTTTACCTATCCCTCGATTCCTTGCGACTCACCTTCCTGAATTTTTGATGGTTAAAAACCCTCTTCAGCCCACCTTTTAAAGAATTCTCTTTAATCCCCGCTTTACCCTTGGCCCCCCCTTTCGGTCTTTGCAAAACCCCAGCAACGTCCTTTGGAATGCGTTGGCCCGAAAGGCTGATGCCTGTCAACAATCTCGGGATTTTATTGCGGTGATACACTGGTAGGTGTCCTTTTCGACGTGATCACCTCCTTTCCCTCTTCGATTGGCCTCCAAGTAGAGTTACCAGGCCCGAGGTAATGCTGCCGACTTGAGTTTTTTTTGACGACAGGCATCCCCTTCTTCGCCACTTTGTACATTAGGATTTCCCTTCCCTCACTCACGAATCCCTTCCCGGTTTTATATCGGGGGTGCATTTCTTTTTTCTTTACCAACGGACTTCCAGTCTTGCCGACAAATCCTCCCCCCAAGCGGGTCAGCGAGCTTCCCTCTTTAGGTACCGTCTTCGCGTTACGACCTTTTCTACCCTGCTTTTTCCCTTTTACTAACCGTATGTGGGCTTCATGTCGCCTTCAGTACGCAGCTATTCCCCCACCCAGCGTAGGGTTCTGGATTTCTTCTTTCGCCCCCCTCCGCCTGTTGGCCTTCTATTAACGCGCTTCAATTTCAAATTTGATTTTCTGAGTCACACCTACTGACTGTTTCATCTCTAGATGTCAACGTTCCCTTTCCTCTACCCTTTTCGTTGGGAGCCGAGCTTTCTGGCCACCCCCCTTAATTCGGCTCTCAACCCTCCTGGTATCTCGACCCCTTACAAATGCCATGTCTCTTATTCGTCAGCTAGCTTCTTTTTTTTTTTTTGTTTTTTTCCAAACCCCCTTGACGGCAACACTTGCTTTTGTCGGATTTGTTTTTTTGCGCTGCACACAGATTTCTTCTTGCTATAATCCAATTTTTCGATAGAGTCTCCCGGCCACTTCCTTCGTTCCTAACGTCGGATCAATTCGCCCACCCAATCTTCCTACTTGCCGATTAATGCCTGTCTTCAGGGCGGCCGTCGTGCTTTTCCACGCGGCCTTTCTATTAATTACGGCTCCGGTTTTTCAAGTCTCTGGACCTCTCCCAAGTTTGAAATGATTAGCTCTCTCCTTTTTTATGTCAATGGTCCGTCCGTCTCGGCCGTCCAATGCGGCTCCAAGCGGATTCTTCCCTTAATTTTTGTTCATCCGCATGTTGTTTTTTCGTTTCCCGGCCGAAGTATAGCCCCACTTCACTGTCGGGCGAGCAGCGCCCCACTTTTAGAAGGGGACACATCGGCCTCATCCCACTGAGGAATGTTGATCTTCGAATTTTTCCACCTTGACTGCCAGATACTCTTTTTTACTCTTCCCTAGTTTATTTTAGATCTGTGACTAGTAAAGTGTGCAGAAGACCCCCCCCCTTCAGCCCTTCTTGATATTTGTTTGATTTTTTTCCCCCTGCAGTTGTTCTGTTACTTCCGTATCCTCCCCCCCCCGTGTCCTTTTTGCTAGAAGGAGAAGATCCAATACGGTGCCTGCACGCCTGTATTCTCCTTTATTTGCCCATGACTGTCCTCTCGTCAGCAAAATAGATGACTTCCCCTCCCTGTCGAGGTGGACGACCCCCTCCATCCCCGACGTTTTCGGCTCGTTCTGGTTCTCCCCAATTGAATTTTGCCTCCCCATTTTACGGCCTTTTGAATCCCTTCCGTTAACTCCAGTGATGTGTGTTGTAAGGTTCGATCGCGTTTGCGCTTTACGGTAATTCTGGTTCTTTTTAGTATTAAGCCCAAGCCACATGTTTTCCGATGTCCCTGACCTACAACACCTGAACTTGGGACGTTGAAGTTGGGTAAAGCTTCAGAAATGAAAGATATTCAAGCCCCTCAGCCCACCTGGCCCCTTTAGTCTTGGTAGATACGGGTTCTGATCTAAGGTTCTTGTTCCCAACCCGCTCCCCCTTTTCCTGCTTTTTTCCTAGATGACTTTTCTCTTCCGACGCTTCCCCTCCTAGGTGTTCCCGCATTACCTGTTTCCCCCTCCGCGGTTTCCCCTGCGTTTAGTCACCTTTCGGTTGACTCTGCGTACACCTCATTAACATCCCACCATACGAGTTGTTCAGCTCCCCCTACTTGGATCAGTCCTTATTTAAGAATTGGTACAACCTTTTTTACCCTCGGTGCGTGTTTTCAACGCCTTAAAGCTACTCCCCGAGTGATGTAGTACTATCCTTTTTTTTTTACCGTATTGTTCCGTTCTTATGACATACTGCTTTTCTGACTGGTGGACGCACCTTGCGTGTTCCACCACGCATCTTCCTCCGTTCCTCTTTCTATGTTTCTCTACTTCACCACTCTTTTGCCCCCTTAGACTAGAGAAGCATTCGCCTTCCAGAAGCTAGAATGGCCTTTGACTTTTTTTCCACTGAACGGCGTGTCTCTTTTTTCACTATTTAACTTATGCCATCCCTTGCGGACCCAACTGCCCTTCCCCTTCCCAGGAAGCTTGCAGTCTTTACAAATTACGAGGAAATTGATTTTACCCCCAAGCCGGTCTTCCTTTTTTCTTGTCATTTTCAGTTGTTGCAGTACAGTGAATGTCCGGGTTACCCGTTTTCCCAGAAGCTTGACTTCTTTCCTCCATTTTTTTTAACACTCGGTTCGTCCTTGGTTCGCCGATCACATTTTTTTCCGTTTCCGGAGGGATTTTAACTTAGAACTGTATTCATTTTTTAACTCTATTACCTATTCTGACCCGCCGCCCAGTGATTCCGCCAAATACCTGTCTTTCCACGTGCCAATTCCCACTGCCTTCTTGTTCGTCAGTAGTTTTGTGGCACCCACCCACCAAATTTTTTTTCACCAGCTCCCGTCACCGTGCACCCTCTCCATTCTTGACCTCCCCCCCTGTCTTTTTGCCCTTGTTGTTTGCTCACCGTTTGTACCTTTCGAGCAGTTTTTCGGCACAACCTCTCCAGCCGCAAATTGCTATCTTTCTCTCCTCCCTTTGGAGCCGCTAGTTTTCAGATTTTTGATGGCACTGCTCGCCTGTTCCTCCAGCACATCCGGCTCCCCCCCCTTGTAGAAGATAAAGACTGTTTTTGTGACCCCTTCGATGGTAACGGAAATTTGGGCTCCCCCTTTTTTGTTTCCTTCCTCCCTGATACCTCTTCTCGACCCCGTTTCAGTTTTTCGGAATTTTGGATGGTGATTTTAGTCGGTGAATAGTAGCTACGGTCTATATCCCGGGTCTGTTTTTTCAAATCGGAGAATCCTTTTCGCTGCTCTTGTAAAAGTTTCGCCACATGAAGTTTTGGTTTTTTGGACGAAACCTCCCTGAACCCCGAGTGTCACACCCCGCGGACTCAATAACCACTCTTTCGTCTCTTTAATGAAGCCACCTCTCTTAACATAAATTGTCTTTCCCACCTGCAAAATTCCTCGGCATCTGAGGGGCCCGTGCTCGTTTGTTTGCAAGGTGCCCCTCTTTATATGCATGCCGTGTGAGACTGCCCTGTCCCCTTCTGTCGCACATTTGCTGTGTATAACCAATTAATACCCAAGAACGTGTCCGTTTTTTCCATCGGAACTCAGAGTACCCGAGCATTTCATTTTTTTTGTGACGACGGCGGTTGAGGTTTTTTTCCTTTTTTTTTCTTAATTCCTTTTTGGTTCCAAAACGCCATTTTCTTTTTTGAAATGCGGTTTTGACTTATCGCACCCTACCCATAACGAACGTTTTCTGCGCTTTTTACCCTGTCATGTCGCCAACCCGGCAGGTTTAAGCTTCTATCCTCGCCCCAGTTCAGAGACGACTATCGACCTCCCCTCTTCTCCCACCCGGGAGCTGATTCGGCCAGGGCACCGTCCTTCTTTACTTGGACCCTAATGTGGCCTTTTCACTTCCCCGTTCCCTGTCACTCTTTTCCGTATGATGACAACAGCGATTTTTTTTATGATCTCGCAGGTGTTTCAGCCTCCTTTGGGCATGCCTTAAACACCTCGATTCCAGTCTCTTGAGATGCGACACACCTACTGAGGTGATCCCCCCATTTATTAGCCGTCCTTTATGGCATCGCCTCGTTTTTCCCGCGTGGATTTTTAGTTCCCTATTTCCATTCAGAAATTCGGTTGCAGGTTCTCCCATTGAAAAATTGGCCTTCCACTTTTTTCCGTTGTCCATTTAGTTGACCCTTTCCTCTTTCTTGGTTGGTCCCCTTAGGCCAAAATAGTTAGTTTTTTGAAGTTGGATGGTGCGGGTTTCCGTTTTCCAGAGACCCGATTGATTTCATGTCTTCTACTACTCGATTTCCCCTCCGTCTTCCATTTTCTCAACGTCGGTATGCCTCCCACAAAAGCTTGTGGACCTTCTACTTTACTTTAATGGTCCATGGTCGGCCCCCCATCCTCCCCGTTGACAAATGGGCTACAAGACCCTTCCCTCTTTTAGTTGACCGTATCTCTGAACACCGACGAAACTCCTTTTTTACTCCTTGTCAGCCCTTGCCCTTTTTCCTGTCACGGTTTCTTTCCTTACCTTCACCCATCTTTTTTTTTTTAAACGGATAGGACCCCCTCGAGTTCCCACGTTTTCTTGCCCCATCCCGGCGCCGGTTCTATCCCCCCTTCGTTTTCGACTTCGAGTTCCCCTTTCCCCCCCCTCTTTTCGGACGGACATCGCCGCCCAATCCATGCCGTTAATGGTTGGAATAGTCGTGTTCCCCTCTGCATCACATCCCCCCTCCTTTTGATAGTCTATTTCTGACTTAAGTCTTTAATATTAACGCCATTCTTGGTCTTGATATTTTGGCTCTTGTCTTTTCCCACGTGAGGTTCCTGTTATTCCGTCTTAACGTTTACTTTGCTAGACCTCGATTCCCCCAACCTGTGCCTTTGACGCCGTAATTCCGCTGTCTTTCGTTGCCTTGACTGCCGCCTGAGATTGTACCCTTGAGTAAGACCCGTATAGTCCCTTACCCCCCCATCAAGTTTCTCCTGTTTCTCTCTTCCCCCCTCTCGACCGTTGCCTTTTTTTATCAGAGCCGCCCTTCCCCCTTCCTATGCCGTGGCCGCCCTTTGACTAAGACCAGTCTTAATTTTTTTCCCCTTTTCCCCCGCCTCTTTGTTTGGCGACTTAATGATCCCTACGTTGACGTCACTTATTTTTGGGACCTCGACGCGCTTGGCATTCCGAAAAACTTCTTGTCCTTTCGAATGTCCACCGACTAAACCCCTGCTTTTTGGCGTCGAAGTTTTTTTCCGACGCAAGAAGCAATGTTCCTTCTTTGAAGATTTCTCTTGCTTTCCCCCCCTGGCAATTTTGTAGTTTTTTCTAAAGGAGGTACCTGCTTTCTGACTTTTTACCGTTTTTAAATCTGGTTCCTTTTCCTAGGGACTCTTAACGGTGAAGATAACATTTTTTCCTTACCCCGTAGTGTGTTCCTCCCTCCTTCTCCTTAAATTGAAAATCGCGTTGCCTTTTTAGCCCACCCTTTCTTCTTTTCTTTTTCCCTTTCTTTCCCATCATAAACTTTTTTTTCCCCCCTCAATTGGGCTCATCTTACACCCGGTTTAAGGCAGTCAGCCCCCTGTCCAAACTTTCAAGCAGTTCCTTTTCTTTTTTTTTTTTTTCTTCCTATCATTCGTTTCTTTTTTCCCTTCTCATTTTTTCGCGACCCGGTTTCCTATCTTCCTCACCTTCACTTTTCCCCATGCGGTGCACACAATCCACCCGCTGACTAGTGCGAATTCTAAGTCCCCATCCTCTATGACGTTTAGATCTCTCAAGGTTTCTAGGCACTTACTGATGTAATGTGTGTACTCGACTGTCCGATCCCCCCTTGTATTAAATATTGGACCACTTTTGATCCCCCTCATCTCAAAGTCTTGATTAACGCACTTGAACACCCCCCCTTAATTCTTTTTTTTCACCTTGCACATACTCGGCAGAGTCCACACCACCCCCCCCCCCCCCACTCCAGTGTTTTCTTTGCTTTGGTTGTTCCCTCAAGCCCTTTCCTTGGTCAGCTAGGTGGATCAAGAGGATTTAGTCTTGAGCCACATGGTTTTACCCCCTTTGTCTCCGTTGTCCTTCCCCACCCCCAATATGATTGTGCCCCCTTTCCGGCCTTGGCTCATCTGTTGTCATTTTAACCCCTTTTTCTCCCGTATGCCCTGCCGCTACCCTTATTTCCTACCAAATCGGTGTCACGTGCCCCCTTGCTTTCAAACCTTAGGTTACGATTAGGCACCCCCAACCCTTATGTCCACTTTAACAAAGCGACAAGTATCATACTTCTATTTACTGTAGTTGTCATGTTTTTGCTCCTGCTTAATCTGAGAGCCGACCATCGAACTCCATCTTATACCTTTTCATCCTACTTTTTTGTTTTTCCGCCGTTTCATCTTTTGCTTTTTCCCTATGTCAATGAAGAAGCCGAACACTTTTTCGTCAAAAAAACCTTACGTCTCATACTGTGCCTTTTTACATCGATTTCTTTCACCCTTTTGGTTGAGTTCGGACCAAGTTCCCGGCCTTTTTCCCTCCTTGCACTTTGATTTGACATTTTTTCGGCGAACTAAGTTGCCCGGTTTTTCTAATTTTCTGAATAGCTGGTTCCCCCCCGATTAGCGTCGGTCCTGCGCATCATATGTAGGGACTCTGCGCACTCTGTCCACCCAACGATTCTTTCCCCTAAAATAATCAGGGTCCCTAGAAACCGCTCTTACCGGCAAGTTCTTTTCAACTGGAAAAGCCTTAATCACTTCCCTGATTCCGGAGGTTTTTTCCCAAGCTCCCCAATCGTTTCTGTTGTGCATTTTAGTTTTCGTCATGGTCTCATGTTGCTTTTTTTCCAACCGGTTAAATGCCAGTCTTGGCATACGGCACGTTTCTACCACACCTGCGAGCCTGGCTGCCGTTGATGCCTTGCTTCTTCCTCAGTGACCAAGACGGCTGACTGTTTTGGTTCAATTAGATTCCAATCAGCTGGAAACTTTCTTTATTTTGTGCTGACCCCTTGTGGGCCAAACATTCGTTTTTCGACTTAATATTGTCACTTGCACCGGTTCAGCGCCCGATTTTCCTAGAACATATGGCGCACTTCCCCGGTATCGGTAATCCCCGCCAGGCCCCCGGTCGTCATTTGACCAATTTTTCCTTACCCCTTTAACTAACACGGGGCTTCCCCCTAGAAGTCGATCCCAACCCTGTTCGGGTTCTATTGATTCGAGTACAAGCCTAATTTTTTTCCGGAAACGAGATTTTCAATTACACGTATTCTTCGATGGACCCAACATGAGGTGGTCGTTTTCTTACGGCTGCAACGTCCAGACGGTTACACTTCCTCGATGGATGTTTCCTTCACCCTCCCACATCCTTTTGGATCTCACCCGGTTAGTACCCCCCGAGAAACAATAAGACACTTGGACACCTCCCCCAGGTTAAGGAGCATTATTTCCCTCTGTATGGAAGCCAGACACCTGGAAACCCCCGTACCCCACCCTAGTTTCGTTGGTGGTTGGTGTTGGCCATTTGGTTCCCCACAGCTATTTCTGACGGTTTTTACCCGTCCGGACTAGAGGAACTTCCTATTTTCGGCACGTCGGTACTTCGCCCCCCAAAGTTTTTTGTCCTTCCTTGGACTGTAATGACCACTGGCTACGTGGCCGTACGGAATCTCCTGGGCTACCCAGCTTCCTTTCCCTGCAAGTCGTATAGTCCCCCTATTCCCCCCCCCCGACTAAATCTTTAAAGGGAACGATCACTCATTATAAAGGGGGCGTTATTCTCGTCAGTAAATTTCCATTCCCTATAATCCCTTTGCCGGCAACTTTGGTTTTCCCCCAGTCCAGAAGTATACTTTTTAACCTTTACTTGTAGGAGAACCATTTTGTGGGGGGGGTTGGGGGCTTGCGCGCGGTCAGGGGGCGGCGGGGGTGGGGGCGTCCTCGCTGGGGGGGGGCGGCGGGAGGTGGTCGGGCGGTTATTGGGGGGTAGCGGGGGAGTCGGTTGGGGGGTGCGACGCGGGAGGGGGGTTTCGGGGTTTAGTTTTGCGCGTGGGGTGGTGGGGGGGGGGGGTGGGCCGGCCCGGCTGGGGGCAGGGGCAGGGGGGGGGGGGGGGTGTCCTTTTTGTCGGCGGGGGGGGGGGGGGGGCGGTGGGGCGGGGGGGGTGATTCGGGGCTCTGGTTGACGTGGTGGTCCCCTGGGGGCTTGGGGCCGGGGGGGGGGTCGTGGGCGATGTGGTGGGGGGGTGGCGCCCGGGTGGTGGGTTTCCTGCGGCGGTTGGGCGTGTGGGGGGAGGGGGAGGGTGGGGCTGCGGTGGCGGGGGGGGGTGGGGCGGGCCGGGCGGGGGTGGGGGTGGGTGGGGGTTACTTGGTTTTGTGGGTGTGCGTCTTTGGGGGGGTTTGGGTGGAGTTTGGTTGGGTGGTGGGGGGGGGGTCTTTGTGGGGGGCTGTTGCTGGGTGAGGGGGTTTACCCCAACCTACAACAAAAAAAAAAAAACCAAACCCAAAAAACAAAAAAAAAACACCCCAAACAAAAAAAAACCTTTAACGGAAACATCGCCGATATCCTTCTGGAATTTTTGAATCTGTAGCAGTCCGTACCCTCCTTTTTTTTCCAAT
>Ga0179593_1402964_pt1 | contig 11759 bp, 18 predicted proteins | sample CZODoug2_1_08_16_FD_185931 | JGI IMG/M metagenome (GOLD analysis project Ga0179593, IMG submission 185931) | Vadose zone soil fungal communities from Angelo Coast Range Reserve, California, USA - CZODoug2_1_08_16fungal (PacBio error correction) | ecosystem: Environmental > Terrestrial > Soil >... | reverse complement strand
CGTGCATGTTCTTTTTCCTTTTTTTTCGTGTCTGCGTTCACGTTGGACGTGTCGCCCTTTTCCTGTATAAGGGGGCTGTGTTAGCTACCTAGTACGGGGTTTTTCCTAAGTCCCTTGCACCCCGGAAGCGGCTTCCCCCCTCTGATTCTCTTCTCCTCGGCCTCACTGCCAGGGCGAGAGTGGTTCGCTCCTTCGAAGTCCGGTTCTTTCGTTAGTCTCGGTTTTCGCGGACTCGCAGCAGAAAATCCAACTGACCCCCGCTCAGAACGCTTTTCGCCGTGGGATTTCCCTCTTCTTTCCTGTTTTTTTCTGCCCGGACCTGAGGGCAGAAAGAATCATCGCCTTATCAACCCGTTTGATCCCTTGGGTTGTTATTCCCCGAGAAAGAGTACATGCCTAGCGCTGCATGGTGATCTTCTTCGTTTCCCCCTCCCCCACCTTCCTTGCTCCTGCTCTATCAGAGGTAGGTTCTTAGTCCCTCTGTAAGAACGATTAATTTTCCCTCGCAGTTGTAAAAGAAACTTGTCCCAGCGTATTCCGGCAAGGGCTCGGCGCGCTGCAGGAGCTCCCACGCTGTGTTTTCGTTGCTCGGTGGAGATGCGTGCGTCAAGGAACTCTGAGGGAAAATTTTGTTGTTTTTTTCCCTTTCTGTAAGTTTCTTGCGTTTCAAGGCTCCTTCTTTCCTTCACCACCCACCGAGCGCCTCCAGCCCCTCCCTACCTTCCCACCGTTCTTGTTGTTTACTCGGCGTTCCAGGGTGCGAGGTCCATGAGGGATATGTCGGCCCCGCGCTCGAGATTTTGAGTCCCATTCTGCTCTTTCCCTGCCACGTACTTTATCGCTGTTTCTTTTAAGCCTTTTGTCTTCCTTTTTTTCCGTCCCCTTACATTTTTCCCCCCCTCTATCGCCAGGCGTTTTTTGCTAGGGCGTCCCATGCTTCTTTAACTCGCCTCCGTGTCCTGGTTTTTCGCCTTCATTTGAAGAGTTTTTTGATTTCTTTTTTCAGGCGCCTCAGAAGGGCTTTGAGATTCCCAATTTCCATCCTGTTAGGGGCTAGTACCGCTTACCCAAACCCTGAATCCCTTTTTTTTTATCTTCTCTACCTTCTTCCCTTCCGTTGCTATAGACAGGACGAGACTGCCCCTTTTCACCGAAGGAAATGAGTTGACTGTTTCTCTTTCACTGGGCGTCCCATCTGATTAGAATCCTTCGTTACCCCGAAGGAGGTCTGAAGCCCACGCGAAGAGCCGGATCAATGGACCTGCTGCTCTCTTTCTTTACTCGCAGCAGGGAATGTGTTGCCCGGTGAATCGCTGGCCCAGAGCAACTCGAGATTTAAAGAACAGTCTCGCTAGGTGTTTCCCCTTCTTATTTCTTTCTATGTCTCCTGTCCCCTTTCACCACCTTTCTCCTTTCGCCCTTGTTTCTGAGGAAGTTTGCAGATCCTGGCCTTGGACCCAGACGATCCCCTGAGGGGTTTTTTACCTCTTCTTTCCAGGACTTTTCTTTCCCATCCTCCGTTTTTCGAGAGATCATTGCCCCTCCCCTCTTTTTTTTTCTTTTTCCCCCTCTTTCGTTGCGGGAGAGATTTAATGCGCAAGGAGTTTCCCCAAACTGCCTCTCCCCCACCCCCTTTTTCTGCTATTACTTCCCTGGATCGTCTCTTTCAACTAAGTGCAAAACAGGTACTCCGCCTTTCGCTCTCGTACTTGGCTTTGAGTTCCTCGATTAGGGTTTTTCCGACTCCCTGGCTCGGCCAGAAGCTTTCGGCTAGCCGGGTCTTTCGTATATGTTATTGGTTCGGTGTATCCGTCCCTTTTAGGTTTTTTTTTCCCCTACAGCTGTCGGAAGAAGGTCCTGTCGCCACCTTTCTGCGAAGTGTCGCTCTCTTCCGGTGTCCTTTTTCTTAATGCGTCATATCAGCCTCCGGGACTTCAGCTCATCTTTCTCTTTCTGCCCTCCCTTGCCCTCCTTGGGGTTGCGCAGAACCTGTCTCGCCTCCCACGCCCGGTCTTATGTTTGCTTAACGAATCGAATAGGGCCCGCGTTCTTATGATGCAGGAATGCTTGTTCCACTTCTTCCTTTTTCCCTTCTTTCTTCCCTTTTTTCGACCTCGACCACAAACGTCCTTGCCATGCGAACGGTCTTTCCGGTTTTGTTCAGTTCTGTCGGACTCTATTCTTCCCTCGGCTCCCCTTCTTCTTCTGCTCCAGAGCCAATCATCGAGTATCAGTGGCCTTGTAGAGAGAAAGCTGACATACCTTTCGTTCGAGTGATTTTTGCCTTTCTGCGTATCCCTCGTTTCCTTTTCCTCCCGCTGTCAAGATTTCATGTCGCCATTATTAGTGACGATTTTTATAGCGGGATTGTGCGCTCTAATTGGGTTGTTGGGCATCTCGTTTTATCTCTTGCTGCCTCCCGTGTCCTTCCCCTCTGATCGCCCATTTCCATTCGGAGTTCTCCCTCGAAAAGAGCTTTGAACCAGGACTTTTGCGCACCCGGTCAAGCTCGTCGAGTTTAGTGTGAGAGCACGAGTGGATGGCGGTCTCTTGAGGTCCTTGAGAATTTACGAGAGTCGTGTAAAGCGACCACCCCTCACTACCCCCTGCGCCTAGCATTTGTCTCTAATATTTTTTGTGGGATCCAGCCTCCCCCCCCTCCATGCTTTTTCGCGACCCGGTCAGGCAGCGCCGGCGGGGATGTTTGCTCTTGTGATTAAGGCACCATGTCCTCCCTTTGATTGATACTGTTTCTTTGTCTGCTTTGGCGAGGGCTTTCATCCCCCGTTCCGCCATCATGCCTTTTATTAATTGTCGGCGCTTATTTGCGCGAATGAGGTTAGTTCGTCGTTTTGCGGAAGTCTGCGACTTTTTCTTTCCAGGACTTCCCTTCTCCCTCCCCGAAGTTCGCCCGGAGCAGGTTGTTTTGCGCCGCTCATCACTTCCTCCCCTCCTTTTTGCACGTGCTAACCGAGAATCGCTGTCTCCGAACCATTCCGCGCCGCTGACCTTTTTGACTCGGCCTGGTTTTCTTTTGCCCGGGTTGGATTGAGAGACACCACGCAGCCCCGTGCCTTCCGCTTTTTCACCGTTGAATGCGCCGTCCGCTCGTCCATCTCTCTTTCCTAATAATCATTTTTTTCAGATTCTATGTTCTTTGAGGATCCAGTACAGCGCAGGTGAAACTTTTTCCGTTTCCCCTTCGTCTTCTGAGGTTTTCCGTTGTCGCGCAAAGAGGTTTTAGTGACTGGGTTTGAGGAAGTTTCCTTCTTCGTTGGGTCCTTCCTTTTCACCAGCCGGCCGTATTTTCTTTGGCTCCCTCCCCCCAGCCTTAACCCTCCAGGGGCTCGCGTCGGTAGGACCTTTCATGGCTTTCCACAGTCTTTGCCGCGCAGTCCGCCGTTCCCCTTTTTCAAAACGGCTTCGCTGACGCTCCGACCTTCCGTAGCCGGGTGCCTTGCGTTTCCTTTTCTTTCTGCTGTTCCTTCGGAAATGCGTGAGGGCATTGCTCTTCAGCTGCCCTTTCCCTATCTTTCCGGTATTAAAAGAGAGATTGCTCACTCCCCTCCGCGCTGCTGTCCTTTTCTTTGCTGTCCGGGAGCCCAGTTCCTGACTTGCTCTATCATCGGTATTCTGTGTGCTTTTGCGTAGCCCCTCCTTTTCCCTGTTCGCTCATTTCCCCGCAGGCCCGCCATTTTTAGTTCCGCGCTCTTTCAGGTTCAAAGGGTCCTGCGGTTCCGCCTGGTGGCTCCCACTCGTTTTTTTCGTGCTCGTTGTCTTTTGATGAGGTGAGTCCCCTTTTCCCCCTGCTGCACTGTGACCGCTCTCTTGTGGAACGCTTTGCGCAGAGCCCCCCCCGGCTTCCTCAAATCCACCCCAAACCATGCTTTCCGCTCCTTCACTTTTGGTTTCTGGTTAACCTTGCGTTGCCCAAGCGGGCTAGGGATCGGCCTTCCTATTGCCCGCGGCTCATGCTCCTAGCCGAGCTCCTGGATTAGCTCTTTTCCAGAACGTACTCGGTACAGTTTCTCCGCCTTTCCCTTTTTGTCTTTTAGAATTCCTTGTTCGTACTTTTTTTTTTCCCTTCCCTGCAAAAAGATTAGTCCTTCTACGGCCCGTCCGTTTGTGAGGTCTCCCCTTCGATTCTGTTACATGAATTTTTCTTTACGAGTTTTTTTTTCCCCTTTTTTTACCTGAAGCTTCTTTTCCCGATTTTCAGTCTTCCTTGAGAAGAAGAGGGCGTTTTAGTCTTACAAGCTTAGGCGCTCACGTTTTCCCGTTAGAAAAAGTAGAGCCCCCCAAACATTATTCCTCCGATTCGACTACGATCTTCCTTCTTACTCCTTCCCCCCTGCCTGAAAGGTCCGATGAATTATTGTAGCGAATGACTGTTGCTCCCTTTTGTCCAAGTAGAAGGATATTTGCGTTCCCATGTGTAGGTCCCAACCAACTGGGATCGACCACCCTCGCCACTCGCCATTTGCTCAGAGACGTCTCTCGAGGGCCACTCGTCTTTTTTTTGTGCAACAAGGAATCGCTTGCGCCCAGCGCTAGTTTTGAAGACATCGTCTTTATGTCCTTGTTTCATATATCCTTTCCTTTAATCTCACTAAGTGTCCCCTGGTTGTAGAGGCGTTTCCCTAATCTTGCTAAGCCTTGTACATCCGTCGACAATCTTTTTTTTCCTCCTCACTCCGTGTTAGATCTCTCTCTTTTCCTAAGTGGTTGTTGTTTTTGATATTTCCCCATAATCTTTCAGTGCGCTGCCCTCGTGGGTTTTGTTTTCCGTTTTTCGCCACTTCTCTTGACCCCCTCGACCCAAGCTCCCTTTAGAGTTAAAGGAAAGGACACTGTTCCCCCCCTCCTTGTTCAAAAGGAAATTTAGAGATTTCTGTCTTTTCGTCGTTGCCTTGGACCTAGATTACTTTTTCCACGCACCTCCGGGATGATTTCCCTAATCGCTTGACTTTCCTTGGTTTTTTCCGTCTTTTTCTTGAGAGGGGTTTTTCTGGCATTTCTCCGACCCGACTGGTCGTTTTCTTTCATGACTTTGCGGAAGACGTTCCTTCTCGAGAAAGTCGCTCATTCAGATACCTTGAATTAGGTGACCGTGTCACGTCGGCATGGTTCGTATCCCTCTTTCCCATCGATTCCTACGTCTCCATGCTTTGTTTCCTCCTTTGTTAACCCGACTTGCCGTGACCTCCCCACCTGTTTTGCGTCCATTCCGGTCTTCTGCTTTCCCAGATTCGCTCTGTCCAGCTTCCGCTATGATGACCGTTTTTTTCGGGCCATGAGGTCAGCTTTATGCGCCATGTTTTAGAAAGATTTACACACCGACTTCTTCCCCCAGAGTCACCTTTCTTTTGGCAGTCCTTCTATTCGGGAAATTCTTCCGCGACAAGGTGTCTTCCTTGCTTCACAATCCGCCCCCGCGCGGTAGATCTTCTGAAGGTGGCCGGTCGCTAATCCTCTTACTACACCGGCTCTTTTTTGAGCGCTTGTCAGCATCCCTCATGGACATATTTTCAGATTTACTTTCATGTCTCACCCTGTCCTCTTTCAGTCTGATCCGCTTCGGGTCTCGCATTGGGGCATCTTTCTCCTTCCCCGCTGCCCTTAGTGACTCCCCCCCCCCTTCTGTGACCCCCAAGCAAACTGCCGCGGTTTCGGCTTCACCTTCACCTGCCTTTATCCCCCGCAACTCTGCTCCGGGATGCTCCTCCTGCAAATTTTTCGTTTGCCAGGTTTTGGCTCCTTCTCCCTTTTGGCCTTTTTGGCTAGGGGAGTCTTTTCCTGCGCGACTTTCCTGCGAAGCTGCTTCTAAAGCGAATCACACCCCCCCTTTTTTGACACGTCTATGGACAGTTCTCAGCCCGTCCAGTGGCTTTTTCCTAGAGCGCTACCCTGTCCCCCCCCTGTGTGAAGTGCTCCGGAGAGTTAGACCCTGCCATCACTTAAGCGTGCCTTAGACTGTTAGTTTCCTAGTCAGTGTGCCCCAATGAGCTTCCTTTTTTTTGCCTACCTCAGAGGAAGCCTCCCTGCTTTTTCCGTATGCGCTTCTTCCTCCCGAAGCCTTGTTAAGGTTAATTCCGGCTGTTACTGCCGCCACCTACTTTCGCAGTAGCCCTAAAGACTCTCCCCCGCGACCGTTCCTGTTGAGATTCTGTTTCGTCTCGAAAGATTCTTTTTACGGATTTGCACTTCCGATGCGAAAAGTCCTCGTGAAATTTTTCTCTTTTCGAGTCGTACTTTAACAGGATGCTAGGGTCGTATTGGCTTTTGCAGACACTTCTCGGGAAAGAAATTGCCAGTCACCTTCTTCTTTTTGAGACCCAATGCTTTTTTTTTCCTCTTTATGCGACATCTCTTCTTCCTCTCCTTTTTTTAGATGAGCAGTCCGCATTACGTTTACATAGCGACTTCGAGCCTCTTGCTTGAATCTTCTCAAGATTTTGCGACAGTTGTTTTCGTATAAGTGTAATCTTGACGGTCGGACTTCGATAGTCCGGGGCCATTTTCCACCTCTACTTTTCCCATTCCCCCCCCCCCAAACCTTTCTCCCCTCCACTCCTTTTCTTTTCTCCCTCCCAGTATTTCCTTTTCGATCTATGTGCCTTTCCAACAGCGGCCTAAAATTGCTGGGGGCGTCTGTCGAGAAGTCGACAGGTCCTCTTCCTGAAGTTTTTCTCTTCTTGAATTACCACGACTGCCCCACGTTTGCACTCCCCTAGACCTCCGAAGCCGGGCTGGTCGCCGATTGCCTTTTTTCCTGCTTGTTTTTCCCCTTTCCGCCCTTCCCCTCCGAGGGAGCCGCTCCTTTTTCGCCTTATCACCCTGCTGATACTTGGGCTGGATTCTACCCTCGCCGAGAGCTCCATGCCGTTCCCGTCTGCCTGGAAAGGTGTTCTTATTTCGCTTCTCGGGAAGTACACTTCGTTCGTGCGCCTTTTTTCGTTTTTTGGGCTTTAGCCAGGCCCCCTCCCCCCTGGTGCAATCCCCCTGACTTGGCAACGCAGCCATTCCTTGCTTCTTTCACTTTTTTTTCCTTCCCTAACCCTTTCTTCTCCGGCGACTGCGAAGGTTCCAGCGGCCCCCGCGGGTTCGGTCGGCTTTTTGCGGAGTTCAAATTTCTGAATCGCGGGCCGTTTTCACCCCCTCATGCTATTGGTGTATTTCCTTCTGGCCGCATAGATAACGGCGGCCCGAGCACACCCCCAACCCCTGCTCGCGAACAATCCCGTCGGCCCTCTCGTTTGTCCCTTTCGTCCAGCTTTTGCGTCTCTTCTCTTGCTTCCCCGCGGGCCCTCAGCGACGATTATTGTCTTCCTGGCTTCGAGCGTATCCCCCTTTTTTATAGTGCGCTGGTTCCGCCTGTGGAGTCTCGCGAATGCCGAGTCTACCCTACCCTGCCCCACCTTTTCTTTCCTTTGTTGCCGGACAGGAGCGTGTTTCCGAGGTCGACGGGCGATTTTTTGTCGCCCCTGTTCCTCAGTGTAGATGTGTTTTTCCGAATCAGATCGGATGCCTTTCCCCCCTTCCCGTTGAGTCCTCGCCACTTTCAGGACCTTGTGTTTCTTGCGAAACTGTTTGCGCTTCCCCAGTGTGGGCGCCCCAGGCCCCCCCCTCGAAGATTTACCGGCGTTTTTTTCTTGTCCGGCCCTGCCCGACTCTGTGGACTTCAGCAGGCTCTGTCCCTTCCTGCCCTGCGACGTCAATCGCTCCGACTTCTTTCGCTGAATTGGTAGGTCGCGAACCCTACCCGTCGGGTTACCACCGCCAGCAACCATTTTTCCCCGCCTTTTGCTCGCTCCTTTGTCGTTGTGAGCAACGGATGTCAGGGAACCGGTGACTAGATGCGCATTGCCCCCCGTCCTATTTAATCATAAGCCTCGAAGGTCCTTTTTTTCCCACGCTTTCTCTCCTTCTCCGGTCCGATTGTGCGCTGGTGGTCGAGAAGTCACCCTCTCCGCGGTGAACCTGAGACTCCCCGTTCCTGCGTTAGTTTGGCTGGCCCCTATACTTTCCCTCCGTTGTTTTTTGAGAGACCAATCCTTTTCACACGGGGTTTTTTGACGTCGACCTTTCCCCTGCTTCTCGCGGCGTCCCATGATAGTGAAATTGAACGTTTTTTTCCCAACCCACTTCCATTTAGTTATCCCCAGGCCTTTTTCAGTTTTCGAACTTCTTCTCACCACCATTCAAAATTAGGCTTTCTTTTCGCTCTTCTTCAGTTGCGTCTCCTCCTTCCCGGTGTTACTCCACTAATTTTTTGATTTTTGTCTCCCCCCAAGCCTTTCCCGCCTGGTCTGTCTTCTCTGCGCTCTTTGTGGGGGGTCTGCGGTTTCTCTTGTTGTTGGTTCTTCCCTACCTTTTGTCGCGACAAGCCTGTCGCTTCTATATCTCCCCCCCCTCCCTCCTCTTCTCCCCCCATACTCCCTTTCCTTTCTCCTCTCTTTCCCAGTCCCTCTCCCTCCTGTTTTCCCCTTCCATTTCTACCTTACATACTTCCCACCTGGTTCCCAGCCTCCACTTCCGCACCTCCGCTCCCCGTTCCCCTTCCCTCCACCCCCCTCCTCACACAACACCCCCCCTCCCCGCCGACTTCCCCCCCCCCCTCAACCCCACTCCCGTCCAATCTTCCCATCTCCCCACCCTCTCGCCCATGCTCCCTTCCCTCCCACTTACCAGGCCTCCCCCCCTACCTTCCCTCCGTCACCCCCACCCATTTTTTTTCCTCCTTCCTCTAATACCTGCGGTGACCGGTTTTCCAAGGTTTTTTTCTGTCTATCAGAGGACTTTTTCTCCTTTTTTCCCTCCTCTATCACTATCGCTTTTTTTTTTTGGCTCTCCCTTTTTTCCCAATTACTGGGCCTGTGATTTTTCCCCCGCCCCTTGCTGTTGTTCGTCCCAGCTGCGACTTTTTTTCCCCCCCGACTTCCGAAATCGGAGCAGTCGCCGCTCTGATGAAGGGAAAACCCCCCCTCTGGTACCCCAACGAGTCTTCACTGCCAGACGTTTTTAACCCCACCAGCATTGCCTCGAAAGCTCCTTTTTCTAGTTTGTTCACCAAGTACTTTTAGGATTCTGACTTTCCATGCGTTCGCCCTTTTTTTTTTGTTACTACTTTCCCTCTTCTGATAGCCTACTTTAATTACCTACGGATTCGAGTAGAGTTTTTTTTGGATACTCATTGGCACCTAAGAGGAAAGTCCTGTTATAGTGCCACCGATGATAGATTTTTGCGCTTCTTGTTGGCCTTTTTCAGTACCCTTTGATTCTAGCCAATGCACCCCAAACCTATGTGCCCCAACAATCTTTCTTTGTCTCAAGACCCTGAAACGCACTCGTGTTTCCTTTCCCTTGATTTAGCCACCCCCTTTTTTTTCGGCGTTCTGAGTTTTACTAAAGATGGTGGGTTATGGGTTTTCCCCTTCGAGACTGAGAGCGTTTCCCGCTGCCACACCGCCCTTTACCGCTTTTCGAGCATTCAGCGCCAGTGCCGATGGACCCCCCTCCTTTTCTACTAGGAGCTTGTGACTTTTTTTCTCGGAAGTGTTTTTTTTCTCTATGCCTTTGAACGTTCCCCCTCTGATCCTAGTGTCTCAGGAGATGCTTTCCCATCTGTCTTCCGCTGTGAAGACGTGGCCCTTTCTCCAATTTCTTGGACTCCGTCGGAAGGTGCTCTTTTTATTCTCATCCAGGTTTTTCCTGTTAATTTTTATCGTTTTGAGTACCGATCCAGATCGGCCACTTCCCATCCTCTTAGACGACGACGTTTTTGCTGTCTCCGGTTCTTACTCTGTTTCTCGCCATTCCATCGGCCGTCCTCCTTCAGGATGGTGTTTTCACGTTTTTCTGCTGTTCCCCCGAGCCTCCCTGGATTCTCCCCTTCCGAGCCTGCTGGATCTCAAACGCTATTCAGGTTGTATTTTCCTTCCAAAAGTCTGCCTCCCCTTCCTTTGATGCGCGGCGGCGCGATTTTTCCCGTTCAGCGCTTGAAGGATCGCACTGTTCCCTAATAGTTTTATTCCCCTTTGGTTGAGAGATGTTTTTTTTTGTCATCGCCTTCCCTCTCATAACGTGAACTCTCCTTCCCCGTGCATGTTCCTGCGTGAAGAAAGAATTGTTTCGCCCCTCGCCTTTTTTCTTTTCCTTTTCTCCAGTCTAAGTCATCCTCTCTTACTAGAATGATCGTATCTTTTTTCCCTGTCACGTGCCCTCCCCCCCCCCCCTGCAGCTTCTTCCCCCTCTGTCATGGCGAGTGCGAAAACAGCGGCCCTCTGCTCTTTTTTCGCGGAGTCTTTCTCCCCCCCCCCCCCCCCCCCCCCCCCCCCCCCCCCCCCCCCAACCCCCCCCTGTGACTTCTTTTTTTTGAGGGTATCTCATCCTTTTCTTTTCTTAGCCTCCTCCCACGTCCCCTGACCCGCTCCTTTCCTCCCCCCCAATTTTATGAGAAGATCCTTCCGTGCTGTAGGACCTTGCTTTTTACTCTCGGCAAGCTTTATCCTCTTTCCTCCCTGAACCCTGCGCCGATCACCGTTGTTGTTTGCTTTTTCACAAGCTGAATCTCCCCTCCAGAATCGTGCTTTTTGTATGGTCGAGTCTCTTTCTGTCTTTGATACCCCTCCCCCACCCTCTTGACCCCCTGAGGTAGGTCGTTGTTTCTTCCTGTCGCACTCTCTTCCGGAAATCGCATTTCCTCCCCCGATACCTCAGACACAATCGTCCCCGACTTTAGATCTAATTTCACGAACCCCCATTTTCTTTTTCGCCCGGATTCCAAGTTTTCTTCTCGGTGCGATGTAGGGAGCCTTCCCGCTTGGCCTTTTTTTCCTTTAACTCTCATTGGGTTCAAGTCTCTTTCGACCGAGGTATCCCACGGATACGAGAGACCACCCCTCTCCGCGAACAGCCCATCCTATACCTTGCGACCTTCCACCCTTTTTCCTGTCCCTCTTGCGAGGTCATGAGTGGGATATGCTCGGCCATTTTTCCCCTACTTTTCTTCCACTCCTCTCTTTTTTTTTAATGATGGCTCTACCTTACTTCTTTTGTACGAGGTCCCCCCCCTTTTTTTCTCTACGCCTGTTGCTGTAGCATGCCGCGACTACCAGTCCCCTTCTAACCCATCTTTTTTTCGCAGTTCAAGGAGTTCCTTGGTTTTCGTTTGACCCAGTTCGAGGCGCATTTCAATGCTCCTTGTAACCTCTTTGTTTTCTGCCTCCCCGACTTGTCCTGTATCGTTAAAGTCTTTCAGGCGCAGACGACGTTTTTTGTTTTCGCGCGACACTTTCCTTCTCTTTTTCACGGTCCCCCCAGTCCGTGTCTGAACCAAGTGCCCAGCTCCCCAGGCTTCGTCATCTTCTCCGGACGTCAAATCCATGCCTTGAGCCTGACACCCCCTTCCTTAATTCCCTTTAGTATTTGAATGATAACTTTCTTCCAGCTCTTTCTAAAGATTTTTCTTTCTTCCCTGAAATACCGGTCGGATCTCAACCTGCCAGCCCCCCCTTGACGCCTGAGAGGACCCCCTCTCTCCCCAGTTCGGTTCCAGAGAAGTTCCTTTCTTGAAGTATCGACTGCGCCCTAAAGATAGAGCTACAGTCAAGTACGCGCTATTTCGTTTTGCACTTTACTTTGATATCTTTTCTCCCCTATTTTTTTTAATTTTACTCCCTTTCGGTCTTTTCGAGTTTTGACTCTCTTCACTCTCCTTAAGCTTTTCCCTCCGTTCCCTTTGAAAGCTGTTTTCCCGG
>Ga0179593_1377219_pt1 | contig 11759 bp, 18 predicted proteins | sample CZODoug2_1_08_16_FD_185931 | JGI IMG/M metagenome (GOLD analysis project Ga0179593, IMG submission 185931) | Vadose zone soil fungal communities from Angelo Coast Range Reserve, California, USA - CZODoug2_1_08_16fungal (PacBio error correction) | ecosystem: Environmental > Terrestrial > Soil >... | reverse complement strand
TACCTCACTTCCCCCTCACAGCTCCCCCCAAGTCAAGATTTGACTGGTATCCCCCTTTTCACTCGAACCATGATCCTCCAAACGCCTGCTTTCTCCCTCCCCCCCTAGATGAAGCCCGTACTTGGCCTCCATCCAGTCGCACTTTGCAAGTGTGCACTGTACCCCAGCCGTCCAGGGAACCGTTTTCTTTTTTTCTCGCCTGGCATACAGAACCCTTACACGTTTCCTCCGTTCATTTGTGGGTCCAGCACCGGTCAGATGCGTTACTTTGGCCACGGGAGTGGCAAGGAGTTTCACACCAATGGATGAATTCCACCCTTTCGGAAGTGAGTGCGGCAGCCCCGTCCCCTCCCACTCCAGAGCCACCGAATTTGCCCTTTCCAAACACCCATGATTCCCCTCCGTGCGGCCATCTGTCTTTTCCGCAGATCAACGCCCACCCCCTTCAGCTGCTATGCTGCCCCCCCCCCAATCATCACAGCCATGGCCCCACGCTCCCCCTCGAGACGCTCAGCCCAACTTTCCAAGTCCCCTTATAAGCCGAAGAGGCCTTGGAAAGGTTTCTATTGGTCCACAGAACCATCCTAGTCGTGCGAGGACAAGCAATCTTCCCCCGTATTCCCCTGCGACCAGGTCATTTTTTTTTACGTTCTCGTCCTCCTGCCTGAAGTGGCATTTTCCACACACTGTTGTACTGGATTTTTTTATTCCCCCATTTTATACCCCTACCCCTCGCGGCATCCCTTTTTTCCAAATGAGCTTTGACGCTGGTGGCACTTTGGCCCCCCTCTTTTAATTCCAGCGAGCCAACCTGAGAGCGACGGCTCGAGGGATGACTGTCAGACGTTTCCATGCCCTCTTGGAGGAGCACCCAACTCCATTTACCACCCTCCCTACATCCGGTTGCTGGATCTTCTTTCCCGCCCAGTCTGCTTGTCCATATTTTCCCCCCCCCTGTCACAACCCAACCACATAACACGCCACGACAAAACTTCCCCCTATTTTTTTTTTCTGGTTCTTTGCGATATCGCTGTCGGATGAGGAACATCAGGACTAAAACTTTGCTGCCCTCCCCCCTTTCCCCCCAACTCTAAACTGCGGGTCACTCCCCCGCCCCCCTTCCCGACCACGCCATCCATTTTCAAGGGTGTTCTTTTTTTAATAATATTTGCCACGAACACTAGATCGCTTCATGTCAAAAAACACTGCATTCACGTTTGCTAAACCTCACAAACGTCCTCTTCCGTCACGACTATAAGTCCCCACTCCCCTCAGAGTCAAGGAGTGAACACCGTGCAGCGGTCATATGACTATAAACTGAGAAACCCCCTACCGAGTCCATCAGCTCTCCCCTGAACAACGGACCCCCTTCGTTGAGACTCTAACACCTTCTCCCCCCCCTCCCCCGTCCCTTCATGCCTTTAAACTTGTGTGTTTTCCCTTTGGCACTTTCCCATCATGACTTTTCCCCACCAAGAAGCCTGTCCATCATGACTGAACCATGTTTTTCCCGCGTCCACACTGCACTTCCCACCTCCTTTTGGCCTTCGTCCTCATGACCCCCCTTTTAAACCCCATGCTTTACATTTCATTCCCCATGCATTTTTTTGGCACCGTCCCTCATGATTAAACCAACTAATGTGGCACCTTTTTTTTTTTCTTCACCCCCCTTTCCTCTACCTTGATGACTGCCACCCCTCTTGTCATGCTCCCTTTCTTAACACCAAGCATTGTTCTAAACTGAAATGTGAACTGCCCTCCAGAAATCGGACATGATATCAAGCCCCTCCCCCCCTGCACGTAACTTGAGTCCGTCTGCACTTTTGTTTGGTACTAGATTTCACCTGGATCCCCCCTCCCCACCTGCCTTTCAACTTGATGGCATCCCTTCTTCTTCTTATTCTTCCTCTTCTTTTAACCTGGATTTAGTCCCAGACCCCCACTTCTGTTTTCGAAAATCCGACACCCAACGCACCGGCTCTTTTACTTTTTTTGACCCGCTGTTGTTTTTTTTCTTTCTTCCATGACTTTCACACACCCTACCTGCACATGGGAATTTCTTGGATTTAATTGAACCCCGCTGTTGGGTGAGTTGTCCTCCTTTTTCTGCCTTCAAACAACTTTCCTTCCCTCATTACCGCGACTCTCCCTGACTTTTTTCACAAAATATAACATAGTGATTGTAATAGATGATTCAGACTAATTATTTTGTTACCATCAGCCTCATTTCTTGGATGTGTTGCTTTTTCTCCTTGACTTTGCGTCTGTCGTTACAACCCCCCATGGTTGAAGTCACTTGTGACTTTAAGTTTTCCCGAGACTTGAGCTTTCCTTCAGTCCATATCCCCCCCCTACGAAGAACTCCGGATTTTAACCTTTCAGGATGCAACCTTCCTTTTTAGTAAAATATAGAGCACTCCGTCTTCTCTTTTCTCATTTCTAGTGGTCAACCCACTCTTTTTTTTTTTAATCCTTCTTCCCCACTTTACGACCCCCCCCCCCCATGTTGATGGTTTATACCAACCGTTCTCCGACAGCTTGTCTCTTATGAAACCAATGGTACCCAGCTTAGAACTGATTCCCCCTTCTGTCCTCCGACCGAAGGTGACCAGACAGTCTCTTACCCTTTTTTTCCTTTCCTCCCCTTGTTTTTGAGATACGGGGTGCCTTCCCCACTCTTGTCTGGGGCAAGCGTTTTGTTCCCTCACAGTCACTTTCCCTGGTGATGCTTTACCATTTTTGCGGTCCCCAAGATTCGTTACACTTTCTTACCCCCTAACTGTTGGCTTTTTTTTGACTCCTTAGATATACTCCCATTTCTGTCCAACAGTGCGGTTTGAGTTTCCCACTTACCCTCGAGGCAGTAGGTTGGTGACATCCCTTCTCCCTTTTTTTCCCTTCGTATTTTCCCCCCTCCCACTATTATTGTTGACCTAATCTCTAAGGAAACTACTCTTCTGAGAAACGACTGATGGTCCCCCCGTCACTTGTCTCCCCCCCTCCCAACTTGTGTCAAGTTAACATCCCACCGTCCCAGATTCATACTCGAATAGCCAAAAACAGGTCCCTTCGATTTCCGTTTCGAATTCCCCCCCCCAAATCCTAACAATTCCCCCTCCGGATTACTCCTCTTTCCCCCCCATCACGTCCCCCCCTTTTTTCTAGGTATTTTTGATGGACAAAAGGTAGTTTCGATCTCGTGCGGACCTTGATAGTCGTTTCAGGACTTTTTGGCGGCCTGTCAGAATTCCTCCTCTCCCCCCTTTCCAACCTGCACGGTGCAGGCAAAGCCCTCCCTGAAATGACCCTTTTTTTTTTTGCCCCCCCCGGTCTTTTTGTTCCGTGTTCATGGCAGACCTTTCCTTTGATCGCTCGTCCGTTACATCTTGGCGGTTCCCTTGTGTGTGACCCTTCAAAGTTCTTTTTAAACTGGCAGAGGTGGCCCCCCCACAATCCAGTTGTAATTTCTTATCTCCTCCCCAATCCCAGGTATCGGCTTCCTCCATTTTTCCCCTTCATTTCCTTTTCCTCCTATCACGTCAGAGTTCCATCAGGACCACCCTCCGTCTCTTCCTAAGTCCCGTTACTTCCTCCTGAGTTTTGATGGACTTCCCCCCACGTCCTACTCCCTTTTTTTTAGCTTGATGGACCGGTCCCCACTTCATCTTTTGATCAGCGGGAAGTTGGTTTGTAATCCGGAGAGTTTCACTTTTTTTCCCTTTGTCCCCAGTTAGTCGTCCATGATGGCCTTTCCCCCTATTTGGTTACTTTCCCCTATGGTTGTATTCCCGGTTAAAGTCATGGAGTTCACATTAATCTGAGGACGCTGGGCCCCCTTCCGGTTTTTTCATTTACCGTAATATTTTCCGGTGCAACATATCAAGTCCCTTACTCCCCCCCTTTGCCCCCTTATGGTAAAGATGATGGACCATTTTTGTCCCTTTTTTCCATGTTCCTAAAGACGATGGCATTGGGTATTTTCTGTCCCATTTTTATACGTTCACCTTCTTTTTCCTCTGTCAGTTTTAGTCATTTGATTGGATTTAGGGTTAATCAACTCTTAGTCATGATGACTCCCTTTGCCTGATTTCTTCCGAGGCAACGTTTTTCAGTTATTCTTTTCGGTCCTTCTCAGTTTCTCTTCCTGACTTCCCGGGTCATCATTTATAGTCATTTTTTTCCCCCCTCTTTGAGTGTTCTTGTCTTCGATTCTCGTTAAAAGCCCCCCCCCAACTGACGGATGTCGGTTGTTTTTGAATCCCGTAGTTGTCAGATCTTTCATTTGGTTCCTGGTTTGATGCCTCAGTTTATACCTGTGGACTCCCCTTCCCTTCCTAGTGGATATCATTACCCCTCCTCAATTTTTTGGTCAGTTGGCGGTCGTGGTTTCTTCAGCGTTAATTTTTGTTGTTACTTTTTCTTTTATGGCTCCAATAAGACGTTGGGTTTTTTGCCCACTTATCTTCACTCCTCCCCCTTCAGAACTGTCTCGGGTTATCATTTTCTGCTTTCTTTTCCTCCATCCCCCCCCCTAGTTTCCATGGAATCATGTCGTATTTTCACCTCTCTACGTTTTTGCTTGGTGTCTTACTCCTGTGGCCTTAAACCTGACGATTTTAGCTTCCCCAGCGTCAGCATCCTTTGCCGATAGGCCTTTGTAGGTTTGGGATTTTCCCCTTACACCCTAACAACATCGGGGAAAAAACTCGGTGGGCTACCCGGACCCCGTCAATAAGTAGAGTTTCTCGTATTGTTTTCTTTTTGCCTCCCCCCCCCATCGCATCCTGTGTTCCGAACCAACATCTCCCTTTCTACTCTCTGCCCCAACGACTATTCTCCATTGGTCATGTTTTACTTCTCCCCCAACCCTATCCCTTCACAATGTCCTTTTTCTTGCTGACCGTGGAATAAGGTGCTTGACCCCCGTTTTTCCTTTCTCGTGTGTCTATCTGTGACCGCGTGTCGAGGGGGGGCCCAAGCATACCAGGGGCTCAGGTCTTTTGCGAAAGAAACTGAGTAAATGTGCGCCGCGAGAGCATAAGCGGTTCCCTCTGGTTTTTTTGGCTTCATCATCTGTGTTTAGTTCGATTCTTCCGTGAGTACTTTTTTACCCGAACAGTTGAGGTTGTCTGTTACACTTTTTGTTTTTTTTGAAGCGGCCATCGTGAGTTCCGTGAGGACGAACTGTCCCTTTAAAGGGGTTTTTTTTTATTCTCCCTGATGATGCATAACTTCAGCATGTGTTTTTATTGACCCCACCCACAGTTAGTCTAACACTTGCCTCATTGTGATGTCTGCCCCTGCCCTCAGGATTCCTCCTTTTATGGGCTTAAATAGGCGGAACTCTCCTACCTCTACACTCCCCTGAAACGCTTAGCCGAATCTGGATTGCCTCCTGCCAGTCGGTGTTTATGCTGCACTGCCGACGTTCCCTCTCCACGTTGAAAAGATAGACCCTCACTTCACCTTGTGTTCCGGTTTTCTCTTCGTGTTCCCCCCGCGCCTCGTTTCTCCTCACCAAACCTACTTTCCAAATTCAGCTTTCGATTCACATACGCGATCCTTACCAAGGCTTATCAGCCACAGTCCCTACCCTCCTCCTCCCTTTCTGAGAATTGAGCCATCACACTCCATTTGAACGCGCTTCCTTTTTCACTCACTCCACCATGTGTGGACCTCCATCCAACTTTTTTGGATGATAATTTTCCCACCACCCTACCGACTATATGTCGCTCACTACAGTTCAGAGTCTACCGCCTTCACGTCCTTTTGCACCCCTAACGCAGAGTGCCCACATCCCCTTACCGGCCCTCACTGGAGGTATTGACCACCATCGCAGTCCATTCGCACACACCCGAGAACCTTCCTTTTCAAAGTACCCCTCCTACAAAAGCCGCGCACTCTCCTTGCACACCATTCTTCCTTTTACCTGCGACATTTTTTTTGGGCGGGGCCCCCCCCCCCTTACAACACAACAAAGAAGAAGGAGTGAGTGACGGAGTGCGAGCGGTTGGGGTGGGAACACGCCCCAGAGAGGAAAGACAGAGTACAACCCCCCCCCCTCGCGGAGCAACAGCTCCCATAGAGAAACTCGATGTCTCTCCCCCCCCACGAAAACAATTTTGTGGGACAAGAAAAAGCTTGTCTCGCGGTATGGACAAGGCCTGAACCCCTACTGAAACCAACAAAGACAGAATAGATGAAAAAAAGCCACGACTGGAGACACCCGGATGCTTTGCGAAAAAAACAAAAGAACCAACAAGGATTTTTGTCCGAAGAGGGAGGCAACAAAAGAGAAAGTGAAGAGGAGCAGGACATACGATAGAAGTAAAAACCCCTTTCCAAGAACAAAGAGAGAAGTGACTCCCAGCTTTCAGACCTTTTTGACCTTCCAATCGCTCCTCCTTGCTCCTCGAGGGCGTACCTTCCATTCCGGTTTCCACCACGGGTTTTGGAACCGACTTGTGTTGTTCAGGGCTCCCAGAATCTACGGCGCTGAGGGTACGTTATTCCCCACCCGGTAACAGCTAGAAAGAGAGTATCGACACGAAGGCAAGAGCCCCACAACTCCTTTTCGAAGTTCTGGATCACGTGGGCCCCCCTCAAGAGAGGGTGAAAGCCCCCTCTGTGAAGCAAGACACCCACAGGAGAACACCGACAAAAACCCTGTCTCGCAGGGGTAGTATTTGAGGGGGAAGAAAGCAGGGATACGATACTGCACAGTAGGCCACGAAACAAAGTAGGGACGATCGGCGGTACCGAGAGACAGAGAACAGGAAAAGGGAGGAAGACGGAATTGAGGGTTAACCCGTAGCAGTTTGAAGAGACGGTTAAAAGAAGACGTCTTCTGTTTTCGGTTGGGAGCGGCTAGAGACAGAGGACAAGCCCCGTGGCGTGGTTTAGGGGGTGGCAGTGAAAGAGGGGGTGGTTGGAAATCGGAGCATGGTGAGCTTCGGACGGGGGGGGGGGGACGCCGGCTTGGTTAAATTTCACGTCATGACTCAACTGCGAGCACCCATAAACGAAGGATGGTAGGTGAAGGGCGAGGACCCCCCTTATAGACCCCCCGCCGGCTTTTTTGTTCCCGACAAAATGACCAGGTTCTTGTGATTTTGAAGTTCCCCGTGTGTATGTCGGAATTTGAGACAAACGGAGCAAAATGTGACAGCAACTAGCTTAACCCCCAGGAACAACAACCCAACACACAAAAAACTATCCAGACCCACTTTCCTTCCCCTCTCACCACAAGCGACTCCTCCCCCACTTCACTCACCCCAAACCCCTCCATCCTTTCTTTGCTTTTTTTCCCTTCCCCCATAGTTAACACCACAGAAAAATATTCAAAGAGCCACAAAGAGAGAAAAAATAAAGTCAAGGGGTTAACACCCTCCAATCGTGTTAAAAAATCACACAAACACCAACCCCACACCCACACTTTTTTCCCCCCTTTTCCCCCTCCCCTTGCCAACACAAACAACAAAACACACACACACCCCCCAACCCCCCCCCCAAGAAAAAACAAACGCCACCCACAAAAAAAACCAAACAAAAGAAGAGAAGACACACAGAGTCAACCAGGAGAAGGAGCGACTGGAGAAAAACAAAAACAGGAACCAAAGATACTACGGGGGCCTTCAAAACTAACACACTCTGTATAATATAACCTTCATGAAAAATACCTCATGCCAGCTTTTCCATGAACCAACCTTTTTTTTCCCCCAGTGCTTTCTCTATAAACCGGCACGTCCTCCCCTACCGGAGTAACGAATGCACTTTATATCCGCTTTGTCCATTCCAACCAAATGTGGCCCTTTTTCCCTTTTTTTAAACCCTGATGTGGAAACCCCTCTTATAATCCTTTCCCCCACATGATGGCACGCGTCCCCTTCCTTTACCCAATGATTTCACCTTCGTCACATCATGACTTAAACCCATTGTGGCACCGATCTCATTTCACCAATTGTGGCACCTCTCCCCCATGACCCCCTTCCCCTGATGACCCCACCTCTTCCCTTCCTTTAAACCCTTTCACAACCCAGCTTCTGCTCACCCTGCCCTACCTTGATTCCCTCAGAATAACCCTGCTTCCATAGGCCATTTTAATACAAGCCCTCCCCTTTTCCTAACTGGAGTTTCATGACTTCTCATATGTGTTCACTGGTAACCCCTTTACCGCCTCACTACTAAACTGGCTGTTTTTTTTTTTTTCCCACCTTGATTGGGCTTTTTTCTGTCCTTCCCTGGATTTTTCTTTTCCCACTCCTTGCTTTTCCGAAACCCAACGCCCCCCGCCGAAGGCTAGATAAGATGAAACTCACTTTTCAAGAACTTTTAACTTTCCCACCTTTTCCCCAAGCCCTGGCATTTTGATTTTCATGAATGACATTGCCTTCAATGTTTTGGTCTGAGTGTGCTTTGAATTTGACACAGTGTCCAAACCCCACTCCCAGTTTTTCCCCCCCCCCCCCCCCTTTTTTTTTTTTTTTCATCCCCTACTCTACTACTCTTTGGATCATTCCCACCCCCTAACTAATTGACCCCTTAGTTTTTTCTGACAGAGGACTGAGAGGGGAGTGTTAAGGCTTTTACAGATGACCAAATCTGCTTCTTTTGGCTTTTTTTTCGTTTTCTTTATTTTCCGATATCTGTTTTGGCTTTCCCTGGAACCCTGGTTTCGAGCCCTTTTTCCCCTTTCCCTTATGCCTTTTCCCAAGCGCGGGATTTTTTTCCAACACCCTCGTAACTTCAGGGAGGTAAACTACTAGGCTTCCCCCCCTTTCTCACCACTAATAACAATCTCTGCTTTCGCCAACCCTTTTTCGTTGTCAGACATGGTGGGAGTTTTCTCTGTACTACCATCACTTTTTGGTCCTACACTTCCATGCGTGTATCGTACTTTCTTTTTTAAACCCCTTTTCCTAGGATCTTGAAAACTTACCGTGATGGTCCCTCCCCCCCCTCAAGCTTGACCAGCGTAGTTGCTCCCCGTATCTCCTCCGTTGTTTTTGTGTTGACTTCTGATCCTTGGTAGCCATTCGTCGGTGGTTCTGCTTACCGAAGTCACTGTCCTTGTTTTCTCTCCCTTTGACAAGGGGGCGTTTTCATCCCTCCCTGGTCGGCTACGGTTGGTCCCCCTCTTTTTTTTGATGGCTTGTCATCGCCCACCATCTGCTGAAAAACCGCCACTTCGCTTCTTTGCGAAAGCGAGTCTCTCTTGGTTCCTAATTTGTCCCCTAGTCGTTTATCTTCCCACTTCACCTAACCGTTTTTCTCCCCGTCTTTTGTTGAATTTAAAGCCCCTTCATCACCCCCGTCTTCTGGAACAAGAGCTGAGGTCACAGTCCCCTCTACCACTTTTGTTTTAACTCCTCCCCCCCCAAGCCCGCTATCAGGAATACTCCCTTCTTACAGCAACAACCTCACCCCTTCGATGTCCCTTCTGCCCTGCACCCCTTCCCCCTCACACTTCTTTTTTTCTGTTATCACTCCTCATGCTTTTACCTAATCTTTTATTTTCTTTCTCCCCCCCTGAGTAAGGTAGAGTCCCTCTTTATCTTTTTAGAGTTTCAATTGTTTGGAGGGACCTTGCATTATTTCCTCCCCTCCCCTTTTTTTCCCCCCCCTTCCGGGGTTGACACTGGTACTCCGCCCCTCCCCATTTTTTGTCCACTTTGGGTTTAGTTTCGTTTTCAGAATGAGCTGTCTTCCGTTCATTAGCCGTCCTTTCGTTGTCTGTGTTCCGTTGACACATTTCTAGTGTTACATTCCCTAGTGGGCCTCCCATCCCGTTTAAAGTCATATCCTCCAACCCCCCTTGTTCCCTCTGATAAAGAACGTGACCCTTTCGGTCTCCGATCCAGTTTTTTCCACTACTCAGGACACCCTTCTTTGGTCTTGAGGATCCAGTTTCCGTTTAGGATTTTTTTTTCTAGACCCCCGTCCCTCTTCCCTGAGTACTTGGACTCTTTTTCCCCCTCCATCAGTTAGTTCTGATGTCTTGGTTTGTCATCCGTAGAGTCTTTTTTTCCTCGTTTTTTCCCTCATCCGTCTTTTCTAGTATCTTTCCCGGTTCCCCCCTTTCGTTTTTTTTTTTTAAAGTCTTGGACTCTGTGCCAATTCATTTTGCGTTTACAGTATGATTGGAACTCGGCCCCCCTGTTCACCCTTTCTTTCCTCCTTTTCCCCCTTTTTTTTCTTTCTTCCGAATGGACTCGTTTCCATTCATTTTTTAACGTCTTCGGCATCCCCCACATATGGTTTTTACCTTTCCTGTTCCCCCCCCCCCGGAGAAAATTCTAATTCCTCTGAGGGGGTGGGTATGTTCTTGTTCACCTTTTAAGTCTCAAAGTATCACCTTTTAACCTTTGAGAATGGTTTTTTTTCTCTCGGAACTTGGACTCTCCTTCGTTCTCCTTCTCCCAGTGTGCAGTTTCTATTTGGATCCCCCCCTGTCCTGTTTCTTCTATAGTCCCCTCGTTTCCGTGGTCCGATGTTTCCCTTTTTATAGTATGATGGACTCTAGTTTGATGTTCTTTCTCGATATTCATTCCCACTGATGGATGTCGGTGTTCTGTTGCCTTTCCTTCTCAGTTCTAGTAATGGGGTTTTTCCTTCTTTTTTCTGTTCATCTTATAGTCATGATTTTTCATCGTGTTCGATACCCCCCAACTCGAATCCCCGTTGGTCGGTTGTTTGTGCTCAGGTGTTTTCTTTTCCATCAGTTTATAGTTTTCCTTTCATCCCTTCTGGCAGGCAGATCTTTCTCCCCCTCGAACGGAGGCTTCTGGGGGCGTCCTTTTTTTTATGGTCTAGGGTTCCTTCCCCCGGTAATTTTCCCCGTTCAGGTAATCCTTTTTGTCTGACTCTCCTGGTTTCTGTTCTATGATTCACACGGACTATTTCCCTTTTTCACAAGCGTTGTCCCCCCCCTTTTTCATGTCATGCGCGGTATGAGATTTTTTGAATCATATATAAAATTTGCAACCCCGTGGTCATACTTTCCTGGTAGGGGCCGCTTTTTCTTGGCGTCTGCTTGTGCTCCCAAAGACGGACATCCTGGCTTTTTTATATTTTTTTCTCCGTCAGCGCTCCCTCCCCTCTTGAAAGATGTTTTCCTGTTGACCCTCCCCACCCCCCTTCTCCCCGGCAACAAGGTCCTCTTTTTTCGGCTAGTGCCGTCACCCTTTTGGCTTCCTCCCCTCTTGAATCTTGTTCCCTTCTGGCTTCTCTTTTGTTTGAACAGCATAGCATCGGGATGAGGTCCTTCCCCTCCTCAAAAGAGAATTGTATGTCCCTATGCTCCCTCCCCCTTGCCCTGTGGGAAGAGGCTGGGTTTTTTGCCGCAGTCCCCCTTTTGAAGTCTGGGATTTTGCCCTTTATTTAGGGGCGGCGCTTGGCTCCTCCATGTTTTGCAGCCAATTATTTTACCCCCCCTTTTTCGTTTTCTTTTTTCACGCCCGTTCCATTTAGACGCACTGATGTCCCCCATTTACATGCTCCGTTTTTTCCGGGTTCTTTTGTTTCTAGGCATGATTTGCATCCTTTCCCAGTCATGGGATTTCATTCCCGTTAGGCACACTTGCTTCTTCGTGGGTATTCCCCCCCCTTTAGCCGATTCTTTCCTCATTCTATTAGTTTGGGATGATACCGAATTCATCTCTAGCTTGTTTTTCCCCCCTTTCCAGCGAAATATGGATTTTATGATTGTGCCACAATTGGTTTTTTTTTGCCTTTGCCCAGCTTTCTCCCTCCTGTGACTC
>Ga0179593_1333879_pt1 | contig 11759 bp, 7 predicted proteins | sample CZODoug2_1_08_16_FD_185931 | JGI IMG/M metagenome (GOLD analysis project Ga0179593, IMG submission 185931) | Vadose zone soil fungal communities from Angelo Coast Range Reserve, California, USA - CZODoug2_1_08_16fungal (PacBio error correction) | ecosystem: Environmental > Terrestrial > Soil >... | reverse complement strand
TTGACTCCGAAACCTCAACTTCTTGGTTGATTTTCTAGAAACAGCCCCCTTCCGCGAGAGGTACACCCTTCTCCACACAGGCAGAGACGCCATCAGATCCCCCGATGCATGCTGTTCTTTGAGTTCATCAACGCGGCTCTCACTCCTCCTTCCGTGCACTTTTACGCATCGATGCGTGCGTGGAGCTGTCTCCCGTCACTTGAAAACGCGGTCTCCCCTCTACGGGACCAGTAGAACAAGCAGGTTTGCTGAGCTGTTCATCCTCCTCGAACAGGACCTAGAATACCCGCCTATCGGGCTAGGTTGTCACCCTACTACGCAGTGACCTGTTCGGGACTCTCCCCACAGCTTATGATCTTTCCTCTGGGTGCCCAGGCGAGACCCTTTGGGGGTCTTCGTGTATGCACTCGCGACCCCTCAAACGGCACTCTCCTAAAGGGGTTTCTTACTACCCGATGCAGATTATTTTGATTTCTGGGTCTCAGCTCCTTCCCGACACTTCGAGGTGTTCTCCATTCATTTGTTGAGCGCTACCCTTTGCTAACCTTTTTCGTCGAGACTCCTGGCCTACCTTTCCATGCTCGTATACCATCCCCCGAAATTTACACGAGAGCCCTTGCTGACCTGTTTTCCTTTCTCACAGATTCTAGATTGCTGGCTTAGTTTCATCACCGTCAAAGTATTTCGGAGCTCTCCGAAGTCGAGTTTCGTGCCTGTTTTTTACGACAGCTTACGAGACGTGGTACCTGCTTTCCGCGATATTGGATACAGCTATTTCCCGCTATTTAGTCGTAAGATTTCCCAGTTGTCCGCTTTTTGGCCCCCCTCCGTTATCTCGTTACCCCGTCTATGGGATCTTCGTTTACATACCCCAGACTCCCGACGTCCCTCCTTCTACCTGCCTCGCTATTTTCGAAGGCTTCCGGCGCCTTCTCCCCCCTGGGCATCCTCGCCCAAGTGCTCTTCTTCGCACCGCAAACGAAACGAAAAGGTCCCTAGTGTTTAGGCTGTCGATGGTCGGATTCCTCTTCTTTAGACGTTTTACGCCGCCTGCCTACCCTCTTCTGCGCGCTATTCTTCCCCTATTTAAGGACGGTTCTTTCCTCATTTACCGATAGGGCGCTGTCTCATTTTCAGAAGGGCTGAATTTGGAGCTCGCTGTTAGAGTCTTCCTATCTCCTCTCCGCTAACGCATGCCTCCGAAGATTCGGTAGTCAGCCGGAAATTTCATGCCCTGCCGCTTCGTGAGAGAAGATTAACTGAGGGCGACTCTCTATCGTACATTGTCTCGCTATCACTTTCCTTCTTCGTGCGGAAAGCCACCCCCCGCTCGAAGACGTTTTCGACCCGTGGAGGCTCCCTCGATCTTGACGCGTTTCATTGATTTTCCTGAGCCTTCTCTAAGAAACAAATTCAGCTCGTCAGTTTTTTGACTTCTCTCCACCTTTGGCTTGACATTTTGTTCTCGTCCTAATTACTCTTGTAGAGGGTTTTTTCCCTTCTCCCCCCCTGTTGTAACTGTACTTTCACCCTTTCTCCAGCCCTTGTCCAGTGATTTTTTTTTGCACAGTCCCTCATCCCCTGGTTTTCTTTTTTGAAAACCCTTTCCCGACGGCAAGAAGCCTCCTTCACCGCCTTACACGTAAGGGGGGTGACAGGTCCTTTTGGGGCACAAAGTTTTTTTACTTATGGTCCAATTCTCCCCCATCACTGCTTGTTCCACGCGGAACATCCCTTTCCTTCACAGATTGCTCACCTCTCCAGACGATTCCTTTGGCGAGTTTAGCATTGAATTTCTTCCTGAGCTTTTTTGCCACCGTCCGATTAAGCGCAGAGTTCGCGTCTACTTGACTCCTCCTAGTCCGCGAATCCCACGATCTGTTTGGGTACCTCCCAAAATGGACAAGAAGCCATGCCTGTCTTGAACAAACCGTGCTTTCAAGTCAGCCCCGAATTTATTTTACAAACGGTTGCCCTGAATCCCCTTATTTAGATTGTCCTATTTCCATTCTTTGCCCCTGTCCAGATCTTTCACCCCTCTTCTGCGAATCTCCTTCCAAGCTTCTATGTTTTGCCCTAGCTAATAAAGCTAACACCTTTTCCGACACCGTATTGGCGTCTAGGTTCCTGCTTCTTTCGTTCGTGATGCGACAATGGCTGCACAGGTGGAGTTCCCCAGACCCCTTGTGCCATAACAACCGTGTCAATCGCAATTACGACATATTTTTCCTCTTCTGCGTATATACCGGACGACCGTCTCGCCGATCCTGTGGATCTCCGGTCCTTCAACTTTTTAATCGGCAGCCCGTTTACTTTCTGCCCTTGAGCTCCTCTCTTGATGAAGTGCTCAAGGTTTTTATGCCGCGCAAGTAGCTATTATCTCCGATCGTAACTTTCCTTTCGCTTTCAACGGTTTCTTTTTCCCAACCTTTTGTCGACAGGCGTGTCGGTTTCGTTGCAGCGCTCCTCTCCTTCCTCCCATCATACGTTTGTTTGTATTTTCTCTCTCTTTGTCCGTTGAATCAGGAGCTTTTTCTACCCGCATGGGTCCTATGAGTAAGTTGAGGGAAGATTCCTCTGAGTATAGAACTTTGCTGGCAGCTCCCAGCCCTGGCCCCCTTTCCTTCCCACCTTGATTTTTCGGAGCGTCAATGTGGCACTTTTCCCTTTTTATTGCAGATCAACGCTTTTTGACCCCCCTTTAATTTGAGAAAGCGCGGGATGTATTAAGTGCGTAAGGGCCCTCCTCGATAGCTAACGATTTCAGTTACGGAGCTGCCGGTGTCTTCTTTCCTGTCTGTTGCCGTACACGTTGGCACCAATCCATCCCTCCCCCCCACCTCGCCGCACCCGAAGAAACCCCTTTTCCGTTTCGGGCTGTGTCTCGGATGGATGAGTATCCCCCAATACCAGTGCAGTACTCATCACAGCGCTCAGGAGTTTTACGGCAATCCTTTAACTTATCCTTCCAATTCCCAAAACGGCGACGTTTCTGCCCCCCGTTTTTGGCTGGTGCGGAAGTTAACGATTTTTCCGCCCTTTTTTCCTTTCCCTTTTGCTTTCTTTGACATGGTTGCTTTTTGTTTGTGTCTGCGAGGCTCTTTTTTTAAGTCTAGCCGTCTCTGCATTTTCACGGAGGCTTTCTCCGGCTCTCTACTCTTCTCTTCTAACTCTCCCCCGCGGGTCCATTCTTTTCGATGGTATGCATAGTATATGGTCCCGTGATGTTGATTGGCCCGCGTGAATTGGGACTTGCCCCTGACTGCCCCCACCTGGGGACAAAGTTTCATTGTCACCCACCGCTGGACCCTGTTAGCTTGGTTCAGCGCTCTGCCGCCCTTTTTACCGCCCTTTTTCTTTTTTGCATTGCTTTCCCTGGCACCGGTTTTGCTTCTTTGACGTTTGACAGGGGTACAACCTTGTTGGGAGCGGTCACCAGACCCCGAGGTAGAATTGAAAGAATCCATTTTCAATAACAATTATTTCCGAAAGTCACCAAACACGCCTTCTTACCTTGCTTATTTCCGGTAATCCCTTGCGAGATTTTGGCTACAACTCTTTCGGTTTCGACCGTTTTCTGCTCGTTGTTCCCCCGCCGCACGGCGCGATGTAGGATCAAGACCGCTACTAGCTTTCCGCGATCCTTTCTTACTCGATTCCTGCCGACTTTTCAGGCGCTCTTCAGTCTGCTTTAGTCGATTTTTAGGCGTTGAGACCCGATCCGAGGGGGCAGATTTTTCTCCTCGAGGATAGACTTGTAAAGAGGCTATTTCTCCCACCCCTCCTCTCTTCGCCTATCATCGAGGTACTGGGAGTGACAAGTCCTGTATCTCGGAGACACGTGAGGTAAGCAAGCGGCTTCTTTGAGCGTATTCTTTTTCACCCTTCTCGCTCCTGTCCCTTCCTTTCCTCAGGGAAACGTCCTCTTTTTCAAGGTACTGGTTTGTGCTTCATGTCGACCTAATTTTCACTTTTAGCTTTCCAATGAGGGATTCCTGGCTGTTTGTTTCGGGACGCGAGGCGGTAGCGCTACTTCCGCTTTCTTTTGAGGCATCCTCTCAACCCCCCTCTTGGAGCTTTAGTACAGCGGCGTCATTTTTCTCCCAAGGTTTCGCGAACCCCAGTTTCGAGCTTGCTGCTTACCCCATGAGCGACGGTCTCGTCTCTCGCTCGGTGTTCGGGCTGAGAATTTGCGCCGCTTGCGATCAGCTCCGCTTGGACGTGATGATCGGCGTCCTCTCGATTTTCCCTCTTTTACGTAGAGGCTCGCGGTATCGTTCTTTTTGGTTAATTCATGGAAGTAGGAGATCCCTTCCGCTGACCATTTTTGGGTTTGCCGTGGGTAGCGATAGTGTCAGATTGACTGTGCCTCCGCACCAAGCTACCTCTTTTATTTGAGCCATTTTACCATTGCTATACAGTAATATTTCGGTAGTGCAGTCTTACCCCACTTGAGTGAGATTGTCGTGTTTTTTCTTGCGCAGCTTAACCTCCATCCCCCCTTTAGGTTTTCATCAGTTCGAAGAGACTATTTTTGGGGAGGCCTTTAACGTTAAGCGTAGTACTGAACACGTATCCTAACTCGTCTTGATTTCTTGTCTCTTTTCGGGGCCCCGTAGCTCGCCATTGCATGAGATTTTTGGGGAGTCCTCTAGTTTGTCATTTCTGTTCTTACTTTTGATCCCCACTGCACGTCGTAGGCCGTTCTCCCCTCTCCGACCCATTATCAGGGATCCCCTCCACCCGCGTTTCGTCAATGCTTTTTTCCAGTGCCTAGGTGCCCTCGTGGTTTAATTTTGAGAATTGTATCATCTCTCTTATTTCGGCGGTGATTTTTTCTCCTCCACCAAGTGGTCCCTTTGCGGCCCCGTGCCCACTCTCCAGGATTCAGGAGTCCGTCCACGGTTTCTTCACGCGGGCAGATCTGTTTCGACTTAATATTTTTCCCGAGAAATGGAAGTGTATTCGTGGTTTTCCTTGTTCTTCTTTTTTGCAGATAGGATGGCCTTGTTCCTCCCGGTTCGCGCACCGAGCCCCCCAGGTTTACATTGCCCGAGCACTTTGACTCGCACGCAGAGCAAAAGCGAAAAGACTTTACCTCCAGCCCACCCGTCGTTCTGATTCTTGGTGCGAAGATTTTCTTCTTCGTCGTGGCTTTTTAAGGCGCTGATATCCCTTCACAGCAGGCTAGTCATCGCGCCTGATTCCGCCAGAGATTCGTTGATTCACCTCTTTCACTCTTTCTTTTAACCCCGTTTCATTGTGTTTCCCTTTCGTTCACTTATTTATGTCTCTGAGATTGTAAGTGAAACCCCCCTTTTTCCATGTAGTCCTCCCGTCGATCCTTGACCCTTTTCGAGATTTTGCAGGTCACGGTTGTTTTCTTTTCCGCCTTTTTTATCCCGCCTTCGTCTCCTTTTTCGAGGTCAATCTGACTTATGAGACATGAATCTTTTTTGTGGTCCCTTCTATCCGGGAACTACTCTCCGGTCTATTCTCTCCGTTTGAACCATCACGCGATCTAGGTTAGTTTTTTCCTGAGGTCTCGATGACGATCTTTCCCGTTCTACTTCACGGAGATCGCGATTTTAGAAGCAAACCAGGAGGAGGCCTTCGCATTATTAGCTTTGAACATCTCGATATCCTTCTCGACCAGAATTCCTTCCGGTTTTTTGTTTTTCTAATAGGACATCGTTCGCCCTAGTTCTCCTGCTCATTCCGACCCGGGCCCTTTGCTCGACTTTCGCGCTTCAGGGTTCCCTTTACCGTGAAGGAATTCTTTATAGCTTCTCCGTTTCCAGCAGATATCGTATTTCGCTTTCCCCTCAACGTCTCCCGAAGGCGCTTTGACAGGACTCGATCCTCCCTGGAGACTCCGAATACAGAGTCGAGTACCCCCAATGGACTCTCCTTGTTATCCCGTTTCTTACTTCCCAATACACCAGTTTTCCCAGGTCCCTACGCCTTATTTTCCGCGTTTAAAGTCCCTCCGAAATTTCCTGTATTTTGGCGCTCATGCTCTGTTGACACAATAATATTAGTGAAAAAGAACCCCCATTCCGTTTCACTGCCGATCATTCTATTCCTTCAGCTCTTGGCTTACCCTGCGCTCCCAGCTTCTTTCCTGTGATACCTCTCGTTTAGTAGCCCTACAACCCCCTCTCCGTGACAATAACAGATAGCAACCCAAGACTAATTCAAAGAAGTTTGTCCATTTTGCCGGTGGTTTGTCAGGATGATAGGTTTGCTCAGTGCTCTTGTGCTTTGCTAATTTGTGCCCTGTTTTCCTGCGTGTCGGTGCGGTCTCAAGGCCCCCTTGACCCCTTCCCGAGAAGCTTAGATTCTGTTCGAGATTTGAACGCGCTCGTCTTCCAAAAGACATTATACCCTATATAGGTTCTTTTTAAATTCCGATCGATCCCGGCGTATGTTCCATTGATTCAAGTTAATCCTGTTATGATGATCCACCGCCACGTGGGGGATCTAATTCCTTCTCACCTATCTCCTGCAGAGATTTCCCCGACCAAGTTCCCCCCTCCTCCGAAATATTTTTGAAGGAGTTTCCGATGTTAGCCCAGAAGAGCTTTGGTATTATACTGCTGCCCATCTAATCTCGCCGCTCATTTTTGCGTCTAAACCACCACACTTCAGACCGCTGAATTAAAACCCTGCACTTCCTGCCAGTTACGATCTCTCTGTCAATACAATAGCTCCCCCGGACCTTAAGAGACTTTTCTTTCGGGATTTTTCTTTAAGTACTCCTCTGATTTGGCCCTTTTTTCCCACGATTCCATTAATCTGATGCTGACTTCCCGGACCCTTTGTGTAGTGGCGGGGATTTTTTGCGGATTTTAAGGCTTTCCCTGCACCCGTGACTTTTTGATAATAGGTGAGCTGCTTATATGAAGATTTTACTCTTCTGGGCGCGCCCGAACCCTCGCCGTCGAGTTGATCCCTTTCACGCACAGACTTACCAGGTACTTAATGTTAGGTGGAAAGACTTTTCCAAGTTATTTCAGACCCCATTTCGACAGCCCTTTTTAATGGACTTGCAAGTGGCCTACGGCTTGCGGCGTCATTTTTTTGATTTGTTTTCAGCAACGTAACATCGGTTCAGATCGATTCCCTCGAAGGGGGCTAGGCGTCGACACGCCAGCTCGCCGCTCCGATCCCCCTATTGATCTTTTACGTCCTCTCCGATACTGTAAGGCTTTTATCCTGGCCTTGTTGGTGTAGCGCGCGTATAGCTAGGCGAGGGTAGAGTCTCTCGGCCATCATAAGCGGCCGGTCTCCTCCCCGAATCGAGACTTTGCCTCCCGCCCCTTGCCCCGAATTTATCCAGGGAATTTTGTTTTGTTCGAATGAAGAAATCTCTTTTTTTTTTAATAGGCTTACAGTCTGCTCTTTCCCTTCTTCCTGCAGGTATATTCAGACTGGGGACTTCAGTTAAACGATGTCGCGCGCCAGCTCCTCAGATTCCGAAGGCGGATTCCAGCTAACTAAAGGTTAGGCTTTTTGTGTTGTGCTTTCGAAGAAGGACTCCCTTTGGGAAAGCTCGCGGCGTTCAGCGGCGCTAACTCTCTGAACGAAGCGATTGATAGTAGAAGCCTGCCCCCCAGACAGCACGAACCCGCTCTCATGCAACTTCGCTTGCGCTACTGCGATCAATAGCTAGTCTTTCGTAGCACGCTCTTCCTGGGGCCCGCCCGGCCCCGCACGACGAGGCCCAACGCGCTCCGCTTCCCGCGCGACTTTAGTTCAGAACTTTTCAACTCGATTCCGAAAACTTCCCCCTTTTTCAGGCGACGTCGGTTTTTTACTTCGCTGACACTTTGATGTTCAACTCTACATCTTGTATGAGGTTTTTTCCAGCTGCCCTGTTGACCGCCGCCGGTAAGAGCCAAGACCCAAGGAGGAACGCCTTCCCCACGTCCAACGCATTTGCCAAAGGGGTTTTCAATGCAAAGGGCTGTCAAGAACGCTATCATGCCGTTCAGGGTTTTGACACTGCAACTGTGACCCCTTTTTTTTTTTGATCGGATCCCTCCCACACTTCAACGAGGGCCCCGCTTACCCTTCTTCACCTCCCGATGCCAGACCTACCGTGTCGGGAGCTTAGCAGCTCGCTATTTGGAGCTCGACGTTGCCCAGATGGCAGCGGGCTCTCTAAGTTTCGAAAAAGAATCCATCGTCAGCCGTTCTCCCCACACGAATTTTGTGGGGCTCTCCCCCCCTTTGGTCAACTCCGCCTACGAAGGGCTTTCACCAATCCCAAGTTGTGTGTCAGAAGCTCCCTTCCCGTCACGCCCCACACTCGAAACGTCGTCCCTTTCTTTGCTTGTGATGAGGCTATCGTGTTGCTCCCAGATACTGCCTCCTCTGCTTTTCCACGTATTCCGCTGCGTTCTCTTTGACCATTTCTCAATACTTACAAATCCCGACACTTTACTAGTCGAGTTTGCGGAGGGGCTTTGCGTGATGACGAAATGTTTGTCCCCCCCCCTTTGTCCTTCACCGAAGTTTTCATCAACACAGCCGGGTAGGATGATTAGCTAGCTTTATTATTCCGACCGACCTTCTCCAAGTTCGGGTCGCCACACTGGATTCCAATGACTTTCTTCCCACCACCTGTGACTCTGACTGAAGTAGCCCTCTGCGCGTAGCTTGTTGGTTTGGCTTTTTATCAACGTCTTTTCTCTTATAGTTGTCCCGTAAAAGTCCCCCTAGAACCGTTCGGCGCTTTTTTCCAGTCTCCGTTTCTACGGCTTTAGCTCCTTCTCGGTTGTTTTTGGAGATTCCTTCGTTAGAAACCTTAGCTGTTCGTTTTCCTGAGGTTCGCCTCAGCGCTGATACGTGAAGGGGACGCCCCCGAGCCGTCTTTTCCCCTTTTCTGGCATCTTTCACATACGTGCATCTTCCACTCTCGCTTCAGTCCCCACGGCTCATTTTCACCCTTGTACGAAGAACAGGGGGTAGCGGGCTTTCTCCTTATCGATACGCGAACGACTCCATTTTCTTTCTCCATGACTGTTTCCAGGTGGTTTTTGAACCTGGTACCGTGGTCAGATTTTTCACCTGAACTGTTCCTCCTTAACCTCTACTCAGTATCGTCACTTTGTGAGCGGTTTTATGGAGATCGCTCAAAAGATCCTTCTGTGTGACTCCATCTAGATTTGCTCTTGGTCTCATTGAAGCCCCTGACACCCCCAAAACGGGGGAGAGTTCGCCCGTTTTTGCGTACGCGGAAGTAGCTTTTTTGCGACCTTTTCTTGTTGCCCTTTTTCCCCCCCCCTCTTTTCTTCATTGTCTTATCCCCCATTTCGTGTGTTTTCGTCTGCGTAGCATTCTAAGTATCTACTTCCATCTTAACCCGGCGGTGAGCCTTCAGGGCTCGAAGATTCTTTAACATAATGCTGGAATCGGTGAGATTTATTCCCTCTGTGATAGGTTTTCTTCTCCTTTTCTAGTTCCAGTTTGGTACCATTGAGATCAGGCAAAAAAAACGGTGGGTGCCCACTTTCTGTCAACACTTCCACCCGGTTTATTTTTACTTGTCATTGTTCTTACGCCCTCTTTGTTCTTTCTTTTTTTTGCCTGCCATTTTCAGACCCCTTTTCGCAGCTTGTTACCGTTAGTCCCCATTGGTTTTTATGTGAGCTTTCCCCAATGCTGTCGATTCCTTTCTTTCGAACCTATACAGTTTTTCCCCCCGTATTTTTAGTCAACCAACCCCTCCTCTTTTTAAATTTCTTTTTCTGACTTTTTTTGCGCTTTTAAGAGTTCACCGCTTGCAGATTGAGTCTAGAATGCTTTGTTCTGAAGACTGCGTCGTTTTCGCTAGATTTAAAACGTGCTACCCGATGCTCCGTTAGTACTATATCCTGATACGGGCTAGGTTTTTTTCCTTGGTATCTTTCGGAGTTCGGATGCCTTATTGTGTGCGGCGCGGATCAGCTCTTCCGAAAGAGGCGAGTCTTCCCCAGTCCAGTAATTTCTTTAGTGCTCCCCGCGCCCTTATGCGCGAGGGCGCCCCCTTCGGATAAGGTTTTTTTCGAGTTTCTTGTTTTTCCTTTTGCCCGCCGCCGTTAACCTCTCTAGTGTCTTGGATCCTTCCACGCCATGCAGTGAAAGGCATTTCTTTTTGTCCTTTGATTTTCCTTCTGATTCGACTTTCCCTTGCGCGGAGGCCTGTGGATCCGGGCCGTTTTTCTGATAGCGAGGGTAGGCGTCTGACTGACGTTTCGTCGTGATTGACTCCTGGACTCTTCCCCTCCCTTCCTACGCCGCGCTTGAGAAGCCCTCCCCCAACGTGACATTCTCTTAAGTAGAGTTCGGATATTTTCCAGCGCTCTACATGTCCCCCGTAGAGAGTTTCGCTGCTGGCGGTTCTCTAGAGTCCGCCTTCCCGCTCTGATTTTTAATCTTTCCTCGTCTCGTTCAGAGCGCGCCACGTAGCCAGGAGGCGGTGATTCGTGTTTCCTCACCTCTCCTGACTTTCTTCAAGGCTAACAGGGGCATTGCCGGAGCTCTTGCAGTTGGAGAACCTCCTGACGCCCCATGAGTCGCTCTCCCTCGAATCACGCGATAGTGAATGACGATTTTTTCTTCCGTTTTCACCCTGGAATTTCCGTGCTTGTCAGATCTCTCGCCCCCTCCAAATTGTCAGCCCGCCGGTTGCAGTATCCTTCCACGCATCCTTTTTCGGTCCCCCGGCGTTCGTATGATCATTATGATCCACAATAGGCGTCGTCGTCGTCAGTCTCTTTCGATGGAAACTCGAGCTGAGTGCTGTTGATTGCTTCTGGTCTGCCGAGGAGTTTGTTGCGGAGCGCGTCCCTGCCCCAGTTTCGGGCCGCCGAAGTAGAAGTGTTTTCATCGATTTCTTTCGGCTACCTTTGGCCACCCCGGCATAGGTTAAGTGTGGAGGTCGTAGTGCCTGTTGGATAATTGGTCGTCCAGCGCGCTTTGTACTTTGGGTTAGCAGTTCATACCTTGGGGGATAGGTAGAATTGATTGGCCTGGCGTGCAACCCAGGCCCGCTTCAGATCCTGGATTACGACTTTCTAACGTCGAGTCGTCTCATTTCGTTCGTAGTCTGCTAGTCGGTCCGCTAGCGCCTCCTTTTCCTTTTTTTTGCCTTTTTTTTTCTCTCCCTCACGGCACATGCCCCATTTCCCCAGTGACACGAAACCTAATCATTCTCACGATCACCGAGCACGCCGCCTTGACCGATCCCCCGTGTGTCATGTTCGTCTTTTGCGAAGCGCTGCGGTTGGCAGCCGGCGAGCAGCATTTTCAGTCTAAGCAGATTAGTTTATACTAGTATGCCGCCAGAGCTGATCCTTTTCCGTCGTGTTCCCACATTTGTGGTTACAATTTTTCACTTTAGTTTCGTTGGTTTTTTTTTTTTTTTTTTTTTTTTTTTCTAGAAGCATAGCAGGTTAGCCGACGCGACATGCCTATCCGTCTATCCTCAATGAACTCTCTTCATCGCCATCTTTTATTGACCTTGGTCACAGTTTTATTCAGGGCCCTGGTTACATGACCTCATAGAGGTAAATCGATTAGTTATAAAGAGACATATGATATAGACAATCAAGATTAGGTTCGAGACTTTCCTCTTCAGAGCACCGATCAGTCGGGCTTTTTGGTATTCCTTTCACAGACCTCTCCTTGTAGCCTCCCTAAAGTGAGCTATAACAGCGTTTTTAGCATTTTTCAGCCCGGCCGGTTTTTTGCCTTCGAGTTAAGAAGCTAGT
>Ga0179593_1563827_pt1 | contig 11760 bp, 11 predicted proteins | sample CZODoug2_1_08_16_FD_185931 | JGI IMG/M metagenome (GOLD analysis project Ga0179593, IMG submission 185931) | Vadose zone soil fungal communities from Angelo Coast Range Reserve, California, USA - CZODoug2_1_08_16fungal (PacBio error correction) | ecosystem: Environmental > Terrestrial > Soil >... | reverse complement strand
CGTTTTTTTTATGGACCGAGTTTCTTTTCTCATGCGGCACCCCCCTTCAACGACGGCATTTTCCTTTTTCACAGACGCCCCCTTGTGGACAAGCGCCGGTTTCGGTCGATGTTCTCGTTTCTGCCGCACGAAGATGTTCGTACGAGCCTTTCGGCGCTTTTTCCCGGTCTCCGCCGGCTTTTTCACGATTTGATTCACCCAGGGAGACTCCTCGAATCCTTCAGGGATGCGCCCTTGCTCCATTGGCACGTTCTAAAGCATTCTCTGCGGAACCTTCACATCCAGGAAACCTCTGACTGCGCTCCGTGTCCACTTTAATTTACGCCTGCCGGGGGTTCGTGGATGTTGGGCGGCGCTGGAGCTTTTCTGCCCCTTCGCTTTTTTCTAGCGAACATCGCTGCCCCGTGGCCCAGATTCTGCCCCTCCCGACAAACGTTTTTTACCGGTAGACTTTGTCACGCGGTATTTTAGTCGTTCTTCGGTTCCATCGCCTTACCCTTTACTTTGGCTACCCGACTCGACTTGAAGTCAGCCTCTGCGTGGAGATACCTTCTTTTCATTCGTTTTTCGTTTTTCAAAGTGACAAGTATTATTGCAAGAAATAGAGTCCCTTCCTATGAGGATCAGGCTATTTTTCCCCCCCCGAGAGGAATTTGCTAGATTAATTCCTCCCCTATTGGCGTAAATAATCCCTCGAATTCTTTTAATCGGTACAATATATTCCCCTCGATTTTTGCTCCGCTTTTTTCCCTCCGTGAATAGTGAACGTTTGAGAAGATCCCATTCAGAGACGTTTCACGGAACCTGTCCCTCCTGTAAATTTTTTGAGTGTCGCGGAAATTTTGACTTCATAAGAGAGATCCTTGCGAACCCCTCTATCTTGGGCTTTCTTTTAACCCCCTTTGGCGCCTCGGAGGAACTCAGCGGATTGGCCCCTCGGAGTTTGTTTAATTTTCGCTCGATATAAGAAGAAATTCAACCATTTGCCACGTTCGCCCTGTTCGTTTTTTCTTTTTGGTGTTACCACTCCTATTTCCCCAGGACCTGATGCAGAGCTTCCCCCGCAGCGTGAAGACGGTTGCCAGCCTCTCTTCCGTATGTGATTTTCCCCCGACGATCGCTCCTGGAATCCCTTCTCGCTCACGCATCCCAGCCCGCTTGGTAATCTTGTCCTCCACCTAACGTTCTCAAATATACGTCTCCATTCAAGGTTTTTTTTTCTAGAGTGCGTCTCCCTGGGTCCTTCCGTTCAAGAACTTCTTTCATTTATTTCACCTCCCCGGAAGGATGGCGCCAATTAGTAAGTTGACTCGCCCCCTGAATTTTCCGGCGGCCCCCCCTTTCCTCTTTCCCTTGTATCCGGCCCCCTTGAGAGAAATTCTAAATTTCTCCGTTGAGATATCTTAGCCTCTCTATTATTTCTGTTTTTCCCCGGAAGCACAGCCTTTTCGAGAGAAATGAGGAGCAGTGTTTTTTCACTCTTGTCTGTGTTGTCTTCCCTTCTTTCGGCCCCTCCTTTGACATACACATTTTTTAGATCACTCGCGGAGTGAACTCCCTCTATGAAGCGTTAGATTTAGACATGAGACCTTGCTTCTGAATTTGCTCGGAGCTCAGGTGAGGAGGCGCGTCCGTTTTCGTTTCTTGATTTTCCCTTGGATTTTTTCTTCAACGTAGGAAAATGGTATTTCTTCGTTGAGCCTTTCAGTTAGCGGACACAGGGACGCTCCCCTCACTCGAGGAAGCTTCTACCTTCCCCCCCTTTGCGTTGATTTACCGGGGTGTTATGTTTCAGGCATACAGTTCTGAGTTTTGGTCTAGACCCTTCCAATTGAGATTTTTTAACTTCAGCACACACCTCGAGCTGGGATAAGTAGAGATCTTTGCAGGGATCGCTTTGGGGTCCGTCCCTCCTTCCACTTTCCTGTTTTCTCGATTTTTTTCACCAGTAGACCTTTTTCTTTGGAACTGTTTTCTGCGGGATGGAAATTGACTTCCCTGGCGAAGCTTTTCCCCTTTTAAGCGAACTTTTTTTTTTTTTTTTTTTTTTTTTCCCCTCTCCTCCCGTTTCCCTTGACTGTGTCCTTTTTCCTGAGGACAGTAGAAATCTTTCCTCGAATGCGGTTTCGAATAAAATTATGAACGCGTCCGAGAACTTGTCTTGCCTTTATGGTGCCCAGACCTTAGTCCTTTCCCATGTGCACTTTCTGATATTGAGAGTTTTCTCCCTTTCTGTCGATCTCCTGAAAAGAGAGGACCTTTTCAGTCTTTTCTTCCCCTCTCCGAACTCTATCTCTTTTTTCCCCCCTTTGAGACTTTATTTGACTTTTTCAAAGCATGCAATGGACGAGACCCCAATCGGCAAAGAGCCGTTTCTGTGTTCACGGCCAGCTTGTTCCCCTCTTTCCTTTCTTTTCCTCCGTTTTCTTGTTTCTGTTGACGCGTTTCATACTTCCTCTCATGGGTGAGTTTCCCGACCGAACCTTTTCTTCCTTCATACGAGAATTTTCAAAGTGACGAACGTGCCCCACGTGGGAGGTACCAACGTTCTTCATCTTTGCTTCCTGCCGTTTGAGGGCAATTTTTCCCTTTTTTTTCCCTCCTGATTTCCACTTTTTACGATGAAGTGAGGGCGTACCAAGAGATCCTGCTTCGGAGGATGCCCCTCCCTTTCAACCCTTCGAGACCCCCCCAAAGACCCTCGTAGGACGACGCTCCTTTTTCTTCCCGACAAGTGACCCAACCGTTTGTTCCCAAACCGCGACTGCTCCCTCGTCCCTCTGACCCCATTTCCCCCTTTATTCCTTCCGATGCTATGCCTTTGTCTCGCAGTTGTTCCCGAACTCTTCCTTCCCCCCGACGAGTTTGTTCTCCCTCGAATACTCGCTTTTTCAGAAACATGAAAGCGTTCTGAAATAGTAGCCCTGGGGCTAGGAATACGACTCCCCTTTTCCAGTGAAGCCGCCTACTACCCTTGACCCGCCTTTCTCCTGAATAGATCTCCCCCCATTGACAAATAGCTTTTTTTTTTTCGGTTACAGGGCTTTCCTTTCCCCACAAAGTTCTTCATCCTAACACGCCGCTCCCCTACTATAAATGATGCTCCCCTCTAGGGATTTCGCATGACGACGAAGAAGATTCTCCTACTCAAGATTACCTCAACACCCCAAAATGTAGAATACTTTCCCCCTTTTTCGCGCAGACTCCCCCGACAGAAAGCTTTTCACCGCCATAGAGAGTGCCTCTTTTTCCTTCTTAGACCACCCCCTGATAGAAATAGCTTTTACCTCGGATGAAGCTTTCCTGCGAGGAGTGCTTGACGATCTTCCCCTCCCGACGCACGCGATTTTCGGCCTCGGTAACCTTCTAGACTGTGGCGAGTTCTGCTTCCCGGCTCTAAGATACCGAGCAATGCACCTTCTTCCTTTAGCGACCCCTCTCAAGCTTGCGATAGTTTCCCGAAAGGACCTCTTTGCGTCGGGCTTTTTTTCCCCTTTCCCTTCCCAAGCTCTTCCCGCGTGAATTTTCGCAAGTTTTCGAGAGCACCAGGGCAGGGTTCCCCCCCCCCCGAACCATCCCCGGGTTTTTCCCGAATTGTTTTTTTCTCGCTGACGCAACAACCGTGATGGCCTGACAACGCCCGAGTCTCCCCCCAGCCCGCGCGGTCTCCCTCATTCTTTCGAACCATTCCTAGACGCCCCACAAGATGTTTTCTCAGGAGCTATCTTTTTCCGTGGTCACGTCCCCCACCTCCCTTCCGGATCCTTTTTTCTAACTTTCCCAGGCTTGAATTCCCGGAGCAGTCAGCGGCCTCTGGAACGTCTTCGAAGCCCGTCCTTTAGCCCCTCGAGGGCACTGGATTTCCGGAGATGTCCTAGAGTGATCTCCCTATTTCTGCGTTTTCCCCCCCGATGACGCTGCTCGCCCGTTTCACAGCGGAGCCTTTTCTCAGCGCCAGGATTGCGCCCCTTTTCTTTGCCCGCCAGGACGCCCTTTTGTCCGAGCCAACTCCCACCCCCCCCCACACACCAACAAACCCCCCCCCACGGTGAGTTCGCCCCCCCCACTCCTGTGTGACAACGACCCTCGCCCCCCCTCCAGCTACAGTCTGTAGAAACATGCAGCCCGAGGGCTCTTCTCAGAAGCGACACGGACCCCTTTCCCCTCCGGTTCCCCTCTTTTTGCCCTCTTGTCGAGGTTCCACTCTCCCCGAGAGTTTCGCTTACATGCGGCGGAATGCTAGGTCTCTGCGTGATTTCTTTTAGTTTTTTTTGCCCCACTTCCCACAAGAAAACCTGAGGCGTTTGCCCCCCTTACTTCCTCTCCAGCTTTTTTGGGCTTTTTGTCCCGTCCGAGTTGGCGAGTAATTTTCTCCCTGGCGCCAATTGTGAAGAGCAGCGATCTCTTTTTTTTTCTTTCGCCCCCTTTTTTTTTCGACTTTTCCCCCTTCGGAGAAATGGAAACGGTTCCTTCTACTTCGTCTCTTCTTGACCAGGCCATTCTTCCCCTATCGCCTTCGCGCCTTTTATCCCCGCCTATTCTTTCCCCAACATACCCCAGGTACCTTCCCGTCGGGGACAAGTGTTGTTATTCCTACTCTTCCAACGCCTGACGTCCCGAGATCCCTTTTTTTTTTCCCCTTCCTCAATCGTTTTTTTCTTCTTTCTACGTCGTTTGAGTGCGGAGAAGTCTCCCGTCCACTTCCCCCTTTTTCCCCTGTCACACCCCTCGCCAGCTTATGTTGGTGGAACTCCTGTGCCTCGTGTTCGCGTGATTGCTATTTCCCCTAGATGTGTTTTCTCATCCCTTTTGATGTTGAATTTTTGGGAAGTTACAGGATTCCCTTTTTTCCCCCTTTACTATTGATTCTTTCAACAGGAGAAAGACCCCCCCGAATACTGCTCCCCCTTCTGATCTGACGAAACTCCTGTTTATTAATCTGCCGCACTCCTTCGAGTTTCTATTCCGGAAGGCGCGCTTGCGCGAAAATTTTTTAGGTGTTCTTTTCCCTTCCCCCCCCGGTGTGCTTAAGAAATAACGAGGTATAACTCTTGATAACTTTCTCCTTTCCCCTTTAATAACTCCTTCCCCCCCCCTACCCCCTGTGCCTATTCCCCAGCGTAGTTCTTCTCTTTCAGGTGAACTTTTTAGTATTAGGAGAAAATCCCTCACTCTATATTTTTTCCCCCCCGGTTGACACAGCCCCCCCCCTTGAGATGACAGTCATCCCCTTTCTTTATACCTTAGGTCTTGTAAGCGGAGCTCCCTCTCCTTTGTCACTCCCCGTCCCCGTTCTTAACCTCTCGGCTTCCATAATGGAGAATTGATGCCTCATAGTTTTTTCAAAGGTCTTCTCCTCTTCATCGAGAATCCTGTTTTCCCTTTCTTTTCCGTCCCCCTGGCTTTAAGTGTCCCGGAAATCTCAGTCTTTCCTCGGGGACTCCCCCGGAAGTTATCGTGCTTTTCGCCGTGATAGTTGGCCCTTCTTCTTTTCCCGAAGTAGAGGATGAACCCTTTTTCGTAATGTCGTGACCATCGGAACTCTTCTTTTTCTCCTCGCGTCTTTCTCCTAAAACTCTTGTTTTAACAATTTTTTTCCTTAGAGCAGGAAAGGACCCTTCGGGTTTTTCTTGGAAATAACGGGTTTCTCACTCCGCGGCTAAGCCCTTTTCGTCCGATCCCCGTTCTTCTTTTGTTGGGGTTACCCCGTTGCTTCTATCGCTCTCCGTGATGCGCGCATTCCCCCTCCTCCCGGACGAACCTCCATTTTTTTTCCCTCCTCCGTACGAAAACCTCTTGGCCTTTTTTTGATCTGGAGCCTTCTTAGCGCCCCAACTTATTAAGCGGCGTCTTCTCCCACCTCTCAAGCCGTTTCCTTTTTTTTTTCTTCTTTTAATAAAATAGAAAAAGGCAGATTACATGTATTCTTCAATGGGGCCCCCTCTCCTGCGTAGCTCTCCTTAAAGCCATCCCCTTTATTCAATTCAGGAATAAGTCCCCACGTTCCTAGGAGTATTTTTCTAGGGTTTTATTGCTTCATTACTTTTTCTCACCTTACTTGGAGTGGACGTTTCCCCTTTCCTCATTTATGTTCAATTTTTTGATTGCCGTTATTTCCTTCCTACCCTTCCCCAGTTATTAGCCAGATATCTGCTCTTTTTCTCTTCGTAGTAATCCTTCCCTTTCCTTTATGGAGGAGAACATGGATTTCTGCATTCGGGAAGTCTTTTGGTCTCGAGCGGTGTGGCTTCTTTCTCCCCCCCCCCCGGTCGACCTCTTTGGACGACCTTTTTTTTTGATTTGTGTCGCTTTTTTCGGTCGATCATTCTTCGGTCCTTACCGTGGAGTCGCACCTAGCCCAAGGTGACGTCTTCTCGTACGATTTCGTTTTGCTGTGCTCTTTTCACGATTCACTTCCCTTTCGACGCCCTTCTGGCGGCGAGCTTTTCTCCTTTCCCCCGGGTGATCTTTTTTCGAGGGGAAGAGAACCTCGGAAGCCGTATACTGCGTACGGCAGGGTAATACCCTTAATTTTTTTAGGTTTTTTTTCCCCTACAAAAGAGCAGCTGTGTTAACTTTTTGGAGAGAGTCTCATCCTTTGGGACCCCTTTTTCTTCCTTTCTTTGAGTCGGGGCTCTTTGCTTGTCAGACGGATTTTTTCACGCATCCCCACCTGTTTGATCTTTCGTAAGGCTTTGTGCCTATGACGTACGTCGCAAAGATGAAGATTGTGTCTTCCTCTTTCGGCATTTGACCTGTCTCAGTAGAGCTTCTTTCAGAAGAGACCTCCCCTTTTTTTCTTGTTACGTATGCCTTTTTGTTTATCAGTTTTTGGAAGAAACTCTCGGAAATGGTTCCGTGCAATCGTAGCTATTGCCTCCCTGATGTCGATATCGTCCTTTTTTTCACTCCCTTTTCTTCTATATCCTTTCCCTAATACTAAGTTGTGTCTTTTTCCTTTGTACCCCCCCCATGGCACGCGTGAGGCGATTCCCTCATGAGATTTTCCCCCCTTCCCCCCTTTCTTTTTTTTTTCCTCCCATCCTTCCCTCAGAATTTTTAGAGGCAACCCCCCTTCAAAGGGCCCTTTTTCATAAGTACGATCCCGTAATGTTATTCTTTTACCTTCAATCTCTTTTTTTTCCCTCTACGATCCTTTCAAGGAAAAGTCAGAACTTTTTTTTTTTTCAACAATCTTTCGAAGTCGAAGTGGGTTTTTCAATGAGAACGTTCTCCCTTCCCCCCAGTACGCCCCCGACGATGAAGGTACGACTTTTTGAGTGCACCCCAGTGCGGCGGATTCTTACCTCCTGAATTTTTCCGAGGCCCCCCCGATAGATTTCCCACAAGATAGAGGTCTTCTTCAAGTGATCCCCGTCTCTTGGCTCCCCCCTCCTTCAACCTTCTGTACAGTACCCCTATTGCAAAAATCTCTATCCCCCGTATAAAGTTAAGTAGCGATCCTCGCTTTTCTCCCCTCGATTCCGATGCGGTTGTGGCCTCCAAGTGAATAGTGCCTTTCAGGAAAGACGCTCCTCCCCTGCATCCTTTTCTTTTTTTGCTCAGCCGCACCCTTTCTCACGACGGTTAAATGACTTCTACCCTCCACACCCCCGCTCCGGAGAGACATAGGGCACCTCTCTCTTACCCCTTCTCTCTGTTTTTGGAGCCCCGACTTCCCTTCTTCCGAGACCAAGAGGACTCCACAAGAAGAGAGGCCCCCCCCCCCCCCTCCTCAGATCCATGTGCTTTTCTCTGGCTTCCCTCCTCGTGATTCCTGATTCCTGAAGATTCCCCCGTAGAAGAAATTTTTCCACTTTTTACGAAGCCTTTTCACCCCGCCGGTCCCCTTCCCTCCGAGCAAAGACCCCCTGTCTTATGAAAGCACCCCCCTTATTTTCTACTTTCATCGAAGTGATTAGACTTGTAAAGTCCTTCTTGGGCAGAGGCTCTATGAGGCTTTTTCTTTCAAGAGCATCATGTCCCACGCGTTTTGGAAAAAGTCCTTTTTTGTCCGTCTCTATTTTAGGTGGCCTCCCCCTAGAGAGGAATCCATCTTCCCCGTTTTCTGTCCGTTTTTTTTTAAGACGCCAGCTTTCAATTTTTACTGGACTGTTCTGAGTCTTCATAGGCCCCTGAGGGAGTCCATTGAGTCGGAGTAGGAAACATTGGCGCGAAAGGTGAGCCTTCCCCCTAGCAAAGACCCTTCTCAGCCCCCAAAAGAGTTTTCTTAGAAATCCCGTTCAACCCCCCCCACATCAGAAAGCCAAAACAAAACCAACACCCATGAGAATCGGTTTGTTTTCCCCCCCTCCTCCATCCCCCCCGGCTTCGTCTCTATAGAAAACATGTACCCCGTCCGGTTTTCCTCCAGCAGAGGTAGTTTCTCACGCGCCCCAATGGGCTCCCTTTCAGAGACCACACTCCTTTTTGTTGAAGGGGACTCCTTAGAGACCGAGCCCTTTCAGTAAAGCCAACAACCCGCCCTACATGTTTTTTTCAAGCCGTTTAACGAATCCCCCTTGTAACTCTTTTCCCCTTCCACTCTGACCCCAAGTAAGAGGACTCCAAGGATTCTTCCCCTGAGACCGAGAATGCCATTTTACTGAGGAATTATGTTTCGTCTGATCATAACGAGGAGTGAAGTCCCCCTAGGAATTGAAGATGCATTCTTCCCCCAAACCACCTCACGAGGAGAGGCCCTTCCAGAGACCTCCCCAGAAGAGATTGTAATGCCTCCCCTCCACGTCCCCAAAAGACGATTTCCTCTTTTACAATCCCCCTTCCCAGAACCAGAAGGCCCCTTTATGCACTGCCCCTTCTTATAGCCACCTTAGAGTGTCATATTGATGGATTTGAGTCGACGCCTTTCTTCCTCCAATCTGTGAAACAGCCTTTCTTTTCTTCTTGGTCGAGTCCGCTTTGTTTTTTCTCTGAAAGATTGGCCCCCTTTACGTTTCTCTTCGAATTCTTCATCGCGTTCTTCCTTTCGTCGGAGCTCCACTCGACATCCACTCCCCCCTCTTCTAGTAGCTTTCTTTACCCTCCTTTTCCCCGGAGATATTTTCCGGGATTACGCAAAAGCCGCCTCCTTCCTGATCCTGCTCACCTTTTTTAGAAAGTTTCCTGAGCAATTTTATAGCTGCGGTTGTTCCCCTTTTCTCCTTTTTTTTTGCCCCTTAGTTCGGCTTTCCTTTCCAATTTTGGTCCCCCCCCCGCTCTTTAACCCTTCCTTTAGAAAAGAAGCTGCCTCTCCACCCATGGAACGAGACCCCCCCTTGGGAGTTTTCCCCCCTTTGGCTCTTCCGTCGGGGAACAAAATTTTCCGTTTTGAAGCCTTACTCCTTAGCACACTCCCTTTTCCTTGCCGAACGTCTTTTTCCCTCCCTCATCTAATTTTCGAGAGATCTCACCACAGAAGCTTGTCATGACCCCTTTTTTCTTGGGTTTTAATTCCTAAAAATTAACTTGTACTGGCACTTCCGAGGTAACTCCTAGGTATGTTGGTGCCCACTTCGAACTATTTTTGTTCAGTCCCTTAGTAGATGCTTTAACTATGGACCCCCTCTGTTAGTAGATGCTTCTTCTGACGGGTCCCCCTCTTTTTCAATCACTCCCCTTGATGAGGTATTTCCCATGCGACCTCCACCGCCTCCTTTCCTCTTCCACCCCCCTTCTTTCGCCTTTCCCTTAATAGACAGACATTGCCTTTTAATAGGAAAATCCCCTTTCCCCCTAATTCTTGTTCTGCTCTAACCCTTTTAAAGGAGACGTACCGAAGAATTGTTTTTCGATTTAAGTGGTCTCTGGAGGCCTCCCCCTCTTATTAAATAGCAGATCTCAGAACCCTCTCCATTGTAATAATCCTTCCCCTCTCTGAGAAGTCCCCCACTCTCCCACTTCACCAGTCCTTTCTTTTTTTCAAAGAGGTAGGGTGAAGGGTTCTCTTCGTTAGTCCTTAGGAGACATTCCTTTTCCTCCCAATGTCCATGGGTTTTCCGATGATTGGGAAGAGGCAGGTAAAATCCTCCTCTGAAAATTAGGTTTCTGGTTTCACAAATCGCGATCAATCCTTTCGGTTCGTCCCCCTTTTTACGGTTGTCCCCCTTTCTTTCTTCCTACTGCTCACGCGCCTTTTAAAGTCGAATAAGAGTAATCAGCTTTTCTTTTTTCGTTTTTAGTTACCTTTTATGACCCCCCGGAAGGCCTTCGAGGGGATGACGGCTCGCCCCGCCCTTTCTTCCGACGCATGCCTTTAAGTCTTTTACGTGCATCCTGGCAGTGAAAAGTCTTGTCCTGTCCCGGGAAGAGGAGGATTTTTCCTTTTCTTCCCCCCCCAGTCCTGGTCTTTTCTCTTAGGAAAGAGAGCGTGAAGCAAAAAAGAGATATTTAGATATTGACCTCCGAGAATAATTAGAGAATTCACTTAGTCCGCGGGATTGGCCCTCTTATTGGAAATAACGGTTGAGATCTCTCCCCTGTTACTGTCCCCCCCTCTTAGGTCTTTTTTTGTGGTTTTTCTGGTGATATAGCTATTCCCCTTTTCCCCCCCGCTCTCGTGTTTCCCTCCCTTCGCCTCCCCCTTTCTCGACCTCAGGAAGAAAGAAGTTACTAAATAGTGGTTCCGCGATGGAAAGAAGACCTTTTTTTCCCCCCCCCATTGCCTTGCCTTCCCCCCTCAGTGGGTGGCTCTTCCACGAGAGTTTTACGTACGAATTTTTCTTTTTGACAAAATCTACGTCTTCCAACTGGGGTTCTTTTTTTCCCCCTTCAACTAATAATTCTCATAAGGCCTCTTTACGATGGAGATTCTTTTTTCTTCTTTTGTATTTTCTCTCCCCTCCCCCTGAACTGATTGCGTATATTTAGGTAATATCCTTTCTTGTCTCAGAACTCTTATTTCTTCGACGGTGGCATATCCCTCCTGTCGGAGTCATCTTTCCCTCATCAGCCTTTTCCTAGAAAGTCTGGAGCGAGAAACATGTCTTTCTCGGAGTTCCCCCCTTTTTTTTTATTCTTTTTTCTTTTTTTTTTTTTTACCGGCCCCTCCCCCATCTGTCACGACCGACGAGCCTTGCCATATCCCTTCTCCTTCTTTCTTTCTCTTCTTCCACGTCGTAATTATGAAAATTTCTCCCCCCTCGCCCGGTGACGTTTTCCTCCGATTCTTTCTTGCTTCTTTCCCCATTCGGCCTACATTGTCTTTCGTGACAGCTTCTTTCTCGTTCGCGGAACACGTGGCCCTCTTCCTGCCCTAGAGTCCTCGATTACTCCCCTCTGTCTTTCATAGGCGGGAAATGTTTTGGCAAGATGGTTTTTTTTTCTTTTTCGTTTTTTCTCGAAAGCACTTTTTTGATCCACTCTTTCCCTTTTTCGTCCCGCTTTTCTTATCAGATTCCTTTTCATGTCTTTCCTTGGGCCGTCAGTCTCTTTCAGTGCTTTTGGTACTGCACCCCGTGTAGTAACCCCTTGGAACTAGTCGTGCGTCCGCTTCCTTCCTTGCCCCATAAACAACCTTTTTCCCCTGAAGTAACGTTCCCGAAAAAGTGAATCCTCCTTCCACCCTGCAACTGTACGAAGTCTAGATCTCTCCTCTCCATCCCCGCTTTTCTTTTCCTTTATCTTCCTCTTTCCCCTTCTTTCAGTAAATTGCCCAAGTTTCTTTTATTTCAAATTTCGCTCCTTCATTTTTCCTCTTTAGCTTGCCTCTTCCCTTTTTTGTAGATCTAGACGAACGCTCCTTTGTGAAAAAGCTTTCGA
>Ga0179593_1519059_pt1 | contig 11760 bp, 11 predicted proteins | sample CZODoug2_1_08_16_FD_185931 | JGI IMG/M metagenome (GOLD analysis project Ga0179593, IMG submission 185931) | Vadose zone soil fungal communities from Angelo Coast Range Reserve, California, USA - CZODoug2_1_08_16fungal (PacBio error correction) | ecosystem: Environmental > Terrestrial > Soil >... | reverse complement strand
TCCGAGGCGTCGGTTTGAGGGCGCGTTTACCTCAACCCCGGCGCGCCCAGTTTCCTTAGGGCTACGGCAGCGTAGACTCCGAGGTTTCTTTGAAGTCTTCCCAGGCCGAGTCCGTAGATTCCCATGTGTGGACCCTACGTTGTGGAGTATCTTGGTTCTACATATGAGGGTCCTTCCTCCTCAGGATTCTGCACGAAGAACTCCACCCAACAAAAAACGTTTCTTATCCCTCCCTGACCTCGACTTCCCTTGAAACGCTCCGAAGCATATCCAAGTCGGAGTTGTCTTCCCCAAGTACAGCTCTCACCCATATGGGTAGGCGAACCGCACTTTATTCCTGAGACAATCCCCAGTATGTGAACCCCCTTTTTCAGTCTTAAGCGAGTAGCGATCATAATTTTCATCTCTGTGTCAAGTAGGCCCTCACACCCTTGGTTGACCCGTTTTCTCCACTTGGATTCTCGATTCTAATTGCTCCTCTACTCCTGCTGCCACCTCGAAATACCGTTGGTGTCTTCCGATGCATCCTTCACCTTGGAATTGTTCTTAACTCTCCATTTCCTTAAGATTTTCTAAAGTGTAATAGGCCGCATTCCTTTCCGACCCCTCCTTCGGAAGGCGCGTAGAGATTTGAGTACGGTCACAGTTGCACCCCTTCTCTTCTTCCGACCCCGACCCACAGTTTCAGTGCTCCCCCTTTATTGTCTCCTCACTTTGCACTTTTAGTGCTCCTGTAGTTTTTTAGTTGCAGAAAGATCGATTTTCTGTTTCCGGAGTCCTCATTTCTTGCGGCGCCCCTGTAACCCCAGCAGGCTGGTCTTTCCCTCGATGGAGGGCCATCGAGTTCCTCGTGTTTGATACATCACTTAATACCAAGCTCGAGAGCGATTGTCCTTAAACATTCCTCCCAGTATCTCATGGCCGGACTGTGAAGTAATTCCTGAGAACCCAAGACGGCCTGATATCCCCTTTTAGAAAGTTCCCCCCCTATCGGATATTTCAGTTTGTCCTGGGTCTTTTGTTCTATGTCCTCATCCGAGAGCCTTCTCCCGCCGAGTATCAGGCGCCTCCACATATGGCTGGCCGAATCCTTTGAATGTCCTCGCGACCGCGTCTCTTTTTTCAGAAGTTTATCCTCGGCATCCTTTCGATCTTTGCTCCAACCTTCATAAGTCTTTCTCCTTTGGACATGAAGTGAGCGGACATGTGTTTTTCAGCCTTCTTTCAGTAGGTATTCCCTTCATATTCATTTCCACGCCCAGCGTTTCTCCCAAAACATGATCTGGCCGAAACCCTTAATTGCAGGGTCTTACTTTGAAAGCTCCCCCCTTGAACGTGATTACCCTCGCCCCGCGAGTCCCAATTGACGTTACGCCAACTACAGAGATTGGCTCTTTTGGTCTCTTTCCCCTTTTGACCTCGATATGTGTCTGCCTTTATCCTGGCCTTAGTCCTTTCCCCTCCCCCCTCCTCGGCAGCCGATAGTGATGATTTTAATCGCCATTAATCCACCGAGGTCCCTCATCCTCTGATTCACTTTTGATTGCTCTATTTCAGGCAAATACAATCTTTTCTCTCGGCCCGATCCATTTCTTTACCATCCCCAGGCTGGAAGTTCCGTATTTTTCTAAACCGTTTCTCCACTCCTCTTTCAGGTTATATGAGGTCCTACTGTCTCTGGCCCCCCCCCCTCATTACCCCGGGCGTAAAGTGCCGCTCTTTCCCTCACTTTTCAACCCCTTGCTGGCGCGCCGCTGTGAATCCGTGGCGGGAGCATAATAACGAGGGCCCCTGAGTTTTTTTTATGGTCCTTCTTTGGTTCACAAGCGTCCGTTTCATCGCTTTCGAAGGCATTTACTGCTAGTCTGTGGTCAAATTGGATTACTCTCTCTTTCTTGCCACTGAGGTGCTGTCCCTTCCCTGGCCCAAATCCAACCCTGATGTTGCGGGCGATGTTTGAAATTTGTTTTTTTATTTTCGGCCCCCCGCCCGTTCCCCCCCCCCAAGACTCTTCTCTTCTCCTTTCAAGAAAAATCTCTCCAAGGGCGCGGTATCGTTACCCTCCCCTGTGGTTTTTTGATAGCCAGCCTGTACCTTCAGTTTTGACCAGTCCTTTTCCTCTTTAAACCTCTGGCAGCGGACCCCTGTACCGAAACTTCCTCTGAGACCCGGAGTCATCGACGATCCTCTTCGGCGATTCTACGAATTTAATAAGACTTTCCCCACACCGACGAAGCTTCGCCACGCCGATATTGCGTGCCGTCTGGACCAAGTTGTCCTCAGCTGCCGAAAAGCGGCCGGCTCGGAGTCTCCCAATGGCGTATTCCTCATTCGAAGTCCCCCGGTGACAGAAGACCAGGTTTATAGTCTTTTTTTCGTCGGTGTTGCGTCCTTGTTTCCTTGCTGTGGCGTCCCGTTTCTGCCGATCGGTCGGGGTGTTCCCTATTTGACGATGCCAGATAGTCGCTCAACGCAACCTCTCGCAGCGCAGACCTGTTTCAAACTGGTTTTGAGCCGGAGGGACGGTGTCTGTCAGGTGACTTGTCAGTTTGGTCGCGTCCCTCTGCCACGGCTCTCCCGTGATGAGTCAAGATATCGCATGGCCGACACCCCCCTCGATCGTAGATGAGGGAAAGATCGCTTTTTGCCCCCTACGGACCCGTCGAGGTTGCTCATTCCGGTGGGAATCACTGATACTCGTCTGGTGTGAGGCCTCAATGCATGCGTCCCCGATTTAATTCTCTCAAAGTTCCCCCGTTTGCTATTTTTTGAAGTGAATTTCCGATCCAAACCAAACCCAAAACCCCTTTGCTTCTTTCCTCATACAATGATTGGAGTCTGTTACCACACGTTTTTTAGGTCTGAATTTCCAATTTCCCCACGAGGAAACTGGTCGCGTGTCGTAGGCGCCCCCCGATCTCTCTTGTTAGCAGTGCATAAGCCCCAGCTGATCTGCGCGACGCAAAGTTCATGATCCCCCTGTTAGACGATGCGGCTTTTAGTCCTTTTCCCTCTTTGCTCGATCCCGTTCAATTTCCTTACGATTTCTCCGGCCAGTTCCCTCCGGCCCCTTCTCGCTGATCCACTATTGCTTTGAAAGATTCCTCCTTTCGACATATATCCCTAAATGCCCCTGTAACTCCGGCATGCAGGCCTCCCCACTGATCTCCTTTCCTTGATCTGCTACTGCTCTCGCCCTAATCGGTAGATTATTTTTTCTGATATAGGTCGTCCTCCTCACTCTGTGAAACCCGACACGAACTATCGGACCCCATAAACCCGCGGTAGCTCCAGCACGGTCAACCCCCGTACCCAAAAAGACCCCTCCCGCCGACGAGCCTGTGGGTAGGGTCCCCCTATCTTCGCCAGATCTCCGCGACAATTGGATACGATCCTCCCTGCGACGCTCTTTTCCCCAGATTCCTGGATCGCCCGCTTTTAAATGTTCCCCTCCCCTCTTCACCGAGCTTAGATGCGTTGTCCTAAGCTTTTTCGGTTTTTCCTTAAATGATTGATATATTTCCCTTCTATGAAGAAGTCAGCGTTGGATGGACTGACTCTGGCAATGAGATACTTTTTTTTTTCCCGCGTCCGGCCGACCCGTTCAGCTGGCCTCTCGCCACCCCTTCTTTCGCACTACTTTCCCTATCGGTTTGTCCCTTCGATCGCCGGTCGGCAGAAAGAACCCCCCCAACATTCTTTCAAACATCTGGCCTGAAATTCAACAGGCTTGTTGGATTGCCCCACCCAAAGCCTCCCTTCCCCTTCTGTGGCTTGACGTTCCCCAACCCCATTACAGTGACCCCCAACCCTCAGTAAAGTTGCTTCCACCGACCTTCCCTCTAGTGACCGCCACTCTTCCGTGTTCGCTTTCTTTTCCCCCAAGAGCCCCGCGCTTTTGGCCTTCCGCCACCGACTGATCCCATGCGTTTTTCGGGGCCGATTTTTTCCGTTGATTGCATCGTCCCCTCCCGTGGTAGGTGGCGCCCCTCGATCGCCTAGTCTTCCCGTTTCCCCCGATCGGCTGTACGAAGTTTTATCTAACCGCGAACTTCTCGGAAATCTCCAGCCTTTCCTGATCGCAGGACTTTCCGATTTTAGCGCAAGATGTCCTATTTTGACTTCTTGCGCCCGCCCCCCCGGCATCCCCCCCCTATCGACCATTTTATTCATTCAGGATTATCAAGCTGTCTCCGTTTCCGTCTTGTCCTTTCTAGTCCAGGAACCGCCTCCCCCACCATCATCCCTGATGCACCGCTTTCATTGACCTTTGCCCCCAATCGCGGTGGCGCTTTCGCGGTAACGACCAGTTGATCACTCCCGCGGGCGAAGGGAAGACCGTTGCAAGCCGTCGGGAAAAGCGGCAAGGCATCCCGGCCGGGCTTTGCCTGAGCCCAGTCATTTCCGTGTAACCCAAAAAACACCCCCACTCTACCCAAAAAAACACAACCAAAACCAAAAAAACCTCACACAACCAACCCAACCCCACAAACCAAAAAAACCCCCCCCCCAAAACACAACAACCCCAAAAAACGCTTGGTTTGACTGAATAGACTTGTCCCCTACGGCAGCGGCCTCCTTCCTCCGGTGCGCAGCACATTCAGGCGTAATCCAATTTTTTAGACGTTCTTCATCCTTGCCAGGTGAGCACTCCGAGACTTCATTCTTTCCTGATCCCCCTTGTCATGTAGAACCTGCCATTTTAACTTTCTTTTTTTTTTTCCTCTCGCTTGCGATAGCAGCCCTCTTATGCCCTATAAGCCGCAACTTGACACCCTTTTGCCGGAGTTAGCTGGATCTGGCGAATCGCTATATAGCTATTCCCTTCAAGCAACTGGCCTTAAGTGTTCGGGCCATGATACTTTTGTGCTTTTGGATGAAACGCCCTCCGCGAGGTTATGACTATTCTATAGCTCGGAGACGCCTCTCCGTCACTTCTTATTCAAGCACAACCCCCCCCCTTCGACCCCCAGCTTTTCGACGCGTGCTGCTTCGCCTCCGCATGAGGGCCCTCACTATGCTTTTCACCTACAAGCCCCTTTACAGACATAACTTCCCCCCTTTCGATCTACCGAAGAGTCCTGGACGGTGTCGTTTCCGTGAAGTTCAATGCCGGCGATCTTCGTTGCACCTTGGTAAAGCCCCTCATGAAATATTACCGCTTGACTTGTGCTGACTGGAGCGTTTCCAAAAGCAGTCTTATAGAGTATCCCCTGGCCGCGGAATTTTTTATTCTCGACTCTAGGAGCACAGCCACCATTCCGCCCCCGCCTGTATATAAGACTCCTGGGCTGACCCTCTCGGTCCTACTTTTCCCAACCCCATCTATGCTGATAGAATACTAGCTGACGATGAGCTCCGGACGGAAGTGAGAGGTACAACCCTCCCTACACCCACCAACAACAACCCCAACAACTCAACACCCCCCCCAAACACAACACCCCCCCACTCTAACACCCCCCCCAACAACACCCCCCCCCCAACCCCCCCAGCCCAATCTTTAATTCGAGACCATGTCAAGCAGCTGAAATTCCTTTTTTTCTTCGGGGGACTCTTTTTACCCGAGTCGTACCCCTCGTCCCGCGTCCTTTTAGACGTTGTCGTTCAGCGTCGTTGGGCGAAGCCGATTTTGATTGTGTTTTCTCCCCCTTTGCCGGACATGTGAGACGCCGAGTTGCGCGTGGCCTGAACGAAATCTAATACTTTTTCTACACTAAGTTAGAGGTCTCCCTTCCCTGCAGATGAGCCGGTGATCCCGAAACTTATCCCGGCCTTACCGATAGTGATCCTGTTGAAAGAAAAAGTCTACGGTTCCGCCCGAACGTTCACCTGTTTCCTTTCCCCTCTCGCTGATAAGGTTATTCTCTCTCTCCGTGTGTTGTTTTTCACATGTCAGAGGCTCTGTCGGTTGTCTGAGGTATGGCTGTCGCGTTTCCTTTTTTCCTATACCCCAGAGTATCACTATTTTTTTCAACTATGAGGAAGATTTTGCTGCAAGGGAATCGCCTCCCCGACTCCCCCTGTTCGCGATACATATAGTAGTGTTGGCAACGATCTCGGTACCTATTATTTTGTCCTCCTATTAGGAGGTCGAAAGATCTCTAACAACCGACTTCCCCGAAGAATCGCTGGTCAGCCTCAGAAGGCTGACCTGGCGTTCAACTCCAGTTTCTTTTCCAATCATCCGAAACGATTTTCCAGGACCATTCTAAAGACATTACACAATTCCCCAGTGTGAACCACTCTGATCGGCTTAGTCAACTCTCGTATCTCCATAAGATTCTTGCCTTTCGATTTTTTACGTAGGAGATTACGTCCACAGGCTGATAGGAGTTGCATCTCGATTTCTCCCCCCCCTCTTCAGTACTTCAGGTCCCCCCCTTTTAGAACTTAAGAATCCTGCCCATTGGTGATCCCCCAGTCATTTTCCTCTTTTCTCCAACTTCTCAATAGGCCTCAGTCCTTGATGTAAGACGCTTTTCTATCGCTTCTAATGATATCACCTTTTTCAAAGCAGTGGCCGCACCCACATTCCCACTGTCTTAGCTAATTGAATCTTTGTCCTCCCTGGGGGTAGGTGTATCCAGTAGAGGAGTTCCCCCTTCTCAATCCAGGTCGGCGAGTGAACCCCTTGCGCGTGATTGCCCCGTGATCTCTAATGAGATTTTCATCGTGCCCCGTGATCGTTTTCTCAATGCTCGCCGCCGATCTTTTCTTAACAGACGTTCCCCCCCAAAGGCTAACCTTTTTCTGTCATAAAGGCTTCTCTCGCAGGATTGTCAAGCCGCCAGCGCCAGCGCATCTACGATCGCTTTTGTTCGCCGTGGTAGCTTTCATCTCCGAAGCTATGTCTTCTCAGCCGAGCGGCTTCCTTTTTCCCTGAGGGGTTCAAATTTCCCGGCTTTCTCTCCTCCCCTGAGGATGCTAGACTGCCGGTTGATTCACCTGGCACGGACATCACGCGTCGAGGGGAAAACTTCGTACGATTTCCTCATTTCTCCCTTCGAGGTTTTTTTTTTAGATGCCGCTTTCCCCGTCCGGCAGTCATCATTTCAACTAGCGTTATACGGACGCCAACCGTCGCAGCAAGATCCTTTTTCGCCGAGATTACAGGACCCTCCCCCTATCCATTGAACGGGATTACCCTTCCGCTTCTTTTTCTTTTCTTCCTCGTATTGTAAGCTATTTGGTTCGGGTTAAGGTAGCGGTGCACATCGCTTTCATGAGGTGATCCCCTTTGTTTTGTTTAAGCTCAGTTCCCCCTCCCCACTAGTTCCCGCAGCTCGTGCGGACTCTCTCGCCTTCACCAAGGTCCTCGTCACTGGTCTGCCCGCTGCGGTTTTTCTCTAAGTTAAGGAAATATCTCCTCCTATTCCCGACTTGCTCTCTTCGTTAAAGCCCCAACCAGGCTGGATATTTTCCTCAGACTTTTCCTTTTTCGGCTAAACCCGTCCATGTCTCGTATTTATCGGAATGGCTTACCCCGTACCTACTTACCCGGGGTGAAAGTCTCTTTTCATCTCCGGCTCCTCCATCCCCTCCCTTGTCGCGCCGCTTGGAATGTTTTTGTCGCGGATTTTTCGGCGCTGAGTCCGCTGGACCAAGCCTCCTGTACCCCACGGACCTGAGTGGCTACCTTTTTATTGACATTGGAGTTCTGACACCCCATTCTTTACTGGTGGGTTGACTTGGAGGGTGATTTGATGACTTATTCGGCCCTCCCACGCCTTCTGTCGCTGGCACCCCATCCAACAAGCTGATGTCTTTTTCTTCCTTTCAGAGTTTGTCAACGTTTTGGTTTTGTCTTCCTCTAGACCCCTTGTGCCTTCAACCGAAAGGGCTTTCTGTAAAGCACATATTGTCCCGAAACCAACACCGTAACGGCTATCAACATTCCTTTTCCCCGCTAGGTTACTCTGTGATTCAAAACGATTCTTCGTCATCACCAAGCGGAAAAATTCAGGCCATCAGTTGTCAGACGGCGTCATCGCCTTTCCCCCTTCTTCTCATCATCAGACGTTCCTCCAAGGCACCAACCTGATTGTCAGCTTTACACTCTGTATTTTGCGTCTGGTTAGAACAAGAGTCCAGGGCAATAGCGTCGTCGGCGCAAGGCGAGTCTATGATATGTCCCTGCGGGCCGATATGAGTCCTTGGTGTTGACCCATCCCACCTTCTTCTTCCTCTGTAGGCGGTTGTCTCCCCCTTTTCCCTAGGTGGTGCTGTCGCTCGGCTAATTCCTTTATTGCAGATACTTGTCTTTCGACAGTTTACTGCTATAGTCGCCCCTCCCCATAATCTCTATTCGCGCGTGGAGTTTCGTCCTTCGCGTCTCAAGAAGGTACTTTTGTAATAACGTTTCTTTGAGTGCCGCGGCCTTTTTCTGATTGTGGAGCGATCTTAAACGTTTCCCCCACCCAAATCTTCAGCGAGCCCCTTTTCTCTGAGACTTCAGCATTTTGAGTAGCCGGTAAACTGTTCGTCGCCACAAGGCCCGAGCCCTCCGTCCGGCAAATCTTCTCCCCACCAGGTCTACTCACCTTGCGGTCGCTCCTACCGCGCTCATCCGCTTGAGCGGCCTTAAATGCGCGTAGATTGAGCCCCGACCGATGAACGAGTGGCCTCTCTGACCTTGGAATAATTATCCCGCTAAAAACCCATGTTGCATCTTTAATAATCAATCAGTTGTTCCTTGTCTTAGGACTCAACAAGTCTTATTCCATTCTTCAAAGGGAAAGGCCTAGTTCACTCACCGAGGGTAGTCGGATTCCCCCTTAAGAGGTAGAGTTAAGAAGAAACAGACCCAATCTAGATGCAGCACGACTCTCAGCTCCAAAAAGGTACTCCATCTATCCCTATCGTTAGACCAGATTCCGGAACGGATCGTTATCGGTGCGGTTGGGGTTGTCTGATCGTCTTCTTTTTTCCAACAGTACGAGCCGACCCCTTACTTTCTCCACTGAACCCTTCCTCTAGATGTTCTGTGATTTTCACTCTTAATCATTTCTCGCCAACTGATCGACTTCAATCCAGTACTCGAATTGCAGCCGAACTCTACTGATCAGTCAGGACCGATATCGCCGATGATTCTTGGTTTTATAAGTTGATACGATCTTAGTCATTCTTGTGCCCACGAACTGTACGGAAAAAACCTGACCGAAAGCGCAAAAATCTTATAAATAATCCCTACCCCATCGAGCATGGGAATTCAGGAGGCTAGTCCCCGCATCATGATCCTAGATTAACCGACCCTCCAATTACTGACGGAGCTTTAGAACGCTTCCGGGATCTCCGTTTCTAAACAGGTACTTCAACCTGTACTCTGTGGCTCTTTTATTTCGTGGCGAAATGCTCGGTGTGCAACTTGCGGATGCTGCTTTTTCTTCATTCGAACTCGGCAGATGTCCTTATTCGTAGATTTCAACTTGCATCGTGAGGAAGCTCAATACTTTTTTTGTTTCCTCAGCTCTTCGGAAAAGGACCGAAGAGGGATTTTATAAAAACCCTATTTTTTTCATGAAATCTCGACCTTTCCAGTCCTTTGAAGATTTTTGTGCAGGAAGGTCGACCTCCCTGGCCTCACCGTCCCCAAAACCAACTATTTCAAACATGCCAGTTTTCCCCGATAATTTCCATCTTTTGGATTTGCCTGCGATCTTCCACTTTAATCCCCTTTGTCGTGCGGCCAAGGAATTCGTCAACCCTCCCCTTTCCGCTGCCCCGTTTAATGCATGGGGCGTCATCGTTCTGACAGTGCCCCACTATAGTTTTCACTCCTATGGCCTGCTGGTCAATTTCTAACCTCGGATGATGCATCAGCCCAGGAATTCCCGCTTTCTCTCCTTCCTTTCTTTAGCCTTCTCTTCTGACCGTGTAAGTTGCTTTTAATTTTCTTCCAGTTCTTTACGCGCCATGTCTCAGACGGGTTGTAGACTACCGTCTTCGGAATACTCCCCGCCTGGTGCGTATCCGGACGTAATAGTTTTTAATTGAGGACTTATTTCTTAAGATCCTCCCCCTCGTAATCCCGAGATATCCTTCCCCCTTTGTCTATTCCCAAGTCTCACTGTTCCTGTTGCTGTTGGCTTGGCCCCAGGACACCTCAGAATCACTCTTTGCACCGCTCCCTTCCCCCACATCTTCGTTGGGTTTCCCAAGTTCTCGGTCCGACAATGGGTCCTACTCGCGCTAAGGGTACTCATCTTATGTCTATGGAAAATCGGATTTGCTGACTCCCCATACCTTGTATTCCGAATTTTTTTTTTTGTGTGGCATTTTCTTTTCACCGCTTCTAACGACTAGATTCTCCCAGCCTGTTGAAGAGAAAATAAATGAATCCTTTTCCTCCTTTTTTTTCTTCAACGATCCTTAGGCATTTTTTGAGTCACATTTAATCGACTACTCGGTCGGCCCTTCTTCTCCTTCTTGACCAAGCCACCTTACTGTTTATTGATCAGTCTCTGCTATCGAAGCAGTCTCTTATTTCACTCTCACCTCCAAGGAAGAGATTAGCGCTCTCGAGATGGCGCTGGGACGGCCCTCCTCGATAAGGCTTTTGTGAGTTTAAACGCCCCTTAATTAGTCAAACCGGCTTCCCCTTAGTAGCATTGTGCTAGACTTCTCAGATAGGTTTATGAAGATTATCCTTAGAACCCTTCCCCCCAAACCCACCCCCATAGCACTTCAATCTCCTTCCTCCGGGTCAAGAAATCCAGGAGATCTTGCCCCCCCTTAGCAACCGCCCGTTCCCCCCCACTTACCCCTCGATCTGGCTACCCACAGAGGACATTTCAGCTAAATTTCTTCACTCTGGTCCTCTCCATGGACGGTTTCGTTTTTCTTCAATATCCCCCTCCGGAGTATCTCGCACGCGATAGCGCTTAGTACTCCAGTACTAGCCGGCGTACGTTTGAAAAGGCCGTGACTGGCGCGTGCACCTCCTTCCTGGAAGTCAGCCCAAAAGAAAATGACTTTCTTTCGCGATTTCTTAGTCCGACCTTCGTCTTCTCATCGCTTCTTCCTCCATCAAGCCTGTTCTATAGCTCCCGTCAGCCTTCTGGAAAGGATTTGAAGAGTGCTATTCCAGATTCCTCTCGCTTCGCTGAAGCTCCACACCACTTTTTCACCTGGATTCCCGTGTGTTATTGGCTGGAGTTCCCTTCCGTAACTCCTGTGCTTCGCTGTAGGGGGACTTAAAAGTTTTGAAAAGCTCTCCTCCCGGCTTTAGGTAGTCCGTGTCCCCTCTCCTTCTGTTTCACTCCGTTGACGGGCCTTTAGCGTCTTTTTTTGTTCGACTTGCTCGAGGACCTTTTATATGTATAAAAGTAGGTTGCGCACCATGGGCGGTAGTCTGTTAGGGAAGCAATGCTCACCGACAATCAGATTCTCCTTCCTTAGCATTGATCCTTCCTTTGAGCTCTTCGGAACTCGTAAGTTCAGACCCGTAACGGCACCTACTCTGATAGGTATTCTCTTATACCCTCCATTTTTTTTGGTTTTTAGATATCAACCGCGTCGAGGCGGAGGACTTTTTCCGGAGTGTACCTTTTCCGAACCGGCCCTGCCCCTTATTTCATATTCTTCCTCCTGGATCACATAGTTTGTCGGGCTGTGGCATTGAAAAGCCGTGCTACTAAGGATCCTTACGAGGGTTAGTATTTCTGTTTCATAGAGTCACCTTTCCTTCTTCTCCCGCCTCTTTAGACCCCAAATCTCTGCCCCTCCCTATAGCTTATACGGATACTAAAGCGATGACCTGCG
>Ga0179593_1461622_pt1 | contig 11760 bp, 9 predicted proteins | sample CZODoug2_1_08_16_FD_185931 | JGI IMG/M metagenome (GOLD analysis project Ga0179593, IMG submission 185931) | Vadose zone soil fungal communities from Angelo Coast Range Reserve, California, USA - CZODoug2_1_08_16fungal (PacBio error correction) | ecosystem: Environmental > Terrestrial > Soil >... | reverse complement strand
TCTGATTAACCTCCACGCTCCCGCCCATTGCCCCGTGCAACGTGGCTGGACCTGACGCTTGACCCGATCCGGCTGGTTCCTGCCTGGCTTTTGTTCTGGTACCATCCACACGCCTTCGCCGCCGACACCACCTAGTTCCCCCTCCTGACTTCCTATCTGTCGCTTTTCCCCAGCCCCAGCGCCTCCGCCTTCACACACCGTCCGGGGCCAAGCCCAACTTTTTTTCAGGGGTTTCGACCTCGTCGTTTCTTTCTCCGCTTCCTCCCCCTCCTAGTGTTCCCCCCTTCGCGTCACCTCGTTTGATGACATCCTCGTGTCCCCATCTCCCCATCAATGAGGGGAATGGTCGTCCCAAACATCTTTCTTTCCACGGTTTGTAGTAGTCCTTTCTTTCCTTTCTACGACATTCCTTAATTTTCTTTCCTATTTTCGTCTACCGAGGAGAGTTTAGTAGCAAAATCTTTAGGAGTGTTGCGCCACACCAGGTCTTTCCCTCTTTCCTTTTTTCCGGTGTCGTCGTTCCTTGGTCCCCCCCCGCCGTTTCCTTCTTTTTTTTTTTTGTTTTTGACCAACCCCGACATGCGCCCTTTTGTTTCGGAGGCGTGTAGACGTTAGACCTTAGGACCCGTCTTCCCCCAACTTCCATCGCTTGCCGTCCGACTCTGACCTACCCCCCCCCCCCTTTTCGCGCCGTTTGTCTTTGGGCCCAAGACGGTGCAGTTGGCACTTTGTCTCGACAAGACGGAGTCCCTCAGCGTCGGAGTCTGTCCACCTTCCAAAGGCCTCGTATTCGGTTACCCCCATTTCGCCTGTAGGGTGAGTAATCGGAAACTGCCGGCCTACCCTGTTTCTGGTGGCGATCTTGCTTATTCAAAACGGGAATTCACACCCCTCTTCCTTTCTCTTGCGGTTTTCCTCTCCTCCTGACTTTTTGGCCCTTTCTTCTGGTTTCCCTTCTGTGTGGTGGGGTAGGGCACGGGGGTCGCGGGCCCCCGTTTTTAAAGGCGCGGTTGAACCCCTCGCGGCCCTCATGTCCTTTCTTTCATGGTCTCTTGTTCGTTTTTAGCGGTCCTGCCCCCTTTCCTGGTCCCGTCGTTTGTTAGCCAACGTACCATTTTCCTTCATGTAACGTCCTTGTTTGCCTGCCGCGCAGTTAGTTCACGGCAGGGAGAACAGGTGATTTTAGAGGGTTGTGGCGCAGATCGATCCCAACCTCTTTGCGTTGGAAACTCTTTTCCCCTCCCCCCCCCCCCAACCACCAAACCCGGATTCTTCCTTGCAAGAGGAGTTCCTTCATTTTTCTCTTGCCCCCCCAGTGTCAACTCGGTTGTTTTTTGCCGGATGTTTAGTTCTGAAAGTCGATTCACGCGTCTCCCCAGTCTGTTATGAAAAGCCAAAACAGCCGCCAGACCAGCGACCATGTTTTTCTCTCACTTGCTGTCAATATTCTTGACGGTTATATGCTCATTTGTTACGAGGAGGAGTGTTCGACCAGCGTCATGATGCCTCCCCGATTTCCTCGCCCACCCCCGACTAGAGGCCAGTAAAAACACCTAAACTTTCCAATTGTAATGGTGCTCTTAATCCGCCCCTCCTCTTACTTTCGCCCAGTCGCCCTTTTGGCCTTCTTTTTTTTTTATTTTCCTTTTTGCTACCCAGTAAAGTCCAGACTTAATGGTGAACACTAGATTTTGGAAGACACATGTGACTTACCCCCTTTCCTCTCTCCCCTTGCGACAGCCCCCTGCTTTGGGTCATGATCTCGGCGGGGGCATAGTCCACAAGCGGCAGCGCTCCTCAGGGGGGGTTTTTCCCCCCTCCCCCCTTTATTAGCCGACGGAGCCCCAACCCCCCGTTCGTTACGTCCTGAATTAGGGATTTAGAAACGTGGACCTATTCCCCTATTGAACTGGCCTAGTTCTTACTTCCCTTCCCCCCTTCAGTCTGCCTCTCCCCTTACCTCATTCGGTGTAGTTCCCAGGTACAGGCGCACCGCGAACCGTTAACCGGTCCCTTTTCGATCCCCCTCCTCCCTCCCCTGAATCTTGTGGTCCTTTTCGCGTCGCGTCCATCCCCCCAATAGGTAGTAATTTCACCAGAGCCTTGAGCTAACTTGCGGTCATCGATTATTCCAGTTCTTCCCCCCGTTTAATCCCTATTTGTGCGCCCTTTCGTTGTGACTTGTGTGCCCGCCCACGCGATTTCGGCCTCCCGACTCGGGTTTTTTGACCGGTGGCGGACTTCCGACCCGTCACTTCGTTTCAAACGTTTTATTCCTTCCCTTTTGTTTCGTCTTTTTTGAACTACCGTCAGCCCGAGCGTCGGAGATTTTTTCTGCCCGCCATTTTCCCTCGAGTGTCCCAGCACCCGCCCTGAGATTCTTCTTTGGTTCTCCTCATTGTCGTTCTCCTACCAAGCCGATTTGTCCTATCCCCCCCGTATCCCCTTATAAATCAGATGTAGAATCGCTTTTGCCATCCATCCCGCTACCCCCCCCCACACTAACTTTCAAGCGGTTGTGGTGTGTCTGTGCCATTTTCCCCTTTCGCGACCAGAGAACATTTCTGGTTCTGAACGACCAAGGTGCGCCTGTATGCAAGAGCTCATTTTTCCCTTTCTTGTTCCCTTCGGTACTGTAATTGGCTTTTTTTCGTTCTAATAGTGGATGTTCAGGCTGCTCAGTGTTGAGCGTCCACTTCGACGCCACAATTAGCTTTGCGGACGCTCTCACTCCCCCCCTATTGTCCCTGACGCGCCGGGGCGAGCCGTTGTTGTGGTTTTTTTGACTTCTTTTGTATCCTTTTGATGGTTGGCGGCCCTTTGCCGGTGTTTCTCGCGGGGGAGGGCTGTTCTCTTCTTTGGTTTTTTCGTGAATGGTCTCCGTCCCCCCCCTCTCAGTTTTTGTTGAGGAGATCCAAGCCATAAGACCCTGACTGACCAGCCCCTACAGGCAACCGCAACCCCCCCCTTTCCACACCCCCCCCCCATCCTCTCTCAGCAACCTACAGAACACCCCTCCACCCACTACACTTTATTAACTTCGCTTTCGCTGCTCTTCCCTTTTTACCGTTCGAACAGTTCGTGCGGGTGCCTTATTCTCACCCTCGCAGTTAGCACCATCCACCTTTTGACCCCTGATTTTCTTTCCTCCCTTTTCCCTCTCATCCTTCCGGCCTCTCCGTCCGCACTCTACCTTTCCAGCATTCTAACTCGTTGTCCTCCCCAGCTGGAGTTCGCTGGTCGTTAACTGGAAACTTTCCATCTCTTTCTTCCTAGGTTGGTCTGCGATTTCCTTCGCACTTGCCCGCCTATCTGCTCTTTTCGTAGCTTTGAAGGGTATATGAAGCAACCGTATCGGAAACCGCCACAGACTTGTTCTGGTTTTTCTTGTTTCTGGTGGTACAACCCAGTCCCCCCTCTTTGCGACGGCCCCATCGAGCGCTTGGTTTCTAAGATCCGCCTAACCTGGCACAGAGGTTCAGCCCGGTGAGGTGCTTTCTACGTCCTTCCTGATGCCACCGTGCTTTTCCTCAGTCAGGCGCTTTTCGCTGCAGTGCCCCCCCCGTTTTCACCCTGGGTCCCACAGGCGCCGGCATTCCTCGTCCTATGGAAATCCATCGAGGTTACCAGATACACTTCTTTTTTTCTTGTACAGCCCCATTGTCTTTTGGGAATGGCGAACTTCCGCACGAGGGGTTCGACTCTGGGTGCGTTTAGCCTAAATTAACTGCCCCCCCCCCCCTCCTTTGCTTCTTGTGTTCTGTGACCGGGGGTTTTTTCGTAACAGATAGTGCCTATTGTAGTTGTCCTCTCTAGTCCTCTTGCGTCCTGCTTCCTGTCAATATAGCGTCTACCTCTCCTTGTTTTTGACGTTTCGACTCCCAGTTGAAGTCAGCCCTTAGACGAGGTGGGTTCCTTCTTTACGCAGGTGGCGTGCCTCAGTCGCGTCTTTCGCTGTGTGACCTCTCACGGCGAGTGACGGCTGACCTAGTTTCTGCTCCTTTGAATCGCTGATTTTCGCTGTCTTTAGGACGAGAGACAATTGCGAGAGGTCCCCCTTCTAAATGGTCCGTGGGACAGGCCCTGTTGTAGACCTTATATTCACGGGATGCTCTCCCCCTGCCCCTTTGCCCCTCGTCCAACATTGGGCTTTGCTAGACTCCCTGCGGCCCACCCATTCTAGGTCTCAAGGGTTGGGAGTTTTGTTTGAACTGGAAATTTTAGTCGAGAGAAGGGGCTTGGGCGGATCCTTCCTTTCCGACACCTCCGTTTTGTTCCCTTTCCCCCCTTCACTTGCGCATACTAAGAAATTCTGATCACACCGATAACCCAGGTGTCCAGGCGTCCTAACTCACCTGGGTTCATATGTTCCCTTTGTTCCCCAATCCTGTGGGCGGATTTCCCTTACCTCGTAGCCCGGTTTTCCATCTTTGACTTCTTCAACTACTTTTGCAACCCCAAAAACAGTGTCCAATGGTTTCTGCCCTATTGACTTTCCCGTATTCTTCAGTAGTTAGTGCGTCCTGGGACGACAGGTTACCCACTTATTTTTTCCTTCCACGATTTTGCCCACTCCCCTCCTCCGACCTCTCCTCCTGAATCGTCCATCAACTGCTGAGCCGCCCTCCCGTTTTTCATTTCTTCAGGGAATTTTCCGGCGAGCAACGCTGCTGCCGGTATCAGGCTTTTCCTTTTCCGTTTTTCGTTTGCGGCTTTCCCCTGCTCCTTTGGCGCCTCCCGGTGGAAGTTCTTGCCTCACTACAAATTTGTTCACCCGCCATTACCGACTTTTTGCTTACTTTTGCCTGCCCCCCGCACCGACTTCCCTCACAAACGGCATCGTTCGTCCTCCCTTTGGCATCTGCAACCATTCTACCCTTCAGTGGTTGTAGTGAAAAGGTAACGTCTTTTGGGTGCCATCAAGCCCTCTCTCACACCTTTTTTTTACGGGGTTTTAGGCGGGTCTATTTTCTTTTCTCACCCTAGGGCATTGTGTCTTGAAGACTAGGCCTTCTCTGTGGGCTCCGTAGGGTTTTTTTGTTTGGCACTTCGTTTTTTTTTTCCTGATGCTTCCGATGCGCCTAGCGTCCCCCCCCCTCCTATGTTTTCAGTAGCCCATCCCCATACGGTGCGCAGGTAGGAGTTCTTGATGTCGGGCCGCTCTTCTTTGTTTTCCGTGTGTCTTCTTCGTCCTGGGGGCAGACGTTTTGACACGCCCGCCGTTCCCGGGACAGTCTCGGGTGTTGGTCCGCCGCCCCCAAAGTCCGTTCCGGGCCAAGTCGTTTTTACGCCCATTACCCCCGACGACCCGGAGAAGCCGGCCCGATTAAGTTGGGTCTTCAAAACACGCAGTCCGATGTTGTTTGCCTCCCTCCCCCACTAGCACTCTCCCTCGTCTGACTTCACTTGGTTGTTTCCTTTTGCATCCGATAGCACGTATAATAACCACTTTTAAGATAGGTGGGGAGAGTGTGTCCCACTAGCAACACCCTTTCTCAGATTCCCCCTGTGACCACTCTTTTTTCCTCCCTCACGAGTTACGCCGGCCGGTGTCTCCCCCTCGTAAGTTTAACTGAAATTCAGTGGGTGTAAAGAGCAGATGACGTACGGCAAAACCCCTAAGAGTGCGCCTTTAGGTGCGACTGTCCTGGGCCCTTTAACTTTTTTAGGGGGTACGCGTGGTGCCTTCAGGCCCCTCCTCTTGGTTGGTCAGAGATTCTGAGATTGTTTCTTCATCCAGTTGTAGGTGGGTTCGCATTTTTTTTGAGGTCAGTCACTTTCCACTCTTTTCTGGCTTAGGCTTCTTTGTAAAGTCATTCCGGCGGTGTCACAGCCGCTTGATGGACAGCTGTGCGGAAGTCACTTGAATAATATCTTTTTCCCCCAAGTTGTGTTGTGAGCTGCATTTCACCGGTCTCAGTCTGGAACGTCCGGCGGCTGTACCCTCTTCCCTCTTTTCTTCCCCGATCCGTGTCATGCCTCCAAAAAGCATGGTGGAAGTTGACACCATTGCGCCCGAGCACTGATTTGACTCCCCAGTCTACTTGAACCTGTGACACTCCCCTTATTTCTTTTTCCCCACCTCACTTTACTTTCTTCAAGGTCACGGCTGACAGGGTTGTAATCTGCGCGTCGGGGCCCAAAACACTGCTGGCCGTCCGATGTTCCCCGGCGGGCCCCCCTTTTCTGGTGCCTTCCCGTGCTCGAAGACGCTCGCGGTGGAACTTGCCCCACCTAGTCTTTTCACCTTATTTAGTCTTTTTCCCCTTATGCTCAACTCTCCCGCTGCACGGGTCTTTCTTTTAAGAGAAGCCCCCAGACGGGTCGCCCCCCAAATGAGCAGTGGTTGCCGAAAAAAATGGAAGTAAATGTTCAGGAGTTGGGGGCTCTTCTTTACTCCGGTCCCCACCTTGCCGTACCGGGAATGTGTTGGCACACACTTCGTGCGCGCCTTTTTTACGATCGGCTTCATTTCTTCTTCGTGCCCCCCTTAAGAACATTCCTGGAACCCTCACCGCCCGTCCACAGCAGCCTCTGCAATCTCCCTCCAGTCATGCGGGTAGTTAGAATTTTGTCGGATTTTTAATCCAAAGACGTGTCCGTTTTACCTTTCAGGCGTCCCCTCCCCACGGATAGACATGAAGAACAGCAATACGTGAGTTTAAGAGTCAGGCGCTTCGACCCCTTCTCATTTTTTGGTGTAGGAACTTGTGACGGTCTTTTCCCCACCCCTTTTTTTTTCTTCTGTTTTTGGCCTAGGAGTACGTAACCACGGCACCCTGGTAACACAGCTGAACCGATTTGGTACCGCGAATTATTGCGCAGCCCTTGATTGTGCCTTCTCCTTATCTTTGAGTTTGGTCTAGCGGGCTTTTTTTTTAACCTCCTTGCCTTGGGACCCCCCTGGCTTCTTCACACCCTTCCAGGAGGATAAAAGGTTGCTGTCAAGAAGCCGTTTTTTCCCCTCCCTTCCCTTCCCTTTCATTGTCCTTCCTCTTGTGTCTCTTCCCTGCCCTTGCTCGTCTGAACGGATTTTGGTAAGCATCCTTTGTTTATGTACACCCGTCCGGCAAGGTTTCGGGTTGTGTGTTTCTCTATATCTTCCCCAATACAGTGGGCGGTGAACTTCGGTATACCTTACGCCCAGGAAACACCCGAAGCTATGAACGCATGTTCCCAGTCCCGTGTACTCGTTTTTTTCTTTGGAACCATGATGTCTTACCTGTAAGTCGCCGCTTCCCGTCTCGACCTGTGTCTCCCCTGCCCAACCCCTCCTGCCCTTTCCCTAGCCCCCTTTTTTTAGCTCCCTTTAGCACAGTTATCGGGTTCAAGCCGTTTTAGATTTCAGTGAGGGGCACTTCGGAGTGTTCCGGGCTGATGCAGCCGCGGGCCTTTTCTCCCCCAGCCCCCACCACGAAACGGCCGTACAACAACTAACCGTCTGTACCGTCCTTGGCCGCAAGCGCTTACTACAATCCACTTTTTCAGCCAGACGGCAGATCCCTCGTTTGAAATATTGGAATGAAGGACCAATTAGGGCACTCCCGCCCTTCTTAGTGATTTCGGCCCCGGGACCGTCGTCCTTCCGATGCACCGTGCTACTATTTTTTTTCCTTCCCGATCCGGTGGCATTTTCAAACAGCCTGGCACCGATCCTCGTAAAACAACCCTTCTTTTTTTTCCGTTCTCCAACCTTTCTTTTCCGTTTCGGGCTTTCGGTCTCTTCTTTCAAAGTTGCCTCCTCTAGGGGCACCTATATGCCACTAGAATAGTTCTCGTAATCGGCGACAAGTCTTCTCTGCCCCGTTACAACGGATTTTCTTTTCCACCTTTCCTTTCCCCGAAACCCACGCCCCCCGGGCACATTAGGGTTTTCAAAGAGCACTACTCTTCTCCACACTCGGGGTGGTTTCGTCCTTCCCGGTCACCAAGCCCCCTGTCGTCGTACTGTACGCTCGGCCTTTCGTAATTCGCCCCCGGCTAGTCATAGACGTGATGCTCCTGGCGTTGGCCGTTCTCACTTTCGTCCGGTGACGTTCTCCCCCTGTTTTGCCCCCGGCTGTCCTGTGGTCCCGGGTGGGCCGTCCCGAGGGCCTCGCCTCCGCCCTGGTGGGCCTTTCTTCCGACAGTCACGACGGTCCCGACCCGGTGGCGGTCCACACTTCTGGGTCCGGGAGTCCCGGGGGACCCCAAACCACCCCACCTCACCCCCCCCCCACCCGACACCCCCCAAAAAAAAACCAATAACCATCCAAAAACAAACCCCCAAACAAACAACCCAAAAACCCCCCCAAAGCCGCCTCCCCTGATTTAGTTCTCTTTTTATCCCTCGCTGAGTTGGCCCCATACACCAAGAACGTACAGGTCGGGGTTAGTCCTACCACTCCATCGTCATTAACTGTTTTCCCCTATCCCCTAGCCTTGCGCGCCCCCCTTTTCTTTGCCATCGATCATCGCTAGCACCACCCACTAATTTGGCAAGCTGTTCGTTTGTGTTTTTTTCCGTTGGTGTTTGGGGGGTTGTCATTTATCGCAAGATCCTGTATCTGTTCGAATTCCAATCTTTGCGCCTGTCAGGCCCTATTTTTTCCGGGGACTCCTGCCCGGGCCTCGTATACCAAGTCAGGTCCAGATCGTCTCCCTTTTGCTCTTCTCCATTTCCTTTTTTAACACTTAGCCGCTCAAGGTTCGCAGTTTTACGCACGCTTAGGAGAGCCTTTGAGGGAGGGTTGGTTTGTGTTGGGTTGCTTCCCTTTTGCGTCTCCCCTATTCTTTGTTTGGGCGGCACTTGTTTCGGTGTCTGCGGGGTAGGAGGTAGAGGTCGCTGTTTTATTTAATGGTTATCGCTTCTTTTTTTGTTCTTGCACAACAATAAAGTTCCCGACCTCAGAGACACTGCCCACCGCTGCGGGCACACCGCATTTTCCTGCCCCCCCCACTAATCGCTGACCACCACCGACTTCCACCACCCCATCGCGCGTCTAAATACGCGATGATCTTTGCCGGATACCCTTCTCCAAGTCTTTTCCCCAGAACTTGTGCTTCAAGGGAGGCCTTTAGCTTGCCCACCTTTCCCGAACCACCGCTTTTTTATGGACTGCGGCTCGATACGCCCTTTATTCCACCCCCCCCGAATCCGGCAACGTGAATATTGCGATTCGCAAACGCTTGTTAGTTCTCCCATTTTTTTGACTTTTCGTTTTTTGTCATGCCCAATCCACCCCCCCATTCCTCTGAATTATAGTGGTGGTTCCCCCCCCGATTGCTAGACCGTGACCGACTATTTGCCCTTGATGCTGTTCTCTTTGGGCGCCGGTTATTCCTCCCCCTTCTTGGTCGGTAACTCAATGCTGAGCCGATCGAGGGTCTTTCGTGTGTTTTGGACACCTCATATTAGAGACGAGCCCTTCCGGTCTTTGGCTTTTTTTGATACCCTCTTCCCCTTTTCACGAACACTCACACGACGTATGGCCAACTTTGTAGGGTAGTCGTCGTGAAGGGTTCAGAACATGCGTCACCGATTCAGTAGTTCTCTCTCGTGCCTCACACTTTTTCCCCCCTCGTGTTTTGCACCATATGGTGTTCGGCCCTCTGGCGTTTGGACACTGACCGAATTCACGCATTACCCATGCCGATTTTTCTCCTCCTTTAACCTGTGGTCCTGTGTGACGACAGGGCCGACCCTGAGGGTTCGAAGGCTTTGCTGGCGCTTTCCGCGGCGCTTTTCTTCGTACGGTTTTTTTCCTGTTGGGAGACGTGACGGTGACTAAAAGCTTTCCCCGGATTTTTTGGAAGCGCAGTCCCTCGTGCGAATGTCTTAGTTTACGAGAGAATAGCTTATTTCGACTCCCCCTTTCCTATCGCCCGTTCCCTCTCTTGGTGTAGGTCGAGAGCAACTGGCGTCTGCCCTTGAGCGCGTGCTCGTTTCCCTCCTGCCCCGTCCCAGAGGGCTCTTCCCACTATGAGGATGCCTCGATAAGGGCGCAAGGTAACGCTGGGGGGCTCCGCGTTAACCTCGCGGCGGTGCCCCTCCCTATTGCTTGTGCCTAGTTTTTACGTGCCAGACAACCGACGATATGCCAGGCGCTGGGCTACCCAGCAGGGTTGCCGGCTCTTATCTTTCGGCCCCACCAGGAGCGGTCCCCTTTGGAATTTCGTTGGTTGGGACTGGTGCTATTCGTGGTGTGGGCTTCGTTGCCCGAGGGCGGTTCTCTGCCCGGGATCCCCCCTACCTCCCAGAACAGTTGAAGCACACTACCTTGAGCCCCCGAATACCGGCTGGTACCGGTGAGCCAGTTAGGAACCACCTTTTTCAGGTTACACTGTCGGCACTTATGTTTTTCTTTAGACCGTGTTTTACTCGGGTCCCTCCCCGTTCCTTTGCTATTCTTCCCTGACACATTGGGGACCCAACCCCGAGGCAATGTGGCTGTTACTACAACCGACGCGGCCTGGATTAGTTCCTTTTTCCCTTTTGTCTACCCCTCTTTCCCAACGACCGGCTTTTTGGCCTTTCTCTTGCTGCCACACCCGAGAACCAAATTCCTCCCCTTCCATGAGTGCACATCCCTGTGTTATGAGGCAATTCCTCTTTCCTCCGCGACGGCCTCGAGTTTTTGCAAACACCTATGACTCGGTCCTTTGGAAATGGGCGGACCGCATCGAGGATTTCCATCCGTTTGGAGCCCCCCTTTCCCTGTTGCTTCTTGCCGCGGGACTCCATTGTTAACGCGCCATTTCCCCGGTGCCCATCGGTGGCCACACTTTCCGACGTTTTACGTCAACTTTTTCGCATACCCTTTCTGCCTCTCTTTTTGAAACATCCCTTTCTTTTGGTGCCCCCCGTTGCCCTGTTGTGAACCGCCGAAAACCGACGAACACTAGTTGAGTCCGGGTTCGTTCGTCTTGCCCCCCCCTTCCCTCCCTTTTTTGTAGACTACGGATTGCGTGTGGGGACAGCGCCTTTCCGGTGCGGGCATGGATTCTCTTGGTATTGACGCAGAGCTTCAAAACAATTCCGTCTTTGCCTTTGACCCGCCCACGCTGCCCCCCTTCCTTCTTTCTGTCGGGGTTTTTTTTTTTTTTCGTTTTTTCGCTTATGTGTTGTTCCCGTGTGGAGTTTACCTGGTGGTGGTTTTTTTGAATTGTCTTTCTTGAGCCTCTCGTCACGGCCGACCTGTGGCGTCGCTTTTTTTTCTCCCACAGTCCTTTACGTGAAATAGGTTAAGCATTACCGCAGTCCGTTTTTCCCGATTCTTACCTTTTCGGTACATCAGCCGCCACTGTTTTCTACTAACCTCCCCCTGACTTTTGTACCTGACCTAAATAAGTGATCTAGTCGTGACCATCCGTACTCCCCCTAAAACATAAGAATACGCTTTTGTTTGCGATAAGGTGCCAGGCCCTTATGCCCCCTTCTTTCTCTATCTCGACATCTTCTTTTTCGCCAACCCCCTAGGGTGACCCGTCCGGTTGAAAATAGTAAGACATCAGTGTGATCTCTTCTGATGACAGCGCCCCCTGTCCTTGTTCTCAAGGTTTCTGTGCTATGAGCAGGGAACCCCAGGTCCGGTTGTTGGTAGGAGGATAATCCCCTTTGGAGTGTATAGGAGACGTCGCGGGGCTTCCCCGTTTGTCCTTTGGTGGGAGCCGGAGTGTTACATCTGTCCAAAGGAGGTGAGGGCAAGGCTGGCTCCCTTTGTACTACCTCCTTTATTGACCTATCTGGTGAAAGGGAGTGGGAGCGTTAGTGTTATGGGA
>Ga0179593_1447617_pt1 | contig 11760 bp, 13 predicted proteins | sample CZODoug2_1_08_16_FD_185931 | JGI IMG/M metagenome (GOLD analysis project Ga0179593, IMG submission 185931) | Vadose zone soil fungal communities from Angelo Coast Range Reserve, California, USA - CZODoug2_1_08_16fungal (PacBio error correction) | ecosystem: Environmental > Terrestrial > Soil >... | reverse complement strand
CCCCCCCCCCCCTCTTTTCACAGAATTCCACGCGGGTCGGGGGCTTTCTGAATTACGGTAAGCTTATTTCCCCAGGGAAGAGCTTCCCTCCTTATATTCCACGTGTGGCTCTGGGCTCCCCGAATTCCCAAACTTCTTGAAGGTTGTTACTTCCTCTTCCAAGGTGAAAGTCCTCTCACTCTTATTAACTTTGGAGCAGACCCAAGATCCGTTTCTCTAACCTTAAGCTGTGTCCTCTTTAATGGTACAGGAATGTCGGACCCACCTGGATGTTTCCTGCCCGCTTCTGTCTCGATTGCAGGACTGAGCCCAACTGGAAGTCCCAAACCCAACGGCCGGTTGCACGTCCCTTTTTGAGGGAGGAATATTTATCCTTTGGCTACATGCTTCTTTCTTTTATACCACGGAACCCCCAGTGAGGCTAGAGGGAGCGAATCCCCTACAACGACGGCTTACTTCGTTTCCATCAAGAAGTCTTGATGAGGTTTTTCGGGACAAGCCCCTCCTTTCCCCTTTCTCCAGGGAATAGAATAATTCTTTCCATTCTTTTGCTACCATTGATCCACTGGTCTTCTCGGATTTTCATTACATGCCTTTATCGATTGGACCGTTCCCAGAGCCGCAAGCTAGATTTTTTTTTCCTCCCTGCAGATTCTCACCATTTTTTCCTTTTTTTTCCATGTGTACTGACTGTAACCCTTTCCTCTAAAGAGATTGGCACCTCTTTGATTTGTATGTAGGGAACTCCTCCTTTCCCTGGCCAGGTGGATCGCGTTCTTTCACCCTACGCAGATGACGATTTCGTACTTTTTTGACAGCCTTGCTGGGTGACAGAGTTTTTGGTCATCGACCGGTCCTTGGGAGGATACTGGATGAACTCTTCTCCCTTTACATTTTGACATGAATCTTGCACTTTCTTTCATCTTTTTTCCTGCCCCTTTATCCAAAAAGGTTTTATTTTGGTCCGTTTGATAAGATCTTTTCCACTCGGACCTACTTTTCTTGATGCCCCTTTGCCTCTCTTTTACTTTTACTCTCCGTGTTGTTTTTTATGTTCCCGTACAACTTTTTACCATCTTCGTCTCCGTATTGGACCTTTCTCCCCAAATTCCAAAAATCAATTCGTTTTTTTCTACTTGGTTATTTCGCCGGATGAGCTCAGTCTTTACCCTGGGATGAGTTTCACGTGTTTTAGCCGAATTTGAGGAACTCCCCTTTTGTCTCAACGGGACTCTGTTACTTGCACCGCTCCGTCATTTTTCAAAACTTTTTCCGTAACTCCATTTTTGAGCGGGGTTCTTTTTTTTTTTTTATGAATCCGTTTCGATCTGCCTTCCTTTTTTAACAGCTGACACTCCCCCCTGCTTATGCACCTCCTTGTAGCTGCATCAGGCCCAGGAGACAACGTCATTGTGAAAATCCCGATTAGTAAACCTTTTGATCTTCGGCATTTTCACCACCCAACCGCCTCTCAGCTTGCTTTTGACGGGGCCGCTCCCCCTTGCCCATTTCCCCGCCGGAGCGCAGCATTTTCTCAAGGCTTCTCCCCAGATGCAATTAGCGTCGTCTAGGCCCTGGCCTATTCGTGTTCTTTAGCGGGACCGGCTGCAAGCAAAGGCTCAGAGCCCTTGTCCATTCCCAATGAATGAGTTATGGGATTCGCTTTCGTCTTTGATAATTTATGTTTGCAGTGGCTTAATCCAAGACGGTATAGACATTTTTCTACTCAATACCCCCCCCCTCCCAAATTAAGTTTAACCCTTATTTGAAGCCAGGTGTCCGTTTTTTCCTTTCCCCAATGTCATCCTTTCCGCCTCCCCTACCAACTCCCAAGCCTCTATGCCTACCCTTAGACACAAAGATCAGCTCCCGCTGTTCGTCACGCAACTGCTTACAGTCAAATCAATGTCAGGCGACGCCATATATTTAGACGACCCTTCCCACAAGCGCAATCGATTGTATTTCCCCCCCAGCGACCCCCCGAGAAAACTTTCTCTAGTTCAAGGCGGTTTTTGAACGGCCCTGTGAACATAGGGTTCCTTCCAGCTCCTGCAATTACCAAGCCTCCGGTGATGATTTCCCTTGACTCCCAGTCATAGCCCGTTCTGTCTGAGGTAGAGTCTTCTCGCGTGTTTTCACGCCGCTATCCTACTACTTCTATTCGTCCATTACTTGTAGTGAGTAATGAGTCTGGGTACACTGTCGTTCAGAATGGCGAGTTTACTTCCCAGTTCTTTTCACACAATCTTTTTAAATCATCTAACATGGCTCCGCCGGTTTTTCCTTCCTGTTCTTGATTCCCAGTTTTTTTTTTCCTCTTCTTTCCTTCTTGCCCTACAGGGACCTAGTTGTCTGTATTTTTCCAGCGGTGCTTTCATGGGACCTGTATTCCTTGTTGGTGGCCCTCCTCTTTTACCGCCCGCTCGTGTGTTTGATGTTTACGCCCACGTTTTTTCCCAGTCACATGACTCGGATTCTTTTCACCCCTTTCTCTTGATGGGCCGCTTTCTTCCCCCAGCGGGTGTAGTCGCCTCCCCTTCCGACTGATATCGTATTACCTGAATTCCCCTTTTCCTTTCCTTCCTGGCAGGCTGGGAGGCGGCGAAGGTCTTACTTGTCGATACGTCTCCCGCTCGTATTCCTCACCTGTTGACGTTTTTTTTAATGAGCAGGTCCCAGTTTTGCCTTCATCTTTCTTTGTCTCTCTTCCTCCTATGTCGTTACATTTTCTACTTCGTCGGTCCGCAGTAACATAAGTTGAGCCCTATTTTAGTATACATGAGGAAAAGAACGTGCTCGTTCACAGCTCCCTCTGTCACTTTTACTTGCAAGCGACCCTGTTCCCTTTTTCGGCCGGAGTAGATGATGTTTTTGAGTCCTCCCTATGAGTTCATTATTGACGAAGCAGATCGGATCATTTCTAGTTTCATTGTCCCCTCAGTCGGTGTGGATCTCTTATATTGATACTATTCGGTTCCGCAGCCTCAGTTTTTCCTGTTCAATGCCTGGTAATTTCTTCTTTCAAACAATTCTACCCAAACGACTCCCTTGCGAATAAGGAAAGTTAAAAACATGCACCGAACCTCCCCATGACCCCTCCCCCCTCAATAGCATGGGCGGGAAGTCGCTTTCTTCCTCACCGTACTCGTTAGAGGCTTGGATGCCCTGGATTGGATGTAAGGCCTTTTTCCTTCCTCATAATTTGGTTTTGAGAGTATCAGGGCGGGCATCCAATGGGCAGAACCCATCTCCCCCCTCTTCGGGCACGGCCCCTCCTCCCCATTTCTCTGGTTTTCGTTACTTTGCTGATTTAGGGCAGTTTTCAAGTGGTTGTTCCGTAAGTAGATGGTACGCATTAACCGAATACGTGGCTTTTTCCCCCTTCCAAGTTTGCTTCCAACCTCCGCCTTTTCTATCAGAGATGCCCACCTGAACCTTTCCTGACACGTATAATCTTCCGCTGTTTTCGCTACCCTCCTGACGGCAGTCATAGGCCCCTCCCCCTTCTCAATTACGTGTGACTCCATTTCGTTGCCCTTCTTGGTCACGTACTGGAACTCCCCGTAATCCATTTTTCCCCCTCGTCGTCATCCGGGCCGGCACCATTCTTCAGCCCCCCCTTAAACAACCAGTCGACGCGGTCAAGCATGCCATTCCCCCCCTTACCTGGACTCGGACAAAGGCCGCAGTTCTATGGAATTCTATCTATGCTTCCTGTTAAGCTTAACCACGTTCGCTCCTTTTGCTTCTCCGTCCCTTGGTAGCGGCCGAATCCCCCCTCCTCACTATGGAGTGTACGTGCTGGCCCTTCACCCTGTTTATCTAGGATTTGCTAGCCAATGTTTTGAAGAGATCTTCTCGTGCTTCTCCCCTGTTTTTTCCGGGAACCGACATGTACTTAGTCCAAAGATGTCGCCCAGCCCATCAAACAATCATTTGACCATGCCTGTGCACAGGTTTCCCTACGACTTCCCGCTTACAGCTGGTAGATAGAATTTTAGGTCAGATACAACCCCCCGTTGGCCCAACAATTCACCCCTTCGAAGTTGATCGCCTCTTTTATGGAAATAGTAGCCCTTTCCCCTGTACACACACCACCCAGCTCGTCCCCCAGTACTAAGTACGTACCCTCGCCGCTGTTCCCACGACGGAAGAGATCCGGCCCAATTCCACGTCTCACTGATCTCGCCCCTACCCCAACCCTCGGCCTGAGGAAGTTCGCGATCCCTCTTAAACGCGGCGCTTTTAAGGCATTCTCGACTTGGAAGGCGGATTAAATTTACCGTCCGTCTTAGCCTGTTGGCGTAGACGACCATTTTTTTCCCTCCCAAAGGTCGATTCTTGGCTTTTTTTATGGCTTATTGAGCATCTAATTCTTCCTCCTTCCACGTTTTCATTTCATCTCTTTCGGCCCACGAATCAGGTCGTTCCCCCCTGATGGGAGTGGCACAGTTGGGTCTTCTTCCTACTACAGGCGTTTGTTTTGGCGGCACCCTCTTGCGCGAAGCTGGAAAGGATCCTGGCCCCCCCGGAATGGCTGCACAGAAACCCTTTCGCGGTTGACACTACCTGTTTTTTTAGGAGAGTTGTGACTTTGCCAACTCCATTTGGATACCCCTTACCCCCAGTGGAAGAGAACTTACACCGAATCCCAGCCAATTCCCACGCGGAAACCTGCCAATCTCGATGCCCCCCCCCCCCCCCCCCCTTTACACCTCCCAGCCCGAAGCCCAAAGCTGCCAGGCATCAAAATGTCTGTGCTTCTCCTGAGACCCGACTTCTCTTCTTTTCTTATGCAGTTCTTTCAAGAGCAGTCGTTGATGGGCGCGGGAGCTTTCTTCCCTTAAAGTTAACGATACCACACCTTGTTGCTTCGTTTTCCTTTTTTATCGTATGGCCTTCGTGATAAAGAGCCGAGTGTAGTAATATGACGTTTTCCCCCTTTTCCTGTTCAGGCTTCTTCATTTTCCGGGTAGGCATTTTTTATGCAGTACGCCGCTTCCATTTTTCGACGGTGGTTAACTTTTTCACATGAGTAGGCACAGATGCTCTTTTTCTATCCCTCCGTTCTTTAGATTGTGGAAGCCCCCCCTTTCCTAACCAGGTTCCCCTCCCTGAGAGGGCAAATCTGTCCTCCCTTTAAAGAAGCGCTGAAAACCTTTGATTGATTTCCGTTTGGAAAGAGAGTCACCCTTGCTCCGACTGGGTACGGTTTTCGGTTCTTTCACTCATATTTGGTGGTCTTTCTCCCGATGCCGGCCAGGAAAAGCCGTCGTCGTCTCTCCTTTTCCACCCTTCCCAGAAAATCCCAATCACCTTTTTCTTCCTTGAGTCTTCTTCGGCTTTTTTTTAAGGAGTTTGATTTCCGCGAATTGCGTGCTTTTCCCTAGCAGAGTTTTCGGTCCGCCCCTCTCCCCCACCCGACCGTTTTTCTGTAAACCTAGAGTCCCACTCGTCTTCCCCTTTTTGAAAATCAGTTGCGAGGGTCTGCATCCCTTGACCCCCTGGCCACAGTGTCTACAGTGACACAACCCCCTTCCCTCTTATGACCCACTCTGAGCTTTCCGCCAGTACGGATCCCCAACATGATGTGAAAATCCTAGTAAAAGTCTAAGTCCCACCCGTTTGTGACCTGATTTTCGGATCCATCGCTTCGCAAGATGTTTCACCGGTGCGCAGAGGCCCCTTCATTCCCCTTCCCCTACTTCATTTTCTTGGTCGGATCTCAAACGCTATGCTCGGGATGGCGGCACTCATTGCTGTCTTGGCCTTTTCTTGCCCCCGCCGCAGCCGGCGTGAGCCGGCTTTGGCGGAAGCGTTGAGGCTTTCCTTACATGCTCCATTGGCCGTGGCTGATATGACTTTATGATCTCCCATATCATACAGCATTTAAGTGTCCCTTTTCTTATTTTCAGGTTCTAAGTTTCGAACAATAATATTCCTTCGTTTTCCCTATTTGGTTGCAACGTCCCCCCAATCAAACTTCCCCTCCCTTAAGGACCAAGACATTTGTCTTCTCCCCCTCTTTATTACCTCCCCCTCTCATGATTGAGGTTATTTCCCTGTTCTTGACCCCCCTTTTGAAATAGTCGCAGAGACCATTCATTATGGTCTGACAGCCCAAGAGTAGATCAGAAGTTTTAGGAAAACCAATTGGCGGGAGTTCTTGGTCACTAGAGCCTCCGAGGATCTTTAGTCCCATTTCTATTTATCTCTGTGGTGGGGTTTGTTGGGAGCGTCTGGTCCCATCCTCCTGTTGACGTTTGAGAGTGGCGGTCCAAATACTTAGGCCTGCGCAGACACCTTCTACTTACCCGAACAAAATAGCCTCTAGGTGGAGTATGTAGATATCGTAAGAGAACAGACACACTCATCAAGTTAATGTGCCGGTTCTAGAGAGGGAAATTTGGCCTATGACGGATTTTTTTACCGAGAGAGACCGTCGAGTACTGAGTACCTTGCTTAGGACTCGCTAGTACTGTCCTGTAAGGTGTCCGAGTGTTATGAGCTCTCTTTCCGAAGAGTACACGCTCTCTTTACAATAAAATCCTCCACCGGCGCGGCATTAAGTTCTGTTTTTCTAAATTTTAAGGCCTATTTTTTAGTTTTACCGGAAACACTCGGGTACTTAGGAGTAGGCATCCTCCCTTACCCCCTAGTGATGGGTATGTCTTTGGTTGCTAAGAGCTTGGTCTGAGCTGTTGGCGTGTTTTTCTTTTCCGCAAACAGATGACGACTATAAATTGCTTATCTTTTCATTGCATTGATGATGAAAAGTGGCCCCCCCGCGAAGGTGGACCTCGTCATCACTCATGAAGTTACTCTCGACCCTTACCATGGGAAGTTATGTTAATACCCTGCCTAGTTCCTCCCTTTGGATATTTTTCACTGGTATCCGGTCTTCAAGATCCAAGCCTGCAAGTTTGTTTTCTTTTGAAAGTAGTTGAATTCATAGTTTTTCCTTCCACTAGTAGATTTATTCTTTTGTAGGGGTTATGACGCTCATGTAGGTACTCAAGTTTTCGTGAGCTTCAGATCCAATTTGTACCCCGTACGACGAACTTGCCTTTGAAAGAAACAGCATTGTCGCAGTGAAGTAGAACTGTCAACTTGGAGAGACCTTATTCCGACATTTTTTTATGTGTGCAATTGAAAAAGACCCCCTTCTGAGATTCCGAAACTGTGTACTTGTCGGTTTTTTTTTTGCATCCTTCCCCTCCATGATAGTCTTCTTTTCAAAGCCCCACTTTTCTTCTTTTCCACTGAGGCGGCCAGGGTCGGTTACAGTTCCCAACTGAGAGGTTTACGCAGATAATTCCTTTTTTTTTTTTTTTCCACACATGTTATACAACCTCCCTCTATCCCCCATTTCTGTCGGCAATTCCAAGCTCTTTCTTACTTTCAGCGTTCTATTATTTCTCCATGTGCTGGAGCTTCCTATCTCTCTTCCTCCATACTCGTTGGTGTTGAGATCTCTTTTTTCTTGCCTTGTCGAAGGAATCAACGCCAAGTTCATCCCATCAACTCCTTTCGCTTCTTTTCCTAAGAGCCCCGTGAATGGCCTTCGCAAGGTCCCGATGATGCGGGCGTCCTGATTTAGTCTTTCTTTTCAAAATGAATTCACGTTTCCTTCAGTAGCTGCTTTAAAGACCTATTCTTTACCCTGACTTTTTTGAAAACCTCCCCACCGGCTGGATTCCCTTGCCACATAGAGTATGACATTCGATGCCCCCCTACTGTCTATTCAACGTCTATAGATCTTTTCTCCGTCAGTGTCCCGTCGCGTACCTCAGGCCCTTTTTCCCAGGGCTACGGGCCATTTCCCTTATTAAAGTCCCCAATCTTTTTTTGCTTTTCTTTAGTCAATGGCCTCCCTTCTTTTTGATCATCTTCACGGACTCCCATATGTGCCCGTTTTACCTCTTCGCTTCCTCCGAGAATAATTCCAACATTGTGCGCGTACCATGGACCAGGTTCCCCCCTTTGCACGGCCGGGACCCCACTTCACAAAAGGTGGAATCTCTCTATCGTCAGAGTCTGCGACCCGCTCTCTGGGTCTCTGATTTAACTCCCCCTTTTCTTCAGTATACTACCCCTCTTTCCCCCCTCTGTCTGCATTTCCCTTTCGATTCGGACAACTCTCCTCGACAAGGATTTCTGTTTTGAACTCTCGACTGGCGAGGTATGTCTGTGTCTTTCTTCCCTTTTTGGGTTACCGTCGGTCGTCGCCAGGACAAGTTTCTCGCCCGTCCAACCCCCGGCAATGGCCCCTGTCACAATTTCAGACCCTCCGCGCGGTTCCCCTTCTTCTCCTGAAGCCATTCACTCCTCTTCCAAACCAATACTTTTTCACCAAACCCAAACGACCTTACATTCCGTCTACTTTTCTTTCTTCTCTTGGTTTTTGACTTTTTTTTTTCAGTCCTCGGTACCCCCTTAAGATTTTACCCGCCCCATTCTAATAAGTACACGTAAGTACTCCGCCTGACTTCCCTTCGCCTCGTTCTGATACCCCTCGTCAACGCTACAAGCACCCCCCCCCACTTCCTGATATGGGAGTTCATAACTCTTTCCCCAGAGGTGAAATGAAGGGCTCAGAGGACTTTTTTCCTTCTCCTCCTGAGTACTTTTTGCCCGTCCGCCTTTAGAGGGCCACGTTCGCCGATGAGGGTCGCCTCCACTTGTTTAAGAAATAGGGTATTAGTTGGGACTTCAGGCGGCTCATAATTTCTTCAGCTGACAAGATTTTGATCCGGGTCTTCCCGTCCGTTATTCTTTTTCCTCCCCTTCCTGTGGCTTTTCCCCGGCTGTTGGTAATACCCGGTCGGCCAGTTACAGGCTGTGCGTTTCCCTGGAAAAGCGGTTCGCTAATTCTGGACAGGATTGCCGCCCCCCTTACTTTTTCTCACCTCAACCGGCGCCTTGGTGAACCCTTCACGGTTGGTGTCTTTAGCCGACCGGGTCATTACTTTTATGGTTTAAATTTCCCCCCCTCCTTTAGTCGACTAGCGAATCCCACGCCCACTGTTTTTAATGCTTCCCCCTAGAAGCGATTCTTCTTTTCGAACAGCAGACGAGCCCGTTCTCCCCAGGGCCCCCCCCTTTTCCCAGTTATAATAGTGATTACTAGGTTTAGTGGTTTGCGCGCGTGTCTTTCTTTCCGCCGTGAAGCATCTTCTTTTCTTTTTGGACGAGCGGCGATTTAATAACCTTCCCTCTCTTCCCCCCGTTTTAACCCTTTTTAAAATCTGCGCGATAACGATTGCATCCTCTGTTGAGTGTCCTGTATACCTGTCTCCGGACGTTTTTTCTTTGAAGACTAATTCGGACATTTATTTTAGTTTGTGTGTTTTTCCCAGCAGAGTATTTGCCATGGACTTTCCGGTCCGGGGGTCTCCGTTCTTCCCTTGAACACTTTCCCAAGGTGGACTCCGCTAGGTTCCCCTCTTCTTCCCTCCCCTTCAGACTCTCCCCACCAAAGGTGATTGGCCTGTTTCCCGTTGGATCGATCTGGTCCCCTGGAGAAGCTTTCTTGGGCCGGCCTTTTCGGTTCCCCTCCCCATACGTTGGTTTTTTGAGATGAGAATGAACAGTTCTTTCTAGTTACTCTTCCAAACGGCGAAAAACACCATTCACTCCCCCCCTTTTTCTTTGGATTGGGGCTTCTCAGATGTTCCTGGAGGAGGTCCACCCTTTCGCTAAGGGTCCGGAGCCAGTTATACCAACCCTTCCCAGGAACCTTTCCCCCCGACCGTCCTGGTAAAACTTTTTAGACTTCCATGTGCCGCTTTCTCCTCTTTGCCATACTTTTTTTTCTCCCCCGTCTTCAGGTTCGTTCCTTTCCACGCCCCACCAGCGTCTCCCCCCCCCCCCTCTGCCCGGGGTTCGCATGGCCTCCCTGGCAGGCTCCCTCTTTCCACATACGATCCCCCTGGGGAACTGCGGCTTTCTGGCCCAAAACCCCCCCCTGCTTTAGACGTCTTCTCCCTACCGGAGGTTCCCTTTCCCTTCCGTCCATTTTCTAACAGACGTTCGAAACGGCTTGTCTCCCTTATGAGATCCCAATTTATCTTTATGCTGATATTCTGTTTTCAATTTGGAATCCGCCCTCTTGTATTTTAGGTCCCCCTCCCTCGCCTGGATCCTGCAAGGCTCCACTCGTCGGAATTGAATTCTTTTCTCGTCTTTAAAGTGATTCGTATTGGCCTTTCCCTTTCTAGTTTTGTATAGCCCTTTTATACTCCACGACTCCCTGCACCCTACTTCAACCCCCTTTTTTTTTGTTTAGTTTTCAGCCCGCCGACCATCCCCTTTCCCCTCTTCCGCCGAACGATTGCCCGTCCCCCGCCCCCCCCCTCCTTAATGACGCCCTTCCTGCCAACCCAGCCCTTAGTTTCTACCCCACCTCTTTTTTAGAACGCACCATTCAGTCTGCTTTCCACCCTCTGAAAGAACCCTCGTGCGGGCGCCATTCAGTGTTTTTGTCCCCATGAACAAACCTCGAATCCTCGTTGGCGAACTTCGGGGCGGAGCCCTGCAACCCCTTTCTTGTCGAGAGATTCCGGGCCAGTCCGGCTTCCCCTTTTGTCCCCCGAATCCTGCTTCCCCCTGCTACTCTTTTAATGCTTGATCGTCCATCCGTCATAGCGCTTCTTTTCCGGTCGAGATCTGCACTCTTTGAAGATGATGGGGACCCGCGTTCCCTTATTGAGTATGATTTCTTCTTTTTCGTAATCTGATTCTGTTAATATGTACTGTTTACGCCGTCAGGAGGACTGTGGTACTAAGTATTATGCTTTTTATTTACAATCCCTCCCACGATAAGGTTGCTTCTTGACGTGTGGTTCAGTCGGTTTGATCCCGTATTGGTTTCTCCCTTAAAGGCGGTTTCTCTCCATTTCAATCGTCCGGCTTTGAGTGCACTCCCGGGGGCAATTTTTTTTCATGCCCCTGCCGTTTCCTCTTTTCTACGGACCCATTTTTTTTCCTGACTAGCCATTTGCGTTTGCGATGCACACGTTGGATCACAGGACATTTCCCCTCGTGATACCTATTTACCTGTCGAATGGCAAGTTTCGCTCTCGCCAGTTTTTCACACGCGCAGCGTCCTCCAGAATTAATTTTTTGTTATCTGCCGTACGCATCCCCTTGTATGTGTAGTCTCGGGACTTTTTACTTGCTTTGTTCCAAGTCTCCTTAGGATTCCCCCCTAACTTTTTCGTTTTTCGAGGCGAAGTTTTGACCCGTATTCTGACCTCGTTTGGCTTTCTTTCTTGCCTTTTTCGCGAAATTGATGTCGGCCCCGGACTTAGTCCGTAGGCGTCGTATCAAATGAATCCCCCCCCAAGAGCGTCGTGCCCTTTTTCCGATCCGCTTCCCCCACAGAAAGGGCGTGCGTTCCCCTTTCCCCATGTGCCTAGGAGCGCTATTTGACTATCTGAGCATGAATGCAGCCAGAGACTTGATGTGCGACATTTCTGGAGTCTCCGTTTGTGGTCTATTACTCTCTAATTGACTGTTTGGCCCCTCACAAGCAAAACGGGTTCAGTTTAACCCCGCCTGGAGGAATAGTCGGTTTTTTTTTTTAAAGCTCCCCCCAATAGAAGAGATGTCCCGCTCCAGTCGTTGAAAATGACATCCTGGTAATTCATAACAGTTCACCTCAGAATCGTCTATGTCCCTCATTGGCCCCCCCAAGTCGCTGGCGGAGGAGCCCTAATTTCTTCTTATTCTGTTTGTTGGGTCTTTGGGGCAGGCATG
>Ga0179593_1375337_pt1 | contig 11760 bp, 17 predicted proteins | sample CZODoug2_1_08_16_FD_185931 | JGI IMG/M metagenome (GOLD analysis project Ga0179593, IMG submission 185931) | Vadose zone soil fungal communities from Angelo Coast Range Reserve, California, USA - CZODoug2_1_08_16fungal (PacBio error correction) | ecosystem: Environmental > Terrestrial > Soil >... | reverse complement strand
GACGGCGAAGATGGAATTACTTTCCTGAGGCATGGATTTTTGAAATTGTCTCCGGACACCAACGCGAGAGATCTTCGCTGGTTTGTCTTCCCTTGCCCCTGGTCTGGTCTTTTGTGTGATCATTCTTGCCGTGTCTGGGAACCTGCCAATGTGTAACCTGTCCCGTCTTTTTCCCCTCCTCTCAATCGATTGAGCGGTGCCAGTGCCGTTGTCCCCATTAGGTACTTCGTACCTTCCAACTGTTCTTCGTGCACAAAGACCCTTCCCAGTCAGCTTCCCCCCCATCCCATCGGGCCCCCGAAAATTGGATGAAGATACCTGGCCCTCTTTCGTTTGAGGTGCCCCTGGCCCCCCCCTGGCGTCAGGTGACTTTCACGCTGGTCATTTTTTTTTCACCTCAATGCCCTCCCCAATTCCCCCAACGCGAAGGGGTACTAGTTGTAGATAAACACTCTTCCTTCTTTATAGACACATGAAATCCCACTTAACTTTTCTCCGACTCCTTTTCTGATTTCAAGAAATTTTGCAAAGGTCTGGGTCTTTCGTGTTTGATGCCACCTTGATCCCCACAAAGGCTTTAACTGGATCCTTCTTCCCCCTAGCTGCACAACTTCAACGATGCACCTTTACCACTCCGACTTTCTCAACTTATCTCTTCCCCTGTCCTTCCTTGCCTCCCCACAATGGTCCTTTTCATTGCCGGACTCCCGCCTACACCCTGTTTCTACTGGTCTCCGTTCTCTACCTTGCCCGCTCAATACATGACCAAGGCCATTTGAAGGGTATGCGAATCCCCCCCTGGGCGTTGAAACCAAAATGCCCCCCCGTTCGATTTCTTTTCTCCCCACAAATATCCCTGGCTGGAATTCCCAGTCGTGCGCGACCTGTCTTGCTTTTTTTTTTTTCTCCACGTCCCCCTTGCTTTCGCGTCCCCCTGCGGAACTGTCCTCCACTGATACCCAAGGTACCATTCCCCTGCCTTTCCCATCACCCGGGAAAGAGCTTGTTCTTTACCCAGTACCTGGCTTTGGACCCCTTCTCCCTTTTTTGAGCATTCTCCTCTTTATCGAGTTTTTCCTTTTTATTGCAGAGCGTTGCTGTGACCAAATTCCCACCCCTCCTTCTGTTTAAAGATAACCTTCCACTGGTGAAGTTTTCGCGACCTTCTTTTTTTCCCCCCATCTCCCTCTCCGCGGGCCGCGGATTATCCCTTTCCTCGTTTTCCCTCTTCATCCCCCATACGGAAACTTTTTTGACCACCCCCCTGCCTTCCCTCACGATTTTTTCTTTTTCGTTTTAAAGGGGCTACAGCCGCCGAGTCTCTTGAGGCTGTCACAAGGTAGGTTTCCGGACTCACCGGACAAACTCTTTCTTTTTTCTGTAATTCCCGCCTGTACGGCTTGCCCATTTTTCTTTTCCCCCTGGGTGAGTTCCGACTTAATTTTTTTTCTTGCACTCGTTTTTGTCCGTTCCTCCTGGTATGTAGGCCCCCCTTTTTCCGTTGGGGAGATCTTCTTCCCACCCTTCCTAAAAACGAAATTTCCTGCTGGCTTTTTCTCCAACCGCAAGTCCGTTTTTTTTTGGCCTTCCATATTCCCCCTTTGGTTCTCTTGGCACCCACATTCACTGACACAAGAACGCCAGAGTCCACGATGCCCCTCCTTGGGAAATCCCCAAAAGCCCCCACCTACGTGAGTTACCGCTTGCGGTCCCCACGTGTCAGTATTTTCCCCCCTCAGTTGGGACCATAAAGGACCCCCCCCCCCTTCACCTGACTGTGCCCCCCCTTCGGTGCCCCCAAAGGTTCTCTCCTTTCGCCCTAATCAAAGTTTCACAAATTTTTTTTACCCTCCCCAAGACTTCGCGGCTTGTCCCACTTTTCTGATTTCGTCTGAACAAGAGGGCGACCTTTTCACCAACCCCTTCTAAAAGAAGTGACCCTCCCCTTTTGGATTTTTCGATGTCTCCCCCCCCCCTAGTGATAAGCTGGGTTGTTTCACTTATTTTTGGTTGGGTTTATTTCCTGGAACTTATTCCATTCATTCCTGTATTTTCCTGTTGACTTCAGGTACTAGGGAAGCTTTTGGAAGGTTTTTTTTGACTCCCCGCGACGCCTAGAATTTCCTCCCTTCCGGCCCCCTGCTTCTGGTCCCGAGTTTTTGTCTTTTCCCCCAACACAATATTGCCAAATCGTCCATTTTTTTTCTCCACGTGTCTGTTGTTTTTTCCTCCTGTGTGTTGTTGTTTTTGTCTAACCGACCCAAGTTTTTTACCTTCCCCCATGTTTTTTTTTCAATCCTTTTTTTCTCCCCCGTTTTCGTGCAGATCATTTTTTCAGTCGCGGACATTTTATTGAGTCGGTTGAAGAAAACGCGCCTTCCCCCCCCTATCAACCCCCAATAATAAAGTTCAACAACATTTGGGATGGATTTTTTAAAACCCCCCTTTCCCATACCAATCTGTCAATCACCCACCCCCCCCCCATAGTGTTGACCCTGCACCCCGATATTGCCCATTAATCCCCACCATTAGTTGCTTTCCCCCCCCCCTTTCTCTTTCGCCCAACTAGTTCTTGTTCTCCGTTTTTTTAATTCGCCCGGGTTTTCAGACGACCCAGGGACTGTGGTCCAAGCCTATGCAATCTTTTTTTGTGTTTGGCTTGTCACAATAGATTTGCCCCTTCCCTTTTGTACACGTTGGCTTTTCCAGCCTCCCTTTCTCTCCTTTCCACCTTGGATTGGGTGAGATTATCTTTCAAGTGGAGGTGACCTAATGGAAAGTGTGGCAATTTTCCTCTAAGAGCGCGTCCTCCGTATTCTTTGGGCCCCCCCTTTTCCTGAGGGTCTTTCTCTTCACCAACTTCTGGTGTTTCCGTGATTTTCTGTCCAAAGGGTGTGACTCTTTGGCACTCCCCCCCCCTCTTCCACGCGCGGCGACCCTTAAATTTTCGTTTTCTCTTTTCCTTCCCTCTTCTCCTATCTCACCCCCCAGGTCCTCCTGTGGGGTTTTTCCCTCACCATTTTCAGGTCTGGGCCGCGCTTTTTCCATGCGTTTCGTATAACTTCCCCCCCCTTTTGACCCCATTCCATTTTTGCACGCCGTCCTTTGCCCGGTGAATTTGAACGGCAGGATTTTTCTTTTCCTCCTGCAAGGTTCTACCTGGTTCCCCCTCCCCTCAGGAGAACCGCGGCTTGTGCGCCCGTCACCCCTTCTTCACCATCGTCTCTTCTTCGTCTTCCGTTGCACTTACGATGAAAATATTCTTATGGCCCCTGTTCCGACCAAGATTCAGGTCATTGCGCCCTCCGGCCTCCCCTTCCTTATTTGGGCGTCTTGTGTTACATTCCAAGCATTGCTTTACCAATCCCTTTTTTTTTTAGCTTACCCGCCGGTGTTTTTGGCATTTTTCACACTGCCAACTCTTTTTTTGCTGTCACTTAAGCTGTTTTTTTTTTGAAATTCCGTCATCTCCTCCCCCCTCCACCCCACCCTCGAATTTTTTTTTTCCCCTTTTGCTTCCCTCCTAATAACCTTTTGCTTTCATGTTGAATGGGCCTTGTGGGGATGGGTTTCTTAGTTTTACCTCCGTTCGCCTTTCACGTTTTTCCCCCCCGCTTGATCACCGCATCTTTTTTGAATTAGCAGAGCAGAACTTGTCTGTTCCTCCCCATCTTTTATTGTGTCTTTTTCGAATGAGACCCTTTTTTGTTCTTTGACTTTTTCCCCCCTCCTCTTTTTTTTTTTGTCCCTGATTCTTACCCCCCTTCATGTTCCCGTTGTTTGGAGTCATTTGCATTTCAGAGAAAACTTGATCCCTGTATAATTTCCCGATTTCCGGACCTGACGGGCGGTGACCTTTGCCAGTCGTCTTCTCGTTCCTTCTTTACGGTTCTATCCCTTTCTGACCTAGAACCGCTAGTAACTTTTTCCCATTTTGTTTATTGAAAAGCTATGTTTTTCCCTTACGTTGATCCCCCTTCGCTGTGTTTCTCCGTGGCAGTAGCCGTATTCGCAGGTTACTTTACTCCTCCCGTGGATGAGGTTCAAATTTTTCGTTGGCCCGCCTCTCTGTGCTTCAGTTCTTATGTCCTTTCCCTGCACCTGTTGCTCTTTTTTGATCTACCAGCAGGTACCCCGTTCTTGTTTCTCAATTGCTGGTCACCTTTTTCCCCCCCCCCTGTGAACATGGTGACATTTCTTTGTTCTCCTTTTGCCCCCCACGCCCTCCGGTAATTGGGATTCTTCCCTCCAATTTGCTTTCCTTCCTTGCTGTCCCCTTTTCTGGCGACTTGGAACTCCTTTCTTTTGTTCTTTTGTCTCGTCCCGCGATTTTGCCTGCTTTCCGTTCCACCCAGTCCAGCGATTCGTCTTTTGATATGCGTCCGGTTTGTCCCTTTTGTCCTGTGGTGCCTTTTCAGGCCAAGCGGATTCCACCCATCACCCTCTACCTTTCTGCCTTTACAACCAATTTTCATCACTCTCGTTTTTTTTTTTACGAAGTCTATCCCACCTTTTCCATCCCTTTCCCTCGGCAATGTCGATTTCTTTGCTTTCCTGCATACCCCCCCCCCCTCCCTGCCCCTTCTCTTGTGCTTTCCACACTTCGAAGATAATACGTTTTTGCTTATTCCATTTTTGTCTTTTTGCCAATTTTCAAAGGTCTTCAAACATGCCTTCCGCCTCTTTTTTTTGCGTGCGCCTTCCAATACTATTGCGATTTTCACCCTTTGGGGTGGGAGTTATCACCCTACATCCACCCGACCCTTTAGAACTTCGCCACTTGCGTCCTTTTTTCCTTCTAAGCCCCCTTTCCTTCGCCATTGGGGAATTCTAAACCATGGAGGATGCTACTCGCGTGAGTCGCGCTGGACGCTTCCCTTGTTATCTTCGTTTCTTCTCCTCGTTCCCCGTCAGCACCTAATCTTCTGTGGTTGTGGTTCTTATCTTTTATTTTTTCCCCTCCCCCACCGTTGGCCGTTCCAGTGTTTTTCTGGTACGTCGCAGAAGCGCTTTCCTCTCAGTTTTTTTTTAGCGTCCGTATTTCCTGTCACTGGTTTTGGGGCAATTTATTTGGAAGGCCAATTTCTTTCCTGCGTCTCCTGCTTTTTCCTCCGTCCTGCCCTCACGCGTACCTCCTGGTTTATTTTAATCGTACGGCTCAGGCGCCCTCCAGAGGTCGAGGTGGTCACGATGTCTTGACCTGCCTTAGTATGATTCCCCCTGAGGTTTCGTGGATATCCCTTCAATCCCTGATGGCGCCGTCAGCCTCTTCCCTGGACCCTTATCCGAGCAGATCGTTCTCTTTTGCTTGCCATGGGCCCCTTTTTTTCTTTTTTTCCTTCCCGACTGCCTTGATGCAGGAGGAACTCGACTCGCTCTTGACCTCGAGAATACTTCCCATCGCGGTGCGCCGCGATGATCTGTGTATATCATTTTTCTCATCTCTTTTTTTGTTTTTTCTTAGCTCTTTTTCCCCCCAGCATCGCGGTTTTCCGCGATGGTTTCGTACTTACGGTTTTCACTAGCGCTCCATTTCGTTGGGGCAAGGTTTTTTTTTTTTGATTGAGAAACACCCTTTCCTTAAGAGGTCTATTAGATCTCTTCTTTCTGGGTTAAGACTAGTTGGCGTTCCATTATTTTTTTGGACTCCACGACCTCGTGATCAATCGAGTTTTACTCTTTCGTGTTCCCCCCCCTCCCTGGCTCTGTTCGTCTGGTTTCTTGTCAAGAGTGCCCCTTCAGGTACGGCGTAGCTTTTGGAATTCTTCCCTTTGATTTTCGCCCTTCCCAGATTTACCCGTGCAAAGGCATCCGGTCCTGTGTTCCCCTTGCTTTTATGATGCAAGAAAACAAGGCCCGGTTCTTTTTGCAAAAATACCTCTCAGACCCCCCCCCCCTGGCAGATTTTGACGGGGAGCCACCAAACATTCCACTCTCGTTTCGTCCCTTTCCTTCTTGTTCCTTGCGATCTCAGCGTCAGTACCACTCAACTTCGACTTCCTTCACCGTTTCTATTAATATACATCAGTATCGCCCGTTTTTTTTGGTTTTTGGGGGGGTTTGTGTTGGTTTTTTTTTGGTTTTGTGTTTTTTTTTTTTTTTTGTTTTGGTTTGGGGTTTTTTTTTTTTTTGGTGTTTTGTGGGGGGGGGTTTGTTTTTTTTTTTTCTTTTTTTTTTTGTTCCGAAATCCTTTTTACTTTGTGGAGTTCGTTTGTCTCTCCCCCCCCTTTTTCAACCCCCCAATTGGAGTCTGAAATTGGAGTGAGTTATTCCAGTCCTCCCCTTTTGCGGGTTTCCCTTTTTTTCGTCAACCTTTTTCCACCCTTTCTTTCCCCCAAAAACTTCCACACTCTTTCATGCACCCTATTCTCCTTTCGTACTGACCACCACTTTAGTTTCTTTTTTTTTTAGGTCTTGAACGAGGTGTAGGACATTTGCCTTTCTTCATTTTTCTTTCCGTTGTTAGACTCGAAACGCGAGTCTTGATTCCCCGCCGGGTTTGTCTCCCCGTCCCCCCACTCTGTCGCTGTTAGTTTTGTTCTGCTTGACGTGGTTGGAACTTTCGTTCTTCACCAGGGCCTCTATCCAAGGTCTCCCCCATCGCTAGCTGTGGCCACGCAGGATTTTTCCACCCATTTTTTTGAGTCACGCCTCCATTCACCATTGCCCCCCTGTTCCCACCTTCCCTCCGCCCATCTTACTGTCCCAATCACTTTGCCGCTCATTTGGGATGAAGAACCCAATTTTCCCCCTGTGTAGGTGCTTTCCCACCTTGCTTGATTCCTTGGCCCCCCTTTGGACCTCACCCGCCCCCCCCTCGCACAAGATGACGGTTCTGGGGTATCTCCCCCCCCTCCGGCATGATTCTGAGACATCCTTTACTACCCGCGCATAGTTCGTCTCACATCGCGCTTCTTTTCCCCTCAGGATCCTCTCCCGTAGGTTTGTTTCCGACTGCGAGTAAGCTGACCACCCGGAATCCCCACCGGCTGGATCGGATTGTCCCTCTGCAACCAATAACGCTCCCCCTTTTTATGACCTTCCGCCCTGGAACTTCCAAACGCATGCTTACAGTCGCCTGCAAAAGTTGTCACCTCCGTACACCCCCCCCCCCCCCCCCCCCCCCCCCCCCCCGTTTTTCCTCCTTACCCCTGGGATCCTTTTCGTATACCTGCATCTGCATAACCCTCCTCCCCCATGGAACATGTCAGGGTACCTGCGAATCTCCCCACCCCCCCGGCTGCTTTCCAAAAAGTCCCCCCTCCCCAAGTACTTTTTACACCACAACATCGCGGGAATGACAATTTCTTCTGCGGTTCTTCTCGGGCCATTTCAAGCTTCCTTTTTTCGTCTTCGTCAATGGATCCCTGTCCCACTCCCCCTCTTTTTTTCCCACAAGGGCAACCATGCACTGGCAGAGTTCTCCTTTGGCGTTGCCTACCCCCCCCTTTTGTAACTCTCAATTGGTTGTTTAGTCCCCCTGCCTTCTTATCACCTCTCCGCTGAAGGAAATCCTTGCTCTTTGTTTAAAACTTGACCCGTTGGGAACTTTTCCTCCAGGGATTTCGCTCCCCCTGCTTGATTCTTCCGCCCACCCTGGCAGTTCGCCGCTTTTTGCCTATCTTGTTTTCTGGTCCTTGCCACGGTAAAAGTCTTTTTCCCTTCGTTTCCTCCTCTAGCGAGGCACCGTTCCGCTGCGTTTAGTGTTCCTTGTTTCTTCTTCGCCCTTTTTCTTCTTCCCCTTTCTTCTTCCGGAAGATGACAAATTTTGAAGTTCTCACTTTAATGGACCCTCCGTTTCCGGCTTGCCCCCTGTCATGTTCAAGGGTGATCTCAAGTGGGTTCAGCTTTCCCCATCACTGTTCGTCCTGAGCCACCACAACTGCGTTCCTGGTTCGCTTTTTTCTTCGAGCTTCGACCATCCGTTTACCAACGAAGTTTTCGCGGTTTGGGCGCATCAGTATTCGTGGGCCAATAACTGTGTTTGGCGGCAACCCCAATTCTTACCCCAAGAATTTTTTAAGGTTTCCCCGTTCGAACTCCCAGGAAAAACCCTTTTTTGCCCCCCAGTACAGGACGGGGACGCTTTCGCGGATTTTGCCTGTAATTATTTTGTCCCTCCCCGCCCCTAACCCGCAACCATTAATTACGGCGGGCACACCACCCCTTTTTGGATCCCCCCTGTGCCAATAACTGGAGTGTCTGTCCCTTTCCCCCCCCTAATTCTTGTTTTACAAAGCCCACCCCCAAAATTTGCCAGGACTTGATTCCTTCCACCAGCTTTTTTTCCCCCACCCTTTGAAAAACATCCGGTGTGGGAGACATCTTCCTGTGCCTGCAGCGCGTTTCCAATTTCAGGGCCTTTGCCCCGTTTTTTCCTGTCATTTTTGGTTTGTTAACTTTTCTCCGGGTTAATGTCCAGTCATCCCCTCTTGGCTTTCTTTGAACTGGGCTTTCTCCTTTCGGTTTGAAGCTTTTGTTTTTTTCTCGGTTCTTGCGTTCCACGCCTACGCATTAGACATGCCGCGGACGCCCCCAGGATTCTTGGCCGTTGTGATCCAAAACCTCTTTACCCCCCCCCCTCTCCTCGAGTACGTGTCCCTTTTTCTTTATGTCCTTTTTTCATCCCCCTCCTACCCTTTTTTTTTGCTCAGTATTTCAACCGAAACACGTTTTACTCATCAATGTTTTTTTGTCCATTTTGGCTCCCACTTGGCGTCCCCAGATCAAATTGGGGCTTCCGCGGACTTTTTTCCTTTGTTTTAATTTCAACCCGTCCCCCTGACTTCCCCCACCCTCTTCCTTTCCCAATGCTTTATTGCCTTCCCCTTTTTTCCCTTTTGGAGGACTTAACAAAATCCCAACGTTACCAACCTTACTTCACATCCACCACCCCCCTACAGTTTTTTTCCCCACGTACCACCCCCTCTCTCCCCCTTTCTTCACCCCCATGCTCCCCTGACTTGTTTTTTTTTTCTTTCAAAACTCCTTCTTTTTTTTTTTCTTCTTTTTTTTCCTTCGCCTCAGACGCCCTCTGGACCTTTTAGAGTAATCTTTTGTTTTGGCTTGTAACCCCTATGCTGTTTTCACTGTAATTACAGCCAAGTTTTGAGTGGCAACTTGGGGCCTCCTTGAAGTTTGTTTTCCCTCCGTCAGGGTTAATTGGGTGCGCTTTTTTTCTTTGTCTTGGAAGGTCCCCCTCTTTCCCGTTGTGTGACCCCCAAATGCGCAGTTGGTAGTCAATCCGTCTGTTTCTTTTTTTTTCCCCCCCACTGCTTTTCCCATGATTTTTCCTGCGTTTTCTTTCACTTTCTTGGGTTCCTTTTCCATTGCTCCTTTCTTTCATGGTTTTTTTTCCCCTTTATGGACCCTCGTCCCCCTCTCCCCTCTTCAGGTGACCTCCCCCCGCTTCCTTTCGTCATTCGTGACTCTTGATAAGTTCGGACCCAGGACCCGAACGGTTTGTCAGTCTTAGCATGAGGTAAAGTTTTGCCGCCGCTTTTCCTTTTTTTCTTTCTCCCCCCTACTTCCCTTTTCAAAGTACATTTTATTACCAGTTTGGCACGAGGATTTTGTTTTTTCCTTTTATTTTTCCCTTCCCTTGCCTTTGACAATCCTACTCGGCTCCTGCTTTTGCTACCTTGCCCCTCAACGCGTCTTCTTGGCTTCGCGATGAATTCGAACCTCTGAAAATCTATTCATTGCAGTCTCGCCAACGATCTACCTGGACGCGTTTCCCACTGCGTTGTTTGCGTCTTGGTGTCAATCCCCCTCTTTCGCCCCTCCACTTAACTTTGTAAAGGTGTATTTAAAAGCTTGAGTTTGGCTTTTAACACGCAACGCTCGCCTTCTCCTTCTGATCAGTTCGCAAGGAATTTCTCTCACACGAGTCCGTCCCCCATACTGTGATTTCCTCCCCTCCTTTCACCTTTTTTCTTTTCCCTTTGGGATAGGGGCTTTTTCAAGTTCGCTCCCTTTTTGTAGACCTCTTCTCTTTCCCCCCCGCGAGTGGCATTTTTTCTCCCTGAACTGAAGAACTTGTCTCTTTTTTCAACGTCTCATTTTTTTTTCTGAATGATCCTCTTTTGTTGACCGGACTTTTCCAGCAGATGTGGTGCTTGCGTGGGGATCTCATACCCTATTGTCCTTTTTGAGGTCATTTTATTCCTTTTTTTTTTATCGCCTACCGGTCTAACTGTTATTCTTCTTCTTAAGTGAGGTGACACTTGTGGCATCGTCCCTGAGGTGCCCCTCCTGGTTGAGCGCCCTTGTTTTTCGAATTTTTTTCTAAATTTTTCCCATGTTCATGGTGAAATGTTGCAGCTCGGGCACCGATTCCCCCCTTTTTCGCTTTGTGTTTCTCAGGTGGAAGCTGTCATTTACCCTGACCTCCCGTGCTTATTTTGAGTACCTCGATAGTTCCGGCCGTTAGGCTTTTGTTGCCTTTATTATCCCATTCCTGATTTTCCTTTTCCACAGTCCTGGGACCTAGATTGTTTTTTTTTCGAATTTCTTTTTGACGTTTCCCAATGGCCACCTAGGAACTCCTCCGAAGTTTTGGTATTTGTCAGGCCCTGCCCCCCTTTTCCATTTTTCCCCCTTTGTGCGTGGAATCCTTCCCTTGTATCCAGTCTCTTTTCTATCCTTGCCAAGTCTTTTGTTATTTGTCTTTTTTCGTCCGTTGGAAGAGGCACCTTTTTCCCCACCGCTTTCCATCCGCTTTGTGCTCCGGATCCTTGACCGTTGTTTTTAAATGGGAATTTCCCCTCCCCACTCGAAGATCCACCCCCCACTAAACGCGACCTTTTTATGGACTCTTCCCCCCCCCCCCCAGCCTGGAATACTCTTTAGATGTTGTTCTCCTCCCCCCACTTCCCCCCCTTCCTCCTTCCTTCCCTTCCCTGTTTCCGAGCGTCCACTTGCCTCCACACTTCTTACCGGTTGCCTTCCCCTTCGAAAGGCATCTCTTTTGATGCTGCCCTTTTTCCTTTTTTGCCCAAATTTGCAAAGTTTGTTTAACTGTCCTCCGGCTCCTCCTTCGCTTTGTCGGTCTGCTATACTCCCCACTCTTGCGAAGTTTTTGCTCAATTGTGGGGTTTTCGTTGTTCGGATCAACGACCTTTTCCAACCTGTAGACAAACTTGATTTTTTTACTTCGTCGGTTTCTTTAACATGCCGCCCGTGTTCTCGAATTGTTGGGATTTGTCTACACCAATTCGCAGGTTCTCACGAGATCTTGCCCTCTTCCACCATCTTAACGTGTTTTTTTTCTTCAAGTTCTTCCCCCTCCCCCTCCCTCCATCTGTTTTTTTTTTTCTAGTGTTCCCTCACAGCACCCAATTTCTTTTTTTCCCCTTCTTGGAGGTCCTTATATTGACATGCGATCACTCTATTGCGACCTTCTAGTCCTTGTTCGTTTTTCCACTTCTCTGGACACTCCAATAGTGCGGCACTTAGTTCATAAGGAACCCCTAAGTACCTCATGGAGTGCACCAGGTCCCCTCCTGTACCTGGTTTGTCCTGGCGACCGTTCAAGGTTAGATGGCCCCGAAAAGTACGTATTTTTTTCCGCGTTCGTGTATCTCTCACTTTCCCTGCGCGTCCACTTATTATTATTCCACCTTCGACCTCGAGCAGATCGATTTTAAGCTTTGTCTTTTCCCCCAGGTTCTGTTTCCTCCGCCTTTCCCGTATCCTTCTTCCCAATCGCTTCCTCTTGGAAAACTCAATTCAGACCACGGTGCTCCCCCCCCCCTCTTT
>Ga0179593_1294671_pt1 | contig 11760 bp, 7 predicted proteins | sample CZODoug2_1_08_16_FD_185931 | JGI IMG/M metagenome (GOLD analysis project Ga0179593, IMG submission 185931) | Vadose zone soil fungal communities from Angelo Coast Range Reserve, California, USA - CZODoug2_1_08_16fungal (PacBio error correction) | ecosystem: Environmental > Terrestrial > Soil >... | reverse complement strand
ATTGCCCACTTAGTCTCATTAGCTTACCCGAACCCTCGATGCCTTCCTGGTTTTTTTATTTGACAAATCTGCCCACCATTTGTCTTTTTTTTTTTTTTTTCGTGTTCCGATCCGTTCTTTGTTGCTATGGCGCTATTCGAAAAATGTCTTTTTATCCCCCCCTTTGTCCCCCTTTCATTTCAGACCCCTAATTTCATCACCTTAATTCCAACCGTCCTTCCCTCGCGCGTGAAAATAACCCCTTACTGTTTCCTTTACATTAATATGTTCCTTAGTCGTGTTCCGCTTGCGCTCTCGTTGCTTCGCTTTTATTTTTTCCATGACTTATTGCCGAGAACTTTGTTGAATCTTTTCATACCCCTTCTAGGTTCAGGTTCTATTGGAACCTGTTTTGATAGGATTTACACACTCCCCCCATTATCGCCGCTTGTGGCCCGTCCCTCGTTCAGATCCCCCCCTCCAACCCCAAAAGTAGCTACGCGCTGGCTGCAATATGAGTCCTCGCGATGAATTGTGGCGGACTTCTTTCTTGTTTTGACCTCTCCTTCACGAGGTTGCCCAGGATCCTGGTTATCGTTTTTGATAGACTGGGGCCGTGTGATAGCTTGCTTAGAATTTCTAAATCCACTTGTTCCCTAGTTACGTTTCCCGTGGGATGAGGCTGCTTGCTTTTATTGTTTTTTTGGTCCTTTCTCCGGCGACTTTTCCCCTTTCCCATCTCGCTCAGCGGAAACATACCCTAAACCCCCTGACCTCCCCCCTTCCTGCCCTCCAGTTGTTTTCTCTGCGGGTTGCTTTCCAGTCCGTTATCAGCGTGTCCTTTTTGAAGTGAACTCCACTCTTTCCTCGCTGATGTGTGATTTTTCTTAAATTCCCCGCCCCTTTGTCCCCGGTCTTGAGCGACTTTTGGTAAATATTGTTAAACAGGGTCGCCCTTTTTGCGGGATCTGCCTTTCCCCCTAGTTAAGATGTCTGAACGTTGATTTGTCTTCCCCCCCTTTTTTCCCGAATCCTGAATGAGTATGTTCTTGTGCGATCCGAGTTCCCCCTATGTCTGTCGAAGTCGTTTTGAACTCTGCTAATATTAGGCTTTTCCATTCCATTTTTTCGTAAAGGCGTGGTCCTTGAAACTTTCGTCTAGAAGCATCGCCCTACCTGCCCCCCCTTGACCCTGCACTCGGCCTTCCAGCGTCGAGAGTCAGACCCTGTGTGGCCCAGTGTGCAACTTGCCCGGGATTGGATCTCCTATTCCTTTCTCTTAGTGATTGTCGGTCGGTTTCACGGCGTTTTTCGACAAACTTTCCTCTCCCCTTAACTTTTTTGTTTTTTCTCAAGCCTTCCTCCGGCGGACCCTCCATCTATTTTCTACGATCCGCGTTTTGCCCATTTCCAATCCTTTGCTCTTTTAAACAAGCCTGGTCGCCCTTCACACTCCGTCCCGCGAGTTTTTCGGCCTCCTTGCTGGGTTGTCAATACCCGCAAATTCCCTTGGGGATCCACAATTTCTTCGTCTTTCAGCAGTTGCGATTTTTCCCTTGTTCATTTTGCCGACCTTTGCGCCAGGCGCTCTGGAACGTACGCCGTTTTGGTAGTTTTTTGTGAGCTGCCGGATCTCCCCACGTCTCCGGTCCGTCTCCGAATAAGTCTCTTTCCTTTGGCTGATTAAAACACCTTTAAACCGTGAGCCGTCCGCATAAGTAATTTTTCTGTTTGCCGATTGCCCGTTTTCACAGGCTTTCGGTCTTTGGGGTTTCTTGCCGGACGCGATTTTCCTTTCCTTTTGAGGCCCAATGTCCCTTGCACAAACGGGAGCGTTTGTGTGAAGAAGCAGTTGATTGTCCTTGTTTCGCCCGCACCTTCTTTGTTTAGCGAGCCGCTACCTTCCCAAACAGTCCACCACGTTTTTCTTTCGGTTGTAATTCAGATAACCTTCCGCCCTATTTCCTCCTTTCTAGACTGACCTTCGCGACTAGGCCTCGGACCTGCCTTTTTCCGTCATTTAGCCTTCTTTTCACTTTTTTTTCGAGGGGTATGCTGTAAGGTAATTCTGCAAGTCCTATAAGAATCCGGTTCTCTTTTTTTCTTCAGAGTCCCAGAGGTCCGAGGATTCCCTCGCCATGCCGACCAAGAGCATCACTTTCTCGACTTTTCCATTAAAGTCATCGGGATGGACGATTTTCTTGGATCCCCCCCCCACCCCCCCCCCATGGGAGCTTCTCCCTTACTTCTGCTTTTGTGACCCTCCCGCGATGCTAAAGAGACCCTCTCCCTTCATCCTTGCAGCCCTCTTCCCTCACGGTGAGAAGTGTTTCCCGGAGTGGTCGATTGTGGTATTTAAGGGAGCTCCCCCCATCCCCAATATTTTTTGTTTTGAGCCATCTCTCCCTATGTCTCCCCTTTCCCATATGTCTTTCTTGCACACGGGAACACCTCCCCCGAGTTTATGATTCCCTGGACCCGACAATCCCACCCCCCCATTCGCCCAGAAGAGACTTTCCTTGTTTGTGTCAACCATCTTTTCCCTCTCTCCCCGCCGAAACCCCCCTCGCCTTCTTTTTTAAGAGACAGCCAGTAGTTTAGCCACAACTTCTCCCATCCCAGGGCCCCTCGTTTAAATCTTTTCCTTTTTTTTCTTGTCTGCCGCCTATCCCCACTGACACCCCGACGCCCCCAACGGTCTGAAAACAAATCGCCCGAAAAAACGCACCTCCGTTCCCCCCTGTGACCCCTTTATCTCCCCTACTCTCTCCCGCCCCCCCCCAAGTCCCCGTCATGATTCAGATCCGGTTTTCGAAGAAGTTGCTGATTTGGTCCCACTCCGAAGACCACCGACCCCTTTTTGCCCTTCTTTATACTCGTCCTCTTACAAATCTGCCCTACTCCTGGGCGTTGACTAATTCGCTCGCGCCTTCTTCATGGTATTTGGCCTATCGGCCCGGTTTAATTCGGGAGGTGGATATATTCCCTCCCCGTTCTTGCCCCCTGAACCCCCTACTCCCCCTTCTCTCAAACTGAGTAGCTTTTGACGTGCTTTCAGGAGTCATTGAAGTGAGAGGTCCCACGGTTCTTACTAACGTTTTTCCTTAGAGACCCTCCCTGCTAACTGGATCGTGGTGTTCCCCTTATCTCCTCCTACGCCAGTCATGTTTTTCGCGCACCAGAATAGATACCCCATATTTCCCACGTCCTGAAGATGAATTCCCCTTTCTTCTCCCTGTTGATCCCTTCCCTTTCTGAATGAAAAATCCCGAATCACCACTTTTGTCTTCCTAATCCCCCCGTCGGATCGAGTTGAGTAGAGGACGGGTTCTTCCCCATTATATATCCTGCTTTCGAGGGCTGATACCTTTTCTTCCCCTCCCCTCCGCCATTGGGACGATTCGGCGTCCTGTTCCCTTTTCTGCTCTCATTCTTTTTTCAACCTTCTGCTGCTGTGATGAGGTCACGTAATAGTACAGCGGCTCATTTCTCTCCTTTTTTAGATGTTCTTTATCTCTCTCTTTCGAACTTCTTTTGGTGTTATCTATAGCCGTCCTCTCAATCCCACACTGCGACCTCCCCCCTCTCTTCTGCCGCAGGTACCGATGCGGCCCTTATCGCGCCGAATTCTTCATTGACGTTTCTCGACTGCTTGGTTACTTAAGCCGAACATCTTCCCGCGGAGTTCGTTGGATCCCTCCCCTCGGCAGAGCCACCTTTCCCGTCTCGCTGGCGTTCGTTGTTTGGGAGTGCGGCGGTTTCTTACAGTCCGAGGATTCGACCCCTCGACTCGTAATTTAGCGTTTTATTGTGATAACCTTTGATGATGGTTCATTCTTTCTGCTCGAAAGGTCTTCTTCTCTTCTGTTGCGCTTGACTACTTCCTCGGACCGATGAGCTGTAATTTTAATCATCTGTTTGGAGAGGGATTTCTTGGTCGTCAGGAATTCCCTTAGAACACAACCCCTCCTAATCCTGCCTCCCTCTAGATGAACCTTTCTTCGCCGTTCCTCCACCGTTTCCCTCTCCACCGTATCGGCCCGCTAACTCACCTATAGAAAAAATGCCCTTTTCCTTCTTTCTTTTTTTGAACTGAGTTAAAGGTTCTCTTACATCCCCCGGTAAGAACCCCGGTGCCGCTGTCGAGCCCATCTGTCAAGGACCCTTTCGCCTCCGGGTTTTACATGGCTTTTTTTTAGAAAACAGCCCCACTTTTTCTTCTTTAGAGGGGTAATCTTTCCAATTCCCTTTTCAAGTTAGTGCAGTCTGTCTATTCATCAATTTTGGACGTCCTTGGCTGTGCGGAACTTATTTTAGCTCAAGTCTTACCTCGGAAAAGGCTAGTTTTGTCGTGGTTGCGGTCTCTTTTTCCAGCGAACGGTAAAGAAGGGTGGTCTTCTATCTTTTTGATAGTCGAGAACGCCCCTCTGTCAAGTGAGCGCGTTTCAATTCTAGGTACCGGCGATTGGATGTGTGCCCAAGTTTTTCACATCGCCTTTTAGAGCTTCCATCCTTTTAGGAGTTGTTCTTTTTGAGTCCCTGGTTCCGTACGTCGATTGCCTTTCACCAGGAACATTACTATTTTTCTGAGTTGTGTGGACTGTACGACCCAGGTGAGTAACACCCACCGTCGGTTTTAAGTTTTGACCCCGTTGTGACGGCGTTTACTATTTAGTCTCTTGGCTTTTCTTCCCCAATAAAAGAGGGATCGGATCGCTCACGTACCACGCGCAAGCGGCTCACCCAAAGAATTATCCATTTTTTTCACTTTATTTCAGTTTTTGCCAAGTTATCGGCCCCAGTATAGTATTCGCTTATCATCTTTTCGGTCCGCTCCGATTCCGTTTGCCAAGGCCGCCAGGTTGCTCTCTTGCTTAAGGCCCTCTACCTTAATAGCCGTCTGAAGTCCTTCTAAATTTCACATGAGTTTTCTATCGGCCTCTATTTTCTATATGCCCTCTGCGAGGTTCTGCATTGGAGTCAGTGTTAGAGGCGCGTCGTCTTCCCTTCTTAAATGAATATTTAGAGAGACCTCTTCACATCCCCTTTTCTCCTTTAATCGAGTCTTGCCTTTTCCTGTTCCCTCCTTCTTTCCACGTCGAAGCAAGGCGTCCGTCTTTGTCATATCTGATTGACTAGGGTCCAAAATATCTGATTTCTTTCTACCCTCGGGCAATTGTTTTGATCAGCTATAATTGGAATTGGGTGACAAGACCAGATCCTTCTTCGCAAGGTGTTTCCCTTTGCCGACTGGTGGTCCCCGCGTAGACTAAAGACCCCCGGCGGTAGATCACCCCCTCGAAAACCTTCTTGCCGTCCCCTGAAAGAAATCTTCTTTCTTGGTGTCCCTTGGTCCCTACTTTGCTTCGATAGGTTAAGAAAGGACTTCTCCCCCTGAGGAGTCCTCTCGAGAGAAGGTCCTTTCTCGACCAGGCCAAGAACCTCTTCCCTCTGCCGGGACTGCGACCACCTTTGTTTCCCAATTTATTCCTTCACGTTAACGCCCCGTTGATTCTAATGTCATTTTACTCCCTGTCTGTGTTTTCTTACCTCCTGGCCCATCACAGCATGCGATCTGAGTTCCCTTGAACTCATTCTTTTTGTTTTTTTTGAGCAAGGATTTATTTGCTGTATCGCCTACCTCCCGGTCGTAGGTCGACGACTGTTGATGTACAAAGAAGCGCTGAAGGTTGGTTATATCTTCTGCCTTGGTACCATTCCTTTTGAGTCCATTTCTGGAGTCAGGTCCTCTCCCCCTTGACCACTTGCCGAACGCCTCAAGGGATCGGCCTCTCTTTCTCTCCCCCCTCCCTTTTTCAGGGAACGTCTCTTGTAAGGTGTTCGCGGCTGCCTCTCCGCCCGCCAGCGTTCAGGCACGATGCCTTGCCAACCCCTAGTTTTCAACCCAAAAGCCTATATGTTTCTCCCCCCTCTTTCGACTTTAGACCCGTTCCACCTTAGGTTCCGCCAATCTCCTCCTTAGGCTTCGTGAAAGATCCCTCAAAAGCACGTCCCTCAGGCTTCCTCAACACGATTTCCACCCCCTGCAGAGCCTTTTCAGCGACCTTTGGCAAATAAATTTCTTCGTCCTCAAGACTTAACGGTGTGCGTTCAAAGGAGTAGGGATTGTCTTTTCCCTCTATTCCGGCGGTTTTTCCTCACGGCTTTTCCGGCTGCTGAGACAGCTTAGCTTTTCTCACTTAAATCCCCTTAGGATGTTTATTTGTTTCTCCACGTTTTTGTTTATGTATTCGATCCCTAGCTTCTCGGATCCTCCTTCGAGGCAGCCCGAGAAAGCCCCTCTCATGCTTTCAGAATACGTCTTGTTCCGATATCATTTTTGTGTGTTCCTTTCCTTCTAAACATCTACCTCTTTCTCCCCCCTCTTCTCGCGTAGTAGACCCTCTTCCCCCGATTTTCCTGGCAGATCTTTAAACATTGCCCCAGCCCATACTCCGCTGGTCCTCGCTTCAGGCCCTCTTCTAATTTTGGAATTTACGGTCGGTAAAGATGGCGAATCCCCTTTCTTTTTTCCCATCCTACTTTTTCAACCCAGTCCTTTTCCGCCTGGAACCCGAAACAAAGCTATAACCTAATCAGCATTTATAGGTCCTCCCTTATTACAGGCTGCGCTCTTAGTGTCTACCCTTTCCTGGCCAGATACTTCCTGCCACACCTTCGGCTTTCACGCTTTTGCGTCTTTGCCGTTTATTTCCCTGAGTCTTGCTAGGTGAGTTGATTGACAGCCTTTCGAATTTTGTTTCGAATTATTCGCATCTCCCCCCCCCCCTACCGAAAACCAGCGGCAAAACCGGAACCCCACCCTGACCACATTTGCTCTTCTTACAGCGTTGTCCGTCTTTCTCATGAATGCTGATTTTTTTTTTGCTTAATCTTGAATGAGACATCGAGTGTAGCCTCGGAGAAGAGGTTCACATGAGACCCTGGCCTCCCAGATCCACCCCGCTTCGAGGTAAGGCCCTGCGCCTTGTTAAAATACCACGTTATACTTCCCTCATTTTTTCGTTGCTTTGTCCGCATAGACCCAATCCCTGTCTCCGTTTGTTTTTAGTCTTCTTCTTTACTCACGCCCTGCCCCTGTGCCGATCGTTTTGCATCCAGCGGGTTGCCCCTTGTTCTTACTCCGCGTTTCTTTTTTCTTCCCCAATTTTGAGATTTGGTCGCTTGCACAAGATGATACTAAGTTTCGTTTTTTCATTCCTCCTCCAACGCTGACCTCCTGGTTTCCGCGAAACTCTGTCCATAAATTACCGGCTAGTGCTTTTGCCGATGTTTGTTTCTTGTTTCGATGGCGATTAGTTTTTTGAACCTCCCCCCCCTTCGCCTTGATCCTCCCCGTGCCATCCTACGCCTTGCGCTTCCACCACGGGCAAGTCTTTGAACCGTTTTTCTTTTGCCCATGTCAGTATTATTTGGCCGCGTTTTCGCGCCTGTCGCGTTCTTCAAAGTAGGATTGACGTTCCCGATTTTCATCTTGCGGTATTGTCCTTGTTTGTTGCGGAAGTTTCGCGTTGAATTTTTGAGGCTTTTCCCCTTTTTTCTGTGCACGAGCATAGCCCCCCCCCCCCGTCCAGATCAACTCTTACCGTGGTCGCCTCTGCATGTCCTTTCTTTGAGTCGTTCTGTTTTAAGAGACTGACCCGTTTTTTTTATCTGGTTCCTAGCTAGTCTCTGTTGGCTCCTCCCCTTGTTATTGGGGGAGTAACTTCCCTTACACCACCCTCCAGCTTTACCCAGTACAATAGTTTTTTTTTATTCGCGCAACTCTCGTTCTTTTCTCGTCTACCTGACAGTCGGGTCCAGCCTACCCATATACTCGGATAAATCATCCCAACAACCTTACTGGTCATTATCACCCAATAAATCACCCTCCCTTCGTTTTTCTCGAGTTGCGCCCGCCGTACTTCTGGTCCGGATCGAGACAGCTGTACTATCCTTCACCTTTCCAAGATTTGCCTCGAGCTTTTTTTAAAAAAAAGTCTCCCCTTCCTGTTCGTCGGCGACGGCGCCTCATATATGATTGCCCACAGTTCGACATTTGCCGTCTGTTTTCTCATCTGTTTTGACCCATCAGGTTTGAGTATTTTTGATTTCTGTCCCCAGTGAGGTTACTGTCATACTACCCCATTTTTACGTGCCTCACGAATTAGTGCTCTTCTGACGACGTTTGTTCCCCCTTATGGTCACGCTTTTTATATCTTTATTTTTGCCCGTTGCTTGGCACTATTTGTTTCTTCCCCGTGGGATTCGGCCGGTTCGTTTTTGGGTACGCCCAATTTGACCCCCACCTCGGAAGTAAGTCGAGATCTTAGGAAGTCTTTTTGTTTTCCGTTCGTCGCTTGGGTAAAATATGCGTGATCCCCAAGGACGACCGGTACCGCTTTTCCTATAGAATTTCTTTTTGTGCGGCTATTTTAACTGGTGGCACTGGCCCAGTTCGCCCACCTTCCCTTGAGAGGCTCCCCTCTTTAACAGATAGTTTTTCCCCCGTGGGTCCTCATCCACCGCGTTCGGACCTATTCCGCGGTCTCAATTCCACTGGTAAGATCCTCTACCACCAGTACCGAGCCTTTTTTCAAACCCGGTTCACAGGGATGCTTTTTTCCGAAGGTCCGTCCCCCAAAAAACCCGTCATTGACCAATGGAGATCCCTTCCCAATGCGCCTCCTCTTTAGAGCTCTTTTTGACCGCGTTTTCCAGCTCGGCGATTTTTCGCCCCCATTGATTCTCGAAGTTGGTTTTTCTTTTCGTGGCTCTTTTTCTCTGAAAAAAGAGCTCTCTCTTTATCCCCTTTTTAATAGTTAGACTGGCTTACGAGCTAGAAGTGCTTACACACTTCCCCTCTTGACCCTATGTAGACCCCTTCCTATCCTGCGGGCTTCCGTTTTTGCTAGGCCTTTTTCCCTGATGTGTGGCTTCGAGTTGGACTCTTTCTCCTAGGGATGGGATCCCCGTCCACCCCACCTTTCTAGCCGGTCCGGATCTGTTTCCTTTTTTCTCCCGCAATTCGTCCTTGTAGACGCTTGGCCCCCCCCTCCTCAAACCTTTCCCCGGATGGCGAAGTTCACTACGATATGTACTCGTCGAGAGAAAGTAGCGACGCCTGTTCTCTTTCACCGAAGCTGAGCTCCCCTTCCTCTTTCAAGTCTTCTCTCGGTTCCCTTTATGGCGTTACATACGGTCAGGCGAAGTTTATTTTCGGGGTGTGTGAGGCCCCCTTCAGCTGTTTTTTCGCACTACTCTGACCGATCGACTCCCTCGTTTTGTTCCCCCACCCATTTATCGCCTGACTTATTTACAGGCCGTTCTAGGACGAGCTGGTTGTTTCCCTCCATACGGGGATTATTGATCTTGCCGTCTCGGGACCCCGCGCTTCCCTGTCTTGATCAACGCTCCTCCCCCGGAGTTCCGAAGACGAGCCCTCTTTCTGCTCCCCTTTTTCACGGCCGGAGACCATGGCTTTTCTGTGCCTTGTTGCCAGTTTGGTACTGCTCCTTCCTTTAGTTGTGATTCGTTTAGCACTCTTTTCTGATCAGTTCACTTTTGCCGGCCCCCACCTTTCTGACACCCCCCCCTCCAGCCCTCACCCTGATGTTTGTTTGGATCGAAAAAGCACTCACTTCCAGCACATTACACCAACACGCCGCAGAAGTACATCCTTGTTTCCCTGTAGCCGTCCACCACCAAATGCCCCCCCTCCGTAGGTGGTTCTTAAGTGCCAGTTAGTTTTCAAAACTTTTCTTCTCCGGTTTTTGCAGAGAAACCTCCTGCGCTTTCCTTTTCTACTCCATGTCTTCTTCTCCCGCTACCCCAATATCTCTTCCGATCCACCCTTCCATGCTTGACCTGGTGCGCCGGAAAAAATCGCTCCCCCCCTCCCTCTCTTAAGCTTGTCTTGAACTTTCCGCACTCCTTTCCTTCCCCCTCCAGAACACAAGCCACGTGCACCCCTTTTTTTTTTCTTACGGCCTTCCTGCCCCTGCTAGCATGTTTGATTGGAAGATGTCAAAGATACCCTCTACCTCCCTTCCCCTTTTTCGATTGGTAAGATCCCCGAAGACCCCTCTCCCTTCCAATGGGAGCCGCGAACCCCTTCTGCCTCGTCTTTCCTTTTCTTGGTCCTCCAAGGGGCCTTGCCCCGGTTCTTCGGGGGACTTACCTGTTGCTCCTTAGAAAATCGGTCCTCATCAAACCTGCATAAGTTTCACATTTCGTGAGTACGATTTGAGGACACCCGGCCATTTTCATTATCTGAGAGGGACCTTGTTTCTGAAAGTCTTTCACCCGGTATTTTTATAGGCGGCCCTAGCCTTTAGCTTTCCGTGATTCTACCCGAGAAATGCCTCTCCTTCCCTAATACCCCCCGCTCATGGTCCGCCTCTGAATTCCTGACTCCCCGAGGCGACCCGTTTTCTTTTTCTGGTTAAAGCCGTCATTTCTTTTGTCAACGCCTCCCCCCTCTTCCGAGTTTGCGACCTTATGCGCAGGAATGCTGTCCTCGGTACCAACCTCCCCCCCCCTCCCCGCGCCACTCCCTCCTTTTTGACGCGGCTGATCTTTTATACCTCCGCCCGCCCGAGGGTGGAACCATTCGGCGTTCCCCCCAAGCCGTTTTTTGTTCGTTTCAAATTTTTCTCTTTGCAGACCCCCTATCGCATTTTCCTCAATCTTATTCTTCTTCTATAGTTCTTTTTTTTTTTTTACGTTCATCTCCTCCCCTGGTGTGGTGTTCGAGATGGGGGTTTCACCTCAACCCGTTCATTGACCGAATTGTAAGATGTGTCCTCCTATTTTCGAAGGCAGCCCGCAACTCCAAACTCCCCCACACCAATTCCGAAGTGGCGGTGTCAGAACGTTTATCCTTCGCCGAAACTCGCTCCCAGTTTTCCCCCCCCCCCCGTTGCGGGTTATCTCACCTAGCAGTTTAGTCACCTGGATCTGAGTTGGGCGGAGTGGTTGTATTTCCCTCTGACTCCTGCTCCATACCTCCAGTAGCGGTGTATTTTTACATCCCACCCTCTTTGTTTTGTGTCTGGTTTTCTCTTCTCATTCCTCCATCCTTCTCTACTGTTTCTTCCTTCTTCCTGAATTCCTTGCTCATAGCATTTTAAGATGGTCTGGGTTGGAAAATTATGGTCATCGGACGTTTGTTTCTTCGCCCCCAAAAGAGCAGTTACCGCGTCTTGTAGATCTCGAAGCCCCCTTTGGCTTCGCCCTTTAATCCCTTGTGTCCCTCTCCACTCGATTTCCCTTGCAGTCATCAAACGCTTTATCACCCCCCCGTGCTCGCCTGATTATGGGAACTTTCCCTGTTTCGAATAGAACCTTACGTCCGAAAGGGTTTTCCCCCCTGCCGACTGTTGACCATTTACCGACCGTCTGAGTAGTTTTTGGTTCGCCGGTACTCCAGGAGGAGGTCTTTTTTTTTTTTCCAATAGCAGGTATTTGTTTTTTTTCGGTTTTTCGTTGTTCCTTTCAAAATTCCTTTCAGCTCATGTAGCGTTCGGTGAGTCTCACCTTGGCTTTACTTTTTGGCGGCGGGATCTCGGTTCCTAGGTCCCTGGTGTAATTGAGCAAGCTTTTCGGCTTGCGCTTGAGCCCGGTTCAAAGTGGCCTTGGTTTTTGGTTCTTGATAGGTCGAAGCAAGCCCAGCTTTTAGTCCTCCAGCGCAATTCTATGCATCTTCGTCATGTTTCCCCTCCTTGGCAACTAACTCTTGCTTTCTCTTCTTTTACTTACGTCTTTTTCGGTTTTTTTCCC
>Ga0179593_1284796_pt1 | contig 11760 bp, 11 predicted proteins | sample CZODoug2_1_08_16_FD_185931 | JGI IMG/M metagenome (GOLD analysis project Ga0179593, IMG submission 185931) | Vadose zone soil fungal communities from Angelo Coast Range Reserve, California, USA - CZODoug2_1_08_16fungal (PacBio error correction) | ecosystem: Environmental > Terrestrial > Soil >... | reverse complement strand
ATCTCTCTCCTCTGTGAAATGGATAGAATCCCCCCCGGTTCGATGCTCTTTCCCTTCCCCTGTGTTCTGGTCCCTGTTTGAGGTCTCCTTTCCTCTTTCCTCCCAGTACTGCAGTGAGCCTTGGATTTTCGTCTCCCCCTCTTCAGGGTGATATGAAAGATGACCTCTTCTGGCGGAGTCTCCATTTCCCCTTCTTCCCCTAGCCTACCCTAAAACGATGAGGATAAAATAGGACTTTTGCAATCCGGTAAACCGTAATTGGCGCGGATCGTCCCTCTTCTTTCAATCCTTTTGTTGAAACATGGATCGTAATTCTTTTTTTCTTTGTCTGGTCCTCTGCAGAATTATATGACTGGAAAAGTCATGAGTCAGTCAAAGTGCCAATTGTTTTTTTTTTGAGATCATTTTAAGAAAGGCTATTCCGTGCAAAATAGTACCATGACTGCCGCAGGCCTTGACGCACTTCCTTTTTCCCCTCCCCTTTTGATCCTAGGAGGCAGATTCATTCGAACGCATCCATTCCCCCATTTAGCTCCATCATGTTTGATTTCTCACTCTTTCAGTGTAAGAATTCTCTGTCTTGGTCCCTTTGTGAACTATGATTCAGTAGTGGTAGCTCGCCCGAGCTAGTAGGCGTTCTAGTCTTTTCGCGGGTTTTGCGGGTTACGTCCCAGCTCTTTCTTGAAGACTGATCGGTTTCCTTCCGAAGAAGTTGTAGTTCGCTTCTTCCCGACCGGAGTGGCTAAGCCCCGACGTCTCCCTTTGCATAACGTTCCCGTTCTTCACTGAAGTCCCTGCCTCCTCTCAATAGGTGCGTCCAACCGAAAGTCCTGTTTTTTTCTGCGCTCACCCCCGGGTCCTCGGATTTTGAAGTGGTGTCGGTCTCCTCGTCCCCAGTTCTTTCCTCGATAGAGGAGTTTTCCCTTTATCAAGCCCGTTATTTCCCCTTTCTCGATGCCCCCGTCCGTCTGAGGTCCAGTCGCTCCTACATTGCGCGACTTTGGATGCCTCTGAACCGAACTTTCCCCCAGATCCCCGGTCCCACGGCCTCTTCGGTTCGCATCCTGGTCCTCAGTTATGAAGTGCCTTTTTTTTCTCCGGACCGAATTTCGGTGTTTTTTCATCCCCGACGAAGGCCGCCCATCAATCGGCCTGAATGCTACGCAACCTCCATGAATTCTTATTTCCGTGATGGTAAAACCACACAAATCGACCTGGCTCCTGAGTGGGCTGGCACCTGGCCATTATAGACCGTTAAATCTGCCGTTCCACACGCTGGACACGCCTTATAGCTCTTCCCTCTTTTCTTCTCTTGGGGGGGGAAAGTTCTAGAGTTAGTTCTCCTAATGTTACTTCTGAATTCTGAAGGGTCATTCTCTTCCTCTTTTCCTCTTTTACCCCCCCCTCATTATAGACCAGTCCCCTCCCCTCCTTTTTCCACCCCAGAGTCGCTTCGCTTGTGTTTTTCCTGATTAGGGAGGACCCAGTTCCCACTTCTGTTTTTCCTTCGTTTCTTTCAGTTTCTTTTTGGCGGTCTGCCGCGCTTCCACAACACGCCTCATCTTGAGACGATAGAATCTGATGTGATCTAGTTAATGTTGTCACCCCACAGCACTGAAAAAAGGAAAGCCTGTCAGGGGATTTTCGATCTTTTAGAGGAACCTCGGGGGCCGTTCTTCCTTCCCCCCTAGTTTGCACCTTTGGGCCTGATTCCCCCTGTAAGCGGTATCGACCCATTAATAAAGAAGCCCACCTTGCGGTGTCCAAATTCTCTTTTTTTTTTTTAGCTTCGGCAATTCTGTTCCTCCTAATAGTTTCTTGTGAATCCCCCCAGTAGTCATTCTCCACGTGCATTGGTCACCCCTCGCCCGCAGTTTCCGTCCTTTTTAGCTGAGTGTCCTTTTCCCCAGACGAACCCCGTATTGTGAAAACTTTCTCTGACCCCCTTTCTAACCCCGTCGTTTTCTATCCTCCATTTACCTTTCTGGGGGTTTTCTTTTTTGCGCCAGGTCGCTCCAAGACATGTCCATAGCGTCGGTTTCTTTCCCCAGGTTTTCTCGCTGTTGCGTTTCCCCGGTGGCTCCCTGACCCCCCCTCTTCCCCCCCCCAAAAATGTGTTTTCTCCCCAAAATTACGACCACCTCCCTCTCCTTCCCTCGTATCTTGGGACCTCTCGGCTCTCCCTATGATGACACTCGCACTGCTTTTTCTCTTTATGCGGGTTCTTCCTTTTCCTTCCCCTTTAGGCGCGTTAACCGATAGAACGAGTCCTTCCCCCTCCGAGTCAGTCCCCCTCATTTGGAATCTCCCCTAATATAACTTTCACCCAAACCATCTTGATTGACCCCTATCTTTTCCCCTCCCCTCCTCAGAAGGGGTGTGTTCGGCCTCTATGCCTAAATAAAGTCTGTCCTGAAAGTGGTCCTCCCACCCCATTTAAACGCCCAGTTCGTATGATTTTTCTGACTTTTACACCCTTGAACGCCAAATAGCTCAGTCGTGCTTTTGTCAGATTTGCTCCCTCTTCTAGTTTTTCTTTTTTGAAGTTCCGTCGTTTGTTCTTTCCCCACTCCGACCCTTTTCCGTCAGTCAATCGAGCTTCTTCCCGAACGCCGCCACTATTCTGTTTGCTGGCTACGCCTAGATGTGAGATAATTTCTTTGATATCCCCATCTCCCTCAAATTCTCAGTGTCTCCCCTTTGCCCCTATAAATTGGTCTTTAGACTTCCCGGGTTTTCAATCCTCTAAAGGTTCCGTTTGCCACCTTAATCGTTCTTCCCGCCACGGACCGTCCCCCCCTAATTTGAGACAGAGAACCTTTTTCGTGTCTTTGGGCAAATCTCTTTTTCCCTTAGTTTGCGCTGAGACGATTCCCTCCTGGCGATTGGTTAGTGCGGATCGTCCTTCCCCCTTAAGGGCAGAGTATCCCCCTTTTTTTCCATGTCCCCGTCTTTGATGAACCACTCTTCGCCGTTTCGAAATTTTGATCTACAACAATCCGTTCACCAACTCACGCCTCCGATCCATATCTTCCCCTTCTTAGGCGACCGACAGATTTTTCCATTAATCCTTCATTTTTCCCTAGCTGCCTTTTCCACTGCACGCTTGTAGTTCCAATCGTTAGAACAATGGGCTTTTTTACTGGCGTCGTAATGGCATTCCCCTTTTTATCCCCGGCGAAGCACTTGATATAATAGCCTCACGTGCGCCTTTTTCCCTCTTTTATAGTTCTTTTGCTCCTGAACCTGCCCATTTTTTTCCTTCCCGCCTCCCCAACCGAACTGTTTTCTCTTTCACCGTCGCCTGTTTTTTTCCCAGGAAGGCTAGAATCTTTCAGCCCCCCCCCCGACCCCAACTATGAGCCGAGCAGTCCGTGGTTTCCCTTGAGACGCCCGATATCCCTATCCACTTTTCCAGGAACGGCTTGTCTAAATGAGATTTGAGCCAATTAGCTATCTGGGACGCGTAAATCCGCCACCGCAGATGGAATTTCAGATTCTTCCTTTTAACAACTGACTGGCTCCACTTCCTTTATTTCCTTTCCGATAATGCGTCTGGTCTTGAAAGAGTATCCCCGTTTTTCTCCCCAATTTCCCCGTTCTCAATCGGGATCTGCAAACAGGAGACCGATTTCGTATCATTTCACAGATCGTCCTCCCCCTACCTCCCCTCCGTTGTTGTGTTTCTAAATAGACCAGATCCCCTCCTTTGTCAATGGATCGACCTGACAGATCGAAATCCCTAGAGTTTGATGCATCAGTCCGCCGCGTGATATGTTTGCAAGTTTTCAAAGGTGTTTCAGTCCACCCCGTATAGTCCTCATGCCTTTCCGGCTGAAGTTACGTGGTTTTCATTTGACTTCTTTTTTTTTTTTCTGACTCCGGATTTCCGTTCCCAACCGAGACTCAAAATCCAAACGTGCTCCAAATCTTTAAGGTTGATGGACCCAAGCGAGTACACTTCCTAGAAAACGGATAGTTGCATAGATCTTTTTTTCTTTTTTCCAACAGACATGGCTCGGCTCGTTTGACTCTTTTGAGTTGTATTGGGGATAGAATATTCGATTCCCTTCCCCGATTCCTTTTCTTTTAACGATTCACGAAGGGTTGTTAGACGTCTTCCGGCATTTTCCACGCAACCCCCCCTCCCACACATATAGTCGCCCTCTACAAGGGGAGACGTCCTTTTTTTACAGTTCGCACTATGTTAGTGGCGCTATGATTCTTCAATTTTTCGAAATTGGACCCTCGTCCCCCGCACCTGGTTCATGGCTCCACCGACGTCCCAAGAGCCAATCATTTTTCTTAACGGCCTATTCTTTTTTTTCCCGAGTATTTCATCGTATCACTGCTCTTGACATGGTCGTCGTGATGCTCCGCGGTGGGATATCGTTCTCCCTCGACAGAAGGTTTTGAAGTTAGCCAGATCGGTCCCCCCTGACAGAATTCTTTGCGGTCGGATCCTCGCGCGGGGGGGATCAGCGATCCCTACAATCTGTGACAGCAGTCAGTCTTTTCCGGTTCTAGCGCGAAGTCTTTGGCATGCTTTCCAACCGTCTTTCCACCTTTTTGTCCGGTTAGACCCCTTTGAGCCCGTCGTGTTTTCCTTAGGTTTTTTCCCTCGATATGGTTTTATTGATCCCCAGGGACCTACGCTCTTCAATGGCGACATGAAGGACCCGCATAGCAATGCCCGTGTCTTTTTCCTTTGGAGCCCCGCAGAACCCCAGAATATCTCAAGAGTGCTTCTCCTTTTTTTGCCCTCTTTCCCCTTTTAGGTGATTTTGTTCGAGTTCCTCATAAAGGCTCGTATCGCTGACGCGGGACATTTTTTTTTGCAAACGACTTGCTTCCCATGATAAAACCTTTTTTCTCCTCTTCCTTTTAACATTGACCCCCTGCACCTACTGGATTATGGTGGAACTCCTTTTGATGGCTAAAAACCGTTACTTTTGAGGGGAACTTCCTTTTGGGGCCCTTCTTTTTTGAGGTAGAAGGCCATCGCATTAACGGTTTTCCCTTCCCAGTGGCCGCTTTTTCCATAGTTCATCATGCTTTTTGGTTTTGACTAGTGTTCTTCTTCCGTTTTTTTGAAATTCGAATTCTTCAACGGGCCTTTAGCTCGATATTGCGCTTTTGTTTTTTTGTCCCGCTATCGAACCCGTACCCTACATTACAGCAAGTTTCTTTTTCTTTTTTTTAAGGTTCTTCCTCGTATATCTAAGATAACCCCTCCGTCTTTTTATAGGCTAATAGGGGTAGTGGGTGTTGTTCTTTTGGAGCCTGGTTTCCCCCTTGCGCGGCCCCGCTACAAACGCTCAAGAGCGGGAGGCGTGAAGCCGCCCTACGCGATTCCCTTTTATGTTATTTTTAATGTCGCACAACCCGACATAAGGCACTCAAGTCTTTTCCCCGAAATTTCGTATCCCTTCTCTTTGTGAGCACGTCAGGAGCCTCTTCATCGGGGGGCGGCTTTGACCTTTCTGAATCGGTATCGTTCCCCCCCATCGTCCTCGCGTGATGTGCCAAAGGTCCTAGTTTGCTGCGAGCTTCTGAATCTTTTACGACCTCTCGTTGTTGTGTGGTCACGAACTTCGCAGCACGTTTCGTTGGTCATCCCGGGGGATACGGAATTTTTTCGACCCTTCTGAATCGCTTACATTTCCCCCATCTTCCATTCAAAAGCTGATCATTGAGAAAACCTTTCCCAATTTACCCATTGCTTTTCTTCTGTTGGTGTTCCGGCCTTTTTTCCGCTAAAGGGCCTCGCGGGGTGGCGGCTTCATCTTAGTAGCGTTTTGTTCCTTTGCTTCTCCAAGTGAACCCCCCCAAAAGGTGCCCGCCAACCCCCGCACAAGCTGACCCCCCCCCCTGACCCCACGTCGTTATAGTGCAAGACCCATCTGCGGAAGATTTTTTTTGCTTTTGTCTTTGAAGCAATGCTCTTCTACCGGGTCTGTTATTGGCAGCGGCAGACTTGAATATCTCAGCGCATTCCCCTGCTCAAGTCAGACCATTTCACTGTCTCTCTTCCCCCCAGCTGATGACACTGCCACGCCAATGACAAACGGCGGGGCGAGCTACTCGCTTTCTCCCCTCACTCTAGAGACCGTTCCAGCCCACCAGTAGTTCCACGCCATCGAATGTTCATTTTTTTCCCTTTTTAATAAGTTCAAAATGAATCCATTCGTTCTCCTTGCAGCGTTTGCTTCCCGTAAGGGACTTTCTTCGTTGCTGCAGTACGTTGTTGATGATTTTAACCCCTCCCACTTACTTTGCCGTTATACTTTTGAATATTTTCTCTCCCGCCATCGTTTTCCGGCTAGCGCGCTTGTGATACGTTTAGTTCAGATGCTCCCCGGACTCCTCAATGTTGCATTTCTATGCTTCCCGTCATTTCTTATGGCCCACGTTTTTCCTCTTTGATCAGAACGCTCTACTCGGGTCCGACCACTGTTTTTTTAATGACCCCCTCCCTACCACTCCTCCGCCGACCTTAATTTGCGCCGACGCGTCGCGGAAGTGTTTCCCCATTTTCAATATGTCTGGCTGCGCTACGATTTTCCCTGTTGCCGTTTTTACCTTGCGTCGGTTTTTTTGGGTTCGCTGATCTCTAAAGCAGGAGCCGCCAAGCGGAGCCTCTCTAACATCTGACTGCTGCTCAGACGGCTTTGGGTGTCTATTCACAACCAGCCTTTCCACCTAAGCAAATATCTTCACTTTATAGAGCACAATACGCTGAACTCATTCCGCCGTGTTTTAAAAGGCCTTTCTTTGATCATTCGGACACTCCTAGGAGTGACATAGTCGAACCCCTTTTAGTTTTTCGTTTGGACCTGGCTGTCTTAGCTGCTGCGCATCTTTCTGGCCACGCCGCATTAGTGCGCATATTCCTTGGTTCCCTTGCTCTCACCTATTTCTATTGTAGCAGTCTCTTCCCCCCCATGCCCCCCAACATCACGCCCCGAATTTTTCTCACTTCTCCTGGGAAGCATTTCATCTGAGCTCCCCCAAGAAAAACAAATTCCTCAGCCGAGCCATTTTCCTTGGTTGCCGAGGACGCCGTTCTTCGGTGTCTTCCGGTGACGGCCTTTCAATCCCCACTGCGTCTTTGAGCCAGGGGTAGGACTTCTTTTTTCGGAAATCGGTGCCAATTGGAAGTCATCCTGGCAGTTCCCCAACTGAAGATGGTCTAGTCCCCCTCACGATAACGCGGGACGTTTTTAGTTCCCCAGTAACCGTCCGTTCCCGATTAGTTGCCCCCTAGCTAAATCCGGAGGTTGATCCATTATCGCGTCGCGGATCCTCTCTTTCCTCCCCCCCCCTCCTTTTTTTGAGATTCTAGTTGAGGACCTGGCTCTCTTTCGCGTGATTCAGATTGCTAGCGGTGATTCTTTTCCGTGTCTGAACCCCTCTAACCGTCCAGCCCTTATTCTTCCTCCTTTTTATGACTTTTCCGTCATGCGCTTTGTTTATCTGACCCTCTACTTTCCCACTCTGGCGGTCCGGCATTTCGTGTCACCCTCGTATCTCCCCGGATCAACTCCCTGGGATGGCGGACAAGCCGGTCACCCTTCCTGGCGCGAACGGATCGTTCCATATTTATTCTGCGGCAAACCACTTTCACCTTCCCCCTGCTCTAAGTCTGGCGTTGGTCTGCTCAGATAGAGATGCTCTGGGCCTCCTTCCTGCCCTACAGTTTGAGCGTTTTCTCCCTTCTGATGGGCCATTTTTCCAGGAATCCCCCCTTCTGAAAATTCCACTTCTTGGCCGATTCGATGATCTTTCCGTTTTCTATTGAATTGAATTCTCCGCCGTATTTTACTTCTTCGCCGACCTCCCATCGTCGAACCGCTTTCCCCCCTGCGTGTCCGATACGCGTGGTCCGGCGTAGCAGCGGCGTTTCCTTCACATAGATAGTCCCGGATTTTTCGTGGATGCGCCGGAGTGGCTTTATCTTTTCTCGTGCAAGCGGCGGAGTGCAGCCTCAGATATGTGAATAGCGCCGGTGGGATAATGGCTTAAATCCCTGGAGATAGAGACCCCTTTCCTAAAGACGAAGACATGGTCGGGCGTATAGCGCCTCCCTACTAATGCATTGGCAAACAGCCCCTTCAGTTCGTCGTTCAAGTTCGAGGCGGGTGCGCGGTACGCAGGGTTTTCCCCCCACGGCTTCCGATAGCTTGTTATTTGATCAAATCCCCATGGGCCCATGGCCGACTTACTTGGAAAGGACCCAACATAGCCACTGCCACATTTGGATTTTTTTTAGGTCCCCCCCTCGATAGGAACAATCATCCCCGAAACCTCCGGCGTCCCGGTCTCTTTGACGTTCTGGTCCTAGGCTGATTATCCGGACCTTACGGGATTTTTGGTGCTCTCAGGACGTCCCTCAACTGATCAAACGAGGCCATGACGGCCAGACGGCTTACCTGCACCCCCTCCCCCTAGCGCATTGGTGGAAATTTATTTTTAAACAACGACCGCCTGGTAAGTCTTTCCCTCCTTTGGCGCACCGTCATTCATACTAAGTAGAAGGGCACCGTTTTTACCTCCTCCGTTCAGTGGACATCGTGCAAGTGATTTTTTTTGTTTTCCAAGTCAGGTAGTTCATTGTTGTTGACCGACTTTGCAACGGGTTCCCTTTTCAGCCTCCCCTCTATTGCCTGTTCTTCTTTCGGCCATCGACAAGACCATTACGACCGAGAGCCGTTTTGGCATTCAGTTATTTTTGCCCCCTATTAGGCGGGCCCAGATCAAAGCCTCTGTTTTGTCCTCTTGTTTTTTAGGGTTGTTATGCAATTGGCCAATGCAGGTGCCCAAATCCTCAGAGTCCTTTTTCCTCCCGCAACCTTGGACTATGACTTAACGCGCACCACCACATCCCTTCCCTCCATGTAAATTTCGTGGGACTGAGGGTTTAGCCTTCTACCTCTTTTTTTACCGTGGGTGATGGTCACAATGTCGCTATGCAGTTAGCGCCCCAACTTCCCTACCAGAAAGGCCTATTTTGACAAAAAGGCGGCACGCTTCGACCCCTTCTTCTTCCCAATCTAATTTTTTGGAATGCGACATCCTCGAGAACAGTAGCCTTTTCTGACGTCTCTCTTCGAATTTGGTTCGCTATTTTGCTCGATGCATTTTCCATACGAACGTCAACCCCGCGGCTCTGACCTTAGACACCCCAGGTAAGTCCTTTTTCCCCCAAACTTAATGGGTTTTATTTAGTATTGGTTGGTGAGCCCCATTAAGACTGAAGGGAACCCAATGCTGTTGGCGGCTTACAGATTTCATTTTCTGGACTTCTTCGTGCCGCTGAAGTGCCATCCAAAAAGTCCAACCACCTTCTCCCCGACCCGGATCTCCTCTCTTTATCTTCTCACCTTAGGAAATCCGATGAAGCGACCCTTCCTCTTCGCGTCTCGTGTTCTGTCACGCTGAGACGAGTAGCTTTGGGTCAGGTATACGACGCAGACCATTTCAGAACTCTCCTTCAAGATATCTAAATACTCTCCCTTTTTCAAAACAAGTCACACTAACCCTTTTCCCCCCCCCATCGCCCACTGATCGTCTGTCCGCTCCGTTTTGTAGGGCCGATTTAATGCTGTATGTCCCCGTTTTTCCTCGAAGGACCCTTTTGCCCTCAACATTATTTAAACGCCCCAGGGATTTAGTCTTTTTTACCACCCACGTACAAACTTCCCACCGCGCTAATCTGGCCTCCCGCGCGTTGTTTGACTGATAGTTGTTCTTAGGTTAGGATTCACCCCGTCTTGTGGGGGCCCCCCATCCAAATGCCGTTTTTCCATCGCAGTGTCGATATTCTCCCGAACGCCGCCCGCTCCGTTTTGTTTCGATGATACTAGCGATTGTTCCCGTCTGGTTAGGGCTGATATCAAAGCCCCCCCTTTTCCTTGCGATGTAGAATTTTTCCCTTCCCTTTCGGACCTTGCTAGCGTAGATAAAGTTTTGCCCCCCCTGAACGCCTCCTAGTCTGAACCCCCCCTTCGAACGGGACTTTCGCGAAACTGCAGCCTTTGAACGCGGTGAATTTGCGAACGAGCAACAGTTTCCCTGTCTTTGTTTGCCCATATTGCTATTAAGAGTAAGACCAAGCTTGCGTGATTTGTATTTAATTACTCTTGCTCGCCGGTAGAAGCCCAAGCCATAACTTATTAGATTTCCCGAGAGTTTTTTTGAGTTATGATTACAGATACTTAAGTATGTCTTCTTGGAAAGATTTTATACCACCACCAATTACCGACTATCCATATCTCCTTCTACCTCTGCTCCATCGAACTCTCGTGAAGCAGTGTCAAACCTATCTATCTTTCTGTCACGACAGATCGCCCAGTTTGGTGGAGCAAACATGTTAAGTAGGGATTTCTACTTGAAACTTCGGCGCGATTGAATTGCATGAGAACAATACTCAATGAGCAGAATTTTCGACTCTTCAGTCGGTTCCAGGCCCCAATGTACGCCCCTTTAAGATATGGAAGGTTTTTTTCTGGAAACATTGACTCTCACGCACGTGAACACGCCCGTCCCTTGTGAAAGTGCCTGGCCACGTTATACTCTGCGCAAAGACACGCCCCAAAGAATTTTTCTCTGATCCATGGTCTTTTTTTCCGCCGCACTTTGAACATCTAATTCGCGTCTACGGATTCCCGGCTTCCTTCCTACCGACTGAGACAGAAAAGTTTTATTTTTTGAGGCATGATATCCTGAAACTCCCGGCGAATAGAGACAGCAAAGTACCCCTTCCAATCGACATTTTAAAAGAACACTCATAAGGGGGTAATCTAATAAAGCGTTCCCCCCCCCGAACACGTAGGCCAAAGGAGATCCACTACCTGGTCCAGGCGGGTCGCTCGATTAACCCATCTGTTAAGCCACCGGGACCCCACAACAGCCGACTTTTTATCATACAAAAACTACAAGATTCTGATAAATCCTCCTGGTATAGTACCTCTACTATCTCTATTTACTAGTTTTTTTGTTGAGTCGAGCTTCAGAGGTTTTCGAGCGGCCTTTTTTTAAATGGATAGACAGAGCCTTTTAAGAGGGGGGATTGAATAGGACCGCACACCGGGGCTCTTTTGCGACAAGCGGTCTCCTCTCTTTCCTAAGTTGAAGATGCCCCCCCAGCAAGCCCAGTTTCAGTGATGCTTTCATGCTACCCCGCTTAGTTTTTCCCGCAGGATATCGGAGGATGTGCTCCATTTCTCTTCACCATACGATAAACACCTCCCACGGGTCATGAGGTCACCTCGCACCCGGGGAAATTTCCCCCAGCCGGTAAACCGTTAGCGGACAGGATAGGGCGGATCGGGGACTCTCCCTGTCACCGAACATACGGATCGTCCTGTTTTTGAGTTTTCTTGGTCTCTTCAGATTGTTCCCAAAGGATCAGTTTCAGAACAGGTGAAAGTGCCGTTTTTTGTTGTAGGCCGCGTGTCTTCACCTTTCATGAACTTCCCCCCCCGGCATCGTGCCAACATCTTAACCTGGCCGCTCCGCTGAAGATGGAGGCGGAAAGATGTTGCCTTGGAGCTAGTGGGACAGACAATTCCGCCGCGTGGTCTTTCTTTCCAACGAGCCCTCCCCCCAGCCATGGTTCTCGCTTGTACAACCTCTGTGCCCTTTTCCTAGGATCGGCGCGTTCATTGGCCGGTGTCCCTCTTCTTGAAGATGTTTCCCAGTGAAGATTCCTGAGATATATGGCTCCCGTTTTTTTTATTTGATGTCGAAGTATGTGGA
>Ga0179593_1718814_pt1 | contig 11761 bp, 17 predicted proteins | sample CZODoug2_1_08_16_FD_185931 | JGI IMG/M metagenome (GOLD analysis project Ga0179593, IMG submission 185931) | Vadose zone soil fungal communities from Angelo Coast Range Reserve, California, USA - CZODoug2_1_08_16fungal (PacBio error correction) | ecosystem: Environmental > Terrestrial > Soil >... | reverse complement strand
AAATGAAATTTGGTCCCCCCAATTTTTCAGAGGTTTCCCCCAACGCTTAAGGGCTCTCCCAGACTTTCTTTTGACGACCACTTTTCAATTTTTTTCCTCAACCTCAATTCCCGATGAAATGCATAACCAAACTCGCTGACTTTATCTTAAAGCTACTGTTTTTTTCCTTGCTTCACTAGTCCCATGTTTTCCCCCATTTTACGTCTGGTCCATGCGCCCCCTGGCATTTGGTCGGTTTAACCCCCAATTCTTTTTCTTACCTTCCTTCACCTTTCTTTTTCTGCGGACTTTTTTCTCCCCAGCCATTGGCTAGGGTGGGGCTTTTCTTGTGAAGGGGACTTTTCCTCTTTCCTCCGTTGTTGTTTTCTTCCCCCCTTTCCCTTCCTTTCCCCCCTCCCCCCCCTTGCCCCCCTTGTCGAAAGAAGGCATCACGAGACCTTTTTATGTCCTCACCGTTCTTTTTTACTACCTTCCTTCTTTTTCCAACAAAAGGGCATTTGCAATGTACTGTCTTTTTTTTTTCCTAGTGATCATCAATCAGCCATATTTGTCCCCCCCTCCTTCAACCTCTTCTTCATCTTGGGGATCAATTGAATCCCCTTGAAGGTTTGGTTCCTTTTCCAAACACACCTTCTCATTTGGTTTAAATCAGCCTTTTCTTTGGCAATTCCAGCTTTTCTTCTACACATTCTTTCTCCAATTAACGGTCTGAGGCCACTTTATGCCGCTTTTTTTATGAAAAAAACCCTCATCACGCATGATGTTTTTCCACTCTGTTCACAGGACCCCTTCCTTCTGTGATTCCTTTCAATTGCCTCCCCCCGGTAATTCTCCTTGCCGCTGCCCAAACGTGTTTCCCCATTTTTCGTTATTCCCCCCCCTTCTCTGATTGTATTATTTCCCTATTCTCCACAGGGGCATGTAACAAGGCGTTTTCCCCCTTAGCTCTCGGTGGTTTTCTCCCCTGATTCTCGGTGGCCGATTGAAGAACCCGGCCTCTTTTCCTCCAGGATGCGTGCAATTCCCTGCATCTGTTTTTTTCTAGGTTTTGTATCCATTGGCCTCATTCCCGTGCCAAATTGACCCTGCTGATTAAGCAAAGACCCTTCCCGTCACGGCGTCCTTTTCCTTTTTCCTTTCCCTTCCTCCCTAAGTTTTTTTGCTTACGTTTTTATTGGCTCTTGAACGAGCATTAAACACCTGGTGATTATTTCCCTTGGGCAATTCCCCCTTGATCCTCTTTTCCTTTTAGTTTCTTTCGGCCAAATTTCAAATGGTCCGCGTCCCCCTTCTTATGGATCTATCTTCCTCTTTTCCTTGAGAGACGCGCCCCCTTTATGATCCCCGAAATGTTGCTCAATCCCTTTCATTTTCCTTTCCTTCTTTCTAGTCCGGAAATCCGACCGTTTTTCTTTTTTCATTTCCCTTTTTCCGTCGCGTCGTGCGCGTTCTTTGCTTTCTTCCTTGGACGTTTCCCCCCCCATCTGAACCTCCTCGATCCAAAACCCCCGCCTTTAGAAAAACTTGCTTTCTTTCTGTTTTATTTTCCAACTTCTTTTTTAACTTTTTCCCTTCTGCTACTTTTTGTTTTTTTGTTGTGGTTTTTTTTTGGGTTTTTCCCAAACAAAAAAAAAAGCGTGCTCCCTTGCAAGCGGCCCCTTTTCTCACGTTTCCAGCCCCCTTTTTTGACCTTTTTTCATTTTGAAGCGAACCTTCTCTTGTTCCTTTTTGTCTTTTTATTCGGCAATAATCATGTCTTTTTCGTCTTCAGCTTATGCGCAATTGGTCTTTTTTTGCTTTCTTTCTGAAAGTTTTCCTTCCACTTTTTCTGGGCGTTTTTAAGAATTCGTCTTCACGTTCGGGCCTTTAACCCTTTGCGGAGACTTCCCTTAGAAACGACACGCGGCGTTGATCTTTTGCAATCGTGCATCTCATTTTTCTCGCCACGTTTTTCCCTCCCCTTTCCTTCGCTGCGTTCTCTTCCCTTAATCGTGGTGAGTTGTTGTGTTCTTCTCTCCGTGACAGAATCTAACGCGGAATGCTTTATCCCTTTTTCTTCTTTCCTGGACGATTCTCTATACCGTTTTCGGGGCTTTTTTTTTGAGGTTGTATCACCCGACCTTCCCCTCTTTTTCCCAGCCCCTTTCAAAGATCCCTTTTTTTTCCTCCGCATCCGATGCCAAAGCAGGGAGTTAGAATTTCCCATTTCTTTTTGCTTTCCGAAGAGTCCCCCCATTTCCCCCAAAGTGACATTTCGGTACACCTTCACTCCCTTTTTTTTTTCTCTTGATTCAGTTTTCAGACTTCGGCTGCGGGGGATTTTACTGTTCGAGGACGCCTACATCTTTTTTTTTTTTCAACTCGGTTCTTTTCCCTCGCTTTTTTTCCCCGCCAATCTTCTTTCTCATATTCCTTCCCCATAACCCTTCCTTTTCCCCTTTTCATATGAAGTAGTGAGATGCACATGCCTGAAACCCCCCTTTTTTCTTTGGATTTCGCGTTTTAACGAAGACAAGGCACTCCCTTTCCCTCTCCTCCTTCCTTTTCGCTTTCTCTTCCGTTGGGTTGTCTCTGATTCCTGCCATTCTTGATGAAGAATTCGGTCCATTTGATGTTACAATTTTTCCTTCAACTTAGCGGTCTATTTTTTCCACTTTTCGCGTCTTTTTTTCCGATTGGTTTCCAGAAGTATGATCTTCTTCTTCTTTTTCCTCCCTCCGAACTTTCTTATTGTTTTTCATTCTTTCCCCTTTGCCCAATGGTCCTCGGAGATCACTTCTTCCTGCCCTTCCCTAAGCTCTTTCCCTCCTTTCGCCCCTTTTTTTGAAGGATTTTTGAGCCGGATCCGATTTCGCCGTTTTTTTCCCTTTCTTTTCGGACTGGTCAAGTTGACGCTTTGAAACGCATTTCACCTTTTGAAGTGTCCTTTTCCTTTTTCCGCCTTGCCACTGCATCGGAGTGTCCCCCTTTCCACAAGGGGTGTATTAATGAGCCCAAACCTCTCCGGTCGAGCCCCCATTTTTTTTTTGAATTTTTTTTTCCCGACTTCACCAGTTGTCGGAAGGCCCAATATGGAATATGCCAATCATTTTTTCCTGGAGTGAACCCCCCCTAGACCTTTCCCTCACGCACTTTCCTGGTGAGGACCCCTGTATTTTTAAGTTACCCTTTTTTTTTCAAAACCAGTTCTGTAGGCCACCAAGATTTCGACGCCTTTAATGTTTCCTTTTGTTTAGACAGCGCATTGGAGGCATCTGGCCCTCTTTCTTTCATTTGGCGGAACCCTGACCTTTTTTTGTAACTTCGTCCAACCTTCGTCTTCTTTTTCCCTACCCCCCCCCCCCCCCCCCCCTTTACTTGGCATTTTCCCCCTTTTTTTGAAGGATGTTTTGGGTTGCTGCCATTTCTCACCAACGCTTCCTTCCATTTTACTTCTCCTTGAGTTTTTTTTTTCTTCAATGTTATGACTCAATAACATGTCCCAGTGGCTTGGCTTCTGTCACAATCTTGTCTTTACTTCCTCAAAGTCCCCCCCGGGGGAACCCCCTTTAGTGAGTTTCTTTTGATAGGGATGCCACCCCAACTTCCAAGTATTTTTTTTTGAGGGGGCGCCCATTTCTGTGCTTCCTCCTCCTTTTTTTTGATCTCCCCCCAATGACCCCTGCTCCGCCCCCAAACAGCCTAGCCCTTTTTGTGAATACATCCTCTAGGCACGCGATACCATGTCGATTTTCCCCCCTGATTTTTCTTCTTTCCCCCAAAGATCCATGCCGTCGCTTTTTAAGAAGCCACACCTTTCCAAGGGTCTCCCTGTTCATAACGTTCAATAAGTCTATCTGATTGTTTACCCCTGGGAACTCGTCTCTTGTGGTTTGGTTTACATTTTTAAATGCGTTGTTTCCTTTTTTCTGTAAACTGTTTTCCCGTGATAGATGTCTTTTTCCCCCCTCAGGAACTTTTGGATTCCGAGCTTCCAAATTTTTCGATTTTTCTACTTTCTTCCTAGGCAATTTTTCACAATTCGGTCCCAACCCTTTCCCATTCCTCCGTTTCCTTTCTTTTAGAGGTCACTAGAATTGTGGTTTCACTTTTCCCCCTACCCCTTTTTTTTCTTGGCCACCTCCTTCGAGCGCTGTTGTGTTCCCATTAAGGGTCCATGCCTTAGCTCCCGATATGCTTCTTTCATGCTTCAAATTTCGGCTTTTCAATCGAGCTTTCGTTCTTTTCCCTCAAAGGAGTTAGAGTTTTCCATCAGATTGAGAAAAACCACTTGGGCTTTTTAATTTTTTTTTTTCAATTAGATTTTTGCGGTTATCCATTGGCGTTCTTTTCCGTGCCCCCCCCCCTGGCCCTTTTCAGGGACCTGTTTCCAAATTGCTCTTTTCCCGATTCCCCTTTTCCTCCCCAAGAAGGGGCTTGTTACTTTTTGCCTTTAGTGGCTCCCGAAGCCCCCCCACTCTTTTCTATCCCTTCGATCTTTTCTTGTTCAAAGTCTCCCTTCCCTTGACCCCCCCCCCTTCCGGAGAGTTTGGCTTCTGTGGCTTCGACCCCTCCATGATTTGTCCGCGAAATCCCCTTCCCCCACTAGCTTTCCCCTTAGAACGCGCCACCCCGACCTCCTTTTTCTTGAGATACCTTCTTCCCCTCCTTGCAATCCGAATTCTGCTCCTTTCCTTCTGCGGCAAGATCCTCTCCTTTTACGCCCCAACCTATTGGCGCGGGCCCTTATGAATTCTTCTTTCTTCCGCATTTTTTTTTGTAACGTTGGCCTCAGCAACCAATGCCACCCCACCTGACCCAGGCCAGATTTTCCCTTCCTTTCATCCCCCCACCCCTTTCTCTAAAAAAGTTTTTTCCTCGTTTTGAGAAACTTTTTTATTGTGCTCGCAAGGCCTTTGAAAAAGCTTTCCCTTCCCTCTGCAAAGCGGCAACCGGATTTTTTTATTCGTTTGCACGTTTCCCTGCGTAGGAAAAGCTTCTTACAACCTCCTCTGTTCCTCGGTGACTTTCAATAATCATTCTTTTTTTTTGCGCTTTCCTTTTTTTTTTTCCCCCTTTTTTTCTGACCGATCCTTGCTGAACTAATTTTCTTTTTTCGTTATCCTTCCCGAGTTTTTGCTTGCTTTTTTTTTTCCTTAAGACTTGAAACCCACCTTTTGGCACACAGGATACCTTCCCAGGCTGCGGCTATTCTGCAATCGTGTCTCTGAAAATCATCGCCCCTTGAGCATTTTGCGGCTAAGAGACTTTTCGTGTGCCCTTGGTTTTCTTTTTTTCTTTTGAGATTCTCCCCCCCCCCCTTCTCGCGCGAATGCTGGCTTGTTGCCGTGCCGATGATTTTTTTTTTCAGATTGAAGAAGATTCCTCTTTTTTAGGGATCCGCGGTCCCTTTTTCAAAGGTTGTATTACCCGTCTTCCCCTCCTCCCTTGACCCTCCACACTCGTAACTTAAAAGTGTTTATTTTTCCGTCCAAGGCTTTTATTTTCTGAAAGAAGACCTTTGTCTTCGAAGCGCTCACCCCCCCAGACTCCTTTCCTCCAAATCCGTCCCCCCCAATGACTCTGATCGCCTCTTCCTCAGAATAACGGCTTTCCTCTTTTTCGGGTGGATTTAATTGACGTCAATTCTTGCAAGCGGTTCCTCGGCCGCTTTCTCCAAGCCAAGTCTTCTTCTTAATTGTTCTCCTTCGGTGGTTTTCTAACAAATCACGCCTTCCCTCTTTTTTGAACCATCTTTTTTTGTATGAAGAGTCCCTGAACCTTTGCTTCGTTTTTCCTTTTCCCCTTTTCAATTCCCCTCTTTAGACTTTTTTTCCTTGAGAACGAGCCCCGGAGATCGCCACGTCAGCCTTTGGGGAAAAAGACCTCTCTTTGCGGACAGCTTTCTCCCGTTTATGCCCGTTTATTTCACTCCTTTCGGGTCTCACCTGTAGCGTCTCTCCGCACTGACAGCGATTTCTTGAAGATTTTTCAGAATATTCCGATCTGACGCCGGCCCCGCTTTTGTCGACCTCCCCCCAGCACCTGCCTGGTTTTTTTCTTTTGTTTTCCCCCCCTCTTTGAGAGAGAGACTAATTGTTTCCTCCCTTAACAAGCGGCCAAGCTTTCCCAATCCATTATTTTCTTCGTGGTTTTTTTTTTCCGGTGTTTACGTTTTTCCTCTCGGAATCCCCTCTATTTTTTTGACGTAGCATTCAATTTTTTCAACGGTTCTTCCCCTACCACGGTGCTCCACCGCGAAGGCTCGTCCGGAGTTTCGGGGTGTTTGCGCCCTTCTTCTTAAGGTAGATCCCCCAGCCGGCTGCGAATGGTCCCTCCCTTCGCCCATCGGTTTTCTCCCACTAGGAATCGCACCCTTAATGGCTTCCCTTCATGGTATACTCTTTCCCGGAACCCCCCGCGCCTTTCGTTTTAATGATTCCCCCCCTGATGTATTTTTTCATCCACTGACCCATACTGCTTTTGACCCAATCGTCCCAAACATCCTTTTTCCAGAGCAGTTTCTTGTGAATTCGGCCTACCCGGATTTGAAACCTCTTTCCTGTTCGGGTCCCCATCCTTATTGATGGATATTATTGCCCCTCGTTAGGCTGTTCCCTCTTTCAAAGCTTGTGGCTCCTACCCCCAAGGCCCCCGATTGAGTTTTTTCTTCAGGGTAAACACCCTCTGTGATCGTTTGATGTCCCCGACAATGTCTGATTTTTCGATTTTTTTCCAATCGGGCAGTTTGGTCTGTATTCTTCAAGTCCCTTAGAGTTCTGCCTTGAAGAGTCTCCAACAACCTTTTTTGAGAGGGATTTGTTTGAGGGGGCTCATGGTCCGTTTGAAACTTTTCTATTTTTTTTATGATTTTCCTACAATGCCTGACGCCACCCCAGAACTAGCCCCCCTGGCTTTTGTTTTTCCTAGTAAGTCCTGGCCTTTTTTGCACTTCTTTTTCTCGTTCCCTTTCCCAAAGCGCCTGACATTCGTTCTCAGCGCCCCTCAGGCCCTTTTTTCATACATGGTATTGTGACTTTTTTATCCTTGATATTTTTCTCCCTAGGGTTTTTTTCGTGCAAAGATGGCAAAGCGTTGTTTTCGGTTTTTTTTTTCTATGGCCCCAAATCCCACACTTTTTTATTCTGCCCGGTTTTTATTTTGTCCCAATTTCAGATTTCCCGAGATTCCTTTGAAGATTGTAAAACATTCCGGGCTGCTCCTCGGCTTCCCAAGTTTTCGCTGAAAACCCTTCAACCCCCTATTTGTTGTTGGCATCTGCCCTGGTTTTTTCCAATACATCCTCTACTGCTCCCTCTTCCCAAGGTGTTTCCCCTTGGCTTCTAAGCTGGTAATATTTATATAGGCATTACCATAGTCTTCCCCTATGGGCTCACATGGCCACCGGTTTTTCTGATTATTTTTTTTTTGAGAAATAGATTTTTGGACCCCCCCAACTTTTTTCTCTGGGGACAATCCATTTGCCTTGATTCTTCCCTTCTCCCGTTTTTTCTTTTTTTTTTGAGTTTTTCCTCTCAGGTTTATTCGAATTTGCTTCTTCGGCAATTCAGCGTCCTTCCATCCTACCCCGGGGGCGCTTCCTTATTGGTGGCGTGAGAATTTCTTTGCTCGGTGCTTTTTCTTCCAGTGGTTCCCCCCCCTTTTTTTCCCTTCAAAAAAACATTTGGCACTCGCTGCTCGGTGGCGATTTCCCTTCCCCAGAAGCCATTCTTCTTAATACTTTACCCGGCCCCAACCTCTCCTGGTTTTTTCTCCCTACAAAATTGGAAACCCTCCGCAAGGTGTATCCTTATTTCCACGTGCCCTCCTCTCCACCTGTAAGGACCGCTTTCCTCTTTTCCAAGGTTTGTTCCGAGGTTCTTAATTGATGCTCGGGACTTTTTTCTTAAGGGTCGTCCGTTGAATCTCCCCCAAACCCCCCTTGTGGTCCCCTCCTCCTCTCATTTATACCCTCATTTCAGCCCTTTTCCTTTAATTTTTTTCCAACCCGTATGGCTGAGAAAAACGTATCCCTGAAGTAAGCTTTGTTTTCACCACGTTTTTTAAATGTTCTAGCGTCTTTTCTCCTTTATGTTTTTTTCACATACCTCTCTGTTCCCCACGCCTGTATTTTCGAGTTTCCAAACTTCGTTCTCTCCTGAAATTCAAGGGGGCCGGTCTTTTATTTGCGTCTTTTTATTTTTGATCGCTTTTTTTCCCCCCGATTTCCTCATCTCTTTTTTTTGGGAAATTTTCCATGATACTTGTATTTCAACCTGTTTTTTGTTGCGCTGGTTGCAATGACTTCAGATATCGCCGTAGGCTGTTCCCCTCCATTTTTCACTCTTTTTTTTTTTTTTCCCGGCGGATCTCTTCCTTTCCTAGTCCCTTCTTTGTGTTGAAACCCCAGCCTTGAGTTTCTCGAGGCGTTGAGACTTCGTGGTCAATCGTTTCTCCCCATAATCCTCCGTGTTGTTGTGATAGGTTAAAAGTGAGCCTCCCCATGCTCCCTTTTCTTTCTTTTTTTGATTTTTTTTATTCCCGCCTAAGATCTTCCCCTCCCTCCGTTTCTTTTTCTTGGGTTTTTCTTCCCCGGTTGGTATATCACAAGCCCACCTTTAATCTTTTCTATTTCCCAAGCCCCCGCCGCAAACCCCCCGACGGACCAGGCAGTCCCCCCCTCGTTCCCACTCCTTTTTTTCACCTTTAAGCCGCCTCCCTCTTTTGCATTTCTTCAAAGAAAAGAACTGCAATTACGGTACCAAAGTTCCCCCTTCAACACTTCAAATCAAATGGCCGCCCTAGATGCCGAATGCTTTTCAGACCTTTTCCTTTCCTCTTCTCCTTTTTCTGCGAGCCTCCAGATTGCCCTATTTTTTAGGAAGCATTTTTTGCGCCCCAGAAGTCTTCTTCCTTTCCCTTTTTGTACTCAGCCAGACTGGTCCCCCTAAAGCACTTAGCGACCCTTTTCCTGACTGCTCTGTTTTTTTTTCTCCTTCTGACGGAACCCCCCTTTCCTCCCCCTTGCCTTTTCTCAAAAGGAAGACCAGGACCGGTGCCCCTCAAAGCATCAGCATCCCCTCAACTCTGCATTACTCCCCTTTCGCCGGGGATTGGCTCCCCCTTCTCTTGATCTTCTACTGGACCCCATTAGCTTTCCCGAAGCGGATGAAAGACATTGGCGTTCCCTTCGTGGTTCTCCTTTTCTTGGAGCTTGACCCTTCCTCTCTTTTCCGCTCTTCTCTTTGACCATATTTTTCAACCAGTCCCCCCTCTTTGTGTTAATGTGATTGTTTTATGGTTCCCCTGGGAGCGAGCCTATCCCCTTTCGAGGGGGAATGACTCCCCCTTCCTCGCAAGCTCGGCCCCTGAATCTCCCCCTTTTTTCCTATTCCTTCTGTTTCCTTCTTTTGGCAAGTCTCCCGAATACAGTGTTTTGTTGGATCATTCCTGTCAAGTGCACTTTTTCCAAGCCCCCCGATACCCTCGAGGTCCTGCTTCATTCACCGCTCTTGTCCCAGCGCCCTTTATTTACCTTTCCCCCCAGAGACCCTCTGGCAGGTCGAAGCCCCTTCAGGAGACAGGCAAAGGATTTTTCCGTCGTTTTACTACTGTTCCCCAACTAAGATACCTGGTTTGCACGCTACCGCCTTCTAAGCCCGGCAACACACACGCACCTTCCCCCTGCTCCTTTTTCCTCCTTCGGCTTTTTTTTCCCCTCCTTATGCTTTTTACAAGGATCCCTTGTTGAAACATCTTTTGAGGACTTGAAAGGGTTTTCAGTCCTCCTTTGACTTCTCCTTAGCCCCCCTGCCTTTTTTTTAAGGGGGGCCTTCTATATTTTTGTGCAAATAAACAAAGAGTCTCTAGATTGTCCTTCCTTCTTTTTCCAACCCTTTCTTCCCATAGCCCCCCCCCCCTTTTTTTCTTGCGTCTTTCCCTCCCCCCGCGACGAGCCTCTTTGTGACCTTTGAGGGCCCCCCCTCCTAGATGCTGATGACTGTCCGTCCCATAATGTCCTTGCCTTTGTTATTTTCCCCCCCGAATTCCTTTCTTGGTATTCCCCTTCGTTTAAAGGATGTCGCCATAACCTCTCGGTTTTCCTTTTCTGAAGATGTAGCCACCCCCACGGGGTTTTTTTTTTCTTTGTTGACTCATTTTTTTCCAGGGTGTATCTCCCTAGTGTTTTTTTTACAACCTTTTAAATGGATTTCGTCCCCCACTCACCCCCCCCTAGCACAAGTTTGGCTTTTGTTTATCTTTTCCCCCCCCCCCGACGTTTTCGTTTCCGTTCCTTTGACCCGTTCATGACTTTCGTTTCCAGAATCCACAGTCCCACATGGTCTTCGTTTGTAACTCCCTTCCTTACCCTTCTAACACCTCTTTTTTTTTTCTTTTTTTTCAGCGGGAACAAGTGTTTTTTAGTTCCGGTTTGGCCTTCCACCAAAGTTCACCTTGCGTTGGTCTTTCATTTAGTTTTTTCCCCTCAGTTCTCAAATCAAGGGAACCGCAAGGACCCTTCCCGGACAGTCTTCAATCCTTGCGGCCTTGAAACCCCTTTTTCGATCCCTTTTATAGTCCAGATGTCCCCTTTTTTGTACACTCACTACCCCGTATTTTTCCTCCCCCACCCTTTACGCCTGTCAAGGTTTCACAGGTGCGTTTTTTCTTTCGGGATTATTCCATGCCTTTTTCTTTTCCCTGATCTGATTGTGGAATTCTGTTCCTCCGACCCCCTTCGCTTGGCTTTGGGCTCGACCTTTACTCTTTTCCTCGATCCTGGTCGATGTGTGGGTTCTAGTAGCGTTTCCAATGGCTCCCTCCGATGGGAGCATCGCGTGGTGCGGTATCTTTCGTTCAGGTCCGTGTCCCTTTTTGACCCTCCACCCAAAACTCCCCCCCTTTCCCCAGGATTTTTCGGTCCCCTTTCCCAGTACATCCTCCTTTTTTACCTTCGTTAATGGACTCTTTTTGGGCGGCTTTTTTTTTCCTTCTTTTCCTTCTTTCTCTTTTTCCCCTTTCAAGAAAATGTCCCAACCCCCGGCCCTTTTTTTTGCTTAGGACACTATGAGGTCCTTTTCCTTTCCCTGACATATTCGGAAACAATCGCGCTGCTTGGAGTGACGCGACCCCCCCGATCCCTTGCCCTTCCCCTTCATCTTTTTTTTTCTAAAGGAGTGATGCTTGGCCTGATCTTTTTTCGCACCACCCTTTCTTTTTTTTTTTTGCGCGTCTCATGATTTTTTAAGTTGTCCTTTTCAAAGAGAATACCCATGCAACCCCGATTTCGGTCAACATTTTTTACCCCCCCCATCCGAGCTTCTTCCCTCCCCACCCCTAGTTATTTTTTTCTAAACCCTTTTGAGGATTCCGGATTGGCCTTATGACGCGAACTGCGGAAAGAACCCCGCGTGCAATTTTCCCTTTTAGGCGTCGCGCCTTTCATCCATTTCCTTCCCAATCCGGGTCCACCATTCTTCTTCTTTTTCCTGTTCTTTCTTTTTTTTAAGGGGCCGGTAGGTTATCGGTCCCATACCTTTCTTCTTTTCTTTGAGGAAAGCCAGCTTATGTCCTTCTCGTTCGCGCCTCGCTGCTTCGTCTCCCTTGTTCCTTCTTTCCCTTCCTTTGGATTTTTGAAATTCTTCAGATTTTTAGGGTCGGATTTTTTTGAAAATACCCCCCTTTGCGGTTTCCTTTTTCCCATTTTACCCGACAAGGCTGCCTTGCAATCGTGAATCGTACCTTCATCGCCACGGTTGCCTTCCTTTCGCTGAGAGACTTT
>Ga0179593_1656806_pt1 | contig 11761 bp, 10 predicted proteins | sample CZODoug2_1_08_16_FD_185931 | JGI IMG/M metagenome (GOLD analysis project Ga0179593, IMG submission 185931) | Vadose zone soil fungal communities from Angelo Coast Range Reserve, California, USA - CZODoug2_1_08_16fungal (PacBio error correction) | ecosystem: Environmental > Terrestrial > Soil >... | reverse complement strand
CCTTCTCACACGCGTTTCCGTCGAGCTTGAACATTTCTCCCTGGCCGCAGCTTCGCCCCAGTCTCTTCGCGACTCAAGCAATATTTGTTTTTTCTCCCCGCTCAACCATTACCGATCGAGGAAGCTGCATTCCCAAACCGGCCCGTTGGCTTTTTTGAGCGTAGCAACGGCTGCCTCCTTTCACCCGTTTCCTTCTGATGCGGCCATTTTTCCCTCTCCCGTTCTTGGGAAGCCCCCCCTCTTTCCGGAAGTTTTCTCCATACGTAGCTCCCGGAGACCCCGCTGCTCCATGGTTGGTGCCCTGTCCTCTTTCCCTTCCCAGACTCTGGATAATTTTCTTTTCCATCGACGATTGACCTTCTGCCGCGAGGGAAATTCCTCCTCTCCTTCATCGACAGAAAACTTTTTCTCTGATTTCCTCGCGATCCTCCGGTCGATTGCAATTTGCGACAAAAGAACCCTGCGTGAAGAAAGAACTTACCTCACGCCAAGCACCATTCTTCTTCTTTTTTGTGCCGCCCTGAGTCAATTAAGTAGTTTCTTGAAAGCTGCGAATGTTCCGATGAAAACAATTCTTTAAAATACGGCGACTTCTCTACGAGTGTTTCCCTTCCCAATCTCCAAGCTTCTCCTTTTCGGTTAATTTTCATCCTTTATGAATTAAACTCGTGCGCGCTCCTAGGCTAGTTCCTCGCTCCGTAGGTACACAATCTCGCAGCGGCTCAACAGTCTCCCCAACCCGATTCTCTTCCCCATCCGAAGAATCTTTCCCGTGAGCTATATCATGTGCACTCCCCCGGCTCGGCCCACCTTCACTTGGCTGCGTTGCCGGTTGCTTCTTGCTTCGCTTCACGGCATCTCTCCTAAAGACTCTATTTTCCGTAAGACCGTTCTTCTCCACATCGCCTCTAAAGCGTCGTCGACCTTCCGCAAAAATTTAGCTTCTCTGCATCCCCGCCGCAACCTCCTCTCGGGACGACCTCTTTCTTCTCCCTCATGAAAGATTCCCCCTCCTCTATCTGCTAGTTTTTTTTCGTGAAAGACCCTTTCTTTACGCCCTTGACGATCACCATCCCGATAATGCCCCCTTAGTCCCCGGGATCCGCAGAATTTTGCCCCTTTTTCTGTTTGTGAAGGCCCCTCTCCCCCCTTGTCTCGTGCCGGAAGCCTTCTCCCTCGAGTCACTCCCGCACCATCTGTCTCCTCCCCTTCTCCAAGCGTAGATCTTTACCTCGCGCTGACTCTTTTGCACAACATTTCTGGGAGATTTCTTCTTTTTCCCTGGTGCCAGTTAGGTCCCTCTTTCTCTAAAGATGCCTTTCTCCATCCGCGCATGGCCTGTGCACAACGGTCTTTCCAAATGTGACATCTCTGATCCTCCCAGCATGTTCGATGGTGGTATCTCCTCCTCCCTCATCGCGATGGCCCCTCTTTCCCCCCTCCCCCCCTGCCCGGAGGCTTTCTTCCTGTGACCGCATTAACGGCGTGATTGATTCCGGCGTCGGCCCTTCTTACTGGACTCTTCACCCCCAGAGAGGAATCTCCCCCTCAACTTCACGGCGTTTTCTTCCAAGGATGGCATGTTTGTTTGAGAAAGTCACTTCGGGCGTGTCTTCTTCGAGCAGTCTTTTTTGTCCGCAAGACGTTCTGCTCTTTTGCTGCGTATCTCCTTTTTGTCCTGAACCTCCCTCCTTCAGACCCCCCTGGCATCGGAGGTCTTAACGTTACCACGTGGTGGGCGACCGCCCCCCCCCTCCTGAAATTCGGCGCAATAGATGCCTATTTTTCTTCGCACTGAACCCTTCCTTTTTCTTCCGGCGTAGGATTCGCGCTTCCCAGATCCTTCTCGGGATCCCCCCACCCACCAGAGCGAGGACGAGTCTTCTCCCATCGGGGACTCAAACCTTTTCCGCCGCACGAGTTTTCCCATTCGGGGAGTCCTTTAGTGTCGGATTTTTTTTGTTCGCTGGCTGCGACTTGTCTAAAACGTCCACAATGAGCGTCTCTCGTCCATGGCGAATGGGCTGCTCTCGTTCGACTCTCCTCTGGAGACTGTTTTCTCTTTACTGTCCCCCCCTTCTTTTAAGGTTTCGTTACGGCCGTGAGGCAAATATCGGACACCTGTCCTCGAAGCTAACCCTTTCTCTCTCTTCCTCTCCGTTGTTTGTTTTTTAGAGTCTTTCTCTCGTCCTTTTTCGAGATGTTCCTATGCCCCGAACTCCCCCCCCACAATAATTTTTTGGTTACAGATGGAACCCGACGCTTGGCCCCTTGAGAGAGTTTCTCCCCCCTCAAGAAGAACATTCTGTCATTTTATCTGTTTTTCCAAGTCCTACAGAGTGAAGCACCCCACCGGGAAATTCCGGCCTTTTTCCATTGCGATTCCCTTTCCCCCCGCATGACACCTCTTTTCCCGTCTTTTCTGCCCGATTTCTCGCCGCCTCCACGTCTCGCGGTTGGTTTTCTCCCTATGAAACTGCGATTCTTGTTTCTCTGCGTTCCCTTTCGACGCCTTCAAACCCCCCACTTCCTTGGCATTTCTGTGCTGTAGTTGACTTCTCTCCCCGCGACTTCCTTTTTCCTCAGGTAGTTTTTGTCCGAATTTCCGTGAAGGACAGGATGAAGAGGTCGTCGCTCCGTGGACCCCAGTCTACTTTCTTTCGTCAACGCCCGTAGACATTCGGCTGAGATCTCTGAGAAAGAGTGCCCCTTCCATCCTTCCGCAGTTGACCGCTCCAACAACCCTCGATTCCGTTGAGAGCCCATCGTTCTCCTTTTCTTTTTAATTTCTCCTTTGGGATGGTCATAATGAACTTGATCAGTATTCTTTGCGAAGCCGCCTTTCGCTTTGGTAATAGCGGCTCCATTCCACAGGAACAGCCCGGGCGGACATTGCGCGGGTAATACGTTTTCCCCCTTTCCTTTGTATGCAGGTCCCCCGATTCTTTTTCTAAAGGATTTTCTTTGCTCCGTCAGAGTTCGCGCAGACATTTTCAGTAGGCCTTTTGTGCTTGCCCGCCCGTTACATCCACATTGAACCTCCATAAATTCCCTGGTCAGATACATTCTCAAAGGCCATTTTTGTTTTTTGCAGCAGGTAAATCTATGATTGCTTCCTCCCTTCCTCGCTCCTTTTTTCTTTGCCGCATAGAGGATTCTTCCTTTTCCCTAGTTCGCAGGGCATTTGCACACATCCCCGTTTTTTTCTCCCAGCTGCTGATCCCGTCCGTGAGTTGCATTCTCTTTGGCATCTCACGGAAGTTTTCCCCTTCCCTCGGACGTCTTTCCCGATCAAATGCTTCTCTTGCAATGATGTTTAGGACCGACTCCTTTTAGCAAGAGTCTTTTTTCCCGCTTCAAGGATCCTTTTCCCTCATTTGCTTCTTCGCCCCCGAAGATGTTCTCCTTCTATGTGGTCTTAGGAACTCCTTTCTTGCCCGAGCTTCTGTCGATTTTCCGTCCTTCGAAGGCCTTGACGATCACAGACGCCGCCCGCTAGCTGAAGTTTTCTCCCCAGTGCTGATGCCCTCTCTCGCGCTAATTGTCTCGGGAATCTTTGTCTTCGTTCAAGACCACGTTTTCTTTGCTCATGTTGCTCCTCTTTTCTACTTTTTCCTAATTTTTAAGCTGAATTTAGTCCTGTCGACGTTTCATCCCTCGTTTTTCCTACCAGGCCCTCCACACGTGACAGGCAAATTTTTGCTGTTGCCCCTCGCTTGTCGCGGTGTGACTTTTTCCCCCCCTCGTCTTCAGCTTTTTTTCGCCGCTTTTTTTTCTCCCCCAATTTTTAATCTTTCCGATTCTGCAGCTTTTTTTTTCCCTGATTTCTTCTCTGTCGGACACTGTCTGCACCCCCCTGCCATCTAACTTGGAGTGAAGAATTCCGGTCGTCGTCCGCACTCCTTTTAGCGCCCCGTTTGCAACACCCCCTCGGTGTCCCCCGGACCCTAGTCCCCTCTTTTCTTCTTCTTTTCCAGGAGCAGAAGTGTTCTTCCCCCCATCTCAAGCGTTTCGGGGAACAATTTTTCTTCCCACTGTCTGGGGACCCCCTTCGTTTCAGCTTTTTATCCGATCAGCTTCAGAGCCCTTTTTTGCTCAAAGCGCGATCCTTCTTCTTTTGCGGAGCTTTTTTACTTCCGTACATCCTTTCTCCCCGGTTGACCGTCCCTACCTTTTTCTCAGGAATGTTCCTTTTCGGGTGTGTCTCTAGACCAGGCAAGCCCCTTTATCCCGAGCTGTCTTTGGTGAGGTTTGGATCCGACTCCTTTTTCGGAGATCCTCCGTCGGCACATAGCTTCCAGCAACCCAACTCGCCTTCAAAGCAGTGATGTCCCTATTCTTCCTTCCTCTAAGGTGGGTGTGTTTTTTTTCGCCATAACGGCGTTTTACGTTGAGCGTTGACACTGTGGCCGCGCTCTAGTCGAAGTCTCTTTTTCTTCTTCCCCTTATTTGTTTTAGTCACCCAACACGCGACAGTCTCGTCGGATCATTTCTTTTCTATCAACCCACCCGTCTTCATTTCCTGCTTTCCCCGCGTCGATTTGTTTCATTCTTTCCTGAAATGGAGCGTCGCTTGCCTTGCCGCCAAAACGCACTCTGCCCCTCCTCTTGGAGCAACTCTCTCCTAGATTCCGCAGCGTTTTCCGGTTTCCCGCTGCCAGAATTCCCCCACCTATGTCCCTTTATTTTTCCCATAGATTTTTTTTCACTGACTTTCTTTCTTTCTTTCAAAGGAGGGGACTCTGATTTTACTTGGACCTCGTCCCCTCTTTTTTCGGCGATTCTTTTTCTTAACAAAAGTCGGTACGACACAGTTTTCAACCTCCCCCTGTTTTAGATCGGCGGGTGGTTGCCGCCCTCCCCTCGCGAAATTCCGTATCGCGGAAAGCGCCGCCCTCCGGCCTTGACCCCCTTTCCCCCCTTGCGATTTACCGAGGGTTCTTTCCCAAAAAGAGAAGGCGAGTTTCCGTTGTTGGAACAGGCCTTTGAATCCCAACGCGTCTTCTCACGAGGAATTTCGCGTTTGCTTAGGGACACAATTCTCTTCGGGCAAGCCCCAACAGACTTGATCTCGAAGAATATTGAGCTTCTGACATTCCCTCCTCCTTTTTTAATGTGTCCCCTCCGTTCTCCCAAATGCTATTCGGCGGTTTTTTGCTTCCTTTTTTCTCTTTCAGTCCTTCTAGACGCATAGCAGTTTCATGAATCTTCTTCCGTTTTCTTTCAGAGAGTCCACCTCGCCCCAGTTTCTACATCCTGAAACACCATTCGTTCTCCTGCAAGAAACCCGTATTTCTGTACTCCATAATTGCACATTAGATTTGTCCCCTTTTTCCTTCTAGGCAGACCGGGCCTCCTCTCCTTACTTGCAGATTTCTATCATGCCCCCCCCCCCACGCAAAGTCAAAGGTTGTTTGATCATGCATTTTTTAAAAAAGAGTTTTTCTTTTTACCCAAAAGTTACCCCCATAACTACAATCCCCTTTCACTTTTGAATTTTTTAACCCACCCCACCCCTCCATTGTCTACCCTGTCCCCCCCTCACCTCCCCACCCCAGTGTTCACCGTCCCCTCCCCCCCCACCTTTGCCCGGAATCCATTTCTATCCGCTTCCTCCAGCACATCTGTATCTTTTTTTTCCCACGCGGAGATCTTCCCCTCGGCCGCTTTTTTCCCTCAGCAACACATTTCTGTGAGGTATTCTGACCCTTTTGTTTCCCTTATGGATTTAACTTTCCCTTAAAGATGCATTTGTTTTGGTCGATCTCCCTCCCGCGGACTCTTCTTTTCCCCCCAAATCCCCCCCCCCCAACTCCAAATGGAATCTAACAATCGCTGAAACCCTTTTCACAAGCTTGATCGGTGTCGCCTACCTCTTTTTCTCTGGAGGAAACCTTGTAGCCCTTGTTGAGAATGTAGCGAACTTCCGGCGAGCGCGGGTCGTCGTGGCCTCTCCTTATTTTTAGGCGTTCATCCCTCCCCCCCCACGCGCAGGTCCTTCTAAAACGAAACCCTCCTTCCTCTGACGGATGTCAGCGTTGTGGTTGTCGCAAGTGCACGCCTGGATTTGTGATCTTCTTGAATCCTTTCACAGTAGGTCTCCCCTTGCCGCAGGTCGGGTTTCTTAATTGGGGTCCCGTCCGTTACGACACGTTCAGCACCTCGTCCATCCTCGGATGACCGTTACTTCTCCGTTGGGCGGACGTAGACCATCCACTTAAGTTCTTTTTTTTTCTGGCGCTCTCACGTGAATGGCTTACGTCCCCCCTTTCACGGCGCGATGGTCTAACTCATTCTCCGGGATCCCCCAACAAGAGATTATGGAGGCGTCCGCGACTTCCTCGAGGTCAAGGGAGATCCGATGTCATCCTTTTTCTTTCCCTGGTGTCCTTCTTTCTACTTGGTTGAAGCAGTGACCCATGCTCCTCGCGCCCGTTCTAATGGGCTGATATTCGTTTGGCCCGGCGTTCTTTCACAACCCGGTGATGGCACGGTTCCAATCGCCTGAAATGGACGAAGAGGCTAATTTATCCTCATCCGTACGATTGTAGTTCTTATTCCATTTCTCGAGATTTCACCCCTTCAAACGAACCCTTCGTTGTGGCAGTCCCTCGAAGAATGACAAGAGGGGCTCCCTCTTAGAATGAAAAATTCTTAGTTTCCTGCTCGCGCATTGTCCCCTTTGCTCCACAGTCTAACCGCTTCCCCCCGTGAAATCGGGCTGCCTTTATACCTCATTTACATAGGCTCTTTTTTTTTCGGCGACCCGAGTAGCCCCATACGTTCCCTTTCTCGCTTTTTTTTTTGATCCCGTCCAATTGGCTTCCTTTTTCCCTTTTTCCCATGTTGTGTGCCCCCACGCCCATGCTTTCCCCTTCCTCGATTGAAAGCTATTGAGACCCTCATCAATCCTTGAGGGTTTTCTTTTTCTTCGCAAACCTCTTTACGTTCCCTCCTATGATGACCTGAACCTGAGTCTTTCCGCTGTCGTAGCTTCCTTTCATAGTCTCTCCAATACTCTACCTTCTTCGTCGAGACCTCCCCGTTATGCTTCCTGAGTCGAATCCGCCCTCCCCTCGTCGTTTAACTTGCTAAAACTCCCTCTGCCCCATCCGTTTCTCCCTTAAGTTTGGGGTCCCTCCGTTTTGGGCTGAACGTTGCCTTCAGTAAGATGATCCTACGACGCCCTCCTTTTTCCCCCTCCGTCGCTTTGAGACCTTCCTTTTCCAGCCTCTTCGACATTTTTTCGTGGCCCTCGCGATGTTGTTATTCTGTCGTCAGACCACCCTCCGGTCCTTGCTTTTCTGAGGATTTTCAGAGTTCCTCAGGACTTTCCTTCATAGGACACTTCTGAGATCTGACACCCCATCCAAATGTTTATATGATACATTTAAATCCTTTCCCTCAACCTTCAGATACCCCTTATTTTCGCGCTTTCCCTCGCTACATCTAAGCCTTTCCAGACTGTTTGCTCGCGAAGAGATGGCTGTGCAGCTCGAACCTTTGGCGTTTCTGGGCACAACCTTTTTCCCGCATTCCTTGACTTAGTCTTTCGTGGAATCGATCTGCTTTCCGTTCGTCAGCCTGAGCAGTTTTAACTTTAGGACCTCGATCTTTTGGAGTTTATCTTTTTGTTCCTCTAGGTTAACGCCCTCTAAGTAACGAAATTTGTCGGCTCGCCACTCTCCGGCATCTTTTATCCTCTCATTTCTTAAATAGACTTTTTTCCAGAGATTCTGTCCCCGTCTATAATACGATACCGCCTCACGCCCCCGCGAAATTTGGTTTTCCTTCCATGAGAGATCGCTCCTTTTTGCAATCGCAAGATTAGGAGTCTTCTTTTCAGCCAGAGGTTTTTGACAGACGCGATGCGCCCTTTTACTAACGTAGACCCCCCTAGGCCTAGTTCTCTTCCCCGCTTTCCCAGGGCTACGGCCCCATCTTTTCCCACCTTCGATTTTGGACGGTGGTGAAGGGAATCGACTTCATTCCCGCTTGATTCAATTGTTCTCCTTATCCTTCCGACGTTTTAAGGGCGTTCTTAACTAATTTCTCTTTCCAGTGAACACCCCCGCATCACTGTGCTGGCGTGCTGACGGTTTTTTCTTTCGCCGCCCATTCCCTTTTTTTTTTTCTCGACGGTTACCCCACTACAGGACGGATTCTTCCCAGAGTTCTTAGAAGGACAGCATTTCTTGACGCGGGTCCTTCCACTCTTGTCGATGGGACCATTTCTGGTCCTTTCCTTTTTTTCCCTTGCAACTTGTTCTCCGTTTCTCAAAAGCCCTTGCTTTGGCGGCCCTCAAGACGCTCTCAGTTGGCCCCCAGGTATGAACCCCGCCGTTTCCTCTCTCTGGCCAGTTAGACCATTTGAGCTGTCGTCCTTTTGATGGGGATACGGATCATAGCTTCGCGAAGAGTCTTCGGACGCTGCGCCCAATCGTCGTTCCACTGTCAATCCCTCCCCCTCCCGTGATTGCTCTTTCCCTCAGTTGTTTTTCGCCAATCAAGGACGTACAATGTGGCTTGAATCTTCGAAGCTCATCTTCCTCCTGCATATTGTTCCCCGCAACCACCTTCTTTGCCCCCGCTGCTTTTTCTCCCCCACATTCCCGATTTCTGCAACTTTTTACACACTTTGTTCGGCCAATTCCTCTCCCCCAAAACGCATTCTTCCGTTTCAACTCCGTAGCTATTTCTTTTCCCCTCAGCGGCTATTTTTCCCTGAATTTACTTTCCTCTGTCATAAATCCCGATGAACTTCTTTCAATGAACTTCCCCAGGCGGGGACTGATTGGAAGCGCGATCCTGTCTTCTTTTTTGCCGTCGTCCCCTTCCACAAAGTAACCTCCCGACCTGTGCCTATCCTCTGGAGGTGGTGGGCCCAATCCCTCTGAACCTTCTTACACACCTCCCCCCCATCTGCGAATGCTTTCCCCTGTATTTCCTGCGATCACTTCAAATCTTCCACGAGGGCTATCCTCCCCGTCTCACGACTGCCAGCCGTTTTTTCCCTTTTGTCTGACCATCTATAATCTTCTTTTAGCCTCCCCCCTTTAGCGCAGCTCGCACCACCGCCCCCAAACCGATTTTCTGATCCGAATTTCCCCAAGTCCGCTTTCTTTTATCATGCTCGCTCCTCGTTGCGGAGTTTGATTTTGCATAGTTACTCTAATTCTCCTCAGAAGTTTCCTCCTGCCTCCAGAGTATCTTCCCTTTCAGCTTAACAAATTGCGTGATATCGCGCCTTCCTTTTTTTCCCCCTCCTCGGGCTGACTTCCCTCATAATTGCCATTCCCCTTGATCTTGATAGTTTTTCCCCCTGCCGTCCTGACCTTGCCTCCGATAATGCGTCAAAGGGATCAGCATCTTTGCGTAAAATCGCGGTTGTGCCCATTTTCCTCCAAATTACCCTGTAAAGAAATCCTTTTCTCCTCCCCAACTGCCTGTAGAGCACTTTAGCCTTTCCCTCGAGCTTGACCCCAACGACGCCGTGTTTGAGAATGTATCTGTTCTTTTTCTTCTATGGATCCTTTTCTCATTAAAGAGTTTTTTCTCTTCCCTTGGGCCCCAGGTAATGTCCCTCCTTCTCCTGACCCCTCGAAAGCTTGCGGATCGGTGGTCTCTCATGCATACCCTCCCTCTTTTCCCCGATCAGCTGCCTTCTCTTCCCGAACTCTCCGAGTGAGGCGGCCCGGATCCCCTGAAAGGCAACGCCCAGCGATTTCCCTCCTGTGAAACCGCCCTTTCTATTTTTCTCTTTTGCAAGGGGTTTTTTGAACTTAGGGCGGTCTATAGTCCGCGCTTTTCCCGTCTTTGAGTCGGCCGCCCTCTTTGAAGGTCTGGGCCCCCCTTCCGACCTCAGCCTTTGCTCGGAGGCGGGACCCTTTTTAGAAAGGTTTTTCCCGGTAAATGCTTCGACTCATATGGATTATTATAATGCATTGCTTTTCCGGAGTTCGTCTGCGTGATATCTACTTTCTACAAACAGAGATCTCGCGAGTTTTAGGCTTTTTTGAACACAGTGAGTCACCTTTCCCTGTTGCCGGATTTTGGGTTTTTTCGACTGGACTACATTCTCGGCCAGCCACTGTTCCCCTTCCTCCCCCCTGCGTCGAGCCATCCCTGTCTCCACGGGTTTGGAAGGTTCTTTTGCAACGGTTCTCCATATATTCTGAAGCTTCTTTTAATGAATTTAGATTTTAGAGGTTCTCCCCCTTTCTTGTCGCGAGATGTGTACGTCCGAAACTTCTCCCCATAACTTTTTTATGAATCTCTCCCGAGACTCTTCGACGAAACTTACGAGTCTGGCCCGCGGAGCCCTCTTGTACCTTTCAAGCCTTAGAACTTTCACCGAGCTGCTTCCCCGTACTGACCGCTGTGTTTTCACGATGTTTTCCTGAATCGCTTCCCCACCGAGAAAATGTAGAGGATGCCGTTACCCCGCTCCTTGATTCTGCAGCGTCCCATAGTCTCTTGAGAATCATTCTTCGTTTTCACCGCACTTTGCCCTTTCAATTTTTTCCTTTGGAAGGGCTCTAAGCGGTCGTATTCTTTACCCGTCCCCTACACCTGATTGCACGTGCCTTCCTTCAGATCCGCCAACGTTGCACCTGCTCCCCCCCCCCCTTCTGCCACCCTCGCCGTTGTTTGTGCCCTTTTTTTTTCAGTAATGATGAGGAAGCTCCCTTCTCTGCGACGGTATCCTTCTCACCCTTTTTGCGACATTAGCCCCGGGCCCCTCGATTCCTGTTCGATTTTCCCCCGAAACCTTTCACAGTCTTTGTCGTCGATTTTCGCTATTTTTCCTGACACGTCCGGCAACTTGAGCTTCTCACAATCTCTCATACATAAATGACCAGGTCTCCCCTCTCCCCCGTCTCTGTGCGTTTCTGTAATCATCACTTTACAGCTGGTGCTGCTCGCTCCTTCTTTTGGCAAGCTAACTTTGGCTTTTGCCAACTTTTCCCTTCTGTGATCGAGTCTTTTGTAGCTCCGGCAGGCCTCTCTACCTTCCTGTAAATTCCCCCCCGAAGATTCGAGATTCTTTCTTGCAGGCTCCCAACGAATTGAAGATGTTTTTCTGTTGGATACTTCCCAGGTTTCGGGCCCCTCTTTCGAAGTCAGGTTTTCTCTTCAGTCAGACTCAACCCCCGACCCTCTTCTTCTTTTCCGTGTAGAGAATTCCTCTTTGGCCTCTCCTTCCGAGGATTTAGTAAGACCCTTTCCTACATGGTGCCCTGGTACCAAAGGGACCTAGCTTATAGTTTCCCCCCCCCCCCCCCTTTTTTCTAATACCTTCCTTTCCCGAAATTACCCAGACCTTTGGAGATTTTCCCTCGAAATTGACGGACTTCTTTCCATAGACCGTCCGCATTCTCGTTTCGCATATTCCCTTGCAGCTCTAAATTTGGACGTCCGCCGTCCGCCGGTGTCACTCCAAGGAGACTTTGTCCGGACTTTCCCTCCTTTATGAAGTCCCCTTTCCCTCCAGCTCCCCCTTGCAAGATCCCTTGATCTCCTTGCCCTGAGTGCACCCCCCCCCTGGATCTCTTTCAAAAACTTATGCGTTTGTTCTGTATTGGCCCCCTCCTTCCGGTCCTTCATTCCTACGTCCCTCCTCAGTACCGGGCCGGTTCAGACCATTTGTCCTAGACTTTCCCGGTGGTTGATCTTTTTTTTTGCGCGGCCACTCCCTGTCACCATCTCCCCTAAGCATTTCTCCTCCGTTGTGTTGCTTCGGTTTGCGACGAATTTCTCT
>Ga0179593_1526256_pt1 | contig 11761 bp, 15 predicted proteins | sample CZODoug2_1_08_16_FD_185931 | JGI IMG/M metagenome (GOLD analysis project Ga0179593, IMG submission 185931) | Vadose zone soil fungal communities from Angelo Coast Range Reserve, California, USA - CZODoug2_1_08_16fungal (PacBio error correction) | ecosystem: Environmental > Terrestrial > Soil >... | reverse complement strand
TGTCCATTACCGCGGCATTGGATAGCTCCCTCTTCTTTTTTTCCCCTCTTTGATATCTCTGCGTAAGAATTATAGTATGGAGTTGTTGGTTCCACGTACCCCGGTGGCACCCCAAATTGCTCCTGCCGCCTGTATTCATAACTGAGCCATGCCGCGTCCGGTCCCTGCCGCATGTTAAGGTCGTGTTGTTTCCCTCCTTTGGCCACTGGTAGATGTTCTCGGCGCAAGTCACGCTCCTCGGGATTCAGCGACTTTCCCGGAATACGAGCTCTCTCCTATAGTGCAACCCCTTTTGGCAGTTTTGATAGACTTCTAAAGCTCCCCTTTGCTCTCCCTTCTTTCAGTTAGCCCAATCGAGACCCCAGGCGGAACTCCGTTTTGCTGTTTGAAGATGTGACAGCTTACTACTTTTTTTTTCTTTTCGGGTCGGAGTCTTTAGCCCCCCCTGGCCTTCCTCTAATTCTGCTGCGTTCTTTCGACGCAGCCGCTGTCTTTTACCGGGGGGAGGGAGAGCAACCTTCTGGTTTCCAGCACCTCCTACCCCTCCCCCACTGAAACGCGCGTACGACATCCCTGCACCTTCTCGCGACTCATTTAGCCAAAGGCGCAGTATCTCCCATCCAAGACCTGAAATCCTCGAATTTTCTCATCTCTCGATCCTTCCTACCCCCCCCCCCCCAAACCCCACCTGGACCACATTTTTTCCTTTATGCAGTATCTTTAGGATCTTGGGTTCCCCTCTTGCAACCACCCCCCTCCCCTACTAGTTCCTTTGGAGAGCATCATGCGACCCAAACCTTACTATTGGACTTTTATATGACTTCCGGGGGATGTTCTTTAAGCCTCGTTCCGCTGAGTCCCCTCCCCTCCTTTCCCCCTTTCTGCTCCTTGGCTATTAAGATCCCGGCCTAGTTTTTTCATATTTTTCTTCGGGCTTCGTCCCCGCGACCCGGAAAGTTTTTCCGCTCTTATCTTTCCCGCGGACGCTGAGGGACTAAGGTCCCTTTTTCCTACTGTTTGAACTTGCATACTTCGCCGCATCCGCTCGGTTTCCCTCCCCTCCCTTCGTATCCCCCGGAATTCTCGCTCCCCGAACTCTTTTCCCTTGTTTCCTTCCAGGTCTACGTCTTTTTGCCCCGGGAATATCGGTCAATTAATAGGCTGCCCCCCTGCAAGATTGATCCCCACTGAAATTTTTCTTTGCGCATTTGTCGGCTGAACCACTCTCCCGAGCTTCTTTTCCCTCTCCCTCCTCCCTATGCGAGGAAGTTTTCTCTTAATCTCCCTTTAGTCTTTTAATGCCGGAATCCAGCTGATCAAGCCCCAACCCTCTTCTTTCCCTGACTTCTTCCGATGGGAAGCCCGACATTTAGAAGATCTTCGACTATCTCCTTTCCTTCACCTCAACTAGCGCGGTCGGCCACTTTTCTTCCTAGTCCTTTTCCCCCCCCTCCCTCCTCGAAGGGCGCGAAGGAGCTAACCCCACAAGTGGTGCGGCCGCTCTGGTTTGCGCATTCTTCGTTATTTTTCCTCCCTTCTTCCCTTCTGGGATCTTCTCGTCGGGATGTTCTCTGCAATGTCAATCTGGTCATTCCCCCGTCCTGGTAGCCTATCTTTTCCATTGAAGTTCCCGTTACAAGGCACCGACCGGATGTATCCCTCGCTTTCTCTCTCCTCCCCCTTCAATATCTTTCGAATAGTTTTAGCTAGTCCTCCCTTCTTAGAGCTCCCAGAGGGCCCCTCTCTCATTACCGTTTTGCGATCCAACGACGACCCAACTTTGCCTTTTCCCTTTCACCTTTTCTCCCTCCCTCCCTTATACGTCAATCTACCACGCTTTTTCCCAACCACATCTTCCGGTAGGAGCTCCCCTTTGAACTTGGCTTCCACCGTCCTTGCCCACTACTGCCGGCGGACACGTCTTCCAGTTCTCAGCACTCTACCTGGATCCAAAACAATCTTTTTTAATCAGTTCCCCTCCTCTAGGGCTTATAGATGAAAATTTACTTGAAAGTGAAGTTGTACCCGTTGCGACGGCGAACGCTCTCTTCGACTGAACTCTCACTCTTCGTGGGCCGCAAGTCCCCCTTGCCCACCGGTGTTGACCCGGAACTTCCTTCACGGGCTCGATTTTTTTTTTTAAATTACACAGTGTAAGCCATGACCGCCGCTACCAATAAGGCCAAGACAATAAACCCTTGGCCCCCCGTACATCTGTGCCCCTCTCGACATATACCCCCTTACCTTTTTCCTTTCCCCGCGTCATATAACAGAACGGAGAAGGATGTACATTCTCAGCCCGACACCCCCCGAGTCTTTGTTCGTACGACAAACTCGACGCAAGAATTTTCCCTTTTCTTGTCCCTCCTGCCCTAAAACTCTATATTTCCTAAGTTGTTCTTCTCTCTCTCCTGTTTGTCGTGGTTTATGAAACCTGAAGTCACCTTCTGTCTTTGGTTTTACTTCACACGTCTCATTTCTTTTTTCCGTTTTTTTTTTTTTGGTGGTGGTTTGGGTTTTTGTTGGTTGTTGGTTTTTGGGTTGGGTTTTTTTTTTGGTTTTTTTTTTTTTTTGTTTTTTTTGTCTTTGGGGTGGGGGGTTGGGGTCCCTTCATTCAGTCCCCTCCCCTCCTCTACTGGCCTGGTATAGAAGGTTCTCCCTTTTATTTAATAACAAGATTTTTCCCCGTTTTTGTAGTTCCCTTGTAGGTAGGTGCTTGGATACGTTTTTTCTTTCATTCTCACTACTCCCCGGTGGTTGGGGTTCCCCTGAATTCCTTGAATTTGATTCCTCCCGTTTTCAACTTTCATGCATGGTCTGATCGATGTTCACGGCGAGTCTTTCTTTTTTTCCGTCCCCCTTCCCCTTAAAAATTACTTTAGTATCTTATAGTCTCTCTTGAACTTCTTGACTTCTTCCCCCCCATCCACCTATGTTTTGGTAACGCTGGCTTTAGATGTGGCCTGTCCCTTTTCCTCCTTCTTTATGCCCTTTATTTTGCCATGTACCTTTTCGTCCAGAGAGTTTCCCTGTCTTTGTTGCCTTGCCCACGTTTGGTAAATAAGCCTCCTCCTTTTTCCCTTGATCCCCCTTAAACTAGTGGTAGTTTGATGACTGGTTCCCTTGGAATAGTCTAGTACCTCCTTTGATTTCGAGCCCCTGCCCCGTCTCCTCTCCCCTTCTTCCATAGCTTTCTCAACAGATCTCTTTCGTGATCTAATTGTCTATCCTCGGGAGTTTCTGGTCCCTTTACCCTCTTTTCGGATTCTTAGACCAAGCTGATCTTATGATTGAAATTTCCTCTTCCATCTTCGCAGAAGTTCCCTCTACAGACTTACACTCCTTGCGTTCATTCCCTTTTTTTTCTTCTGATAGTTCCTAACAACCTTCCTTATTTGTTCCTCATCTCTCCTTTTCTTCTAACATCTGAAGTGTATTCACCTGAACACGGCCACGAAGATACCTTTCATGTCAGAGCCGTAGGAGAGCTTTCCGTTCAACCCTTTCCTCTTTAACCGCCCTACCCTTCTATCCAGGTAACATCGGTGCTTTATCTTGGATCCCCTCGAAGTAGACCCCCCCGTTTTTTTCTATTCAACGAGAACATAAGCTGTCTCTTCTCGATCCTCCTCCCTCTCGAGCGTTGATAAGGACTCAATTAGAAATTCTTTCAAACCCCCCCCTTTCCTTGTTGACAATTCATAAAAGCCACATTTTCCGTTGACATTGATCTTGCTTATATTTTTCAGAGACTTAGTTCTCCTTTCTTTAGCCCCCCCCCACGGTGAATTCGGTATCCTCTATTAGAAACCTTCTGTCTTGAGCGCTAGTGTCAAGGTTCACGTCTAGATTCCCCTGTCTCCCCTTTCACTCGTCGTGGTCCGTACCTCCTCCCATCCGTCCCCCTTTCTGTAGAGACTGGACCCCCCCTTCCTCCCTACCTTGTTTTCGCCGACCAAAGTGTCTCTCCTGCTTTGCAATTGCTGCCTTCCTTCGCTCCTCTATACGAAAGCCGGGAATTACCACCCCCCCTCTTTTTTTTTCTATAATGATTTATAACTGACCCTAACCCAGTTCATTGGCGGGATAAACCTCTTTTGCGTTTAAAGATATTGAACTAATGACCCTTTTTTTCCCCTATTTCTTTTACCCGCTTCGATTAAATAATTCAATAGGAAGGATTGATTATCAATGGACCCTTTCTTCTTCACTTAGAGGAGCTATTAAGAATATTTCTTATTCAGTCGATTTTTTCTGAGTTGGTCCCCTTCCGAGTTTTTCCCCCCCCTCCCAACTTTTTCTCACCCCCTGCCCTATGATAGAGGCGAACTCACCTCCTTCCTCTTCTTTCCCTTTCTCCCCCGGTCATCAGGAACGGAATCAATGTCTTTTCAAATGGATCCCCCTCACTCAATGTGTCCCTCCTCTCCTGGAAGGTTATGCGCAGCAGTTTCTGATAACTTTCCCTTCTCGACCCAAGGGATTCCCCTCTTTTCGCTCTGTCAAGATATTACCTCACCTCCTTTGACCCTACTTTCTTTCGCCCTCAGAGGTTCATTTGCCGCATTCCCCTCTCCCCAGCTGACCGTCCCTTTCAAACTTTTCAAGGAAGGAATTCCTGAATTTTCCCGGGTTACTTATGGCCTCCCTGGCGCGGAACTAGTCTTTTTACCGAAGCGACACCCCAACCCCCCTTTCTCCATGACCTCCTTCTTCCCTCTTACCGAGAGAGATCCAGACTAATTATCCTGATCTCCTCCATTCCTTTTCCCCCCTTTTGGTTGTTTGAGCTTTTTTCTTCAAGCGCGGTCCGCAGACGCTATTCTTCTTTCTCCTGCATGAATTAGTCATTTCGATTGTTGGTTTACTCTCTAGTGTTGCCCCTTCTCCTCCCTCCCTCGACCATGTCTATACCTTATCCCGGCCCGCCTCTCTAATTTAATGAAGAGTTGATGATGAAACCTTCCCCATTTTCAGTCTTTTTTCTTTGCGGCGGAACTCTTCTTCCGCCCTCTTCTTCCCTTTCTTGGCGCGAAATAAGATCATTAAGATGTCCCCCCCTCCCTCTGGCTCTCGGAGACCCTCTCGCCTTCTGATGCCCGTCCAGCCCTTCCGAAAATATCGACTGAATCCCCCTCGGTCTCTTTTCCTCCTAATCTGAAAAGATGAGTATGGCACAGATGCAATCCCGACTTTATGACCAGAGAACATATCTGTGAGTTAGCATACCTCTCCCCGGTGAGTTTGTTTCTACCACTCGTTGCCATTCAGAAACGAAAAGAACCCGTTGCCAAGCATTTCTTAATATCTACGATCACTTTTACTTGAGAAGTATAAAAGACACCTAAGAACTCTCCCCCTCTGATGACGAAATATTTTAACCTAAATTTTTTAACCCCTTTTCCTTGAATGTCCATATGCTGAAAGCGTAATGGCCCCAACCCCCCTTCCCCCCCTTTAACGATTTTCTTTCGTCCTCACTCTCACCCCCCAATGATATTTTCCCCTTGACGTCAGGAGGTGATTTGTAATTTTAGAAGCATTCTGAATACCGTTCCCGACTATCTTCCCTGTCTTCTATAAAATCTCCGTACGACTTTAATATTTTCTGCTTTAGTATTTCACTCCTCCCAAAGGAATTAGAAGTGAGGTTTTTTTCCTTCTTTTTCCCCCTTCTATTCGGGAAGTTTCACTTTTCCCCACCCCCCTGTCTTCCCCCTCTTTAAACCTTTTGTTATAGTATAATCCCCTCGCCCTTTGCTCCGAAATCGCCTCCAAAATTCCCCCTTCTCCTTTTTTCTGAACCGAAGTTCGCGAGTCCGATAATATTCCGCAATAATACAAAGACTCCTCAGTTCTACAATACCCATTTCCTTTGGGATACCCCTGCACATATTTATCCTCCCTTGTCTTCCCAATTAGTAGGTGATCCCAACACGCTCGAGATATTTACTTTATCTCTGACTCACAGACTCTATTATTGGACTCTAGACCTTTGACTTTCTATCGTTTGAGACATCCATATCCCAAGCCCCCCCCACGATGTCTTGACTTGACGTCCCTCTCCGTACCGCTCTGTTCCTCCCCCCACAGTTTCCTTCCTAATAATAATAACGTAACCCTTACTCTCGTTTAGAAATTGGTGAGTTGACCCAAGTCGTCCTCATAATGGGCGCGGCCCCCCCCTCCCCGATCGCCCACCAAATTTCATCTTTGTCCTTCCTGCCCGATTGCAGACGTTCTTTCGAAGGTCTTTCCTTGGTCCTCTTATTCCTCCGTCTCTCCTTTCTCGTTCCCCACTTTCCTCCGAGGAAGTCTTTCTCAATGATGTTTCTTTCACCTTTCAGTCCTTTCATTCCCCAAAGAATTTCCCTATTTAACCTGATCCCTCTCCGGAAAGATCACTACTTCTTCTCTATTTATCCTTTTAGTAGGAAGCCATAACGAGGAACTCTCAAAGACTATCCCCAGTGTCAGATAGGATACCACCCTCCTCAATTGCCAGTTGAAAAGGGCCTACGTCGCCCTTCCCCTTCTTATTGACATTACCGTGTAATAACACATTCTCGCTCATCTGGCGCCCCATGGTCCCCCCCCGTTTCCCACCCCAGACAGCCCATGGCTTTCCAGGGTTCCCTTCTCCCCCCCCCCTCCTACAATTCCTAGGATACAAAAACGTGGCTGGTCCTCCTCAATTCCCTTCGGGACTCTCCCCTACTCCAAGCGACTCCATGACGTGTTTCCCCTTTTCTTGACGTCAAGCTCTCCAGACCTTTCCTCCCCCCCAGTTACCGATTTGACCGGAAGACTTTTTTTCTTCCCCTTTTTTTTTCCCCACGATTTTTCGACCCAGGGAGTATCCTCCCTTTTCCCCTCCCCCCCTCCCTCCCCTCCCTTCTATTACCGGGCGTCCCACTCCCTTTCTTTTCTTTTTTCTACTCATTTTTTCCGACCCTGTTTCTTCCTTGATCTCCCCCCTTCACCCGAGGCTGCAGTTTCAGTCCTTATTCTCCTTGCCCCCCCCAATTTTCTCCAGTTGCCCTGTAGACAAAATGTCCCGGTTCCCTGTCGTCCACTCCAAAAGACCAAAAGTTACTCTTCTTTTTTTCCCCTCCCCCCAATCTTTTTTTTTGTGAGAGTCATTCGGTGCGTTTTTTTTCTTTCTTTACACAGACTTTACCTTCTTAGTAGTTGTATAAGAAACCCGAGCGAAATTCCTTTCCCTTCCAGCATGTCCCTTTCCCAGCTCCAGAACCTTTCTTCTCCTTTTCCTCCTCCCAGACTTGTCTTCTTTCATTTTCTGTCCAAACAAGTCAGGACTTGCGTATTTAGTACAATTGCATTTCTCTCCCCCAGGTTGTCTCCCCAAAATCGTTTACCCTATTTTTAGCACGCCTTGTTAACCAGATGTTCCTTTTTCTTCTACCTTTTTATCTGAGCGCGTCTGGCGTAGTTTCATTCCTCAAAGGTAAAAAGCCACATGTGTATTTCTCCTTTTATTCCCCCCTCTCTTATTCTTCTCCTCCAGTCCCTTCTCCCCTCTTTTTGAATACTATGGCGTAGATGCTTCCTCCCTTTGACAATTTCCCAGCCTTCTTTAGTCGGTAGGGTGACCTAGTAACCTCTTCCCTCGCTTAAGATTGTTTGCGTTACACCGAGTTTTTCACCAGCCACTTGCCTTTTACGTCGATTTTCCTCGGACATGAATGGTCACACCGTCACTTCACTATTTGTATTATTGAGGCACCTTTTTAACAGTCTATCTTTCCTCCCTGTTTGAGTGAAGGGTGTCGAACCTGTCAATTATCTTCCAGACAGATCTTTCCTTTCTCCGATAGAACTTTAGAGATGGTATTTCTGTCTTGACCCTTTTTTGGCCCGGATATTAGGAAAAGATTTATTCTTCCGGTCTTCCCTCAAGAAAAGTCCCCTATACCCTTCTTTCTTCATTTTTTTAGTCCCCTCCCTGTTTTTTTCTTCTTATATTAGTATACTGACAACATTTTCTCTTTTTTTCGCAGCTCTGTTTCAGAGGACCCCGCGGCCGGGCGTAGCCCAGTACGACCTCTTCATGTTTGCTTGGGTCGAGATCGTCTCGAGATGTATCCTAACTCGTTCGTTCATGCTGCCCGTCTCCCTCATCTGGTTTTTGATTTATGTTCTAAGCGCTATTTCCTTCTATTAACCCGCGCCCCCCCCCATGTCACGTGAGTCTAGCGAAAGAACGCCTGTCGATTTTGCCTCCTACCTAAATTTCTCATTTCCCGGAGACCTCAGTTTTGTAATTTCCTTTTCCCCTCTGCCTGGTAAGTTCACTTCGTCCTATTTCTTTTTTTCTTCCTCTGATGCTGCCCGAGCGACTTCTTGTCCAACTTCCCCTTCCCCCTTTGTAAGGGGAGCCATGGTAGCCACAGAGCTTATTCTGCTCTATATTAAAAACTCCCATGAGGTTGAGGCTTGCACCCTGCCTACCCTTGCCCTCAGAGCCCCTGTACCCAAACTCTCTAAAGGGACCTTTATAGGGTTTTCCCTTTCCACTCCCTCCACAGAATTTCCTCTTGAATTGATTTTCCCCTTTCTATCCCCCGCTTTCCATTCGGATGACCCTTCTCGATATTCCAGCCCCCCTACCCGAAGCGGCATCTGCGTTCCATATCATTTGTCTCCTTCTTCCCTCCACGTAATACAAACATCTTTTCTGTCTGGTTTTATCTATTCTCTTTCGTCTTCACAAGCTCCATTGCATCACATGTTACTATTGCTTTTGTTCCCGCTGGTGCTGAACGATTTCTTTCTGCTTTGCCTTTTCTACTTGCTCCGTTGTACATCGATTTCTTGGATTAGGGACTTGGTACTATAGCCCATGTTCAGGATCTTTTCTTTTTTTTTTTCCCTGAGATGTGTTTCAACTTCTCCTATTGGCCCCTCCAACACGCAAGTGCTATCAGCCTTAGCCCTGCGCCATATTCTTCTCTGACGTTCGAAAAAGTCCCCTCCCTGCACGCAGAAGAACCTGAAGTCATATGGGCAAAGGAGGAGAAATCCTCTTAATCCTTGATGATTTTTCTTACCTTCTTAAGGCTAGAGTTTATTCGCAGACTCCACGTTGAAGCGTCAGCTAAGGCCCTGATTTCTAGGCTATTTAGCACTTTCCAAGAAATGGAAGTACAGCGTGCCCTCAGAGGGTAATAAGAACATCATCACTTTCCTTTAATTTCCATAGCAGCATAAAGGGCGGCTCCGTGCGCGCTTATGGAAGGGGCTTGTTATGAAACGTTCTCCCCTTCCCTCTCTCTTGACCCCTGCGGATCTCCAAAAAGACAATCCGCATTCATTTTCCACTCTGGCCATCTCTCTCCAGAGACGACCAATCCTTCCCCTGCGCGCTATTCCGAAACTCCTATATATTTTAAGACTAGTTTTTTTTTTTGCGCGATATGTTCTTTTCCACTTTTACTCTAGGCTATTGTCCGATCATAGCCCGAGATGCCGTCCTTTCATCGCGGTTCATCCCGAATGGACGGCAGTGCCTCTAGTGTTTAGCTCCTCAGTTTTTTTGCCCAGGTCTTCCAAGCAGAGAGTTTAACTGAGACACCTGCCATCTCCCCCTCGAGCGGACCCCTGCATTTTCAGCCCAGTAAGTCGTCTGCTGTCCGAAAGGCCGCAGTTCTATTTTTTTCCCCCCCCATGCTTACCAATTACACCAGAGGCTTTTCCCCAGCTTCCGTCAACATGACGCACCATACTCCGACTCCTCTGCGTCACATTCCCTTGAAAGTCATTGGCTATCGGTACCTGATAGATTTGAACTGCGCTCTAAACCCCCCAGAACTCTTTTTCTAGGTTGTAGATATAATCACCCCCACCCCTTTCCATGTTCTTCGGTATCGAGGATGTAAATCGCCTGAAGCTCAGATCGCATATTATCCCTCCTCCATAATCTTTAGTGCTCTGCTGGGACGCTGCTCTCCGTTCCCTTGTTCCGAGAGACCACGAATTACGAGACCGATAAGAACACCCAGACAGCAATGCCTCCCGGGGGCCCTGAAAGTTGTGTCACCTGAAGATCGGACCTTTTCAGAGGTCCCGAAGTTTAGCACGTGAATGCTCGTCTCCAATAAAGCCGGCCGTCTGTGCTTCGCCTACTCGTACCTCACTTGCCCAAAATGTTGTCCGGTTTTGAAGGGAGTATTTTGACATCTGACATCGCATCAAGTTTTCATCTTCATTCTAAGATTGGTCAGCCTTCATTTCTGCAAACAAAACTTGACTCCCTTTCCCTCAGATTGCGGTGAGGTCTTCCTATCGCCCCCCGGAGATCAGCCTTTGAGCCCTACGGGTCCAGCTCCCATCCGTAATTTGGGTGGTCTGGGTTTTTGGGGGGGTTTTGTCTGGGAAGATTGGTCTGCGTCTCGTTCAATCACCTGAAGATTCTGAGGTCGGTGACCACTGTCGCGGGTTCCCCCGACCTTTCTGCCACCGTATTTGAAACTTGGTGGAAATCTCTAGCCCCCCTGGCCCCAGGTCCCCCGGCCAAGGTCGACCTTGGCTTCCCGTAAAAACCTTTCTCGAAGGACCTTTGCCCTCTAAGAAGAACATCCGGAACTACCCACCGGGTCCACCTATGAATACCCCTCCCAAGAGGCCACAACCCAATGGTGCCACTGTCGGTCCCCGATATAGGCGCCGTCTTCTCTCTCCCGTCACTATTCCTCTACTGACTCGAGCTAATTTTCAAGCAATAGGGGCGTTTCCGATTAAGCCCGAAGAGCCCCCCTCCAAATAAAAACCGAGGTCCTGGTAAACGGGATATTTCCCTCCTCACATCTCCCACTCTGGGACACGACACTAGCAGTTCGCAAGCCCCCTCTCGGCCCAATTTCTAGGTCGATTTGGTTTTCGTACGAGTTGAAGACCTGCCGTCTTCTTTCCGAAGGTTCTGAGCAACATTTGGATTCGTCACCACTACGGACGTTGGTGCGGCCCGCTAGGCGCATCGTGCTGGTCGCATTAGGGCACACGTTTGGTATGGAATTAGTCTTTTCAGCGAAAGTTTCCATCCTAAGACCTCTGCGGCTCAACCGGTCCAGAAGACTGCCCAAGTCAACCCTACATGTTTTTTTTTTTTTTTTTTTTTTTATTTTTTTTTTTTTTATGTTTGGAGATTTGTTTTCTTAACTGATCTTGTGTTGCGACTTCGTCTTGTATCAGGGCTTTGTAGGACTGTTTTATTTTTTTTTTTTTTAATTTTGAGAGGCTTTTATAACATTCTTGTCGTCCGGTTACCCAGACGGAACCGTGCAGTTTCCCCCTTCACGGGGCTCCTACGACTTCGACTTCCGGTTGGTTAATTAGTGGACACTCTTCCGTTTCGATGGCTTTTTTACAAGTGTTTTTTCACCGCTTTCCCCCGACCGACTACCTGTCCGGCAGGTCAAGTTGCCTCACAGGTAGTATCTTTTCAACAAGGATGGCAGTTTTAAATTTACCTTAGTTAAGAGTCTTCCCGCCTACCGAACCGACGTACCCTTTCCGACGGAGCGATGAATCACCTGACATCGGACCTGGACCGCACTACGTGACCTTAGATGCTCGGCGCACGTCCGAATATAATTTCGTCGCGATCTCGGAAGCCTTGCATGTGAGCTGACCCGTTTCTTATGGCCAACGAGGACTTTTCTCCCCCCATAGCTTTTGCCTTCCTTTTTTCTTTTTTCCCTTTTGGCTATTACGACCTTCTTTCCCCTTGTCTAGCACGCTG
>Ga0179593_1324495_pt1 | contig 11761 bp, 17 predicted proteins | sample CZODoug2_1_08_16_FD_185931 | JGI IMG/M metagenome (GOLD analysis project Ga0179593, IMG submission 185931) | Vadose zone soil fungal communities from Angelo Coast Range Reserve, California, USA - CZODoug2_1_08_16fungal (PacBio error correction) | ecosystem: Environmental > Terrestrial > Soil >... | reverse complement strand
TTTGTCCCCTGTGCGAACTTTCCTCGGCCTTCTTTTTTGTCTTTTTTTGTCGTGGTTGGGCCAGTCGAACCACTTCCTTCCCAATTGAGTAAGAATGTGTTCCTGTAAGGTTTTTTTTCTTTCGGTGTTTCAGTATCCGTATTTGTTCCTGTTAAGTCCCCCTTTCGACTATTCACTCTTCCGGACCTTTGCTCGTCCCTCGTTAGGGGTTACCACGCAGCCCGTGTTCCCGGCCCAAGGATTTTGGCAGGTGCCGCCCTTTACCCAAACCCTTCTTCTTTCCCCCCTTTTTTGGTCGTTGTTCACTTGTCCTTTCAGCACTGGTGTTTGACGGATTTCACCCCCCCCCTGAGTTAGCTTCCCCTTTTTCTTGCGCCAGCTTCTGGACCGGAGTTTTGCTTTTTCCTTAAAATGCGTGTGTTTTTTTTTTCTCTCGAGGGTTGTTGTAGTGGAGGGGGAGACGCCAGCCGCCCAAGTTAGGACCCTATTTTGTTTTTCAGCTGTTTTGAACCCCTCTTCTGAGACCTCCGTTTCCGTTGAGTTTCTCCTTGCACGTGTTTTTTTGGATCAAATCTTTCCAAAAAAGGCGTTGGAAGGCTGGTGCTCACGGCCGTCCTTCCAAAGGGGTCCACCCTTTCATAGGCGACGAACTTTTTCCTCTTGACTGGGCCTGGGAATTCCAGCTCTTGCTATTTTGACCCATTCCCGCCTTCCCAAACAGTCAGGGGGGTCAAAGTGCGGCGTCCTCGCGTTTCCACCCGTTGTCCCCCCCTTTCTTTGGTCGAACCCAAAAGCGTTTCCACTACGGATGACGTCCTCCCCTCCTAGTTTTTCAAAACCCAGGTTTCGTCGGCTGACCGTCTCTTTCTTTCATCCCCCATGACGAGTTTCCTTCCCACCATCCAGTGAAAACACCGTTGCGGTCCGATCTGCTAAGATTTTTCCCCCTCTCTTTTCTATCAAAGTTTTCCCCGGATCCCCACAATGTCTTTGTAATTATGAACCAAAACTTCCCCCACTACAAAACTTTTGTGATGGAGTGAATGGTTGAACAACCGTTCCTTCGTTCACCGGCCCTAAAACCCAGGGCATTGTCCCCCTCTCCGGAGTGAGGGCTCTCGGCCGAGTTTGGGGAGCCCTTCCTTTTTTTTCTTTGACTTTTTTTTTTCGGGGCCACGAGGGGGCTTTCTCTTTTCGTTGGGCGTTTTGCTTGGGCGGGCGCCGTGTTTTGGGGGGGCGTTGGTTTGGGAGAGGAGTGTGGTTTTTTTTTTGGGGGCCCCCAGTTTTGGATTCCTCTTATTATCGTGTGTTAGTAATCTCTTCTCTGCCTTTGCCCCCGCTTCCCACCGATACCCTTTCAGGCTTGGTTATTGTCTTCCCCCTTTCCTAAAGGTTCTTTCCCGTTTTCGGCTTTTTTACCCGGACGGGGACCCGCCCGGCATCTTCTCTTTCCCCCCTTCCTTTTTGGTAACACTTTTTCTCCCGTCAGCGGCCCATGAAATTTGCGAAACCTGTTTCAGTCAGACCGGCCCCCATCACCGGGACTTTTTCCAAACGCCCAAAAAACGTTGCACAATTATTTCGCGCTCCCCCTCGCATTTTTTTCAGTTTCTTAAAACTGGGTCCCCTGTTCTCTCTCTTTTTTCCCTTTTTCCCCCCTCCCCTTTGTTGGGAGTTCCTCTTTTTCCCCTAGCTTTTCCCCTAGTTTCGGTGCTTTTATCCTGCTCCCCGTGTCTGGACCCTGGGAGTGTGACTGTCCCTCGTCTCTGCCTTACCCCTTTTATGTCCTGTTTTGTCGGGCGGTCGTGCATTGGTGCCCTAAAGGTTTCTGCGCGGATCTTTTTCTGACCCTGCAGGGACGAGCTTCCTTAACTATTTTTCTGTCGAAGGTCCGCCCCTGGGCACAATCGTGCCTGTTATCTTTTTTAGGCGGTACGTGGGGTTTTCTTCCCTTTTTCTGAGATGCCCTCTCCCCGAAATTGTTCAGATCATTGCCTATTTTGTGCCATCCTTGTTCTTGAAACCCTAACAAAACGACACAACGGGCCCCCCGCTCCCCCCCCCCCCCTTCTCCATCTGCCATGGGCAGCCTCGGAGATCAAGGCCGCATCTAGTTATCATTCCCAGTTCGTCCTGGGACGGTTGCCCGTTTTTCCGGCGGCCATTCCCCCCCCTCCTTTCAGTGGTGTTTCCCCTATTTGACGCTTTTTATTTTCTTCTGTTTTGATTTCTTGACAATGTGGCAAAAGCCTCATCTCCCCCTGGTGCTCCGACCGCTTTCTTTTTTTCTTGCCTGTGACCCCCGCTTCGGTTCAAGTCTACGGCTCTTCCATTATTTCTAGCAGTCATCGGTTCCTCTTTTTGTCTTGACGGGAATTGGACTTCCGGCTTGCGCTAACCCTTTTTTCGCTTTGTTTTTTTCCGTTTGCCTCTGGTGCAAGCAACACGTCCGACCAACCCTCACTATCGTGTGTACAGTCCTCATACCCATGGTCCTCTTTGCCCCCCCTTCCTCCTGATTCGTCCCATTTTTCGCTCTTTCCCCTTTTTTCGTCCACTTTTGACTTGATTAACGCCCACCTCGGCGCTATGCTTTCATGGTTTTGCTGTTATCATATAGTTCCCCGTTCCCGTCTATGCTACCTGCCCAAAAGAAGGGGTGGTTCCCTTCGGCGGCGTGCTCTCCTTCCCCCCCCGGGTTTTTTTTTTTATGTTGGCCCCCGTTCATTTCTTGTCTTTGTCCGTCGCGCCACCTTTGGCTCAAGGGGTCCATTTCCCCGAAGGTCGTCTGCTCGTTCCCCTAGCACCCTGTATTCACTTCGGACTTTTCAGACTTTTTTTTTTTTTCTTAGCCCTTTTCCTTGCGGTCATGGTGGAGGCTGCCCCGTCCGAACCCTCAGCGCCCGGCCTCAACGTTTTTACAACTCGCACAATTTTTTTTCTCCCTGTGCTTGTGATGTTTCCCTCCAGCTCATGCCCGGTCCCCTGGAACATCTCCTTTTCTCCCCCTACACCTGCCTTACCCTATCAACACTTTTCCTTGGTTCTCGGCCCCGTCGTCCCCCCGACCCGTGCGTAACCGAACTCTTTCCCCTGGACCAGTTTCCTTTTGTTGGTCGCCATTTGGATGGAATTTCCCCTTTGTGACGTAAAAACGTATCTCAATCGGTTTTGGTTCCCGAAGGGTTTGGACGCGCAGTCCCTCCCCCAATCTGATTTTTTCGTCTTTTCATCCTTCTTCTGTGTTCGCCGAGTGACGACCCCCTCTTTTCTTTCTGGTTCCCCAAACGGGGAGTTGGGCGGTCCGGCGTCCTTTCCTTGTGTTTTTTCCTCTCCAAACGTTCCCGGAGTTTTAGTAGCTAACCCCGCAACATTTGCACCACCAAAGACGTCTGCTTGCGGACCCTGACATAATTGTCGGCGCGTCACTTCCTTCTTTCGTGTGTCTCCGAGCTCCCCCAAGGAATTCAAGTTCCCTTTTTTTGACGGGCCAACTCCCTTCCTCCCATACTTTTTCTTTTTCTTTTTCGTTCAGTCGTTGCCGCCTTAAACGGCTTTGCCCTTTTCACCTTCTTAAAGTCAACTTTTGGATTTTTTTCGTCCCTTTGTTCTTCCTGCGACCGATTTTCAGGAGTTTTTTTTCTCTTGGGTTCCTGTTGTTCCACCCGCTGATGTACTTTTTTTCTTTCCCAGAGTGGTTCTGTCCCACCTTTCGATGACTCTCTTTTTTTTTCCTCCCCACGCAGTTTTTCTACCCCATATTTTTTCCTGCGCTGGACTCTTTTTTTTATTTCTGTTCATCCGTGTTCCGGCTGGCTTCCTCGTAGCCCGCCCCGTTTTTGAGTGACGATCTTAACCAGGGTCTTTTCTTTTGATGTAATTTCCCTCGATTAATTCTGGGACTATAAGCCATTGATCCGTTCTCCTTCTGTTTTGTCTTCATTTTCTTCTTTAGCCGCTCCGGGCCCCTTGTCCTTCTTTTTCCTTTTGTTTGTGGGTTTGAGACTCTTCTGTACAAGGCTTCCTCCTTTGCCCGCGGAAAGATAGACCCACGGCTCCCCCCCCCCGGACCACCTTGTTTTTTTTTCCCACGGCACTCACTCCTTAGATTTACGTCATTGCCTGGTCCGCGCGAGGGAACCCCTTCTTTCTCATTTTCCCCCCTTTTTGAGATTAGCCCCCCCCTTCCCTCCACATTTTCTTTTTTTGCTCCTCTGAGATCCTCTTTTAGTGTTTAACCGTCCCCCAAGAGAAGCTTTCCCCCCGATTTTTTTTTCCTTCTTGATGGGTTTGATGTTGTCTTTTTGACTGGTCGCTGGTTTCGCTTGCTTCAGTTCATCGGTGGAGTTCCCCTCTTTCAAAGATTCCCTTCTCTTTTTTTTTCGGGACGGAACTTACCTCCCCCCCCACCCGTCCCGTGCACTGGGTCTCTAGCGCTCCCCACGGCGTCGTTCGATTTTCAACTTTCCCCTCCTTCCCCTTGATGTGAGGAATCCGAACCGGTGTTCCCCGTCCGGCGCCGTTGTGTCCTTGAGAGCATGCTTCCTTCTCTTGCGGGAAACAGCCGACAGTTGTATTGCTTTACCCCCTTTTCGTTCGCGGCCTTGTTGGTGGATTGTGAACCGTGGTATCTTTCACTTGGGTCCCCGTCTTAGAAGTCCCGCCGTCTCCCCCCTTTTTTTGTTATTCCGTTGTTCCCTCCTTGCCGGCGTATTGCGGGGCAATTTTTTTTCAGGTTCTTCTTTTCCTGGTCGTTTATTTTGACTTTTTTTTTTTTAGGGTGACCACGTGACATGAGTCCGACCTCCCCCCAAAGACCCGTCAAAAGGCCGTTTTTATGCTTTTCTTCTTAAAGTACGGACCGGTAGACTCACTGTTGTATTTTTTTCTCTCCTGGCTTCTCCCCTTCTTCTTTGTTTGCTGTCCTTTTTATCTTTTGAGGTTTTTCAGTTTTTGTGCGACTGCAAACTTTCCTAAGGACCGATTTTTTCAATCTTTTCTTGTTTCCCATTTTAGGTTTCTGAGCAATTGCGCAACCCCCCCTGAATCAGAGCCCATGAACCCGCGGACCCTGGGTAGCCCCCCCCCCTGTTAGGGGGGCGCGGGACTAGTCCATGATTTGCGTCCTAGGCTTTGTAAGGTTTTTCGGATTTTCTTCGTCGTAATTTGGTGGCCTGGAAAGCCTTCGATTCACAATCCCATTCCCGACCCCTGGTTATTTGATTCGTTTTTCCCCTTTTGATTGCCCAGCCGCTGAGCCGAGTTGTTCCCTTCTTTTCCTCACTCACCCTTCCACCTCATTCCCAGGGCAGAGGATTATTCACAATTCTTCCCAACCTTTTTGCCCTTCTTTATTTCCTCTTCTTTTTTGCTGTGAGAACCGTCCTTTGCCGCAAGTTTTTGTTTTCCGAAAACTGCGTTGACTTTTCCCCTTTCGCTTTCCCCATTTTGAGACCACGCCAGTTGTACAACCCTCCTTCAACAGGCACTCATAATGAAGTCTTTGACTAGAGGGCGACCTCCCTTGGCCTTGCCCTCCCTTTTTGCGGTGTTTCCTTTTCCCCCCCCATCTTAAACACCAAAAGGCCGTGAAGGCTCCTTTAAATAGAACCCCTCCTAATTTGGAAGGACCCCTTTCTTGGGCCTCCCACCTCTTCTTTTTCTTTTCTTCTTTCCCTTTTCCTTTTTGGTTCCCAACCCATACCCTTAGTTTTCGGGCCCGTTCGTAGGCCCCCACGCAAAAAGCCTGCCCCCCCCTGCGTTTTTTGGAAAGTTGCCACGGACCCCCCCTCCCCCCCTTCTCTTCCCCTGTTTTTTTTTGGTTCGCACAGGCCGTGTGTCCCTGGCTCCCCGAACCGTGAAAAACAAGTTGACCCCAGGCCTTTTCCTCCTTGCTCCCGCTTTAGGGCACCTTGAAAACTGTCCATCTCGCTCTTTTTGCAAACCACGTCTTGTCTCTTTTTTTTTTTCCTTTTTTCTTTCAATCCTCCCTCTGCTCGACCTCCCCGCATGAAGGAGTTTTTGACCACCAAAACCTTTTCATCCCTCTTGATCACCACTTTTTTGAAAATAAAACACGGTTGATGGGCCGTCCCGTTCCTTGGTCCCCCCCACCGGAATTTCGTTTATCGGATTTTTTCTCCCCACACAACGCCTTTCGGCCTGCTGACTTGGGAAGGCGACCTGGTTTTGTTTCTTTTTTTTTTTTTTTGTTTGTTCCTTTTTTGTACGTGTGGGAGTGGTCGGTTTTTAGACATCGAGGGTTTTGAAGCGACCCCCTTTGAGGATTTTGCTTTCCTATTATTAGGCTTTTAATGTACTTGTGGTTCGTTGTTTCCCCACGGGTCCCCAAACAAATTACTCAAGATTGTTTTCCCCTTGAGGCCTTTTGTGATGGAAACTTTTTGTTTCCCTCATTTTCCCCTTATACCGAAGACGCGCAGAATAGTCTTCCTTTACGTCCTAGGTTGTCCGACTTTTTTCCCTGGTCCCCCTTTCCATTTTTCCTCCCTCGGACTGGGCAAGGGCATGACAAGATGGTCGTCGAAGTTCCTGGTTTTTTTTCCGGTCCCAGTCAACAACAGGATTCCCCTGGGTCCCCCCCCCTCCCAACGTGACATGAGGCACCCCCCTCCTTCCGGCCCTGACTAAAGTACAAATGGAGCTCCGGATCTTCTTATTTTCCCTCTCATAACCTGGGTCGATTGGAGTTCCCCCCGTTGGCAGTTGAGCTCCCTCCATAATTTTTTTTTCCCCTTTTGTTCCACCGGTATGGTTTTTTGAAGTTTGTCGTATCCTCCAGGAGTTCCTCCCAATGGCCCGTTTTGCGGAGTCAGTTTTGCTCTTTCGTAATGGCGGAGGACATTCTGTTCCTCTGTCTTGTTTCCTTTTTTTCCGTCTTCCTGGTGGTCTGACCCGGTTTTTCTTTCCCCTTGCCCCCCCCCCTTTCTTCCTGTATCTGTGTAACAGTTTGCCAGGTCGATCGCTAGTAACGGGATTCCCCCTTTCTAGCGTTTGCTAAAGGTTTCTTTGTTTCGTTTCTCCGTCCCTGGTATTTTTCCCCCCCCCCCTCCAACCCACTGCTCACCCAACATTCGGACCCCCGGTCTAGCTTTTTACTTTTACGTCCTTTTTTGTTTGGGTCACCGTGTTACCTTTTTTTTTCGGGTGTCTTCCCCCCTTCCCTTTTCTTGGCCATTTTCCCTTACAAATGTACGTTTTTGGTTCCTCCTCCCCCGATTTTTTGTTAGTTAGTTGGACTTCTTTTTTATTCGTTGGTTTTTTTTTCTCTGGAAAATTCGTTCCCCGATTCCCTAGCACCCCCCCTGTTATGAGGACCCCCTGCCTTCTGAACTAAGCGTCGGTCATTCTCCTCATTTTTCCACGCGTTTTTCTTTAACCAGTCTTTCCTCTGTTTGTTTTCTGTGGTTGTGAAGACTGAATTGGTTTCTTTGGTGGTCATTCGGTTCGTGAGAGGTACACATTTCCGGCGGTTGGCCGGCTTTCCTTTGTCCGGCCGGGATTTTTTTTTGCCGTCTTTCGTTTGGTTGCCCCCCCCTCCTCTCCAAAGGCCTTCAGGGGGGAGTCACATTCCTATCCCCCTATGGGTCCTAGACTTGTGGCGGCTTTTTTCTTTCGTTTTAACCTTCCACGTTCGTTTTCCACCTTCCCCTTTTTGAGTTTGGCCCTCCTCTCTCTGTAAAGACGTCCTATTCCTCTCGAAATCTTGTGACCCGGAGCGGGTCTTTTTCCCCGCCCCCCCCCTGGTCCTTACGTTTTACATAATCCTTTTTCAATTTTACTCTTGTGAGTGTTTTACCCTCCCCCCCATAGCGAGGGGTCCCTTTCAATTTTTCCTCACGCAGGATTCAAGTAGGGAATCCTTCCCCTCCGTTCCCCCCCCATTCTCGAGTTTTTTATTTTATTTTTCCTTTGCACCGCCCCTTACCCGATGAATCCGGGACTCATTTTGACCACCGATTGACTTTTCTTGTGGTTTTTCATTTGGGACGGACAGTGTTCCAAGGCGCCCAGTCCCTCCATGCCTTCTTGGACTGCCAACCTGTTCATTGGGCCTCCCTCCCTCCCCTTTCGAAAACGGCAAGTCTTTTTCTGAACCGGAGTAGGTCGAGTTCATTTTTCGGCATTCTGGCTGTTTCTTTTGGATTTTTTTCTTTTTTGAAGGCCCGTCATGCGAAGGGTCACCACCCGTCTCACATTCGTCTTTTTTCCTTTTTCGGTTGCGGGCCTGGTCGCGAAGTCCCCCAAAATCACTCCTTTGACCGACTTTGCGGGCGCTCCCCCCCCTTTTATGGTTTCTACGGGCACAATGAGGCGACGATCCACCGCTTTTCGTCGGGCCCCCCCCGGTGGAGGTCGCAAGGATAACTTGTTTTTCGGCCTGAACCCCACGTCAACGTCGATTTTTCTAACCCCTTTTTTTCCCCCCTTTGTTCACCCCCATCCGTTAGGCGTCGCCCTGTCACATAACGGTTTTCTGCCATCTTCCCCTTGTATTCCCTGCTTCCGCACTCTACCCTATCCCCTTTTCCCTGCGCCCTTCCCCGCTGACAAATCAATTGTGCGTGGCTTTGCGCTCTAGTCTGTCCGGATACTTTTCCCACGGCTCCTTGGCCCCATTTTCCGTTTTTTTCTCAAATCTTCCCCCTAGTTCCTTTGGTTTTGGAGTCGATCGTCATTTCTGCTCGACAGGGGCCTTGCCCCTGGGCGTTCGGTGTCCCGTTTTCCCTTTTCTCGATGGACCCATTTTCTTTTCCATCTTTTCGTTCCATACGCGTCTCGTCCCCCTTTCCCCCCGTTCCCTCATCCTGCCCCCTCCCTGGAGGCGGGAATATTTTCTTTATGTTTCGGTTTTGTCTTTTCCTTAGTAGGTCAGTTTCCCCGTGTTCTCCCGCTTTTTTGACCGATCTCCCCTTTGGATAGGCTGTCCGTTGGTCTCTGCTGGGCCTTTTCATATTAACTTTGATCTCCGGATTAGATTCTTCCCCCCCCTTGTAGCAGTTTTCTCGTTGCGACCGCTTTGGCCTTTTTCCCCCCATCTATTCTTCTTGTTCCTCCTTGTTGGTGGTTCTCACCGGATTTTCCCCTCCCAGGCACGTCTGAAACTAAGGGGGACATTGCCCGGCGACAACTGTTTTTCAGATTTTTTTTTTTCCCTTCTCTTTTTCTCCCAATGAGTATATGGGCCCGGTTCCGCGCTACTCCCCCCTGATCAAGATTCGGTCCAAAATTTTGCACACCTTTTTGAGGCCCTACGCATTTAGGAACTTTTCCCCGTGCCCTTTGTCGTTCCGGATTGTCAACAGGACGAATATGCTACCGGCCTTTTTTTTTTTTCTGTTGATTTTTTCTCTGGTCTTCTTTTGATGTTTCCGTGGGACAGCTTCCGACCCTTCATCTTTCCCCCCCCCCCATCTTGGGAAGAGGACCCTTGTTTTTTTTCCGCCCCTTCCCCCCTCCCACTCCCCTAGGTTTTTTTTGCCTTTTTTTTCGAGCGTTCCCCCAACCCTCTTTCCCGATCTTGCACAACGTTGAAACCTTACGTACGATTTTCTTTCTTCGTTGTTTCACGCGGCCTTTTCCAGATGTAGTCATTTTCTTCCGGCATTCTAAACGCACCTTTTTCATTGAGTCCATGTTTTGTGCCGTTTTCTTCCTTTTCAAGACTCCTGATGTTCTTGCTTCCATTCTGCCCGCTCAAGGAAGGCCACTCACACGTGCCAGATTTGATCTCCTATCATGGGTTCTTCGCACCGCCGACTTTTATTTTTTTTTTTCAGTGGTTGATTTTTAGGTGGCTACTTCGACGGGGGCTGTTTTCGTACTTTTTCGTCGAGAGAATCCCCCCTTTTTTTGTTGCCCCACGTGTTTCCCTTTCCCTCCGCTCAGTGGCGTTACTTAATGCTTCCCGGAGGTAGCCCCCAGACCTCCCCCCGATTGTTTTCCTTGATGATTTTTTGCCTTTCTTTCGTTGGCTTTGCCCTCCCAAGAGACGACGCTCCGGTTGCCTGCTGGTTTTTTTCCTGTCCCCTCTGCATTCCTCACTGTTTTTTTTTTTTTCCCCCCAGACCCCTCCTCCCCCCAGACCTGCATGGTACTTTTCAACTACCAGCTTTTGTTTTCCCTTTCTGGGATCCCCCGTTTTTAAAGTGAGAAGCCCCCCCCTTGTTTTTTTGTGCTTGAACCAGTGTGGTTTTTCTTGAATTTTTTTCCTCGTCTTTTCGAAACTGCCTTTAGTGATCCCCACGTTTGGGTTCTTTCCCTGGCGTTTTACTTTCCCTCGCACTCTAAGTGTTTTTCTTTTTCCCCTTTTTCCGTTTTGCCTGCCACCCCACTTCAGCATAGACTGTTTTAAGGTTTTCGTGGGTCTTTCTTTTTCACGTCTCATTAAATAAGGCTTTTCTGGATGATCGAAATCAGTTTTTGTTCGGGCCCTCTTTCATTGGCCCCCTGTGAGTGCTCTCCATAAGCGTCCCCCTCTTTGTCTTTTCCCTCGAAGACCCGGTTCTTAGTCTGGCCAACCTCAAGAAACCCCCCGCCCCCCTCCATTCTGTTTCGATATCCTCGTTACGTCTTTACCCTAAGAGGGCTTTGTTAATTGGTCTAAATAGGAAAACCGGGGGGCGTGGTTTCTGGATCTATCAACCCAAGGTGTCCTTCGCATGTTCCCCTTTTTTTGGTCCCGAACCCCCCCTCCTTCCCAGGGCATAACGCCATTATGGACAGAAACTCTTGCCTTCTGTTTTTTTTTGTTTGCCTTTTTGAGCTGGCTTGTCTCTTTATCCCCCCTTTTTTTCTCAACACACCCTTCCCCCCTCGGGCAACCCTCGTGGTGAAAAAGTTGACAGAACGCCGGCGGAACCCATTTCTTTTCTGGTCGCCCAACAGTCGATGACAGCCTTGACCCGGACCTCCCATTTGAAACCCCCCGCCCAAAGGGTCCTTTTTTCCGTACCGCTTCCTTTTTTCAATGAAATTGTTTTTGAAGAGCTTTTGGTCGGCATGTTTACTGGGGTTTAGACATGAGATCTTTGGGCCGGGGCCTTTTCCCCGTCTTGATGTCCCCCCCCCCCCCTCCCATTTTCCCCCCAGACCGTGAAATTAAACCCGCTTCATGATCCCCCACTTTCCACCAACACCACGGGGCTGGGACTCCCCCTGTCTGGGACAACCGGTCTCTTTCGCCCTTTTTCTTAAGAAACCGATTTGCGATGACACGTTTGTTCCCGCTTTGTTGTTCTTTTTGGTTTTTTTTCCTTTGCAGTCTTGGATGTGATGGTTCCCGATGTGGAGTTTTTTTGCTTTTCGTCGGAGCCGTATTTTTTTGGGGGCCCCGAGGTATTTTTGCTTTCTTTTGTTTTTAGGTTTTCTTTTTTTTTTTTTCGTACGCTCCCCGCTTGTTTGCAGGGACTACCAACTCCCCGATTTTGCAGTAGGCCCTTCATTCCCGTTGTTCCTCCCCCCTTCAAGGCCCCCCCCTCCATTTCCCCTTCAGGGATTTGCCCTAGTTTTTCTGGCGGTTCCTGAAGCCAAGCTTTCCTCCCTTGCTTTAAGGACAAAACTGGTCGGCGTCTCCCCTCCCTGCAAATTGTTGACGTTTACCGTTGGGTCTTCTGGAGTTTCCCTGCTCTTCCCAAACCTTGATTTTTTTTTTTCCACTTTTCACTCCCAAAACTGTAAATTATTGAGGCCCCCACCGTCTGACCCCCTTTTTAACTTATCCCCACCCTGGTGATTTTTT
>Ga0179593_1274252_pt1 | contig 11761 bp, 14 predicted proteins | sample CZODoug2_1_08_16_FD_185931 | JGI IMG/M metagenome (GOLD analysis project Ga0179593, IMG submission 185931) | Vadose zone soil fungal communities from Angelo Coast Range Reserve, California, USA - CZODoug2_1_08_16fungal (PacBio error correction) | ecosystem: Environmental > Terrestrial > Soil >... | reverse complement strand
ACCTTCCTTTTTCCTCTCCCCCCCTTTCATCGATACGATGACGATTTGATATTTATTCTTCTTTTTTTCACCTTGAATTTTCTTCTCGATTATCCGTTTTTTTTGATTGTACTTTTTTAGCAACCATGGGGACAGCCGCTGAATTAGCTATCATCCCCCTCTTCCTTCAGCCTGTTCCTTTTTCTTCCCCGTCTTGGATCTATAAGTTCCGAGGTCCCTTTTATTCCGGGTGATTAGAAGTTCGGCTTATCAGTCCCGTCCCCCGAGTCCGTCCTCTCCCTTTGTATGATTTTTGTGTCACTGGAGAGAATCCCGTCTTCTCCCATTTGTAGGAATTGACGCCCCTCTTTCCCCCCTCTTCAAATTTAGGGAGTCTTTCTTTGTAGTCCTCGGATAGCGTTTTTTCCTACTTGCCCCTTCCCCTTCGTGTTTTCTTTGACTCGCCCCTCCCTTTTCTATAATCGTAGTGCAAAACTCCCTAGTGGTCGGCCACTTTCGGTTTTTGTCCCCTCCTCCCCCGATTTCCGAGGAATTCGGTATGGCCCCTTTTCCCCCTTCCCAGGCCTCATCCTCCCCCCCCCTTTCATAACCCGTGTTGAGAGGCATTTCGATTTTCTGCTATACTGTTTTTTTCTCCCCCCACACCCCCTCGCAATCCCCCAATTCCCAGTCCTCCGAGAACGGTTGTTCTGGTTTTCCGGAATTTTTAGGAGTTTGCCTTTTCCAAACTTGAAAACCCATCCCAAATCCCCTGTGACGGCCTAGAAGACTGCCCCCTGCCACTGCCCCCTCCCTTCCTCTACGACTTTAGGAACGCTTCACCCCCCTCGATTTCTTTTTACGCCTGAAAATTCCGTTTTTTTTTTTTCTTCCTTACCCAATTTTTCCCCATGGCCACTTGCTCTAGTGCCAGTATCTTCAGAGAAACGATCCGCTTTCTCTTTTGTCCTTTCCCTCCCTCCCACCTCCCTCTCTTATCCAGGCCGCGTTTTTAATTGCCTTTTTTTTCCCCGTCTTGACTGATGTATTCCTTTTTGGCGCGACCATTGAGACTGAGTCCCAAACTTTTGGTCTATCTTCGCTCGTAGACTTCGGTGTTTCCCTCTGATTTCCTTCTTTCATTTCTTCTTTTTTCTATGTGCGGTTGATTTCCCCTCTTAGTGATAAGTTGCCAAGCTAAACCTTGGAACACCCAATCGAGAACCTTTCGTTCCTTTTCCCCCTCGAATGTGAAGCCGTTCGGGGGAGATCAAAATTTGGTCTTCCTCCACGTGACCAAGAGTCTTCTTTCCTTTTCTCCTTTGGTTAGTTTACGGATTTTCCCTTTCCCCTTCTTCTTTTCCACCCACCGTGGTTCTCCCCCTCCTATCTTTGCTAATACCTCGGTATTCCAAACTTGGTACTGTGCTTTCCCCCCCCTTCCGATCACACTTTGTTATGCCTGTTTCCCAAACTTGATTTGTATTTGATTTCTACTTGATTGTTCCCTCGTTTGTCTTCTCACCTCTTTTATTACTGAGTCCCTACTGAGTGACCCCTCCAGTTCTTTCGACGATCCGGTCTCTCTTGCTTTTCTCTTTCGGTTTGGATTGCACACTGGAATTTTTCTTTTCCACCTTTTCTTCACAGCCCCCTGCGCCCACTTCCGAAGCCGGGGCACCTCCCTTTCCTATCACTTCGCACCGGCGCCGTCTCCTCTACCTCCTTTCTTGAAACCCCACCCTTTTCTCGCTCTTTCCTTCTCTACATCTCGCAGCTTCGTTCCGAATTTTTTTTCACAGCGGCGAGATGTGACGCTCCCTCGCTAGGTCGTTCCCAACAATGATTGTTTTTCGGACTTTTCCTTTTCCCGTGATACTTCCAAGTGGGTGCCCTGACTCCCTTTCCACGCTTTTCCCCACTCTCCTTTTTTGTCATGACTTCCTCTTCCCCTATTGTTTACAAGCCCCCCCGGTTGCGTCATCGCTCGGACTTTACGGGCTAGACCGTCGGCCCGAAAATAGCCTGTTCTGAAGAGTGACCCTCTTTCGTCGAACCCCCTCCCCCCCTTTCCGGCACTTCTGCACCACGTCGACTTTTCCGCCTCGCTCAGGGCTTAAGCCTTTCATCCTATGGAATTTACTTTTTGGACGGCCGGTTTCGGCTCAATGGCTTTCCCTTCTCTCCCTCCCTCCCGATGCTTCCCCCCACATAGCGGGCCACTCTGATCCTCCCCCCCCCTCCTTTAGGTTCCCCCCAAGGTCGAGATAGTCATGTTTTTTTTTTTCGTTGCTTTACTTCCGAAGAATTCAGCTGTCTTCTTCCGCCTTTTCGTAAAGCGGAACTTTTTTGTCTCATTTCTGTTCTATGCCACTCCCTCCTTTCCCCCTTCCGCTTGCATCAGTCTTGGAAGAAGATCTTAGAGAATCACTGCGTCTGACTTCTCCCCTAAGCCCCCAAAGTATTGTCCCTTTTTTGTCTCTCCCTTTCTTGTCTCAAGTTTTCCTGATAGGTTTTTGAAGCCTTTGAGTCCTTGCCGATTCCGTTCCCCCTCCCCTTTCTATTCCCCTCAGGGTCCTTTTTGAACGTCCTTTGCTCCGCCCACTGTGTTGTCCCCCTCGAGTGTGGGAGTCGACGTGGCGACAGGCTCGACTTTTTCTTCGTATTCGTTTCCCCCCAAAGCCTTGACTCTTTTGACTCCATCTCCGAATTCCTCTCTAATTCACTAATTTTCTCCAGTCGTACCATTTGGCTCATGCCACCCTCCCCCCTCCTCTCTGTAAGCATGTCTTAATAGTCTTGTTCTCCAAACATGGCTCCACCTTGATTGGATCCCTCTTTCTCCTCGCCTTTCCCCCTAAGGGGCGTTTTTTCCCCCCCCGAAGGACACTTTCCCCCTTTTTTTGATTACCTCGTAGAGATAGATGACGTATTCCCATCGAGTGCCGAACCAGGAAGCGTTTTTCTCTCCCCCCCCTTCCATTTCCCCTTTAAATTCACTTTTCTTTTTACTTTTTCGCGATTGCTCTTCACTGCTCGTTTTTTCGATTCTTTTCCCCCCCTTTTTCTTGTGCGCAGGCTGTTATCGCTCAACCCCAGGTCCCCCCGAGCTTTTCTAGTGTTCCGGTTCTTCCTTCCTCAAGCGGTGAACCTGCACACAATCTAGGGTGGTCTTACCCAAAATCAATGGATCCCCACTCTTTAGTCCGGTTGTGTGATTCCTCTTCCTGACTGCCCTTCTTTTTTCCCACTGACCTCCCGTGGATCATGTGTTACCCCCCCTTCTCCCCTTTTTTGTCGAGGTTCTCTGCAAGCACGCGCTCCCATCTAATACAGATACCGCTCCTCAGTCGATTGACTTTTTATTACAGCCCTTTCCGAGTTTCCTTTCCTTTCCCTTTTTTGGCCGGAACATGTTCGGATTTCCGAGGTCTAAGCTCGTAAAGATGCCCTAGAGGAAGTTTTTTTTTATCTTTTTCTTTTTTTTCTTTTTTGGTTTTTTTTTTTCTTTTTTTTTTATTTTTTTTTTTTTTTTTGACCGCTTCAGCTACATGCTTACATCTTCTTCTGTTCCTTTTTCCCCTTGGTCTCTCCCCGTACACCTTATTGTCACTTTCTTAGTCCCTCCTTCCCCCGCCGGAATTTGTGGGTAATTCGGGTTTGATTGTTTTTTTTTCCCCAAGTTTTAGATGTCTCGATTAGCCCTTGCAGAACCCTACTTTACGCGACCCCCTCTCCGGCTCTCCCTCTTTTTCTGCGGCGGCGCTCTGTTCCTCATTCCTATTTTTTCTCCTTCGTCCCTCCCAACTCATGGGCCTTATACCGCCCACCTCACCCTCCACTAGTAGTGATTACGCATTTTCACAGAGCGGGATCTCTTGAAAATATGAATCCAGACTCCTCTCTTTTCCCTTTTTCACCCAGGAAATTCTTCGAGCCAGTGATGTCAATGAGTCCCTTTCCTTTTCTCTCCCCTATGGTGGAAATACCGTTGAAATCCCACTTGCCTCCCTTCCCTCCCTTCTCACTCTGGTATTGATATGGTGACCTCTGCTGCCCATTATAGATATTTTACCGACCTACCATTGGGGTTTCGATATTTTTCCCCCGCTCTCTTTTTTTTCCCGTTCCTCCCTGATCCCTTCCAACCAGATGGCTGCTGCTCTCTTTCTTCCCCTTTCTTTCTTACACGTGGTGGATTCCAGTCCTCTCCAGTTTTCGCTGTGCCTCTTTGACCTCCATTCTTCCCTCTTTTTTTCAATGTTTTAGATCGCTATTTGATGCAGTTTGAGCCCCCCCAGGAGCGCACGCCCTGATGTGCTCTCGAGTAATTTCCGCTCTCGCCTTTCTTTTCTTCTTTTTGTTCTAGTATCCTATTTGTTCTTTGACCCTCCTTAGCGTTCCCCACCTTTCTTACCTCTTTCTCGCAGATCGCGCGCGTCTTCTTTTCTCCGTCCCGCTGTCTGCTGCGGCTAATTCGAGGACCTCAGCGTGGTCCGCCGCCCAACATCACCCCCTATAATTCAAAGTGAATCGTTTTGTTTTCCTTCCTTTCCCTCCCCCCCCTGTGCCCCATCCCCTTTTTCTGTTTACATTTTATTTACAAGGATTAAGAGATCCTCCTCTTTCTTCTTCCTGGTAGGAAAGGGGATAATCCCCTCTTTACACGTGGCGGAGTCTCCCCCACGATTATCCGGATTTATTTCGCAATCCCTCTGCCCTGAACGCTCCCTTTTTCCCCGGTAATCCCCCCTCTCTTCATCGACTGAAGCCGTTATTCCTTCTGTCTTCTCTTTTCTTTTTCTTTTCTTCCGTTTGAAACCAACGCAGATTTTTCCCACCTTTCTTCTTTTTTCTCTTTCATTTCGTTGGCACCGGACTCGACGACTCCGAGGTCTACCCCCCCCCCCCAAGCCGGGACCATGAGTTTTTTTTTTTCTGCCCGAATCTTTTGCCCTATTCCCCCCGATGTTTCGTTTGCCCCCTCCCCCTCTTGCTCTCTTCTTTTTGAGCGATTCCAATAGTTTTGCACAACTGCTCCTTTTTGCCTATCGAGACAGCGTTGACTAGCTCCTATCTTTCCACAGTAAAGGTTGACCTTACTTGCCCCTGTCCTTCCCTCCCAAGACTCCCTTTTCGGCACCAAATTCCCTCCGTGCTCTTGTCCCAGCACTTGCTTTTTTTAGATTCTATTTTGTATTGACCATATGTGCTGCGTCCTCATTTCCCAAATATGCATCCCCTTTTTCATTTCCCCCCCTCTCCGTCCCCCCTTTTCTCAATTCCCGGTAGTCCATTTACCCCGACTCAGTATATGGGGTACGAGTTCTGCTTACATGAGTTGTGCGCCTTTTGATTCCATGCGCCTTTGTTGCCTGTATATGCTGTCCTAGCTCCCTCCCCATGCCTGGCTTCAGTTTTGAAGGCTGGAAAACCCTTGAGACGTTTGCAGAATGCGCCACTTCGTCATGTCGCTCCCCCTCCTCCCCTCCAGTTTGTTTCACCACATTGTGAAGTTAGTCTTTCCCCCCCCTTCTTACAGGTTTCAAGGCTTTTGGGGAAATTAGGTCCCCAACTCGTCCCATGCGTCCCCCCCTCCTTTTGATCAGCGCTTTCATACAACTGATCCACTTCTTAACTTTTCAACGGGTCACTCTTTTTATTAGTTTTAGCGCCATTCGCCTGTTTTCCCCTCGATATTGGGTCGACTTCTGGCCTTTTCCCCTGGGACGTCACCCCCGTTCTTGATAGAGACCTCCCTTCCCCCCTTACTAGTTATTCTTCGCATCGCCTCCCACTCCAATTTCTTCAAAGTGACATTCTGGGAACAGTTTCCCTTCTTTGGCCGCTCCGGATTTGCCCCTCAGTTGGACGCATCGTTCTTCTCCCTCTCCCTTCCCCGTCCCTTTCTCTCCACCAATCCTTCGGCCTCCGAAGCACTTCCATTCCTTTTCCCCCTTAAACTTCTGACGGAGAGCCTTCTGCACTTCCTTTTGTCTGTATTTCCACTGCTTTCTTTTCTAACGCCATCGGTTCACCTTTAGAAACTTTTTTCTTTTTCTCCGACGTATCTCTTTTTTTAATTCTCTGATGGTTGATTGAATTTGCCTCAAAAAACGTACCCTTAGCCTTTCAGGTGCTTCCAACAGTCAGCGAGATCTATCCTTTCAGCTTGGGGCCGTCTTCCCTTCCCCCCCACTTTCATATCCGGAGTCACTCCTGTCCTCCCCATCTTTCTTTGTTGCTAACCCTATCGACGGTTTCTTTTGCCCCTTTCTCTTGTCCCGTGTTTACTCTCTCGCGAGTTTCAATTTGAGTTAATCAGCCCTTCATCCCTCTTTTTTTCGTGCTGACTTCGCAGGGCGACTCTTTCTTCAAGGCGCTCCTCGTCTTTCATCATTTTTTCTCTTTTTTCCCCCCCCCCCCCCCCCCTATTTTTCAGTTTAGTTTCCGTGCAAAATTTGACCTTGATGTGAAAGACCCAACCAATCGCGTGTCTTCGCCTATTATCATTCCTCGCCTTCCCCCCCTTTCAGATCAGCGACTCTTCCTCAAAGATTCCTCCTTCTCTCTTTTCACCCTCGGTTTAATCTTTTATCTCTCAGGTCTCACGTCACGACTAAGGTTTGTCCAACTTCAGTACCTCAGTCAGGGTTGGGATCCCCTGTCTCCCCCTTTTCATACCTTTTAATGTCTCCTTATTCGGTTTTTGCGAACCCCCCTCCGCGGGTTTTCCCTTTTCCCCCCACTATTAGGGAAATAAGAACCCCCCCTTTCCCCCCTTTTCGCAACACTTTCTAGGAAGACAACTTTTTTTTTCTAGCAGCCGGGCTTACAACGAGGGACCCCCCTTGACTGAAGCTTGCCCCCATCGACAATTGGTTTCTTCCACGACTTTTTCTCTTTTTTCCCCTCTTTTTTTATCGCCTCCCTCCTTTTGATTTTCGCTACCTGAACAATGACCCCCTCAATATAATAGCACTCAGTCTACCGTCTCGCCGACACTGCCAGCAGCTTGCCTCTGCTTCTGGGGCCCCTTCCCCGATCTCTCGCACAGCGTGACAACTCCCCCTTTTCCCCCCGATTTTCCCCAACCCAGATTCGGTTCTCCTTAAGGATAGGGTAGTTTCGCGGCATTTAGCCTGGATCGTGACTTACTTCTTTCTTTGCCCCATCGGCTCCTTTTGAAAGTAGGGAAGTCCTCCCCTGATTATTTACTATCCCCCAGACATCCTGAGCTTTTCATCTTTTGAAACCTTTCTCCTCCCCTTTATCTTATCTCGCTCCTCTATGGAGGCGTGAGGTTTCATTAGTAGGAACGGATGGTTCGTTTTCCATCTCCTTTCCGCACTCACCTCCTCGTTCCGGTCCCCCGTCCTCCCCCCGCTTTCGGGCTGCTGTTAGTTGATATTTTGTGTGTTTGCTCCCGTACTCTCTCCTCCCCCCCTCCTTCCATTCACACCCCTAAGTTTCTTCCCCCTTTTTCCTGCCTTCCAGGGTCAATTTTACCGGCCACTTCGAGTTTAACCTAACCGTCCAACGCTCTTTTTTTGCCAGAGGGCTGAAGTTCAGGTTCTTCAACCGTCACCCCCTCCTTTCTTTTTGCCCTTCCTTCCCCTCTCTTCCTCGCTTCTCATCCTTCTCTGCGTTTTTTTTTAGGTCTTTCCTAGTCGATTTTCCAGTGCGCAAATTCATCTACCCCCCCGATGCTTGGGCGGATATGATCTCTGCTCGCAGCCCATACCTCGTTTTCTTTCGCTGAATTATCTCCACTTCCCCGCTTTCCTGTCTCCGCCCCTACCTTTTTAATTCAGCGTTTTTTTTCCCCCTTCTCTAAGTCTCCGAGGTCTTCCAGGAGTAGAGGTGTTCTTTTTCTCGAGCCCAGACCTTCCCGCTTCCGGAGTTTATTTCAAGGACGTCCCTTATTCTTCCTCCTTCCTTCCCTTTTTTTTTTCTCTCTTTGAAGTAAAGGTTCCCGATCACTCTTCTCCCCTATTTGCCTCGTCGCCTTATGCTATCTGAACCGCAAGCCTGCTAATCCCCGTCTTCGCTCAGGGTGAGAGTGCAATGTGCAGATTACTATCCTTTCTCACAAGAGTTTCTTCCACGATGATCAGGTCTTGCCCAATCTTTTTTCGGGTTATCTCCTTCCCCTCCTCTTATTATTCTTCTTTCTATCCTTAGGGATATCGTCTGATCGTTCGGTCCTTTTTTTCGATTCTGATTGAAAGTCATAGAGAACCCCCTGATGGGGCTGCCTTGAAAGCCCTTTCCCCTAAACCACTCCTTCAATTCCGTACCCTCACCCATTGGATTTTTGAGTCCTATAGAGTTCTTCTGAACCGCTTGGTTCTGGTTGCCTCTACCGAACGGTTCGAGAATCGGTCACTGTCCCCACTCGCTTTTCGTCGTAGTTTGTGAAAGCTCGATCCCTTACCTTCTTATGCTGTTGACTTTAACATTTCGCCTCTACCCCCCCTTTGAATAACCTTTCTTGTGCGAGTGCGTATTCCTCTCTTTCTGTTTAGCCCCACACAATATCCCCACCCCTTTCCCCTTCAAGCGAGAAAGGCAGTGACGTTGTAGGGTGAGGTATTTTTCCCGGACCCTGGCAACCACGCAAGAAAAATTTTCTGCCCCCCCCCTCTCCTTCCCTCCCCCTACCGGACTCCAGACTTCCTTTTCCCCCGCGCCAGAGTCATCGTCACGAGAAAAAAGCTCACTCCTTTTCTTGGTATCGGATTCCTCCTTTTTTCTTCCCTTCCCTACTTTTCCCCTTGAGCTGAGTTTCTCCAGTTTCTTTCCACCTTTCTGCACGATTTGATACGATCGACGCTTTTTAAACCGTGGACTTCTTCTCCAGGCATGTTTAGGGTTTTCATAGCTTTCCGTCTTTCCTACGTATTTCGTTGTCGGTAAACGATTGGCGATCTTATTTTTTCAGTTCCAGAAACTCAGCGTCCCCACCTGGATGGCGGTATCCTCTTCGACTCCCTTTGTTCTTTTAATTGTTTCGTGGTAGATTTTCTGGAATCTCCCCTCTTCTTGCGATCTTGAAACAGCTCCAGCGTTGCACCCCCCCCCCCCCCTGGATTTTCCTCGTCTTCCCCCCTAGGTGAAAGCCTTTCTTTTCTTCCCTTCTCCCCGGGTCTTTCCTATCCATGACCACCCCCGGTCTTTCCTTTCCCTTGCGCAATTTTTCGGCAGGATACGTCAGGGTACCTTGTCCCCCCCGCTCGGTCTAAAAAGAAATCTTTCTTGCTTATACCCCTTCTTTCCCTGTGCCTAATTTTAAATTAGTTCCTTAGGTACTGAAGGTCACCCCTGCTTTTTCCACATTTTTCAGGGGAGCAAATCTGATGACCGCTTGGGCTTCTCGCCTGAGAATTTTCTTTGAGCCATCGGCGTCGCTGACCCTTCCTTTCGATTTTCTCTTCCCGGGCTGGAGCGGATTTGTTTTTTTTTTTTGTTGCACCCCACAAGATATGGAAGCTACCGTCCTCTTAGCCCCTTTTTCCTTAGTTTTACCGTCCTCGCCTTCCTCTCCCCTCGTGCCCCCCTGAGCCCCCCTTTCGACACTACTCCCTCCCCTTTTTTGAGCTGAAACCTTGAAGATACTCTTGAGCTCCCTTTTTTCCCTAGCGTAGTCATTCCTCGTTAATTTTTTGAAGACTTGAGAAGTTATCCGTGATCGCTCCCTCGCTGATGGCTGTTTCGTCCCCCTGAATTGTCTCCGTGGATATGACCGTGTGTTCCTTCAATCCCTGCCCCCCCAGTCTGAAAATGATCACTCCGTTCTTCTTTTTGCCCTACCCAGGAGCGTTTTTTTTCCTCCCTCCCCCCTTGTTTTAAAACCGCGGAAGTTTGTAGGACACCACACGTCGGATCGTTACCGGGGCGCACCTCTCCTTTCTTGATCCCCCTCTCACCCTCCTCCAAGTTTGCGCCCTCCGTTTGTTTTTCCTGTTCAAAGGCCCGTCTGGCTGAAGGGATCTCATTTTCTTTAGAGTAATTCCGGTCGCCCCCCTTCCTCTCCTGGTTGAGGCAGACCTTTCCTTCCGGTGCTCTGATCCGACCGATTCTTCCCTATCTTCCCCCCCCCCCACACAAGCCCTCTTGACAACCTCCCTTTGCCCTTTTTAAAGCGTGTTCTCCTATTTTGGTGGAGTAGTTCTTCCTATCTGATACGGGGGCCGTGCAATTTTTTTCGCGCCTTCCCAGGTTGTGTCCTCCGCGCCTTGGACCATTCATCATAAGTTTTTCCATGTCACTCATTTCCCTGCCGCGTAGCGAGGAAGCTCGACTTAGTTCCTCAACCCAAGTCTTTTCCCTTTTTTCCTTTTCCCCCTTTACCATTGGCTTGGTCCCTCCCGTTCTTCAAGAGTCTTCCAGGATGTTTGCAGCTTCGTGCTTTCAAGGCCCCCCCTAATGACTGGGTTTATGGTGTATTTGATTGACCCTACGCTCCTTCCAACAATGTGTTTTTTCCCCATCTTCTTTCCTGTTGTACACCTAACGATTTTTCCCGCCAGGCTTCAACCGAGTTCAAAGCATGCACCTTTAGCAACTTCGTTAATTAGCATAATCCCTCTTCCCGTCGTTCCTCATTTTTCATCTGCCACCTTAGTAAGCTGACTCGTACCCTACCCATCTTTTCTTGCAACCCTGTTCGACACCCGTTAGCCGCTGTAATTCCAAGTGTCGTTTTTAAAACTGCGCCTGCAACCCCATGTTTTTTCGCTTCGCCCTCTCTCTCTCTCCCCCTTCTCGATCCAGTCTGCACTCGTTGTGCCGAAAATTCGTCGTTTCTCTTTACGGCCAGTTAAGTACTGTTTTCCCAGTGAGATATGTCTGTTTCATTTGCTTTTATAGATGGATTCAGACCGGCGCGCGTGTTGCTACGGCTATTTGATCATTTCCTCTCACCCCTGTCCTTCTCGTAGTATTTTCTTTATGACTAGCCCCCTCGTGTCCTTCCTCCAATAACTCTTTTGTTGCCAATGTTTCCCACCATATTTTGTTTTGGGGTACTCGCTGGTTTCTGCTGCCATCAATTTGCAGAGATCGCGGCTCTGGTTTCCCCTTCCTTTTGGTCCAAGGGCCTTTCAACTTTTCCCTCCCTCTTCTTCTGAACGATACCGCCCGATGCTTCGGATACCGACGGTCGTTTAAGGTCGATTTGCAATAAGTAACATCTCGGCTTGAACTGAGGTGTGTTCTTCCTCGCCGCCAACGATGTCGATCTTCGCCCGTTTCTCCCCCTTATTCTGTTTCCGTCATAAAAGGGCCGTGTAAAGATGTTCGTCTTCCTTTTCCCCCTCCTGTCTTCCCCGCCAACTCACAGGGCAACCACTGGAATTTGATTATTCCTGGGATTCTTCTTGGTTGGGGCGGATTTTTTAACACGCTTCAGGTCACTTCGATTTTTTAGCATGCTCATCCCCTGCGTTACGGATACGCCCCTCTTCCTGCGTCGCGACTGCGTCTCTGCTCTATTCCCGAGGGTTTTTTCTCCTCCTTTTTATCCCCCATCATGGTGACAACCTACCAACTAAGGTCTCTGTAGCCCTTAGTTCACAGTGCGGAGTTTCTTCGTGCGCACGCCGTTGCCTCCGCCTCTCCTCTTGTCTTCCCAAGTTCCTTTCCCCTCGTCCATCTTGTCACGGAAAGATCCTCGTAGCCCCCCTCTCTTTTCCCTTTCCACCCTGTTGAAATACTTGGGCCAAAGCGCACCTCCATCTTGCGTGCTCTGTTCCTTTTTTTTTTAAGACAATTTGTTTTG
>Ga0179593_1541195_pt1 | contig 11762 bp, 10 predicted proteins | sample CZODoug2_1_08_16_FD_185931 | JGI IMG/M metagenome (GOLD analysis project Ga0179593, IMG submission 185931) | Vadose zone soil fungal communities from Angelo Coast Range Reserve, California, USA - CZODoug2_1_08_16fungal (PacBio error correction) | ecosystem: Environmental > Terrestrial > Soil >... | reverse complement strand
AAAGGACTCCAAACATTTTTCTTTTTCCTTAGAATAAGGCCCTCCCGTTGATACAATCAGCTTCAAACCACTTTTAAAGAATTTGGGGTTGTAACAAGTTTAAACCCCTCCAGGAGATTTCCCCCTTCGTCCCCCTCCCCCATTATAAAACTTCGCGTGTTCTTTTTCTTTAGGGGGCACTCCTCAGCCCAACATTTTTCGAAAAAGAGAACCTGCGCGGGAAATTGTTCCATAGAATTTTACTTCTTTGAAAGAAGGGTTTTGGGGGGGTTTGTGCGCTTTCTTCCTCGGGGGTTTCGTTTTTTTCTTCTTTTGGTTTTTTTTTTCCACAACTTTTCATTTTCTCCCTTTCCCCCTTCCAAACGTCCTTCGATAGTAAATCCCCGTGACTTTTGCTCCCATGAAGGCGTTCCAGTAGTCAGTTCTTATTTGTCCTGAAGGTCTGACGCTTTTCTTGGAGGAAAAATCTTCCCCCAGGATCATTTTACTTCCCTATTCTGCTTACAACTGTATATCAGGGTTTAGGTGACGACCCAGATCCAAGAAAAAAGACGTCCCCCCGGAGCGAATGAAGAGCCCCCCACTTAAATCAATTGGAAGCGGAATCTGTCTTTGCCCCAGGGGGGAGGAGACTTCCTCCTTAACCTCCGAGGCCAAACGATCCAGGGTTTCCCTAGGGACTTTTCTTTTGCTATTTCTAGATGGGCCATTAATCCACCGGCCCTCTTTGCAATCACTTCCTGCAGCCGACACCACGTACTGTTTTAGCGTTCAGAGAACAATTTATCGACACTTAGTCCCCAAAAGGCCCTTTTTGCAGCGGTGCCGTTCTCCGGACCTGTGGAAGTTTCCCTGGCGAGTCTTGTCACCTTACTCCTTCTTAGTCTTGTCTCTCTTTAAAAGCCCTGAACCACCTTTTTCCCTTTTGCGACAGGCGGTCTTTTACTTGATTTCTGTTTTTTTTTATTGTTTTTGGATCTTTTCAAGCTGTCTTTCAGAATCTTTGTCGCCCTTTTTTTTCCCCGCGTTTCTGGCTTGAAGTGAAATTTTGGATAGAACGAGGCCACGAATGGACGGAGGATCCTTCCCGTTAGAAATAGTCCCCATGAAGAAAGGCAATTTCCTCCTCACGGAGGCTTTTCCGTTTACAGGTAAAGCCTGGGAAACTGTCCCATGCGCCCCACACAGTACCCTTCAACTACCCGAGACCAGAGCAGAGAGGTGAATCGAATGACCCACTATTGTATTACTCTAAATATTGCCTTCCTTAGAGCCCCCCCCCCTTTCCCGTGAATTTGTCCCTTCAGTTCCTTTTACACTTTACGCACATCCCCCAAGTAAGAAACTCAACACTTCCCGGACCTCCCTTGAATGAAGGTCCCGATCACCCCTCTTATGAGCTGCACCCTTAGAAGAAGGCCCTTGAGGGATTCTAGAGAAATCTCTTCGGTATTTCCCAGAGATCGCGGGGATTCTTTAGTATCTACTTAGAAGAGACTTGAAAGGCCTTCTATTTTAAGGACCTGGGAACCCTGTTCCTGAAATCCAAACTCTAGGGTGGGGGTTCGCGTCGTTGCAGCTCCTTGGCCGATCCGAACTTTCCATATATGGAATGAACCCTGTGACAGCCATGTGAGGTTTTTTTCTTCAATATTAATATCCTGAATTCCCCCGCCCCCCTTCCCTTTTTCAAATTTCTCCTTCCCAGCTCGTATGTTTTTTTCCGACCAACCTAATCCTCCCCCTATGATGGTAATACTACTTTTTTTGAGAGAGACTTCATTTTGAGGGTGATTGTTCCCCTAGATGCATCTCCTACCTTGAGATTAACACTCCTGGGGAGGAGACTCCCAAGAAGTCACCGAGGAAGACCCCCTACCCCGCCCTATTTCCGGCTTGTAACACTTACTATAGGCCCGAATTTTAGCACGGGAAACCTATGATGTCTATCCCAACCTTCCTATGGTTTATTCCTTTATTTTATATAGAACCCCTTTCAGGACCGTAAAATGGAAGTTTCCCCCATCTTTACGAGGTTCCCTCTCCTACGCGCTTCCAAGCACCAGAGCAGCCGCTTTTTTTTTTTTTTTCATATTTTTCTTTCCCATCGAGATCGTCTCTTGACAATCCCTCGGACTGTACGGAGCCAGCTATAGCTGTTCGCGGAGTGTCCCCCATTCCTTTGGAGCCGGACCCTTGACGGACAGTTTTTCATTTTCTAAAGATCCTTCAGGGGGCTCTTTCAGGAGGTTTTTTGCCCCAACCCCCTTGGGCGGTGAACCCAGTATTGTTCGACTTAAGTGGAAGGTTCCTTGGAGGTCTAATTGGGAAAGCGTTTCCCGAGTGGAGGTTTTTGGCAACCTGGCTGGACTCTTTTACTTGTTCGAATAATCTTCTATTCCTTCCAGTCGCACTCCAGGTAGGTCCCCGTGGAAATCTCCTAGTACCTCCCCGCAAGATTTCTACATTCCGTGATTTAACTTCTAACTGTCCCCCTGGAAAGGCATCAATCTCCTTTAAGCCCCTTCCCCCCCCTAGCCCCACAACGAACATCCCCCCTTAAAACGAGGGCTCCCCTCGTCTTCTCCAAGGGTTCTTACTCAAGGAGTTGAGATAAAACGAGACCTTCTGCGAGTCTCCTGTTTTCTCACCAGTGAATAGCCCCCCTTTACGCACATTTTCACATTCTCGACGTTCCCCGGGTCTTCGCCTAAAATTGGGGTGCCTTTGACCTATCCCCCCCCGATTGATCCCCCCTTTTATAAGCCCGTTTTATTCTCTCCTCGTGACGAAGACTTGGTTCAGCCCCCTTCAAACCCCCCATCTGTGAATAAGATGCCATTTTAGCACCGTTTCCCCTTTGGTCCTCAAACTTTTTCCCCTTTTCGAATTAAAACCCGCCCATTAAACTGTCGGTTGGATTTTCCTCTGAAGGCCCTTCGAATTTTTTTTTTCTTTCGTGTAGGTGCCTTTTTTCCCCATTTGCCTTATCCTCTTTCCAATACCTGCCAGAATGAGGGGGGGTCTTTCCTCCGCGTCCCCCCTTTAAATAAACTACAATTTCCTTCTTCCAGTGATCTGAACCTCTGCATTCCCCCGACACAGACAAGTTTCTTTTAAAGGTAAAATTTCCCCCTCGTGGGTACCCCCCCGTCCAGAGTCTCCAAAAGTGCCTCCTTTCCGTGTTGAGGAGGAGTGTTTTTTTTATGCGAGTAAATTATTAACTTGATCCTTTTAGGGTCTTATAACTGATTGACAATGAAGTGTGTCGTAAGAGGAGGGGACCCACCCCCCCCCCGGCTGGACCCCCGAGAACATTAGCGTGAGGCAGTGCGGGGGCAGCCAGGGACCCGTCCTTAGTGGCTCGGGAATTTTTGGCATAATGGTTGTCCGCTGTTGGTAACGGTGAACCAGGTGAAAAACCAGCATTGGTTGAACCTTTGTTTTTTTGGGTTTGGGGTCCCCTTTTGGGACTCTGACTTTTCCCCCCCTGAACTCGTAGCAGAGAATCTTTATGCCTCTCCCAGAATTCTTGAGAAGCAATCCGCATCTCCTTTCCCGTCAAGAACGTTGTCGTCCATATTTCCTCTCCCCGAAAGGACCCCCCCATCTTTTGCTGTATGCTTAGGACCAACCCCCCCACGCCTGGCCCCAAGTGAGAAATTCTTACATCTTTCTCTGGCAGGTGTCCCCCTTCCAACGGCCCTTCCCAGAACCCTCCCCCCCCGTACATCCCCCTCCAGAAGAGACCATGCCCCCCCCCTCTGTGGCTTTCCCTCCCTCCGTTAAAGAGTTCTCCCCTGATAGGTCCCCCTCTTTCTCAAGTGCATCTCCCATGGTTCACGATGGAGATGCTTCCTTTTGCTGCGAAGGCCCCTTTCTGATTTCTCTGCGACTTACCTGGGGAGGTTGTCCCTAACCCCTTCCCGCAAAGACAATCGCCCATAAGTAAGAAGTCTGGGTGGCACCCCCTCTCCCGGCCCCCACTAACTATGCACTCCCCACTCCGAGGAAACATCGAGAATACGAAAACCTCCCCCCTATCTCTTCCCAAACGCCCCTTTTACCCTCAGCCTGACAATACCTCCCAAATTCCGGAAGGAAGAATAGAGCCCTTTTGGTCCTTTTCCCCTTTTCCCCTTCTTTTTTTATCGGAGACTTTTCTTCCGGTCACCACCCCGATGTGGCTTCCCGGGTTTGCCTTTTTTAACCATATTCAAGGGCTCCCCCCCCTTTCCTTTTGACTCCATAAGCGACCCCTTTCTCCTCAAGCACGTAGCCCTTTGTTGCCCTTCATAGAAGGTAAATCAGTCCTTCCCCTTCCCTCCGAATGAAGAAATTGAGGATCTTATGGATTTTCCTTTAAGCTCGACACCCGGAGGGATCACGGAGGACCACGCTTGCCGCGCCTCCGTGGCTGCCGTAGTGGAGGGGTCGCTTACCCACTCCACCACCCGTCGACCGGTCGCTGTTTTTATTTTTGTGGCCTCTGTTACGTCTCATGCTTCGGCTGATTTGTCGCTGAGGTTTGCTCCCCACGCTCCCGTTCTGGAAAGGCTTTTTCCCGTCATGCGCTTGAGTTTTCCCCCCCACCCCAACAGGTACTTTCATCGCAAGAGCATGAATGATCTTTTTAGAGTTATACCTTCATAATTCTTCCCAACATTCACGGAAAGGAGCTTCTGGAACTTCATGTGAGACCTGGTAAATTTCTTGAGACTCCAAATAATACTTCGGGTACGACTAAGAGGGGTTGTAACTTTTCCCCTTTGAAGGGTTTCCCTAGATGACTTCCTCCCCAGAAAGCTTTTTTCCCTTAAAAAGGGGGCTTTTCAGATCCACAGTTCCGTTTTCGTGTTAATCAACGGAGTAGCCTTTTTTATCAGAAGTCGTCAAGCATTGGTCTTGGGAAGAAAACTTTTTTCCTTTTCTTCCTCATAGCCCCCTTTCTCAAAGAGAACCCGTTCAATTGGGTGTGAGCATGAACCCCTATCAGCTTCCTCCTCTCCAATGGAGGTGAGGTATCCTAGTCAAGGCCAAATCTCCCCCCCCACAATCTCCTTTTCCAATTAAGACTTAAGGGTTTTCCCTAGGTCCATATTTGATTTCTCCCAAGTTCTTTCTAATTAAGGCACCCCCTACTTTGATCCATGAATGCGTCCACAACTGATTCTTTAGCGTGTTTCCCCTGGGGGTTCACTGCACTTCTCTTTGCAAGACGTCTTCCTTTCCCCCGAAATACGAGGTATTTTCATACGGTCTTCCTTCAATCGACATTCCCTCTCCGGCGCACCGCTCTCCCCCTGCTGCGCGGTTAACTTTTGTAAAGATATTTTTTCCCTACATCCTTTTTTGTCCCAAATTCATGATTCTTCTTTACTTTCCAAAACCGGACGTTTCTTTAGTCCCCAGTTAGGACAGTTTTTGAACTCTCCCCTGCTTTAAAGAGGAATTTTTTTTCCGGGGTGGCCCTTTCAGGTTTCGGGAAAGGTTTCCTCACCCCTAGTTCCCCCCGGTATTTCCCGTCAAAATTCGTGCACCTTTGAAAGGAACATCCCCAAAATGGGGCACGGTAAAAATGAGCCTTTTCCGTCCCCTCCTCTGAACCAAGACCTTCGCTGAATTGTTGGCGCCTGGGATGCGACTACCTGGAAAGTGTTCGCTACCCTTTGGTGGGAATTTTTTTCCGACTTCGATTCCATACTTGGCAGGGGTGCACGCCCGGCTTTTCGCCCTAATCCTTTTTCCCCCAGACAAACCCGTTAGCACGACCCCTTCAAGCGTACCAGTCCAATGACCTTCCCCCCCCCCTTCGTCAAACTCCCCCGCAAATTAGGTTTCCCCGTGAAAGACTTGAAAGTGAGCTGTTCTCATAGGCTAGGAAGGGGATAGCTCACGCCCCCACCATACCTGGAGACGGAGATGGAGTGACCTAGGGGAGCCCCCAAAGACCCGAGGCTTTCCCCACACAGAGGGACAAGGTCATTTCTCCCCTTAGCCCTCCTTCGTTCCCGTGATTGTCCACGAGTATTGGGTTCGTTTCGTGGGTTCGGGAGAGCGTTCCCCTTGTAAAGGGAAAAGGTAGGCCTTGCTTCATTTTGGTCCCCAGGAAGGGATTGATTTGAATTCGAACCCTTGAGCCCTCTGTGTTTTCGTGCAATTAGACAGTGCAAAACACAGCCGCTGTTTTCTAAGGATTTTAAAGGATCTCTTCCCTCTTCCCAAGTATTATTTTAAAAGGGAAGTTCAAAAGGTTTCTACAGTGGGAACTCGAGCTCCCCTTCGAACATGCATGAACCAGATTCCCCCTCTCACATCTTAAACCCACTTCTGCCAAACCTCCCGGCACCTTCCCCATTGAGGAGATATTCTTCCTGTCACAACTTCCTCCCCCAAGTTGGCGTACCCCCTTCCGAAAATGAATGGTATTCCAGCTCACCGAGTTTTTCTGAAAAGCGCAGCTCCCCCCTTGCGGTTTGGAAGAGATTCCTACTGCTCTGGAGATGAGACGTCTTTCTTTTTTCGTAGGTTTTCCTTCTGCTTCCGTTTAGAATAAAGGCGGGCCTCTTTCCCTTTTTGAAATGATGACCATCTTTATAAATAAGCCCCCAAATCGTCGGGAATTTTTTCTTCCTCCCATAAGATAGCCCCCTGTGAAGATACTCCCTGTACGTGAATTGGTTAAAAAGGGAACTTTCGGTTTCAGGGCGGGCCTTCATTCTTCAGGGCTCTAAAGGGCACCCCCCCCCTTTCCTTTTTTTTTCTCCAGATTCTCTTATGTTCCCCACCCCCTTCCCCAAATGAATCCGAATCTATCTCTGTTTCTCCGTTTTTTCGAAGAGATCAGTTGTATTGGGATGCCGCAAATACCTTAATCGAGAGCGTCCTGTTTCCCCCATTCCTTTCCCCCCCTGATCGTCCATAACGACGCCTCGGGAAGAAAGGAGACCCCATATGTCCCATCTTTCCCCCCCTCTCAGATCACCGCTCTCCCCCCATTGATATTACCCTGGACTAGATGATGCGTTCATAAAAACCCTAACGCGATGTTCGTTTTCAAAGAATATCCGAATTTCCCCCCACAAATTTCCCTTTTGGCAAAATACTATCTCCCCGGAACTTCGCGGTATCAAAGACCCTATTAATTAGCTAGAGAACTGAGAGGAGCCCCTTATTCCACGAAATGGAATGCTCCCCGACGATTGGGCTCATCGGGAGGGGTGCAAACCTTAAGGTTGAGAGGGACAAGAATTCCCACCCCATACTCTTTCTAGGCTTGGGCCATCCCGTTTCTTCAGATCGAACCTCTTTTTGAGGTCGAAGGGACCCGATATTTTCAGGATTTTTATCTGTTAGACCTCTGGTTTCATCGTGGACGGACACCAAGATGCCTACGGGGCTTTTTTAAAATTGTTGAAGAGTGAGGTTAACCTAATTAGACTCCCTCAGTAGGCCCCAGCCCGGTGTCCCCTTGGATAAGCCCGAGTACCTTCTTTTCCTCAAATGAGCTCCCTTTCCCGGAAAGCTTCCGCGTCCTCCCCTTGAAAGCAAGAAATAAGAATCCTCTCGCCACCTATCCTCCCCCCTAAAAGAACTTTTCACCCCCCACGGGTTTTTTTCCGCACCCCGTCCCCTTTACTGAGAAGCTGCGTTCTCCACTGCTTCCCCCCCCCGCCCCACCCGCGAATGTTACCCAAAGACTCCTGAACTTCTGCACTAACTAAGGTTTCCCGCCGTCCGCTTGCGGGTTGTCTCTGTTTGTTTAAGTGGAATCTCTCCCCTTGCGCTGTCTTTTCATCTTGGTTCTGCTGTGCTCTTTTTCGAAGGAAGCTTGAACCATCTTCCCAATCTTCCTTCCAGCTGTATTCTGCTCTTTTCTTCCTGAAAACGTCCTTTCAGAATGTTTTCTACTTTTTTTGTTGATGTTCCCCTTTTTCCCAATTTGGGCACCATGCAGCCTTTTTCTGAGTGTGGTCTTAGTGCGCTTTTGTCTTTTCCTTCAGTGTGTTTTTTTTTTCCTGTTATCGTGTTAGATGAAGGCATATTTCTTCCTTTGCTGTATTATTCAGTTCCTTCGGACCGTTTTTTTCATTTCTTGAAAGACCTCTTCTCTTTTTCTTTTTTTGATTTCTAATAATTCCTTTTTTTATGTTTTTCTTTCTCTTGTTCTACAAGGTGAAAGATTCTTCTGTTCTTCCCCTTCCAGTTTTCCCCTTTTTTTTCAAAGACCAAATGACCTACTGTCTCAGTGATCTTACTGTAAGTCCTTTCCCCGATCCCTTCAGCAAGCCGGGAACAGGGGTACCCCGTCTCATACTGACAGATCTCCTTTGGGTCCACCCCTACTGCTGTTTCCAAAGAGGGGAATTAAGAGAGGGACAAAATGCGCTCCAGCGGGGAGAGGGGTTACAGGATCCGTTTACGGACGGAGACTCAAAGAAGTGCGTTATCTAAAGGGCCTATCCCCAAGTTGCCTTCTGGGGAGCCGGACACCTTCTCACCCGGCTGTGTAGCTTTTGCAGCCCTACCCGTTTCCCCAAACTAAGGGTGCCCCTGAACAATTTGTTTTTGTTTCGGGGGCCTGTAAGAATGGTCCAAAAGTAGTGGCTGGCTTAATGAATGAAAGAACTGTTGGGACCTTACCGCTATTGGGGACTTTTCAACCCTTTAAGACTGACCTTGGTAACACACCGCCTGGGGATTTTTGGCACTAAGGGTTTGTCTGCTGAAAGATCCCCTAAAAGCCTCGCAGACTGCAAGAGTTTTGCAAGGAACTGCCGTTAGACCCGCCCCCTAGAGCTCCCCTATTTATCTCTTCGACGTCAAATTTCCCTGTAGCCCCCCCATTAGGTCTCAATCAGACGGATAAAAAACCCTCTCTGCATACTCCTGTTTTGCCCACCAACCATCTTTCGAAACGTCGTCCAATTGGCCCTTAAAGCGTGCTCTTCGGTGATCGCTTTGCCTTCAGAGACCTTTAACGTTCTTCACAACGCCCGAGCGAACATGGTTTTCTGTTTTAAAATGGAAAGGTACAGTCCCGCACCGTCCGTGTTTCCCGGAAAAACTCGGATCCCCGGTCATCTGGTCTCTTCTGAGCAACTAGGAACTCTTTTTCCAAGTTAGAGCTAGGGCGATTTGGAAATGGGGAGGATTTTTAAAGACCCAACCCCCCCAAGCAGAGAGCCCCATAGACGTCAACCGACGTCTTTCGAGTGAGTTGGAAAAAAAACATCACTCGTCCCTTAATCAGCAGACTTCTGCAATTGCAAGCCACTAGGAATGACAAAGAGACCCCCAAAAGACTGTTCCCCCGAAAGTGTGACCTCTTCCTTTCCATTCTGACAACCCATAAACCCCCCCCCACCGGTTTTTTCCTCACCTAGGAGATTCCCTTCTCTGACTTCAGGTCTTTTTTATCGGCGCCCCCTTGCTTCCCGGTAAACACACCGTCTTTTATGATCCAGGGTTTGTTGAGCACCTTCCCTAGTAGTTTTTCAGTGGCCCCCTTTCTCCCACCCTGGATCCTTTTTTCTTGTTCATGAAAACAGAAGACTCTCCGCTCCCGGACTATGACTTTCCGGCGGCGGTCTATGACTGGATTTTGTGATGGATTTTTCCGACCTGGGCACCCAAAGATCGTGGTTGGTAGAGCAGAGGCTTTGATCTTCACGTCTCTTCCTTAATGATTGCTTGTCATCATGCCCCTTATGATTTTGAAGGGAGATGGCTTTTTGCACTAAACTCCCATTCTGAAAAGGCTTCTCGATTGCTGTTATTTCCCTCCCAAAACACAACAGGGTTACGGCACCTCGAATTCCCTTTTATGTCCCTCCGCTTTTATAATCAGCTTACACAACCACTACTCTCCGATTTTTTAACTGCGCCCGTTCCGTGTACCTTTCCCTTTCGACAACCCCCATTGGTCTCCTTTCCCTGACGCGTTATTTTTTTTTGGTTCGCGATGCCCCCGGCCTTTTCTTTTTACGTTTCCTGGCTCTAAGTTCTTTGTTGTGGTTCTTTTTTTTCTAAGGAGTATAATAATAGCTTTTAGGTCTACCCCTCCCACTGGGGGGCTTCCCCCCCCCTAGTTTTTTTACATTTAGAAGTCCCCCCCAACCCAATTTGCTGCTCCCTCTCACTCTTAAAGGAGTCCCAATGAGATCGAGCTGAACTTCTTTAGAATTTCAGCTCCCGGGGAACCCCTCCCACACAAATCCCCCTCAGTGTTCCCCCCAATCCTTCCTGGTTGTTTTTATTTCCCACAGGTAATCCCAACAATTTCTCGGCCTTCAGTTCGACGTGATAACCCTCCTTTCCACGGCATCACCCGTTGTCACGGCCATTTTGACACAAGAGGCCCCCTTTTTGACCCTCCTAAGAAGTATTGCCCCCATTCCCCTTTTTTCTTCAAGGGTTTTTCTACGGCGGAGGGGACCCTTTCCCAGCGCTCAAAAAGATCATTCGACGCGTTTTTACTTTACTCACTTCCTAAATAAGGTGGTCCAAAACTTCCTTAGTGGGACCTTGAACCACTCTAAAATCCTTTTCCCCCCCTCTTTCTCCACTGAAGACAGTCACCCCCATTTAGGGGATTTTTTTTTTCCAAGTATTCCTTCCCCTCCCTCATGTCAAAAGGTATTTCACCTTTTTCACCCCCCGGAAAATTTTTTTTCAACTACCGCAACCTAGGCACCCTTTTTTTTATTTCCTTGCGAACGACTCCCCTTCCGCGGATTGTGGTTCTCTTTTTCTGAGACTCTAACTCTTTTTTTTCCTGGATCCCCCCCTTTCGTTTTCCCCTCCTCTTTCCCTCTTCAGACTTTTTTCTTTTTTTTGCACGGAACCGCCGGTCGTAGTCAAATCCTCCAGAGAAGCCGCAAGAGGAAGGAGCAGAGAAACTTTCCCATCGGAGAGCTTCCCCCCTCCCCCGCACAAAAAACTTTGTGAACTAGCTCCTGAGAAGAACTAATTAGTTCAAGGGGCTATTGGTGAGGTCACCATTTTTCTTTTTCCTTCGTCGGTCCTTCTCTCACCGCATCTTCTCGGGCCCTGGAGCCTGGTGCGACATTCTTTCTTGATCGCGATGTTTGCGGGCGGGGAGAAGCTGTTCTTCCGCGGCGGTCCTTTTTTTCCTCGCCGGGCTTTCAATCATGAGAGTCCTTTCGTTTTCGGATGACGTCTTCGGAATTAGAAAAGGACCCCTTTGGTTGCCCTCCCTTCTCGAAGTATTTTTCCTTAGTAGGAGTCCCCCCGTCAACAAAAGGTTAACCCCCCACTCCGGCAGATCCGCGGTCAAAGACTTTCACAGATTTCTATGACCCATTCTTATAGAACCTCCACCCTGGAGAGCCCCCCCCCCCCCCCGGCAGTTTACCATTTGCGGCTCATCTTACAGGAATCTCCAAGTTGATAAAGATCCTTTCCCAGACGAACTTATGCACGCCGCCGCAGGAAAGTGCTTCCGCTCTTCGCTCGCTGCTTTTCCGATGCTCCTTACTCCTTACTGGGAGCCGCGTAGAGGAAGGTTCGCCTTTGGTCCGGCCTTTTCCCCTTTGCCTGGAAATTGCCACGAAGCCCACCCTCGTCAGGTGTCTGCCCCGGCATCAGCCCTTCCCGTTTGACGATAATTTTTCCCTCCCTGTAAGTGCGAAAAGATGGCATTTTGCGGGTCGCATGTCCTGCCACCCTTCTTAAGGAATCCGTCCCCGGGCAAAATTTAACTTGCTTTTTCCTGATAATGATCTTATTTGCTCCAGAAC
>Ga0179593_1474498_pt1 | contig 11762 bp, 7 predicted proteins | sample CZODoug2_1_08_16_FD_185931 | JGI IMG/M metagenome (GOLD analysis project Ga0179593, IMG submission 185931) | Vadose zone soil fungal communities from Angelo Coast Range Reserve, California, USA - CZODoug2_1_08_16fungal (PacBio error correction) | ecosystem: Environmental > Terrestrial > Soil >... | reverse complement strand
GAGCGTCATCAGGCCTCCCCTCCCGTTCGTGTGCATTGCTTTTGGTGAAAACGCGGGGTTTTTGACCAATTCATTACCTTGGAAAGATGTACGGCGTTCTTGTCGAGCTTATTTTTCCCGCTATATTTCTCCGATTCACCTGATAGAGTTCAGGTGAGTCCTCACCGGGGCTTCCGGCGCGTGACTTCCTTTTTTTTCTCTAAGATCCTTCAGAGTTCATTCTCCCCTCCACCCCCCAGACGCCCGCGACTACCCTTGGCAGAGGGCCCGACTCCCCTTCGGCTTCCAAGGCTGAATCCCTTCCCCTAAGTGTACCCTTCCAATGCAACGCTTTTCGAAGATTTTTTATAGTCACTCAGTTCGTCCAGCCGCCGTCCTTCCCTTTGGCCTGCTCTATCTCCTATCGCCATTTCTCGTCCATGATTGAAGCCCGCAGGCTTTTTCAGGGTTGCGAAATTCTCAGTGCGCTCGGTGCGTCGTTAGAAGCGACCTCTCGGACTTCCGATTTCTCCCGACTTCCTCCTCATGGCTTGCCGAACCGGAAGAGCGTTTTTCCCCCCGATCGATTCGCTCGAGTTCAACGTCCTTCGTTGCATTTATGCTCCATAGCGGGTGATGACTTTACATTCTGCAAAGAATTTCATCATCTTTCGCGTCATGTCTCTCCGGGCTTACGATCGTTGTGCGGCTAGCACGTGAACCCAGCGCCTGGCCTTTTGCCATTCTGCATCTTTGTTTTGATTTTTCCTGTGCTCGGCAGCATACGCTATGGCCTTCCACACTTTTGCTCTTCCTTTTCTCTTCCTTCGGTCACGGCGACGGAGTTGCTCCTCGTCCATCATCGGCCAGCTTTTACCGCCTGTCGGCACAGGCCCATTTCATCGGTCATATGAAGGCTCTTATTGGTTTGAAGCCCTCGAGCCGTTTCATGTTCGTCGCAACATTTCGTCTTTGAGGCGGCGAGCGGAGCCGTCTTGTGCCTCTCGTCCGACTTTCTATCTGTAAAGGTGCGGTCCCGATGCGTCCGAAGGGTTTCGCGTGTTCGTCCATCGTTCGCCTTGAAGACGCATGCCATCGGTTCTGGGCGCTATGAAACGACTGACGACTGCCGGCCGCTAATATCTTTTAAGTTACTGTGGCCCTTGAGACCGCAAGCCGGTTCTGCCGATCACCTTGTCTCTTCCCCCCCCCCTTCCGGTCTGCACAAGGCTGAGCCGCAGCGCCCGGCTATGCAATTCTCGCTGAAGATATGGTCGGCCCAGTGGTCAATTCCCCTCTAGGAAGTCGGTGCAGCGCGGCCCTTTCTCCGCGTTCCGCACCAATGCTCCGATTGCCTTTTTCTCGCGGCCGTTCGAAAGGCCGCCCGGGTGCGCGAAGCGTTCCCTTTCCTTCTGTGTCCTTTTCCTCGGTTCGTCATTTTGAAAAGGCGCAGGATTTGCTTTCAGATTTTCATTCCGATTTTTTGTGCATTGCGGAGTTTTTTCTCTGTGCCTTGCGCTTTGAACGCTGGACCAGTTCTTTTTCGATCTGCGCTCGCCTTTTCGCAATTTCGAAGGTCTTAGGCCTCTGCGGTGAGACACTCCTTTGTCTCTTGCTGGCGGCGGCACGTTTTGTGGTCAATCTGCCGATACGGGAATAGGCTGACAAGTTTTCTCCGCGGCGGAATCCGCCACTTATTAACTGGTTTCCCGGTCCGAACCGAGAGGAAGTTTTCCGGCGCTCTGACCCCAAGAATCCTTTTTCCACACCTCTTTTTTTTGAGATATTGGCCTCGCCGCGATTCACTGCCAGATCGTTTCTTCTCGTCTACGGCTGATCTCGGCGTGTTTCAGACAGGATTTAGGAAGCGTTTATCACATCGTAAGGACTTTCCCCCCCTGAACCTCATTGATGCGCTCCCTCGCCCGGTCGCATCATGCTTGCGCCTGCGGTCTTGCGACCTTTCTCAAATGAGGTTCCTTTTTACTTCGAGGCGAGTTCCTCGGTCCTGTTTGTTTGTTTTTTCCCTCTTTAATTTTAGCAAGGCACCCTCGCCGCCAAACAGGCTCGTTTCCTTCTGCCGCCTCGCTGCCTTGTCTGACCTTATGTCTGCTTTCTTCTTCCTAGACTAGACCTGCCCTGCTTTTTTCGATCTGCTTTTTCACCTTTTTCCTTCTTTTGTCGGCTCGCCCATCTGATGCAGGTCACCTTGGGTGAAGGAATCGCCGCGTTGAACCGTGACTCCTGCTTTTTTGACCGCTCAGGCCAATGATCACTAGCGCCTGCCTTCGCATGGATTATAGGCCTCCCTTTCTCTATACGGGTTGGTTTTATTGTCCGTTTTTTCGGCAGCGTCTGCGGGCTTTCGTGTCCATTTTCACCTTGCTGCGCGTCTTGCGGCCTCTAGCTTCTTCTTTTTTTTTTTTTCCGCGAGAACGGATAATTCTTGGCAGTTTAGAAGCGATTTGTTAAAAAGATCGTCCTTTGCTTTACTTTTCTCCCTCTAGTTTCTCTTTTCTTCCGCCCTCTTTTTTGACCAGCTGCGTCTCGCGCCGCCTTCGTCGCAATGTTTTTTCTTTTTCCCGATAGTCTGATGCGGAGCTGCATATTCGCTTCCATGGCCGTTGTGCCAGAGGGCGTTGTGAAGCTGTTTCGCCTGCCGTCTGCTCAAAGCTTCTGCCGTTTCTGAGGGTTTTTTTTTGTCCCCTCTCCCTCTTTTTGTTCTTTGCGCTTCGATGGAATTTTTTTTTTTTTCGCTCTGCAAAGGTTTGCTTGACTTCCCTAGTGCCTCGCCTGATCTCCTCGCCGACCCCGGACGCCATGGGTTCGTACCGTTGGTGCCGCAACGTTCGTCCGCCCCCCCTTTTCCCTTTGTCCTTCTTGCTCGTGTTATTGGATATGCACCGATGCCCTGCCGAATGTATTCCGACACGGGATGACGATTCATTGTCTGCGCTCGCCTTGCGCTTTCGTAACGCGCTTCCGGTTGGAAATTGAAATGCGTGTCTCGTGGTACGGCTGTTTTGATCCTTCCGGTTCGAGCGTCGCTTGAGGCATTCGCACGTATGAATGACGTGCGCACCTCTACAGAATGCGTTTCTTGTAGCACCTCCGTTGCTGTTTTTGGATGGCTCTCCCTAGACACTCTGTGCCTTGCTGTTTTCCTCGGTGGATGATCCCATGCTTTTTCCCCTTTGTGGCTTTTTTCCTGGCACTTCGCTGTTTCTCTCTTTGCAGCCAGTTTCGGCCTTTCAGTTGTCGCTTTGTGAGCGGTGATGCGTGGGCCGTGCCCTTTGATCGCGCGGAGATACTACTTCGAGCGCGTCTTTCACCTACGGCGCACTATTTTTTTCCTTTGATCTTTTTTCCCATATGCTGAAAATCCTTCCCCCTTCGTCCTGGAACTTCTGAAGGTGAAATTCGTCCTTCACCACGCGTTTCCCTGCGTTTCCCCCCCCCCATTGCAACCGTTCGAAGGCCTGTATGCGGTTGAGACGATCACATATACCCTTTGAAGTATTTCGCGCTGTACCCGGCCGGAATTCCGGCGGCCGTGCGGCTCTGAGTTTTTGATCTTGGTTTTCAATCACTTCAGTTCCGCCCGGTTTTCATCTTAAAACTTCAAATTTTTGTCCTTAAGCGAGTCCCTTTCCCCTTCAATCCGTTTTCTCCGTCTAGCGCGTCGCTCGCTGCGTTTCGTGCGCCAGCGTTCTGATATTGTCGTGTCTCCCGCCTCAACAGCACCTTTCCACTTTAGCGCCTCCCTGCGCCGGTTTAATGCGTTCTAGTTTTTTTAAGTGATGCAATCTCGTTCCTTTTTGCGCAAGCGCTCTTTTGACCAAAGTAATCCCTAATCCCGTTTTGCCTTCCTTCCCCGCTTTTTTCTTGCTCGCACGACCCGCCGAGGCTCAGTCCTCCTCTTTCTGCGAGGTCTTCTTTGCTATAGCTCAAAGGCTCTAGACTTCTTAAAACTTCATGCTTTGAGCGGTTTCCACCCTCCGCGTTTTCAGCCGCCCTTCCCCCTGGCGTTTCCCCAACCCCACGGCCTTTTTGCGTGAGTCTCCCTCCCTTCTCTGCGTCCTATCACATCGTGGCCGCCTAAACCTGCCAGTTTCCGAAAAATTCGAATCAGTCGATCCTATTTTTCTATTGGCGATTCTCTTTCCGGTTTTCCAAGCATAAGGAGATCCAGTTTGCCCCGTCCAGCGAGTCTCCACCTTCCCCCCCTGAACCATTTCCGGTGACGATGGTCAGAAACGTGGATGTAAACGACTTCCCCGACGCTGATGATTAAAGTCCTTGGTGAACAAAACCTCGGTTGGCGCTGATTCACGAGAGTTTCATTCGTCTGTCGAAACTCGTCACGTCCCTCTGCGGTGAAGGTGAAGATACCGTCTTTTCGGCCGTTTCCTCGACTCTATGACTCTCAAGCTCATTCCATCCCCCGCGATGGACGAACCTTTTTGCCCCGATCCTTCCGTTTCAGCGACGAGCTCAGCTCTAGTAACTCTCGTACGGCGCAGGCAAAGCTGTCGCGTGCAATAGATTCACGCAAGTCAAGCGAGGTGTTGTTTTTTTTCGTGGGGTTTTTTTGTTTTTTTTGGGTGGGGTTCGTGGGGTTTGGTTTTTTTTTTTTGGTCAGGCCCGCCTCGCGTCATTTCCTTTCTGCAGGCCAAATCTTGCGAGCCCTTTTAGAGTTTGATGTGCTCTCATGTTGTCTGACTTGTTCCCTAACCCCCCCCCTCGATTCCTCCGTGGCCCCTGTTCAGCTTTTGACTTCCCCAAGCCCTTGATTTCATGGCGCTGAATCCGCCCAGTAAATCTATTTTTTTATCCCCCCCGCCTCCTTTCTCCTCTGCCGTTTCGCAGAGGAATTTAGAATTTGCCTAGGCTCACCCATCTTTTTTGTAGGGATATTCTCCCGCGTCGACTGGTCATATTATGATTTGCGGTTGCTGACCTCTGTGATTCAGTTTCGGGTGATGTCACGCGGGGGTCCTGAGTGCACATCTATTCCCCCTTGTTGTTTTTCTTAGATGTTCCGCAGCCCCGCTGACAGCCAGTCCTTGCGCTTTCATCAACGATTGAATTTTAACCGCCCCATCATGCTGCCTGTCGACTGGCTGGTCGGCCTCTTCTCCCTCAATTCCGGTGTTGACGCCTCCTTCTTCTCCGTCCGCTGCTCCTTGCGAGTGTAGCTGGGGTGATGCTGTGCGCCCATTGTTCTGGGAGGGAGACGTCCTTTATTTTTTATGCTGGGGCAGTCACCTTAAATCATTCTGCCTTAGTTTCCTTTTGTCTTTCTTCTCTTCCATCTCGCAAGTCTCTGCGACGTTGTAGCTCGAGGGGTTGACTTTCCCAGGTTGTGTTTGTTGAGGATCGAAGGGTGTTTTATGCCACCCGATGCCGGCCGTTAGTTTGTACTTTGTTTTTCTCATGTTTTTCTCCCCGTTCGACGGTTTGCCTGCGCCGGTGAATCTGAGTTATTCTTCCTACTTTGTGATCTAGTGTTCTTGACCCGCCTTGATAGAGGTGATGATTCCATGGCTTTTGAGTTCATCCAGCTGGACCTTTCACAGGTGCGAGGTCCTATATATATTACGCGGCCGGCAAGAAGTTCATTCGTGACTTTGTTATCGTTTCTCTCTCAACTAGAGGGATCACGTCTCTTCGTCTCTTTTTGTTCTCCCCCCCAAGGTCCGTTTCCAGAGGAGCAAGCGTCCGTGAAGGAGTGTACTGCGTGTCCCATTCTTCAAGGAAATGTGTTCTGGGCCCGTTGGGCTGCTCGATTTGCAGGACAATTTGAGCATTTGAGGCCCTGGATTTGTACCTTGAGACTTGGCTATTTCCTTCTCTCAAGCGACCAGCATCGCTCGGTACTCTGATTCGCCTTTGGCGTTTTGTTGCCTTGGTGATTCTTCTGACACTCTGTTTTGATACGACTTTAGAGATTGAGGTTCCGCTCGTCCGCGTTTGCCGTTGTTGTGCTCTGCCACGCGGCCGCCTGCAATTGCTTGATGTCGTGTCGTTTTTTTGCTAGTCCCCTGAGTTTCCTTTTTGTTTAATACCCCCTCTGCGTGCGCTTTGTAGGGCATCGTACGCGTCATCGAGCTTCATCCTCTTGATCGCCTGCTGAGTCTCGTCGCTTCATTTGTTCTCCATGGCTTCTCGCGCCGTTTGAAGCAATCTGGATTCTTGGATCTTTGTATTCGATTCGTTTTTTCGTCTGCTTGCCGCGTCTTTCCGATGCACTAGAAAGTTTACGGAATCTCCATCGAATACCGCTGCCGCGGTATGTTCCTCCGCGAAGTGACAGATTTGCTTTGTTAGCGGGGCCTCACGACAATTCCTGAAGATGGCGCACCTCCTTCTTACCTTGGCTCCCTCGCAGATCTTTTTTTCCCTTCCCTTCTTTATTTGTTGAACGCTACCTCGCTTATATTCATGAGAGAGAGTCGAGGTCCCTTCTCAAACGTATTCTTGAGAACCTGTTCCCTGAAGTTCTGCCCCCCTCGAGCAGGACGATGCTACAAAAAAACCAGCGTTCCTGGCCTCCGCTCATTCCCGGCTGGTGACCCGCTGCGCGTCATCTTCCGTGGTCGCGGTGTTAGAGCGTGAGCGCTCGTCTTTGATTTTGTGCCTGCGCTTGGTACAACCACCGGGTGGGTGACGAATTCAATTTTTCACTCTTTCCCCTATGGCGAAGGTGTAGACGTCTTTTCCCTCTCATTCGCCGCGGATTACACTTATGCGTGTAGTTTTTTCCCCGCCGCCTGTCCGTCCTTGCGCGCGAAGAGATATCTCCGTCGCGCCCGCTTTTTTCACTGTCGTTCATAAAAGGCGCCCTCCACCGACTACACGGATGAGTCGAATCTTTTTGTTCCGGCGAGAAGACAGCGTTCCGTGTCCCATGTGCCACATCCGTTTCTCAGATCTGGTCTAGTACCCTTCCCAGTCAACAGCCCTCTTTTCCCTGCACCTTCCTGCTCTATATCGGATCGCCTCTCGTAATGAGGTTAGTTTCTGACTCTTCTTTCGATTTGATCGAGAAAGTAGCGTGGGTGCGCCTTTTTGTCTTTTAAGCTTTGACTTTCTTTCTCCTACCCCCGAACGAAAGTGAACGACCTGAATTTCTTTTTTCTGGCATTGTCCCCCCTTCCCCCGGATGACTTCGACCTCTCTCTTTTGAGCTCTGATGACGAAAGTATGGTCAATGCGGCATCCCTTCATTTCGGGCTTTTGACTCCCCCTGTCCCCGTGCATCGTTTCATCATCGGCACCGGCACTTTCTTCTCAAGTTCATGACGATGTCCGTTCGCCAGCCAAACGTTTTGTTTTCCATTTTCTTTCTCGCTTGCCTTCCTTCAGTCCGTCGGAAGGCGCCTGTGATAGAGACCTTTTTAATTTTCTCCAGCGCCTCCACCCCCTCCTGCTCTTTCCCCCCTTGTAGATTTTCCGATAGCCTTCGGCACATTGATTCCGTTTTAATTACCGCATCATGGACTCTTCCACCAGTCTTCACCTGCCCCCTGTCATCGCCTCGCAGTCTCCATTTCCCGTTTGCGCATTCCCTCCTTGATATGATTCGATCTCCGATGGTTTATCTCCCGTTTTGTGTCGCACCCGAAGAGCAGACACTTCCCGACATTGAAAGTCCGTCCGATGGCGCCGCCTTTTTTTTGCCGATGAGCAAGCCGCTGCCTTGGAAGCCTTCCCCTAGGATAAGCTGACTTTTTATGACACCGTCTAGAAAGATCGCTGCCTTGACATCTCGCGCTCCTTCCCGGGGCACTGAGCGCAAGAACGTTTCGGCCGATCCATCCGTCCCCAACCTTGCGGATGAGAAGGATGCCGCCCCGCATTTGACCTTCTCTGAGAGACGAGTGAAATATGGCTGTCCAGGGTCAACGACAACTAAGGATCATTTTGCAGTTTCCTTCCTCCCGGTCCGCACCAATGGGTCGCATCTCTTCATTGGTGTCTTACGTAGCGAAAGGCAGAAAGTTATAGAGAGGAAAGGAGAGTTTCTATGTGACTGTTTGCCTCCTCGCCTCGTCCCCCCCCCCTATTTTGATACCTCTCTCCTCGCTCCCTTTCCCCTTCCCCTGTTTACTCGGACCAAATCTCTGTCCCCCCGAATCCGGACATCCCTTTAGAGAACCTTATTTTTCAGCGATGTGGGCTTGGTAGGGCATTCCCTCTTAGGTCGATGTGCTTCAGGACAGATGACAGCGGGGCATAGAGTGCTGCCGTTCTCACCCCTCCTCACCGCAATTTTCTCCTTTCGGTCACGGCCGTCCCTGCGGGGCGCACGCAATTGCTGAGCCTGTTCTTGCGGCGGTCTTCCGCCTATTCCGTTGCCGCCAGAAGAGGTGTACTTTCACCTTCGGCTGACACGTTTCCTTCGACGGATTTTCTTTTTTCCGTCGAGAAAGCTCTCGCAAATATCGGCACGTGTCATCCCGGCCGAGGAATAGCTCTCTTTCCCCCCCCTTTTTTTTTGTTTTTCTCTTCTTTTGTTTGCGCCAGCTCCTCCCTTTGCCGATTTTTTGTGCGTTCGTTATTTTTGATCGTCGGTCGTCCCCTCCGTTTATGCAGCGTGTCCCTCTTAGTCCGTAATTGCGTCTCTGCTTCCCGGCAATGTGGATGTTAGAAATCTACTTTCTTTCTTTCCCATGTTGCTCCCGCCGGGTTGGGCCCGATTTTCAATTGAGTTGGTCTGCTCTCTCTAATTTTGCGGCTCACTCTGTCCGCTTCATCGCATTCCCCCTTCGCTCCCAACCTCTCTTCAGACCGCCAGAATATGCTTCTTTTCCTTCCTCCGCTTTTTCGTCCCTTGACTGACCCGAGCCGGACGAACATATCCTTTCCCTACCTCCCGGGCAACCTTTCCTTCTCTCTCAGGAGCGTGTCTTGCTGCTCCAACCTTAGATGAGGAATTTTTTTTTTTGCAGTTTCCCTTATGACTTTTTTTTCCACCGTGCTTCTTGAGGTGCGTTGCCCGGTCTCCCTCTTAAGCCTCTAGATTGCCTTCCTTTTTTTCTTCGGCGAATAATACGGGTTTTGGACGCCTCGGTGTTTTTCCCCGTCACCGTCTTGGGCTCGTTGCCCCCCGGTCCTTTTGCGGAGCCGATCTTATATTGAGTTTTCTTGTTTTCATCAACCCTAGCTCACGGATACTTTTTAGGTTTAGAAGGGCGCGTTTTCTCACACGCGGCGTTCTGCGTCCTTTCTCCCTCCCTTTAGAAGGTCATGTCGTCTCGTCCGGGTTCCTTTGAAAAGCCTGTCCTCCGAGAGCCGAATGCCCTGTTGTCCGATCCTTAAGAGAATTACTTAGCTCGATCGAATTTTCGGAGAACTTTATTATCCAATATGAACTTCCTTTTACCGCCGTGCGGTTGCGATATGTTCGATGATGCCCGCTTATACCCCCTCCCTTCTGCCGTCTAATTCTTTAAGGGCAAGTCTAGAACTTTTCCCGAGTCCTTTTTTCTTGGCGCCGGCGCTTATCAGCAATTTGAGTAGCCTAGAACCTGGCTCTTCTTAGAAATTCCTGCCGCCCCCCTCAAGCCCCTTCTCAGGCTGCCTGGTCGCCGTGTGGCTTCTCTCAAACGATTATCTGTCTTAGAATCCTTGCTCGGGCCTGAGGCTATTTCTTTTTCTCTCAGAATGGATGTCTCCCATCCCTTTTATCCGATCACTCGTGAGATGAGTTCTATCTTTTGACGCATTTTCCCGTCCCGTCCAATGCCATTTCCCTTCTCCGTGTCGGCCCGTGGTGACTCGGCGGTCGCTCGAGCTTTCGGCTCCACGAGCGCCAGCCCGTTCGCGACATCGACGACGTGCGTCGTCAACCTGTTTTCGACTCTTGCGATAGATAGGCAGTCAGGTCTGTCCTTTCCTTCTTGTCGATCGGTTCACTATCCCAGATCTTTTCGAAAAGCTTTTTTTTGATGGACCTGGGGCACTCGCCTCTGTTCTTTCGTGTTGCCGCCTTTCCTCTTCGGCATGCCGGTTTTTCTCTGCTGACTCGGTGATGTGTCTTGCATTTCCCTTTCTGGCTAGTAGATTAATAGCGCCTTCCTCGCGCCCGGTTTGCAAATTGCGGCGCAGTTACCTTCTCTCCCGTGCCCAGACGGCGCTTGCGCGGTTTTTCAACCACCAGCTTCAGTCCCCCCCTTGCCATCGGAAATTTTTCCAATGTGAACTTTGCCCGAATACCCACGCGTTCGCGTCTGTACCGCATTATAAGACTGATGTTTTACGCTCCCTTCAAATCGCCCACTTTGACCTCGACTCTCGCGTGTAACCCAGGACACGGGATTCCGGCTTCTGTTCGGCTTTAGTTTTTGTCTGTCCCTGCTCTCTTTTTTTTTCCATAACTTCATGTTCGTTCTCCCCTGCCTCGGTTTGTTTTTTAACCTTAAACTTCTCTTCGTCCGTTTCGTTTTGCCATAAATCGGGCTCTCCTCGACATTTCGCCTGTTTCCGCCTCCCCTGCGGAATGTTGGACCCCTCCTCCCTGGTCTTTCGGCTTCCCTTGTTCCCCGCGTGTACGCGGATATTCGCTTAGTCTTGTTCTGAAAGCTCCTTCACTCTAGTTAGGGACCGCGCAGACTCACCCCCCCACCGGACCTCCCTCTACCCCGGTCAAGCCTGCTCTTTGCTTGATGCAGGTCTACCGCGCCCTGCTGAGCTAACTCTCCTATTTCTTTTTTTCTCCTCCTCAATTGATGCGCTTCGCCCGTTTTGATACCTACCAAGCGACTCAGTTTTTAGAAGTCTAACCCACCGGACTGCTGATTCTGCGAACCCTGCTTTCAAGCCTGTCCGTGCCGCGTGCTTTCCACACCAAACGGAACTGCGCGCCTGCGGCTTTTCTTTGCGTAACCCCTTTCTGTCCGCTTTTCCTAAGCCAAGTCTTTTTCTTACTAGTTGAACTATTTGCCTGATTCTGTCCCTCTGGCCCCTCCGTTCTCGACCCACGGTTCCATGTTCAAATCCGGTCTGAGCTTTCTTTCGGCCAGAGAGAAGTCCACTCCCCCCCTTCCAAAACATTTGCTTGGAAGATGTCAGCACAGTTTTGTCCCCGCGGCCCCCTACCTTCACTTGCTTCTCTTCAACGGCTTTGTTGTCGTCCCCACCTCTTTTGGCGCGATCAAGCCGTTGTCATTTCGCCATTCTCGCATCGGTTTTTCAGGGAAGATAAGTCTTGCCGGTCCTCGTATCTATATAGCAACCCCTGGAGCCTCCCATTGAGCCCTTGCTCAAAGTGCCTCAAGGATGCCCTCGATAAAGGACGTCCTCATTACGAGATCCAGCCTGTGACACTAATCATGTTCTTGCTGGCCAATGTTTTCGTTTTCAAATCTCTCCCTTCCTTAAGCTCTCCCCCCTTCTCATCCGTTTTTTCTTTCACGCTTCGCATCGATCCCATATCACCGCCTTGAATTGAAGAACCCAGTCCTCTCTACGAAACCGTTCGCTTACTTGATGTTTTTTTTCCCTCGCGGCCCTCCATCCCTTCTTCTCCTCAGGCTCGGCTTTCTTTGAAGATTGTGTCCCAAGTCCTTTTTATGCCATGCGGCGTAGTAATCAAGCCGACACCCGTCTGCCTCACCCCCCGCTATTATCCTTCCGTCAGAAGCGGACGTTGCTGACTCCTTAGGCCCCCCCCCTTGAGGGGAGATGCCGCCGCGAGAAGTCCTTTTCAGATGGGGCGCTTTTTGTAGATGTCATTGTTGCTTCATCTCTTTGTTGATGTTTTCTTTTTGTCTGCGGCC
>Ga0179593_1463737_pt1 | contig 11762 bp, 14 predicted proteins | sample CZODoug2_1_08_16_FD_185931 | JGI IMG/M metagenome (GOLD analysis project Ga0179593, IMG submission 185931) | Vadose zone soil fungal communities from Angelo Coast Range Reserve, California, USA - CZODoug2_1_08_16fungal (PacBio error correction) | ecosystem: Environmental > Terrestrial > Soil >... | reverse complement strand
CTCCCATTTTCTTCCCTACCATCTCCGCTTCTGGTCCGGAACCTGAAAGACCCCCCCCCCACCCTTGCAGCGAAGACTCACCCAAAAGCCAACTGGGACGCTGCTTTTGATCTTATAGCTGAATTTTCCCGTGTTTCCTCATCGTTTTGATAGAGTTGGTCGCCACGCTTGCTTCCCAACCCGTTTCCCTTTTTTTTTTTCTTGTCCTTTTTTCTTTTTTTTTTTGTGCGGTTCGTGTTCGCTAATGCAGTGTTAGAGTCGAATACGCCTTTACCAGAAGGGTGGCGAGGGAGGGTCCTTTCCCCTGGTTCCCCCCCCAGGAGTTTTTCTGGACAAGCCCTACTTTTGGCGCGGGCTGGACGTGACCCCGCTTCGTATGTTGGTTCCTTGCAAATTCTTTTTTACCAGTCTCGTGTTTTCCCCCGTTTGCCTGAGTAAATGGAGCGAAGTTTCTGGGGTTTTTTTTTGTGGCCATGACGTGGTTATTGTCCCCCCCCGGGTTGTAATCACAGGGTTGTCTTCAGTTTCCGCTTTTTCCTTCTTCTCCCTCAGTTCCTTCCCTTTTGTGAATTTTGTCCCTTGGTTTCTGGACATTGATTTGAAGGCTAACCCTACCTCTGGACCAGGTTGAGATGCCCATTTTCCCCCGAATGAGCCCGATTAAGTCCTTTTTTGGCACTGCTTGTGGTTGCGCAAAATTTCGGAGTTTTGGTTGGTCACCTTTATGCTTTAACCCTACTGCTGCGTTCAGTCCTTGATGTTTTTTTGGGAACGTTCAGGGGTTCAGTGAGCTGTTTGTCCTTTCTCAGTTTGCTTTTCATTTTCTTGAACCCTTTTTAGAGAGCCTGTCTTGGGCCAGGATGTTCTACGTTTTCGTCAACTCACCATCGCTGGGTTTTCCCTCAGCTGGAATTTTTTTGATTTTGGGAGAGCATTCCTGCCCTTCCTTTGTGTTCCGACCCTGTTTTCCTTGCCCCCCTGCTGTTTTTTTTTTTTTATTCTTGCGGGTACGAGTCCCCTTGGTCCCCGGGTCTGGGTCCTTGTCCGAGGATCCTTGGCTGTAGTTTTGTTTTCCTCGACACTGTGGTCCTGTAAATCGAGCCCGTCCTTGCCCCTTGGCGCTGTTCTATCTTGATTTTCAACTATGCTTCCCCCTGACGTTTGCGAAATCTCCGGGACTTTTTTTCCTCTTCCTTTGGCCATGGTTCTCTTCCTCTCTTTCTGTCCACGGGCCCTTACCTTGCTTCCGGATGAAGATCCCCCCTTCCTTGTCCCTTTTGGTTTTCTGCATGGAGTTTTCTCAGGCCTTGCAGTGTACGGCGGGTCCCCTCCCCCCCCATTTTTGTTTCCTCGTTAGCGGGTTTTTTTTGGTTGGTTGTTTTTGTTTTTTTTTTTTTCCGCCATTTTGCTTGACGCTATCCGGGAGTTTTTCCTCTTTCGGTTTTTGTTTCCCGTCATATATCTGTTCCTCGTTTCCCCATCCCTTGCCCTCGATCACCTGGTTGTGTGCTGCGCCGTATCACTGGCAATGTAGGAATATTTTTGAGCTGCTGTGCAGGGTAACCCCCCCCTCCACTTGGTTTCTGTGATTCGGAGGTTGGACCCAAGGTACTCCGTTTCTCCCTCCCATTGGCGGCTATTCGTTGTGCTTTCCGGGTCGTTTCTTTCATCGATGGCCAAATAAAGTCCCTCCTGCTTCGGGCATATTTTTCCCCTGGTTTCCACGACCATGTTTTTGTCAACTTTCAACCATCTTCGTCCCCCTTCGGGGTGTGACCCCCTCTTAAAGTTGGCCTGGGGAGATCGTCCCTGTGTTTTTTTTTTTTAAAGTGCCGGCTTCCCCCGTTTTTTTTTGTCTCATTTTTGGTTCACCCTTGAATTAGCCATGGATGCTTTTTTCGCCAAGCACCCCCCCCCCTTGCTTTTAGCCCACTCCTGGTTGAGTCTGTCGTGGAGCCCCAGCCACAATCTTCCCTCGTGAGGTTCGCCCCCCCACGGACTGGGGTTAATCGCACTTCTTTTCCACCTGTTGCTCACGGCCTTTGGTGTTTCACTGGTCAGGCCAGACCGTTTGAAAGCGAGCTTGTCTTTTTTCTCCAGACTGGCCTTCCATCCCCGCTTTTTTTTACGTCAACCCATTTTTCGCGTACTCGTCGGGTTTCCCTGTACCCCCCATGACGAGGGTATTCGGTTCTAAGGCAGTTAAACTACCCCTTCTCCAAGCGGTCTCCCCCCTCCGCGTCGTTTTAGAGGTCAAAGTCCGACCTTCTCCCTTTTCGGCCATTTTTTGTGGAACGGGCAGTGTTTTCCTCTTCATGGTGCCTCCCCAATGCTCGCTTGAGCTTCCCCCCCTTCAGACAGTTTTTATTACCTTTTCGCTTTTGCTTCCCAACTTTCCTTTTAATCGTCCCTGCCCGTCCCAGGACCCCGAATCTTCTGGCTGGTTTCCGTCCCCTTTCCCTTTGTTTGATAGATTGCGCCCTCTCACTTCTTTTTCTTCGTGCACCCCCCAGCGAGACCGACTCTTTGGTATCCCGCGACCTCCCCCCAACCCTTCCCTGAACCAACCAAATGAGTTTCCCCTTGGCCCCTCACTGCGGACGAGACACGTCTTGTGGGGTCGTGCATGCACGCACCCCTCTCAGTCCGTCCTAGTCACCAGTTTTTTTTTTTTTGCCTCTTGCGCGTCGTTGTTTGTGGTATGAGTAGGGCCCATTTCCCAGTCTCGTGACCTCTGTTTTCTACCCTTTCCTCCTGTGTTCTCCCACATGTCTGCGTTTCTAGGGCTTCCCCTTTTTTTTGCTGAACTTTCCCCCCTTTTTTTTTTTTGGAGTTGTCCCCGGGCTGCGTTCGGGTAAACTTTGTTTGGTCCTTTTTTTTTTGCCGCACCATTGGTTTTTTTCTCCTGGTTGCACTGGGTGGTTTCCGGGTGACATTTTTTCAAGCCCTTCGTTGCGCAGGTCCGTGGGTATTTTGCTGGCTCATCCCCCTCTGGTACCTTTTGGTCGTTCACGTTGACCTTTTAGCTTGCGTTTTTCTTAGTCTAGAAGAGTGCCACTTTTGTCCTTTCCTGGATCCGCATTTCGTATTTGCTTCTGTTATGCCGCTAGTTGTCGTAGCTTGTTCAAAAAACAGGGTCCGTTTTTCTCAGGTCCTTGCCCCTGTATTGCCTTTCCCGAACCCCCCCCCGATTCGCCCTTCAGTCCCCGATTCCACAATGCGAATATAACCCGACACAAGCCCACCCCTATGTATTCCTTGCCTCCCCGTGCCAGTTTCCCAGGACCCCACCGTGTCCTTTTTCCATGGTCCGCTGTATTCCTTTCCCTACGCGTGTGAGAAGTTTCCTGTGGAGTAGGGTTTCGCATCCCTTTCTGTCCCCCTGAAAACCCGGTATTGGAACTGCCCCCCCCCGTCTTTTACCTGCGTACTTGCCCTTTTGGACGTTGATTGTTTGTCATTTTATTTAGGGTTGGCCAAGTCCAGTGCACCAAGGTTTTTGTTGTTTGTTTTTCTGTGTGGTTTCCCTTTATGTCCAGTGATAGGTCCATGATAGTGGGGCTGAATACATGGTTTGTGCCGGCGTCCCCGTTCCCCATCCCCCCCCCCGGGTTATACAAGTCCACGTTCCTTGTTCGCTGGTTTCCTCGTGCTGGTGCTGGTGCACTTTGACCCGGGTTCAGAACGTTGTTTTAGAGTTTTTCCTCTGGCATGTCCCTGTTCCAGGCGGGTTTGCCTTGTTCCCCCCCCCCTTGTTCCTTCCAACTTGCCCCTTTTCGGAAGGGGCCACCGTTTTACTGGGTCAAAGGGCCTGAAGGGCAACCCCCTTTTTTTTCTCGGGCACCTCAAAGTCGGTCCCCCTTACCCGTCCTGTCCCTTGTTGACGTTCGGGTATCTCTCTTTTTAAGACATAAGTTGTTGTTGGCGAGGAGTCTGATGATCCAGTGCCAAACACCCGCCGCCCTTGGAAATGGGACGTGGTTCCTGTGTCCCCAGACTCCTTTTTTGTTTTTTTTTTTTTCCCGTAAAAAAACGTGTTCTTTTTCATTAAACCGGTCCCGGGCCCCTCCCCCCGGAACGGTTCCCCCGAAAAACCCCGTGTTCCTGTTTCAGGGACCACCTTCCCGGTCCGGTGCTTGTCCGTTTTCCGGGGTGTCCCCTCCGTAACCCCCTCCCCGGTCTTCCCACCGTGCCGGGCCCCCCCCCCAGACGGCCGGCGAGCATAACCTTTCCAACTGCACACGTGATTCCTTTTGCTGTTGGGGAGCGCAACTTCGGTTTTTTTTGTGCGCAGGTCTTCCTTGCGCTTATGAATGGACTGGCACCGGGAACCTTCCCCCTTTCCCGTTGTTCTTTTTTGAAGTTGACAACTAGGAAGCTGGCCTTTCAGTGGCCTGCAGGCCTCTGCATGCGGCAGGTTCCCCGATTCGCGGTTGAAAGGTGGTTCCCAAGACCCCGAGTATGGGGGGTAGAAGGCTCTGAGAAGGAAGTTACTGCCCGTATGCCTAGTTCCTTCAAGTTCGTTGACGGTACAGTCGCCCATGGGTCGGCCCGGTGTTTTTTCACTTGGGAGGGCCCCGAGGAGGACTCAATGTGTTTTTTTTTTTTTTTTCTTTGTTCTTTCCCTGTATTCGTGTTTTTTTTTTTTTTAGTTCGTTTGATCTGTGTTTTCCTGAGGGCTTCCGTGTGGGTCGTTGGTTTTCGGGGGGTTGGGTTAGGGGGTCAGGGTTTCCCCTTTGCGACTCTGAAACACTTTCACTCCGTAAAGAGTTACCTGAGTTGTGCAATTTTTTTTTTTCAAACTGACCCCCTGGTTTTCATCCTTCAACCACTTCCCATTTCTCCCTGATCACAAGGTAGTTTGACAGTCCTTGTGGCGCTGTTTCAACGATTCCAGAGCCAGGCTACCGCCCTTTGACGCAGTTCCAAGATTGGGATGGGTTGCCCGTGTTGGCCATGCCCTTCACCGAACGACGCTGCGGGTACAACTTTCTGGCCGGGCAGACGTTCCTCAAACTTTGCCGGGCATTCCCCCCAATGGGATTCCCCATGTTTTGTTGACCACTGGCTTTTCACCCTATGCCTGCACGATCACCCAGCGTCCTGCTCCTTGACCCCCTGCCCTCGCCGGGTTTCCCCCTTTTTTTTTTTGAAGGGCAATTGGGATTTCGACCCCTCTTTACCTTCGAGCCGGGATGGGCGTCCTTCATGACAACCTCTCTAGAAGCGCACCCATCACTTTTCCTTGGTACTTCTCTTGCAAGTTCCATTTTTCATCGTGCTCTTCCCCCCGCCACTGACCCCCCCCCCCCCTCCGCTCCCCGTGGACCGATGCTGAGACCTTCGCCACCCCCCCCCTTTTTTGACCGTTTACGTGTTTTCTGTCCGAGTTGTTTTTTGTTCCCTCAGATCCTCGGCGATCCTGTGCTGATTCTTTTTTCCCCGCCCGCCCTCATCATTTTTCTTTCCCATGTTTTTTTTTCACCTTCCCTCACCTGCTTCCCCAGTGGTGTTGGGGGTGACCCCCCAAGCGATGGCGTTGGCCGTTTTTTTTCGGTTCTTTTACGTCACCGTTTTTTTATTGCTTTGCTGTATCTGTTCTCAATTTTCCTTTTTTGCAGGTTTTGCCGGTTCATTTAGTGACTGGATTGCCAGTACGGGATTTTCCCTGCCGCCTCACCACCAATCCCGTGCGGTCCTCCGGCTACCTTCGAATCGCAAGAGCGTTTAGATGTCGGTGGAATGGTTTCCGGTTTTTTTTTTTTTTTTAGTCCTCCTTTTGAAGAAAGACCCTCTTGTTTTTTTGAGCTAACACTGACCCGACGACTTTACATCCCTAGTGGAAGGGACTGTGTGATCGGCGCCCAATTCTTTTTTATTGAAGGGGCGTGCTGCTAACGGCAATTGCTTTCTCGTTTTTCATTTTTTCAGGCGGGTTGTGGTGCGGCTCACAGTGCCCTGTGGGGCCAGAAGGTGTAATGCAGAGGTGTTTCGTGGGGTTCTTTCTAGAACGTTCTTTCCTTGGGGGACCCGAACTGCGGTGGGCCTCTGTGAGTGAGTGGTGACCGAACGGCACCTTTTTTCGGTTTTGGTTCTTTGGGGGGGAGAGTTATTTGTGTCCTTTTCGGTAGACTCCCAACTTCGCAGGAGTTTTTCCCCCTTCCCACCCCGTTTTATTTTCGCCTAGTGCTGTTCAAGTTTCCCTTGCCGTTTTGACGATCCCAGCCTTTTTTTTCAGGGTTTCCCCGTTCGACGGTTGCCCTCTCTATATTGCTTTCAGTTCTGTCACACCTGGACATCTTTTTTCCTCCCCCTTCGCCGACTGCCGGTGAGTTCGAATTTTGATTTACCCCAGTGGTGTTGCTGCCATCCAACCCTTCGGACAACCCTCTGGGTTCCCCCGAAAATGGGATGCCCCGGTCAATGATCTTTATCTCAACGTTGTTCCACGTTTTCCCCCCCGGCTGATCCGGCGGGGCCCCTTTTTGGTTTTTTTCTTGTTACCCGCCTCTCCTGTAGTCGTCTTTTTTCAAAGGGCACTAACCGTCTTGCAGCACAAAGTTGATCGGCTCGTGTCTGCTTTTCCCCAGATTATCATTATCTTTTTTTTTTTTTTAAGAAGAAGTAATTTTGTTTTTTGCTCGCTATCTTCCTCTACCCCCCCGTGCCCCCCTAACCCCATCCCTCTAAAATTGTGAGATCGTTAGTATGATGTTTTTTTGCGCGCGTTGGTAAACCCCCCCTCCAAGGTTACGTTTACGTTTCTACAGCCCCCCTCTTTGTTGCCCCACTTTGATCTTTCTCTTAAGTAATGGAAAGGTCCTCTCCTTTCAAAGGATAGGTAGCCTTTTTCTCGTGCAAGCCCCTCTTTTGTTCCCCCAATCATCCCTTTTCTCTGATAGTAGGCTCGATAACGATTCCATTTTCGCTTGAACTCTACAAAATAAAGGAGTTTTCTCCCCTTAATTGCTTACCGAGACTTGGACCCTTTTTTGCGGCTGACCCCTCTGGTTGTGGGCTTCAGCCTGTTGCTATTCAGGTTTTTTCCCCAACCAGGCAGTAGCGTTTGTCATTAAAGCACCCCCGGACTTTCTTTTTCTCCCCTCATGGCCCCTGTGGTTGCCCCGCACATCGTCCAGTGTTCCTTCCACATGATTTGGGGAGTCTGTTCCATCTTTCTCCGTGGTCCACCGGCTCACTTCCCCTTCCCTTTTTCCGTAACTTTCCCTTATTGCCCTCAACGGAGTCATGTCTTTCTTTTTTCAGCGCGCTCCTTGAGACCAACGCTGGCTTGATAGTAGGCTGGGCATCCCACACTTTCTGGAGTGCTTGAGCCTCCCAGACCTGCTGTCCAAACTGGCCCCCCTTCTCCTGGCCATGATGGTCGTTCACTTCGCTGCCTTTTTGGTACACTCCTCCCTCTCCCTTTTTATTTGGCACGTGTCCCTGGTCATAATTTTTTTTGCCCCCCCTTGCTCATGTTCGAGGTCCACCCCGAACAAAGGTGCCCGATGTGCTCCGCACCGTTTTTTTTCCGTTACTCAAGCGGCCCTTCTGGTGTTTTTCCCCCCGGTTTTTTCTGTTTTTTGCTCCACTCCTTCGCACTCGTCCCCCACCTGCTTTGCGTCTGTTCGAAATTAAGAAGGTTGCCCCTTTTTTCTGACCGTTACCTCCCCACATGTGGCACAGACCTAAAGAGACCGGTTCTTGACAGTCCGGGCCCCTCCTCATCTTCCAAGATCCCTTTTTCGCCTTGCATAAAGTAGTGCTCTTCCTATTACCCCCCGCTTGGATTGGTTGTTGACGTTCTTCTAGTAATGGTCTTGCTTTTTGCCCTCTGTCCAGATGGTTTTTATTTGTCATCCATACGCCTTTTGGCCCCCCCCTGAACTTCCCTGTTTCGGGCTTCCTGGAGTCCCTCCAACTTCCGCAGTTGGGCCTCGTGACTTTCTCCCGTGCCACGTTTGTCTGTGTGGAGCCTGCCCACCCATTTTCTTGAGCTAGCTGGTGGGCCCGGGCCTGCAGGCCATTCTGTTTCGCAAACTCCCGTTGGGACCCCCTGTTTTTCTGCTGCCCTTACAGAACTAGTTGGCGGCGTCCCTTCCCTTTATCTGGCGTCTTGATCTTTTTTCTTGCCTTGCCGCCGGTCTCTGGGCAGCCGTTCTTTTCGTTTGCGTTTGGCCCTTCCCCTCCTTTCCGTTTCGTCTGCTTTTTTTCACCCCCCCGCCTGGCTCGTCAGTTTCACTCTTTTTTGATTGTTGCATTTGTAACGCTAGAAGATCTAGTGTCTAGTGTACTTTCTTTCATGTGTTTTGTTTTGACCCCCCCCCCCTGCTCATTTAAACTACACCCCCGTCTTGATCCGGGCCATCCAAAGGAACCAGAACCGGCCGAAATTGAGCCCTGTGTCCGCTCCTCCCTTTTTTTTTTTTTACCTCAGCCGTGCGTTTCTGGGCCCGTGGAACTCTTTTCGGCCAAAAATGAACCATTTTCCAGTCGGCCCTGTCCCATCTCTTCCTTTACTGGTCATGTCTCTCTGTCTCCCATTTTTTCTTTTACTGGCTGGAACGGGACTTTATTTACCTGTGCGGGGCGGTTCTGTGTTTGTTCCCGTGGATAGTCCCATGAACCTTCCGGCCCCCCTCCATGGTTTTTCCCGTTGCGTCAGCAGAACAGGGATTTTTTCTTTTTTGAGTGCTTTGCCCGGGTGGACCCCTGTTTTTTTTTTGGCCGGACCATTTTTGTGGCCCTTGACCTTTGTTTTTTATGTGCGTCGAAGTGCTTGGTTTTCCTGCAGGTGCTGGCCCCCCCTTCACGTGTCATTGTAACGTGTTCATTCACCCTTTTTCACCGTTACTGGCTGTGGTTGGGACACCGTTCCTTCTTTTTGTGCCCCCCCCTTTTGTAACCTTGTTCTCGGTCACACCCCCTTTTTTTGACCAGGAACGTTAGGTCTGCCAAACGGCCAAAGGTCTGTGTTCCTGGTGCCGGGTTTCTGTTTTTGATCATTTTTTACCTACGTTTTTCTGTTTGAGAGAGATAAACCCCCCCCAACTTCACGCAACCTTCCGTGACCGTTTTTTTCCGGGTTGCCAAGCCGTTTTTCAAACCCGGTTTGCCGGTAAAGGCTAACCCTTGGTGGCCCTTTCCCTCCCCACTGGAACATGCTTTCAAGGTTGACATAGGGTCCAGGTCCCTGGCACATCCTAACCTTCTCGCACCTTTTCCTCGAAAACAGTTCCCCTGTCCGGAGTTGGAAATGCCTTGGGAATGAGAAACCCTTACCCCCCTCTACTTTTTTTTTCAAGGAACACACCCCCCCGGAAGGCCCCAATACTTTGGCTGAACAGTTTACAAACCCGTTTCAAAAGGGACCCTGAAACATATTGTCTTTCCCCGGGCCGTGCCTTCCCCAAATTTGTTTTCTTTTTTGACCTGGTCTCTTGGGTTTCCCGATCCCACTTTGCCGCCACCACCCCGGCCATTAAGCACGCCCGGGCTTTCCTTCTGGTCCCCGATTTACTTTTTGTCCGGTTCAGCATTGCTCGGGCCGAAGGCCATGCCTACATATTTTGCTTTCGCCTGGGTTGTTTGCAGGGAGAGTTGTTTTCTTTTTTCCGTGGTTCCGCCGGTTAGCAGTGACGGGACCGGACTTCCCCGTTGTGCCGTGACTTTTCCCACGTTTTTGGGCGGTTTGTTTTTTTTTTTTTTTTTCCCGGCTCCATGTGCAGCAAGGTTGCAGGTGGGTTTGGATGCTGGAAGTTCCTGGACCCCTTCTCTTGGACCATTTTTCGGTGGGCTCTTACTGTGCAGTTAGAGTGGTGAGATGTTGTGGAGAGCGGCGCTTATTTCTTGTTATTCTTTGGGAGTACAGGAGGGCTGTGATTTCCAAACCAAGGAAGGAACCCCCCTTTTCTTAAGAGGCCGTGTTGTTCCACCCGCCTTCCCCTGAAGATTTCATTGCCTCCAACTGCACACGTCTCTGTTTTCCCCCACCCGGGGAAAGGGAGTTTGAGCGGCTTCACCATCGTGTTCCCTTTTTCTAGCTCAACGTTTTTTCCTTTTCCTCCCTGTAATCTTTCCACCCCCTTATTTGACAGTTCTTCCCATTCAGGCCCCCAAGAGCCTCCTGTAGCCCCCGTTCTTTTGCCCCACCTTCTGGCCGGCCTGGCGTTCACAGTGTATAACAACACTTTGTTGCTGTGCCTCCTGTTTTTTCCTCCAAGGGCCGGACCTCCCACGTTTCCTTTTTTCGCAAACAGGGCGGCTTTTTCTCAGGAACTCCCCCGCCTTGAGTTTGGTCTTTTTTTTTTGCAAGGGCGGTATGTTACCCAGAAAAGTGCCCCGCCCGATTGATTTTTTTCAGCAATGTCCCAAAACCCCTCTGGACGGAGTCAGTTTTTTTTTTTTCAATCACGGGACCTCCTCCTTTTTTCCCCTCGGTCATAGTTGTTTTTTTGAGGTGGTCCATATCATTCTTTTCCTCAGGGTGGGTCGCCTTCCCGTCCAAGGTCTTCTTTTCTCCGTCTTCCTGGGCTGGTGGTGTTCTATATTCTTTTTGGGATTTCCGCCGGCCGCCAAGCTTTTTTTTTTGGCCTGTTTTTTTTGACCTTCTTTCCTTTCCCCCCCAGTTGCAGACTTTTGTTTTTAGGTTTAGAAGATTTCGGTTCCGTTCGGCCTTTCCTAGTGCAAGTTTTCTGTCGTTTTTTATCGACCACCATTCTGGTTCCCCTGTGCTTCTGGCAATTGTTTCCTTCGCCTGCGAGCCGTGGTTGGGAGTTCAAATTTTACTCAGCCCTGGCAGCGTTCTACCAAGCTTCTTATGGAAAGGATCCTTTTCGTTCGTTAGAATTAGCCTTTTTTCTACTTGCCGGTCCCTTTTTTGTCGCCGTTTTTCCGTTTTTTTTTTTTTTTTTGCCCATTTTTTTCTTTGTTTTTTTGCCAATTCCTCCTCTCCGGAGGGCCCAGTGGATTTTCCCCAAGGACGTTTTACCTAAGAAAGCTGTGTGGGACCTGGGTCTGAACCGTGTGCTTTTCTTGTTGATGCTAACTGACATTCCCCAGTTTCCGCCTTTGGGCCGGGTTTTTGGGTTGTGACCGTGCCTGTGAACCCTTGTAGACCCGGTTTTTCAAAGTTTCTAGGTGGGGTATTGCTACCAGTGACTGTTTTGAACCCTGCGGCACGCTTTGCGGTTTTTTTTTCCCCCCTCACTCCCCCGAACCTATTTTGGGTTCCCTCTGCCTTTTGGTTTTCTTTTTTCTTTCTTTTCATCCCCCCCATCTTTCAGGTCCTGTGTCGAAACCTTGAATCTTTTCAACTTTTTTGAGGTACCGCCGTTCGGTTTTTTTTTTCCGATTCCCCCCCCTCCCCCCCCCCCTGGTTCCCCGGTCCTTTCCCCCATGGGACTTGATTGGATCCTTTGCTGTTCTCTAAGAGACCCCTTTTTGTCGGTTTCTTATATCTCTCCCTTTATATTGGGTAGTCTTGCTATTTCTTTTTCCAGCTTTTGGTCCTTCCATCCACACACGTCTTTTTTTTTCCACCTATACGGCCTAAAAGGCCTTATTTCATTTTAATTCTTTTCCGGTCCCTATTCATTTCCGATGCCCCGGGTGGGCAGGATCTGTTCGACCTTTGATCACTTTCGGGTTTTTCTGTGGTTCGGCCCCTCCGTTTCTGTTCGTGCCTTTCCCTCCAGTGTCACTACCCGCTTTCACCCCGTTTTTTCTCTTTTTTTGCTTTGCTTTGTGAGGATTCTACC
>Ga0179593_1365506_pt1 | contig 11762 bp, 15 predicted proteins | sample CZODoug2_1_08_16_FD_185931 | JGI IMG/M metagenome (GOLD analysis project Ga0179593, IMG submission 185931) | Vadose zone soil fungal communities from Angelo Coast Range Reserve, California, USA - CZODoug2_1_08_16fungal (PacBio error correction) | ecosystem: Environmental > Terrestrial > Soil >... | reverse complement strand
TTTTTATTCCCTTCGCAGCCTTTCACCGATTTGCCCTGTCATATTTTCGTCCCCCACTTTCCGGCTGACTCATGGTCCACACTTTGCCCCTTTTAAGTATATTCGCCCTATTTGGGACCCCCTCCGCGTGGCTGGCTTATGGGCGTTTCTTTCCCCCGTTACAAAGTTGATTTTGTCAGTCGCCGGACCTAAAGTCGTTTTTTTTTTTTTTTTTTTTTTTTTTTCCCCAATCCTTCCCTTCACACCGCGGTTATACGAAGCTCCACACCCAAAACCGAAGTGTCCTGTACTGTCCCCCCCTGTATTTGTTCTTTCTCCTTTTCCGTGTTCTTGTTCTTGAATGATTCTCTCCCTTGAGCCTCAGAGTCTTAACTCGTTATGTGAGAAAATCCCTTTGTTTTCTCAACAAGTTCCCCACTTTGCTTTTTTTTCGTCCACGAACTCTTTGCTTCTGCAATTTTTTATCCCCGTCCGTCCCCCTTGATTGTCCCCCCCTTTCTTTTCATTGTTAATTACGTGTAGGATCCCTTCTTTTCTTGACCAGGCTTTCTACCGGTACCACGTTTCTCCCAAAAAGGGTTTTTGTTCTTTTCACTGTCTTTTTTCCCCTTTGATATCAAATTTGCAACCTGCCAAGAATTTGTCGTCCTGTTGTTTTGACCCGCCACTACAAACCTTCAACTTTTGCCCCTCCCTTCCCCCTTATCCATTCGTCAGACTTCCGCTTTTTAGACCCCAATCTTCCCATGTTTGAAGTGGATCTCCTCTATTCCCTTGTTTGTCTTGGAGTTCCAAGTAAGCCCCATTCCTTCCCTCGCTTTGTACTTTGATTTTGAGCAAGTGAAAGACTGGCTCTTCCCAACATTTTTGCCCAACCTTTTCACCTCTGTAACCTTTTTACCTTCCCCACTGGTGCCGGGTTAGGTGTTAGGAATCGTTTGATTTATGGAAAGCCCAGAGGCCGTACCACCCAGTTGGTTTTTTTCCGAAGTTTCACTCCTTACTTCGAACCGAAACCCCCAATGCCCCCAGGGAGGGGTGGGCACGCAAGACCCCCTCTACAGATTGCCCGCCGGTTTTGTTTTCAGGAAGCTGACCCCCGGTGGGACCCACCTCGCTTTTTTCTCTCCCTTTTAAAAGTGGCGCTAGTAGGAGTACCGGGGGTCGCGATGAAGTGGGCCTTGTGGGGACTCTGCTGATTTTTGTTGCCATGCGTCGTTCCCATATTGAGGTCCAGGTGTACAATTTTTGTTCTCTTTTTTCTTTCCCCCCATTGCTGGATGTCTCTTATAGTAGATGATCCGATTAAATTAATATTTTTCTCGGTATCATGAGAAGAATCTTCGTGCGATCAAGCCCATCTGTTAGCCTTGGCATTTCAGAGTGCTGATGGGGTTTTTTTATCTTGCTGGTTTGACCTTCTTCCTTTTAGTCTTCGTAAACCTGCCTGTGTTGCGGTAGCCTCTTTTCTCCCTGGGGATTGTTAGAAACAGACTTGTACCCTGTATCAGGGCAGGTGGTACCTGGTAGTACATTCCTGTTTTTTTTTTTTCCCTCGTGTCCCCCAAGGATTGAGGACTCCTACAATCCATTCACTGGGTCTTGCTTTTGTGGAGTCCACTTTGTTGCCTGAGCAAGGGATCCGACTTTACTACGATTTTCCCTTCACCCCCTTCTTCCCCCCAGTTCAGATTACTTTTTTTTCATAATGATTCCGGACTCCCCCCTTCTCATTGCATTTATGCAATTTGAACGTTTGCCGTCTAGCGTCCTTTTTAAGGTAGCCCAGAACGCAGCAATTCTCCCCTAATTTCCCCCCCGTTTTAAACCCTGTGATCCCTTCTGCCCAAGCTGGGGCCACCCTATCCAATTTCTTCCGTCAGGGTCTTTGGCACCTTTTTCTTAAAGTCGGTCTTTTTCCTCTTGGTCCTCTTCTTCCCCTTTGCCTTTTGTTGTATAGACCCACACCCCCTTTGTTAGACCCTTACTCCCCAGCCTTTGCCGCCCCCCTCTTACTTCTGAACCGATGGTCCTTTCAGGGTCCTTTCTTGATTTTTTTTTCTAATTAGTGATTTTCTTGTCTCGGTTCACCCTTCCCAGTTCCTGACGATTGTTTTTTACATCGGCGCACCCCGTTTTTTTACAAACCCCACTTTCCATCTTCCCTAGAAAAGATTTGTTTCCCTTTTTTTTTCTCCCTGGTCCCACGGGCTTTCTCACCTCCACCCCCATACATTCGTTCCCCGTAATTTGAAGCCCGGGTTCTCTGAAGGAGATTTCCCCTGTTCCCCCTCCTGTGAGTATGCACCTCTTCCTTCTCACCTTTTTTCAACCTTAACTTGGCTTCAGCACTAGGATGTCACCATTGTCCACCCAGTTTTTTTATTCCCTTTGTTCACGATTATGTACGAGTACCACCCATTGCACTTTGCTTGATGTTTTCCCCATTCCTTTGCCCCTGTCTCCACTGCTCCAAGAAACCAAAGTCCCGATTCCCTTTTTCCCACAGTCCGTCATCTAACACTACCTCTTCCCTCCTCCTTCTTCATGAATTCCTGGGAACATGTTTCACAACATTTTTTCCTTCCTTTTGACTTTAAAAGCTTCCTCCCCCCCTCCCCAACACTTCATTAGTTGTTTCACCCCAAATTCCCCCTTTCCCCCAAAGCCTGCCCTTTAAAATCACCCCCTTCCCTTTATGGTTCAATTATCTTCCCCTTATCATTTATTTAAAAAGTTTCTACTGTACATCCTACTTTCCCTCTGTTCTTCTGTGGTCCCTGCCCTCCTTCCACCTATGGGATTCCCCCCCCCTCTTTCTCTCCATGAAACCCATTCCTCTTCCTCCTCCTTCGTTTTTTTTTTAGAGTTTTCTTCTGCGACCCCTTACATGACCTCCTTCTCCCAATAGTTGTCCAGGTCTGCAGGTCCACTCCACTCATTATTCGGCGCCGTGCTTATGAGTTTGTGTGTCTTTTTTTTTGGGGGGTGTGCTTTGTTTTTGTTTTTGTTTTTTTTTTTTTTTGTTTTTTGGGGTTTTTTTTTTTTTTTTTGGTTTTTGTTTTTTTTTTTTGTCCCATTAATAACACCCTTTGTACTCCTTCCTATTGTATGCTTTTCCTGCCCCCGAAGATCATTTGTACCTTTCAATGTTCAGTTTTTTTTTACTCTTGGTACGTTGTTCCCCCGTTTTTCATATTTGGTCTTCTTTCTATTTGACATTAATCCCCTTCCAGATTAAATGGGTTCTACTTCGCACTATGAATGCCTTTTCTTCAGGATCCTGAGAGATTTTTTCCTTCTCTTCGAGACTACAGCGCAAATATTGCCTTTTTTGGGATGTTAGTAGAGTCCACCATGGAATTGAGACCAATTCCCCCGAACACCCCAAGTTCTTTCCTCGTAACCTCCCTTGCCTGCATACGAAACCTGTTTAAATGTTGGCTCCCCCGTTTTTTTTTTTTTTTTTTTTTTTCCGCTTATTTCCCCCCCCCATTTTCTGTTTTCGGTCTCCCACTTCCCGCCTTCCTCCTCACTTTTTTTCTGACCTGAGTTTTCACTCATGCCATGTCTCCCGTTGAGGAAGCTGCCACTTTTTGGACGGTTTAGGTATTTTTTTTTTCAGTTTCTTCCGCCACAGTTTTTGACCGTTGAGACCTTCCCCCAAATGCCTTTCAGTTCTGATCATTTGATGTTTGCAGTTGTTTTAAACCCCCCATTTTCGCCCTTTCCCTCCCCCGGATCCTTTCTTCCCCTGGTGTACCCCCTTCTACTACCCTCACTGTACCCCACAGACTTTCCCCCATGTAACCCCCCTTAGACACCATTTTCCACCTGCTTTACCACGTTGGTGTTTCTGAAAAGGCTGTTCTTTCCCTGTTCCAGTTTCCCCCCCCCCATTTTGTTGTGTGTTTTTTTTTGGTCCATCCCCCTCTACCCTCCTTCACGATCTCCCCAGCCCCAGATTCCTCCAAAGAACGGGAGAATCCCCCACCCTTTGCCCACTCCGAGTTCTATCTCTTCGTGACTCTCTCCCCGATGCCGAACCCTTCCCGTTTTGCTGCAAAGGGGGGGACCCCTTTTAAGATCCCTGGTGGTCGCCGGTCACTTCCGCGCGGTATCGACCCCTGTAACCCGTCCGTTCTTTCCTTTCCAAATTGAGAAATTTGATTCATGGAGCGGACTGCGTCCTTTACTTAACAGCCAAATTGAATGCTCTCCTTGATTCCCTTGCCTCAGTATTGCTACAAATTTCTTCTGGCCATCCCCCCCAATCCTTCTTCCTCCCCCTCCAGTGAAGGATGGGGTTATGTCTTCACCCCCCACCTTTCCTGATCAAAGGCCTGAGTTTCGGACTGGAGAACCCCCCCTCCCCCCATCCTTACACGGTTACAAATTCTCTCGGCTCAATCAACTTTGTCTGAAGTCAAAGCGTTCCCCTCCCGAGCCCGTTTCTCGAGAGCCCGGCTTACATTGTAAAATTCCCGCCCCACAACCCCCCCCCCAAACCCCAGTCCGCTCGTTTTGAAATGGCCCACAACTCCCTCCATCATTGCGGTTACTTGCCCTCGTCGTTTCCTTTCTGCCAAGTTTCCCCCCCCTCGTCTCCTTCCGGTCTCACGCCTACACTCTCTTAGCAAACCCCTATCCATCAAACAGATGTTCTTTGGGTTTTCCCTCAAAGACCCAAGAAAGGTTCCCTTTCCCCCAAGAGGGGCACGCTCCGGGCAACTCTCCGAGTTTACAGGCCAAGTCGCCACCCAACCGTCTCCTACTACCATTTTAATGAATTTTCTTCCATTTAAGAAATTGATTTGGGGATCTTTCCCCCCCCCGGTGTTGTGTTTTACGCACTTTCAGCCGCATTTTGTCCCTATTTTCTCCTTTTTTGATGAACCCCCCACACCCTTTTCATTGATTTTAGGGCGAATGAATCCATTGTTCTATAACCCCCCCCCACCCCCCCCATGTTTGTCTTTCCTTCGGTCTTTACTCACGTCCCTTCCCCTACCGATTTACGAAGCCCCACAAGTTTTCCATTAACCATGGGACATCCTCTTTCCCTTGTCCCACTTTGTTTGATATCCCTCAGGGATACCACTTTCCCTCAAGACGCCCATTGTCCATTCCTTCTGGCGACCATTTGCTCACCATCCCCCTTCCCCTTTACCTCTTACGATTTTCTCCCCTCCCCCATCTCTTTTTTATTTGGTTGAGTCGAGGTTACGTTTATGGCGGCATTTGATCGTTTTTAGGGCCTTTTAAGATGGTGTAGCATTTATCCAAGGAAGACACAGTAGGGGCTTTGTTTGAGGTAAAGCCGCGAATGATAGATAGTTGGGGACACACTTGGGACTTGAATGTGCACCAATTTCTTCACGCCCTTTCCCCCACTGATTTATGGACACCCCTCTTCTTCGCTATGGTTTCCTTTTCGATACATCAAAAACATGATGCAGTTCCCCATTGGAAGGTGATAATTAACCCCCCCTGGCTGATTTTCCAAATAAAGTCTTTTTGCCTTTCATGGCGACTCCCCTTTCCGGTGTGCCTCCCCGGCAATTAGGGAACTGCTGTTGTTCTCCTGTTTTCATAAGAGTTTTTTCCTACGCTGGATGCTCAGGACTCTGGCAAAGGGTTACTCATTCTCCCCCCCCTGACCCCTCCCCCTCCTCCAATGTGTCCCTTTTTCGTGTCACCTTCAGGCCCTTCTTTTTTTTTATCAGTTTGTTTGTGGTTTTCCTATGATTAACCTCTTGTTGCGGATTCGGATGATGGCGGAGTAGATTTATGCTATCTGAGGTGCCAAAAACTTTTTTCTGGCGGAAGCGTCTCCGCCTAAACCGCCCGACTTCAGCCCATCGTCCTTGAACTATGGCCATTTAGAACCTGATACTTTCTTTCCCTGTTTTCCCCATGAGTCACAAGTTGCTCTCTGGAATTTGCCCATATCTTCCTTTATAGTTCCTTCGATGATCACCCCCCTCTCTGTCCTCTCCGGTTCGTTTTTTTCTCTCTCTTGATCATCGCCAGTCAATCTTACCACTGCATTGATCTTACTTCCCCCTCGCTGACTCCGGACTCATGGTGGACATTGCCTCCTTAAAGTATATTAGTGCCCCCTTTCCATCGGGAAGCGTCTTGTTCTGCCCCTGGCACTTGTAGGCGGTTTAAGCTTGTCACCGTTCTGTTTGATTGGGAACTCCGAGATAATGAATCAGTCTTCACTACTTAAAGCCACAACAGTCATGGAGACAAGAAGCTACCCCTTTTCCCAACCATACGTTTCCTTTTACTTTCCCTATACTCTTGCCTCTCTTTTACTGTGTTCTGGTGACGAATTGATTCACTGAATTTGTTAAGTAATGAGCCTCCCCCGAGTCGTCACTCGTATGACTTCCCCACTCATCACCAAATTTACTTATTTCCCTGTTTTTTTTTGCCCATTACTCCCTTATCCTTCCCTTCTGGAAACTGACATAAACCTTATGCTACCTTCCCTTCTTTTTTTCTGCTCAGTATTTTTTTTCCCCTTTCATAGAACGTTTTTCCCCCACGTGCAAAAAAGGTGGGTGCGGCCCCTTCGGACGGTAAGGTTCACAATCTGCACATCTCCAAGGTGCCCTGACAAATTTTTTTCGAGCCCTTTTTTCCCGCCTCCCCCACCCCTCTGTTTGAACCCCTTAGCTCCCCCCTTCTCCAGAGTTCCTCGCCTCCCCAACTCAAATAACTTTAATGTGGGAAGCTTTTCTCGTAAGCTTCCCTTTCGTGCTGTCTTCCTTTTTTCCCCCCTACTTCAATTTTCTTTTTTTTCTGTAGTGACCCCATTGAAGACGCTATGCAACAATTTGTGAACACCTTGACCCCCCGGTTCCCCCAGTAAATTTCAACCAAAGGGTTTTTTTCGTCCAGTCGTTCTTCAACCTCTCTGATTTTACCCTCGGCCTCCACCCATGTGTTCTCTATATAATTTATTTATGACAATTTCCCCCAAATGAACGAGTGTTGTAACATTCCCCCCCTATAAAATGGACAGCATGGGCGTTCACGGTCCTTCAACCCCCTTTCTACCCAATCATTCTGTGTTCATGTCTGACCTTCCTTTAGCTTGGAGTGAATGTTGTGTTGCAAAGGGGGCTTGGTGTTCCTTATGATTGGATTGATTACCAATATGGTGTTAACCCAGCGGGTCCCTTTTTTTTGCTTTGCTGTCCACCACCATTTTTCTTTTCCTTCCCTTTTTTCTCTTATTCGTTAACGGACTATTTTTTCCCTTTTATCCCCAATGAGGCCTCACTACGATGTCGTTTTTTTCATTCGGTGTCACTTCGTTTTTTTCCACATTTGATTTTTTTTTTTTGGTTGTTTTAGTTTGGGGAGGATATCCCCTTTTCAATTCGGTGGCCTACTCTCAAATTGGTTTTTTTTGGGAGGAGACGATGTGACTCCCCCCCGGTTTTTTCACAGCTTTTTCCCTTTCTTTCCCCATTTGCGGACTTGTGGATCCTTTCTTCTCTTCCAGTGATATCTTTTCATTCTGTGAAAGGCTTTTTTCTCCATACAATACTTCACCTCTTCCTTGATTTGGTAGTCGGATGCCTTGGTGCTAGGCTAAGTTATTGTTCAAAGTTGCGCAAGGACTTCTCTCTCTTACCCCCCCAGTACGGCGGACTCCCCCTTTTTATGTTAATAATGACTCAGTGAACCTCTTAACTGCCCCCTTTCTTATTTCCTGTCCCCCTTCCTAGCTTTTCCGGGGTATTTCCCAGCTTGAGAATTATATGCTGCTCCACCCAACGTGTCCAACTTTGTCCCACTTCTGTTTTTTCCCATTGGCCACCACTGTAGAGTATAGACTAGTTATTGTAAACTTTCCTTCTCAAAGGATTTTGAATTATGTCCGGATGATTTCTCCTACCTCTTCTTGTGGATAGCCCCCACCCTTTTGTAGCCCTTTAAGCTACAGTCTGTTTCATTCCACCCTAGTGCATTGTTTTTCCACTACTTTTCTCATGGGTGTTTGCTTGTATTTGTTTTACCTCTTTTTCTTAGGTCCCAGGGGTTTACCGGAACTTCCTGCCTGTTGGTTACATTTTTCCACCGTTGTACCCACTTCCTAGTCCTCCGAATGAAGCCAACGCGGGGGAAGCTTAATTTTCCCCTGTACTGTCAGACCACTTTCACCACTAATCCCTCTACTATCTATTGACCCCGGGTGTCATCGTTTTTCATATTCTACAAATCTCATCCCTAAGCCCCTCGTATGCCTTTTCCTTTCTCACCGACCCCTTCAAGTGGACTTTCAGCCAATATGATCATTTCCCATCTTTTTTCTTTTTCTTTTCCACGATTTTCTCGCGCAAAATGGCTGGGATTTCTTGTCGTCCCAATCCATGTGGATCGTAAACATTTGATCCCCCCCCTCACCACCCCTTCCGAGTTTCTCCTTAACGTCTGAATTTTCTCCCATACTCGCAAATTCCCCTTACGGGCAGGACCTCATGGCTACTGGAAACATTTTCCCCTTTCTTAATTTCCAATCATTGCGACCCCAAAGACACCCTATGAGGGACCACCACATTCCAATAAGTACTCCCCCTCTGACCTGTCAAATACCCCCCCTCTCTTAAGAGGCTTCCACGTCTACTACACATATTCTTCCCCACTTTCCGGTTACTCCTTCTTTTTTACCGAACCAGTTTTCTTTTTCAACTTGCAATGCCCTTGTCTTCAAATCCTTTTTATTTCCAGTTGTCCCCACCTTCTTTCCCCTAGTGTTGTTTCTGGTCTTCTATTACCTTTTCGTACTTTTACAGGAGTATTTTATACCCTTCTGGTGTCCCTGGGCTGAATGTGCCCCAGGCCAATCCATGAATCGTCCTACTCGGATGATGAGACATTAACCCTCCCTTTTGTTAAATACGGATGAGCCCTTCTTGTCTGCGACCGGGAACACCTAAGGATACTTAAGACAGTCTCCTTTTCATTGTTCCTCATTTTTTGAGTACTTATTTATTGGTTGTTACCCCCGTCCTTTTCATTTTGCTTTGGCCCTCTTCGATCTTGGTTGAACCCCCCCCCCCCTCCAAGGTTTTACCAATGGTTGTCTTTTCGACCATGATGAATGTTATTAGACTCCCCCCCCCTTCTCATGATGACGAAGTCTTTTCTATTCTTTTCCTTTCGACTTGAAATGTTTTCCTCTGTATGTTTCTTTTCGTTCCCCCCAACTTCCTGTTACGCCACCAGCCACCGAAAAGTGCCAATTGTTTCACTCGTCCCAATAATGTGGAACTTCCTAACCTCCCCCCATTTTCCCCTCCCCGGGGGCTCATTTTTTTTAGTCGGTTAAGTTTCCCCAATTTATTCTGTTCCGAAGTTCTCCATATCATGTTCATGAATGATTCCCCCTTTCCTTCATTGTAGCACCTTTTCGGCCATTTCTTCTTCCCTTTTCGTTTTGAAGGTTAGGCTTTTGCCAGTTTCTGCATCCACTTTATTAAGACATTTTACAGTTGAGCCCGAAATGCACCTTGGTTTTTCAGTTAGGAGATAGGGCCAGGTTTTTGTCCCACAGCTTTTCTATCTCCCCCCCCAGTCTTTCCACGCGTTCGTTCCTTGGTACCCAGCGACCCCCCCCATACAGCTTCCCCCCCAGACCCCCCTCACCCCATGCGTACCCCACTTTTAAAAGCTGTGCAGTGGTTTTCTTCTGAAAACTCTCTTGTAGTTTAATTGAAAGGCTCACCCCCCCTGTGTTGGTTTTCCCTCCTCCCCCTATCTACAACAGCCCCAGTTTCTCCCACAGATAAGATCCCCCCCATTTTCCCCTCCTCTCTGCAGCCTCCGACATTTCTCTTCTTTCCCCTCTTTCTCTCGTTTTTTCAGCACCCCCAAGTGGTTAGGTGGAACTGCCCTTCCTCTGGTAGGAGAAGGCTCTTTTTTCTCATCCAAATTTTTTCCTTCGAACTTGAAGCTTCCCCCAAATTCAGTCAACTTCCCCCCTTCTTCCTTTTTTCAGTTCTTTCATCTTCGAACCATTCCACATTTTCCCTAAGAGTTTTCGGCCCCCCAGATGGAAGAATTTTTTAAACTGGTGGCTCCTTGTGCTCCTCCCCCTCCCTGAGAATCCCCCCTTTTCATAACCAGTGTGCCGGATTTTTTTCCCCCTCCCCTACACTCCCTTCCTCACTTCCAGGCAGAGGTCACTTGGATCAGTTACCACCCGCCTTCTACTTAAAGTGAATCAAAATGCTTGCTCCAACCCCTTGTGGCCGCCAATCGATGTCCCCAGCCCGGTTATTCGGTGCCAACTGACCGTCAACTCCTGGAAAATCCTACCCCCACCCCAACAGTCAAGACAAACAAAAGAAGACAGTGGGCCTCCCCTCAACAAAGCTTCCATGGCCCTACGACAACGTATTTCTTCTCTTCAGGATCAGAGACCACCTTTTCCGGTTCTTAAGCTACCTTGGATGAACCATTCCCTTTTTTACCCCAGATTTTTGACAGGCAAGCCCCATTTTTTTACTCCTTGCCCTGCTTCCAAGAGCGGGACCTAGACAACGCCCCCCCCCCATACAATGACCCCCATACCCCCCTCCCCATCACTTGCGGCCCAGGGTAAACCCACAACCCTTTCCTCCACTCCTCGCCCACCTTGTCTTTTCCATCCCTCCCTTCACCTACTTCACCCCCTCCTCCCCTTAAGGCCTACGACGTTCCTCAACTTTATTAGGGTCCCACCGGTGGGTTTACGATTTTTCCAGCCCTCCTGCTTCCAGATGTTATATTTCCTTCCTTCCACCCCAACCACTGTCATGGCTTTTTTCTTGCCCGCTTTCCCCGAGTGTTAACTATTCCCCACCCACATTGGGTCGTGAAGAGTGGGTTAAATCAAGTCCCATTTCCCCATCTTCATGACGGCCAACAGTGAATTTTTCCAAGTTTGACCTACTTTTCACGTTGAGGAACCTTGTCTTTCTTTCCTAAGTGGCCTCACCCCTTACCAGCCTACCCTATTTTCGGCTGACTTTTTTTCATCCACAGGCCGGGAACTTACCGCTAAAAGTCAAACATCTGGTCTCGCTTTTAAGGCTGCGGTACTCTCTTTCATCTGGTGGCATTTTTAATGTTCCTTGTTAGTTTTCCCCCAGGCCGCCTTTTTGTGTTTCCCCCTTGTAGAATCCAATCTGAAACCTACTGTGCTTCGATTGTCACCCTTTTTTCCCGTTGGTCATTCTATCAAGGAGCAAACTGAGGATTTGCAAACTGAAGGTGATCAGTAACAATTTCTAGGGGGGGTACCGTTGCTTTGAGCCGGAAAGTTTAATGGAACAGTCAGCCCCTTTCTCGATTTTGGAAGCCCCTTTCTTGGAACAAGTGTTGCATGTGCTTATTTTAGTAATACTAGTGCGCGCTTTTATTTCCTTACTTTTATCGGACCTGTTCCTCAAGAACAACGACTTCTTATCTCACCCATCTCTCCTTGTTCAGTTCAGTTACACTTTTCTTTCGACCTGGTTGGAGTTTTCAACATTTTGTTTTGTTTTTTTCTCTTGTGCTGGAGAAGGGAGGAGGTTGGTCCCCCCAATCACCTTGCCCGTATTTCCGGCTAGAAAACGCCAATACTTTTCACTCCCTTCTAGTCACTTTGGCCACTTTCCTATCCTTTCGATTGTCCAAGTCCCCGAGTCAAAGTCGAGACTACGGAAAATATTGCCCCGTTACTAGGGTGACACGGGTTCCCCCGCTGATTGACA
>Ga0179593_1256445_pt1 | contig 11762 bp, 14 predicted proteins | sample CZODoug2_1_08_16_FD_185931 | JGI IMG/M metagenome (GOLD analysis project Ga0179593, IMG submission 185931) | Vadose zone soil fungal communities from Angelo Coast Range Reserve, California, USA - CZODoug2_1_08_16fungal (PacBio error correction) | ecosystem: Environmental > Terrestrial > Soil >... | reverse complement strand
GGTGGAGGGATGATTTTTTCCCCTTCGTTCTCTTCGTTCTTCTTTTTTCGGCATTTTCTCCGTTGCAAGGATACGACCCCTCGACCCCTCTTGGTTTGCTTTACAGTTTTGGGCTTTCGTGGGCGGCGCGTCTTTTATTTTCCGGAAGAGTGGGTCCCCCCTTCTTTCCTTCAACTCGGGTCTCACCGGACGTGGGGAGCGTCTTTCTGGCTACGTTCTTATTGACAGCCGCCCCCCCTCGGCGGGTCCTGCCTTGTAATGCTCATTGAAGCGAATCCTTTATTCCTCTCCTTGTCTCCCTGAACTCATCTTTTGTTTCGGATACTCAGTTTCTCAGGTTTCCTTTCTGCTCCTCTCTCCTGTTCCTTTTCTTTCTTCCTTGCCCTCGGTGTTCTGACATTTGGTTTGTCGTCTTCGGAAACAGATTGCCTTCAACTTCATCAACCAGACTTCTGAACGATCTTTAAAAGACTTCTTTTATTCCAGTAATCCCCTCTTCTGCTCTTTTTATTTTGGGAGTGTGACGGCCCTATTGAGTGAAAGATTTTTGAACCTTAAGCTTGCGCCCCCGACATAGACCCCTCCCCCCACTCAAAGATCTCTTTAAGTGAAATAGACGTTTCGCTTCCCAAATGCGTTTTCCCATTCCTCTTTTAGTTCTCTTTCCTGCCACCCTTTGATGTGCAGACGTGAATCGAAGAATTGACTGTTGCCTCCCTGCGTAAATGACCTATTCTTTTCCAGAAGTTTGTGTTGTACAATTGCCCATTCTCCTTCTTTCCCCCTTTTCTGCGCTGTCTTGCACATGAATATAAAATGATTCGAGTGCTCAGCTCTTCAGCTCGAATGTTATCATTCTTACCCTCAGGAAGACTTGAGCCATGACCAACTCGGACCCACAAGTCCGGTGAGCAACTTCTGCCGTTACCCTTTCCAGTTTCGGAGAATGACAGGACATAGATCTGCAAGTTCTGACGGGAGGCCTTTCACATTACCTTCAATCTGTTGTCGCCTGAGAGTTTTCTTATCCGTTCTCGACAAAGAAGCACTGTCTTCTTCGCGATTCCCTACCCCCTTACCCCTCTCCCCGCTCACGGACCTTTTTTTTCCCTGCCCCCCACCAGGTGTGACTCTGTCATGAAACCTAATTTCTTTCTCGCCTACGCCGATAGCCCTTATCTGATCCTCTTAAGCCTCCTTTTTTTCTGGAGTTTCTCCTCTTCTTATTAGTATATTTGTGTAGCAACAGGAGGCCCGGCCCGCTGGCAAACTGTGGGCCGGTTTTTCTTTGGGCCTATATTGTCGGGGGTCGGGATGAAGTCGTTAGCATCCGTTCTCTTAGTGTCTCTCCTTTCTAAGTCTATCAGTCTCCGGCAGCTGTTGTTAATTCTTTTGTTGAAGCCAAGTTATGTCTATGGTCAGCCCTGGCCTTTTTTCCGACATGGTAGCGGGCCCTCACTTTGCGCCTTTTTTGAGCGTGTACCAGTCTTCTTCAGTAGTCCGGCTTCTTTGGTCCGTCCCCACATGGAGCCCCCTTCGTTCGCTTTGCACTCTGCAGTCCCCCCTTTTACGATTCTTTTCCTTGGCTTCCATCCCTGCCAGGAAGCAACATGAAAATGGTTCGCAGCCCCAGTCCCGTGGCTACACTTCCCTTTTCTCCCCCTATGTCCAGTCTTACTTTTACATGTAAGAATGTACTGTGAATTTTTCTTCTGCACGGCGACACATGACGGGTTTTTGGTGAAGAAAGCGGGGTCATCCCTTTTTCCATTATAATGGCACCTTCATTTGACACTCTTTACGTTTCCCCCCAACTCCGATACTCTGTTGTTTTTTGTCTTTTTCAGATTGATAGGTTGCAATGCTGCGTGTCCTCAATGCCTTGCGCCGCCTATGCAGATTAAGTCTCCCCCATTGTCCTCCCCCCCCTTTATCCGAAGAGCTGTACGTTTGGTTAGAATCCCAGTAGGGTGATTTTTTTGGTCACTAGATCTGGTTGATTCTTCAGTTTGAGGCCGCGTTTGGCTTTTTCTCAGTCAGTCCCGCCAGCTTTTTTTAGTTTCCAAACAAAATGGTGAGGAAGTTCCAACTGCTGCCTTAGGAAATGTAGAAGCGACCCCGAATCCTCTCCCTTCCTCCTTTTTCTCCACGCAGAAGTTCCACAGATCTCTGTCTTTGGCGCACGGTACCGTTCAGGGAGTCTATGTAGATTATTATTCTGACCCGCCGCTGTTCGGTTCCTCTCCTTTTTGAAAGTTTGATCAGAAGATAACCCCACCGTCTTGGTTAACGAGGTTACTTCCAAGCTTTGACCCTGACTTCCTCCCTTCTCCCTTTGCCCCATCCGTTTCGTCCTCTCTTTTCTCTTCTGATAAGCGTATTGATTGGTCTAGACCTGCCCGCGATGATTGTCATATGCCGACGTTCACGCTCCTGACCCTCCCGTTCCTCCACCCCCCAACCCGTTCGACTGCCGTTGACCTGACGCTAACGAAGTGGACCCTGACTGCCCTTCAGAAAACGGATCTTTTTGATGAGACCTATCCCTTTTGACTCCATTCATCCGTATCTCGTGCTCCTCAGTTCCGACTGAGATCTTGAAGAGGCTTCGCACAACACGTTGTCCTTGAACGTAGGTCCGTTTCAGTTTTCTCACGCCAATAATTCCTCCCCCCCTTCCGCGTCTCCTCCCGCCGCCGCAAGTGACTCCAGCCGCCGCATCCTCATCAAGCTCACTTTCCGCACGTCTGCCCCATTTTTCGTTTTGCAGGTCCTTTTTGGTTTTGGTTTTCCACGCACTCGGGCAGAACCGCTCTAAGAAAGATGCAAGGTTTCCCACTTCGCGCGGTGCCCGCCACCACCGTCGTCTGCTCATTCCTGCCCCACCGCTTTCTCAAATTTCAGTGGATACCGCCTCCCTCATCCTTTGCTCTTTTTGCCATCCTCTTGAGTTTTTGACGTTGTGGTATCTTTGTACTTGCAAGACATCGTTAGAGCGGATCCTCCTGCTGGTAGATGGCGTTAGCTAGTCTCATGCTTTTGTTTTTCTTTCCTTTGATGTAATTTAGGGGATTCTTTCTCCTTTCAGAGTGTTTTCCCCTCCCCCAGGTGAACGAGTTTGAGGGATTCCTTCTCTCCTGCCAACGCCGCTTCCTTCTGACTAGCTGGTCTCTTTCGTTTGTTATCCTAGCCCATTTCCTTGTCCGTCGCCCTCTTACGCTTAAATTACAGGAAGTCTCCTCTTTTTCATCTACACTCTTCCCTAAGATCTTTTTTTTGGCGTCTCCCGCGCGGCCTTTTTCCCACCGGTACCACCGCCTACGTCTCTCGGCGAAGGAGATGTTTCTAATAGTAACCTAGAAATCGTGCCATTTCTCTTTGATCTCTCCCTCCTTTTTGTTAGTTTTTTTTTTTTTTTCCTTTCTTTTGTTTGGATGAACTTTTATACTCTTCCCTCCCCGACTCTATCGTTACCCCTTGCTTGAACTGACTCGCGCATCGCCTTATCGATCTATGATTGTATGATGGAATTTTCGCAGGACACGATGGTGCTCTACCCCCAATTCTGGCTTGACGCGTCTTCTCGGAGATCCCTTTTGTAGGTGTTTTGCGTGTAACTTAGGAGCTCTTTTCGTACTTAGTCCTCGCAGCAGTGACGAAGAAGAAATTAACCAAGCGATTGCCTTACTGCGGTTCTTTAGGTGACTCGTGGCCTTTCTCCACCTTCTCCATGTGTGGTTGAGCTGTACAACGTGAGCAAAGATCCCCCGAATACCAGCACTCCCTTCGGTGTATCCCGGTATAGTTTTCTTAACACTCCCCCTTTTACCACATCTCGGTACCTAGAATCGATGGAACTGATAATAGCGTGATCCCCAACCAGCCCGTGCCTCACTGATTTTTTACGAATCGTCTCTTTCCCTTCTTTTTTGTGGGCCGGTCCTGGGCACTTCCCTAGGTTTTGATCTAAGAAGGGTGGAGGGGACTTTCTCGAAACCTCGTCCCTTCTCCGTTATAGTACTTCGGAGGTGGGTTTCGGATGCTTTTCCCCACAGACCCCCAGCTCTTGCCAGCTCTTCCACCCCATGGTCTTACTATCTATTTAGAAAGTAGGCTTCTGGAGGTCGCCTTTGATTTTTTCCCGCACGTCTTCCTCCCCTGTTTCCTGCGGGTGCGGCAGCTTTCTCTGGTAATAGACGGTTTTTAGGTTCAAGGCACTTGGTCGAGCTTGATCGGCTCCCCCGTGCGGAACGTGGTAGCGCCGGAGTTGCTTTTTTTTTGGTGATGGCAAATTTTATCATGCGCGTTCATTACTTCTCGCGTTGTGAGTCTTTCTTTTTCCCCTTGAGGAGACGGCGGTCAACATTTTTTTTGATTAGGTCTTCTGAGGGTGCGGCTGCTTGAGCTTTTCCCTGCATGCGTTGCCTCAACGATTTCCTTTTCCTCTCCCCCTGCCTACGTTGGTGTGACCCCTTTATACCACGGTTTTGCCTGGGTGGTTGCGCGGTCGCCGTGAGGCAGCGTTTTCAAAGGCTGTAAGGTGTTGGCCCGCCCTCCTCCCGGTTGGGACTTGCTATGATTTGGAAGTGAACATCTAGCAGGATGAACTTTTTTGTTAGTTTGAAGGGTAAGCGCAGCCTCGAGCAGAATTTCCAGCATCACCCGTCAAATCGTCTTTCTTGTCTTTTGCCATGACCATTTCTAGGGCTCTGGTGGGTCCCTTGCTTTTGCTGCCTCCCATTTCATGATTAGCCTTGTTTCGGCCGCACGCTGGTTTTTACCTCCCCCCGCCTTGCTTTTTTTTATCGCCCACCGGTCTTTTGGCCTCCAATTCCCCCCCCTCATCTGCCCTTCAGATAGTGATTCAACGACTGAGGCTCCACCAAGCGCTTCCGGCGAAGACTTTGTTTGAAGTGGTGGCCAGTTTGAATCTTCTTGCCATTCTTGCGGTTCCTGGGTTAAGAGAAGTTCGCCCAGTACATAGAACCCCTCCCACCCCGACCCGATCTGACGGTTTTTCCCTCTCTCCTCCTCCCCCAAATTGTCTAATCAGTGTTTGAAGAAGTATGAACCCTTCAACAACCGGCTGTTCGGCTCCCCAGAAGCCCTTCCTTTTTGACTTTTGTAAATTCCGGTGTTGGACAGCCCCTTTTAGGAAAAGTACTCGACAACGACGGCACGGCGACCCCATGGTGGACTGTAGTATTCCCCCCCCTGCACCTCCTCGCCTCCTTTATGGCTTCCCTTTCTCCCCCAGTTTTGTCTATTTTGTCAAACCGCATTCAAGAACTTCTCCTTCACCCGGACCCACGTTTTCCCCCACATGCTCCTTTCTGCCGACTGAACCCTTTTTTGACTGACTTTTTGAAAGATCTGACCAGGTTCACCTCCGTCTTCTTCACCCCTGGTAATCTATTCTTAGTTTTCTTTTTTTTCTGACGGTGCCTCACGACTGCGACGTCGTTTCAGTCGACCCCGACTTCTTATCACCAGAACTGAACAAATTAGCAGAGAACTTCACCCCATGCTTCCCTTGCTTGCTTTGTGAAGTCCCTCTTTCTTGACGCAGACGTTCCGACGAGATTCTCTGCAGAGGATACTCCCTCTTAAACCTAGACGGGTTGTTTTCTTTCGCCTTTTCGTCTGGAGATCTGTTTTTTTGCCTCCCTCGGACTTTCCGATGCACACACCTTGGGGTCAGGCGGTGGCCGCTGTCTAGTATATTTTTGCAGGGGGGCTGTGATAAGTCGTCGAACGCCATCTTTTTTTTTTAGACCGGTCTCCCTCTCTCCCTGGTTCGAGATGGAGAGTAAAAGGGGGTTTTCCCCCTTCCACCAGGACCTGGCTATTCTTTTTTTTTTAGGCTTTGCCCCTCCCCTTTCGGGTCGCGGCATTCGGTGCGCAGTGGTGAGAGTTCCGATTTTTTGCAGTTTTCTGCCTGTTCTTGACGTTGCCTTTTTCGCCTGTCGAACTTTCGCTTTTCACGTGACATTCTTCTCCCTTGTTGCAGTTGCTTTTCCCGAGATTCTCAAAAATGCATCAGTTTAGAAAATGTTTCCTCCGCCGTACCTTTTTCGTCCCCACTTGTCTGCAAACTTTTCGCCATCCGTGTCCTTTTCCCTCAGGTCTGGCCCCAGCAGTTTTTCTTCTACTGGCCGAAAAGCCGGTTCGGTCTTTTTCATATACCGATGGCGGCGCACTGGGCCAGTTTTCGGACCCCCTTTTTCTTTTTCCCCTTTTGAGTTTGTTCCCCCCTTCTATTGGTCGTTTTTGTGTTTTTGGTAGATGTTCTTTTTTGAGAACTTCTGCGTTGATCAATCTCCCCTCGGTTCCGCCTCTTAAGAAGTACGAAGGGCTCCCGCACTTGTCTCGCCTACCTGATTTTTGTCGTGGACTTATGTCCGTTTTTTGACTTCCCTGAGTTTCTCCTCACGGTTGACGGTTGCCAATCGGTCCCATTCTTTTTGTCCTAGCCGCAGGCCGCTTGTTCGTTTCCAAAAGAGTGAGGGGCGCTTCAACTTTTTTGAAAAGGATTGTAATAGTCGCATCCCGACCTTTCGAGCGGATTTTCCTAACCTCATCCTCCCTTGGATTCTTAAGTGGTTCTTATGAGTATTCTACTTGCTTTTTTTATTGCAGTCCTGCGACTCGACTCCCCGCCTCTGAATTTAAATGCTCCCCCCCTCCTAACCCACCTGTTCACACGGTTCCCGAGAAACTCTTTACCAAGCATTTTTCCGTTTTCTCTCCGTCCCTGACGACTCGACTTCACGCCCTGTTTCTCCGCCTTTTTTTCTACTTTTCTTTGCCAACGATTTATCTCAGCTGCTAGTATCCCTGCACTATTTTAAAGAGTGTCAGAAGATACAGCCCTCCGTTCCACAATCCGTCCACTTTTTCACCTCCACCTCCGCCGTCCTTGCCGAGACAGCTGTACACCACCCCTAATGCCCCCCTGCACCCACGCCTATCTGCATTCTCCCAAGACTCTCCCGTGTTCCCATCCTCCGTCGACTTTACTTTAGTCCCCCGGTCCGCCCCGCCTAAGCGCTCGTCCCCTGCTTGGCCCCGTCGGTCTCGCTCGTTATGCACACCGGTTTTCCTGACCGCCCTAATGATTGCCTTCCTCACTCTCTTCTCAGCCTTCTCCCGCCGACGTCCCCGTCTATCTCCGACAACAGGTGGCCCGTCCTTTCTTATTCTCGTGTTATGTTTGTCATCCCTCCGGTTCACCAGCCCCTTTAGAAAGCCATCCCGGTGCCCCCCTTGCAGATCCCCCGTTTTCTCTACTTTTCTCCCCCACTTTAGATCTCACAGCCAGGACCCATTAGCAGCCAAGGTCACAGCATTAACTCCCCATACCCCCCCCAGCTCCGCGCCGTCCACTCTTTTTTCGCTTTTTCGTCTTGGATCCTCCCAGTACATTGCAGTCCCTCTCATGAGTCTGGGGGATTCAGATTCTTTGCTATATTTTTAGTTCTATCCGGGCCTGCCTTGCTCTTTTTTGTCCGGATTGGTACATGATTGGTTCTTCCTTGAAAGCGTGTGTAAATCGCCCACGTTTGGACGCCGGTGGCATCTTTCCTCCCGGTCGTCATGTCAAACGCCACGTCCTGCTGTTTTTTTTCAGTTGCGCCTTCATGTAGCAGCCACTAGGCTAGATCCAGTTTCTTTGCCCCGCCCTTTCTCCGTCACGACGCACTTGAAGACCACAGAGTGTGCATCCCTCCCGAGTATCTCATGATGTGTTTTTTTTTTAGCCACCCTCGACTTTTTTTTCCCTAATTCTTTACTTTCCACACGTGTCGTCCTGACCCTGAGCTAGTTTTGTTTTTTATCCAAGAGAATCGGTAACCTCCCTATGCCCCGTTCCCTTTCTTTCATACATATCTGTTTTTTTTTTTAGTTCGAGATCGCACGTTTCTCGCGTGTTCCAGATTTAGCCCTCATCACAGTGACGACCCGCCTCTCTCTCCCCGTTCTTATGAGGTTACGGTAATTCTTTTTCTTCTTTTTGCTCTCCAAAACACTCGGCCCCCTTATGAATCCAGTCATTATCTGCCCCTCTTCTTTACTTTCTGTTGGCTTGAAAGGCGGAGAAGGCTTGGCGGCCAAACGTTCACCGCTCGTTCGCGACTAGCAATGCACAGTATCGCGTAGTCTGGCGATTCAGATATGCAATAGAATTGAAACTTTTCCCCCCCCTGATTTTAATTTTTTAGATGTAAATCTGATAAGATCCCCCTCAGTCCCCCTCGCCGGGACTTTTTCCCAGGCATCGTCGTCGTAGTTTCCACGCCATCACTCCCTCGTTTATCTATAAGGAGCGTTTCTTCCCATAACGTATTTTTCTCCCCCCAAACTTTTTTTTTCCTTCCCGGAGGGCCGGCCTGAATTGCTTCTGTCCAACGTCTTCGGGAGTTTCCGGCCGTTTTTTCCCTTCCATGTCGCTCCGTTTGCTTTTTCTTTTCTACGGACGAGTTTTGTCAAAGTTCCACTGGATCGCCCTAGACGGGCAATTCTTAGTAGGCCTTTTTCACTGGAGACTTTCGAAAAACATTCCCAACGTTATGAAGAGCGCACCCTTGTCTTCTATACTACTATGTCATGTCCCGGATTCTTCCGTGGATTTCGTTCGGGGCTTTTCGTTTGCATTCTCTCTGCGGCCGGTTGTTCCACCTTCCGACGTTGATTATAGCTTTGAGACGACGTCCCTTCCCCCTTTTTCTTCTTGTTTCTTCATCATGCAGTTTTCATTTGGCTCGCCTTCCCTGGGATGTGATTCCCCCTGTGTTCTAATGACCCGGTAAATAACCTCTCCCTGTTTTGTCGTCGTTGAAGTTTCGGTCCGGTTTCCAGGCCTCACAAAGGCCCGGAGGGACTTTTGGAGTTGTGGTTTGGAGGGTCTGAGGCTTTCGTTTTTACTTTGTCGCACCTTTTTCCTTCCATCGTCCAAGGATAGGGACACTTCTCCATTGGTGGTCCTCCGATCAACGTCCTGAGGGTCTCCTTGGGGTGGGCGTGAGCTGCAGTTTTCCAGTCATCTTATCTCTTTGCCTCTCGGGTGATCCTCCCTTCAACTTTGTGGATCTATCTTCTGGCCCGACGTCCAATTGGAGGTACCGCTTTCCCCTTGTTTCAGGGTAAGCGCTCCCCTCGCGAGCGTCCTCCAATACGCCTATTAAGCCTCGGATTTAGCCCTTGTATGATGACAACTTTGTACGGGTCAGGGTGGTTAACCTTTTTATTTAGATACCTCTGTCCAATATTGCCGTAAGTGGCCCATCATTATTTTCTTTAACCCAGCTGCTTTGTTCTACACAGTTTAATTTGTCCCGCCTTTGTAAAAATGAATCAAAAAGGATATGCTGTCAAGTTTGCTTGACAGACCTGAGGATTACTACCAACAACCTCAGACTGCAGTATCCCTCTCTATTGGGGAAGCGCTTTTCCCCCTCTACTTGCTTGGCACACGGCCTGCAAGTGTTGACTTTGAACCTCCCTTCGTGCCGACACGTCCCCACCACCGTACCACAAAAGTCAATATCGTCCGTGTTGGTGCCCTTCGCGCTTTTTTTTTCTGCACAAATGGTTCTTTCCGCCCCGTGCGCCTCCGCTTTTCTGAACCAGACAAAACACGTTTTTTTCTTTGTGCTCCTCCCCTGTGTGCTTCTTTTTCCTTACACGGACCGAGGGTTCCCAAGACCCCCTTTGGTGAGTTTTAAATTCCCCAACAAGGACTTCCTTATAGTAAAATTTTCTCGGCAGGGATGCAGACTCCCGACCCCACCCCCCTTCCCTACTCGTACGAGTTCCCTTTCAGTGAGGCGGCTACCCACAGACGGACGAACTTGGTACCGGCACGGTAGTACCCAGTATGCCTCTACAGACTGCGATGCCACCCAGGAAACGCGCTCCAGTCTGCAGCTTTGCATTTAACATTTCGTCTCCTTCCTTTCAGAACGATGACAGGCGGACGTGCTCCAACTTTGACGTCAGTTGCGTCGTTATTTTGACCTGCTGAGGCCTCTGACACCTAGAGACGGCTTCGTCTCTTTACTCATACCGACCCCTCAAAGAGCGCGCCCTTACAAAATGTCCCCGTCCCAGTTGTTTCTTCCTGCCTTCTGGGCGGTACATTCTGTTTCCTTTTACACTTTTTTTGAGCAGATAGCCGATCTCGGATTATCTCTTTATCCTCCTCTTTTTTAGAGACTTCTCTCATCAGCCATCGCTTCAGCGCGTCGGCGATTTGCCCATGAGGACTTACGATTTAGGCCCATTTTTTTTTTGTTGGCCTCTGTTTTTCCTCTATCTTTTTGTTTTGCTGTTTTGTTGATTTGTGAGGGAAGTCTTCGCCTTCACGCAGTAGAATGTTTCGTTTTTCCGAAGCTTTTATATCAGGCGATGAATGGAGTGGTAAAAGGGGGTGACTCCTACTTCTACCTGGCTATTGGTGCTGCAGGCTCCTGAACATCGGGTCAGAGCCGTTGAGTTCTCCCTCCTTTTCATTCTCAGGTTTTTCTTTCCTCGGTTCAGCCTTCTTGTGTCCGGTGACCGGTCTCCCTTCTCCTGCTTCTTTTCCTTTGGATTTGCTTCATTTCCCCCTGACGCATACAAATGGTCCTCCTCCGTCTTGGAGACCTTTCCTCGGTCTGACCTAGTTCAGGGTTCCTTTCCGTCGTTTTTTCACCGCAGTTCTGCACGGTAGAACTGTTGGTTGTTGTAATGACCCCCCTTGTTTCGCCCTGGACCTTCTTTCACCCCGGTCTCCCCCCGTTCCAGTAGCAAGCTAATGGGCACCCAACTTATCTTTTTGTGTTGGTCGGATTGAAGGGTTTGTGATCCTTGCGTGCCTCTCACTGACCGTCGGCGCCCCCGCAATCCTTCCTAGCAACCCCTCGGGCCCCTCCTTCATAGAACTTTCGTTTCATTGGTCATTGGCAGAATACGTCGGGGATTACTCTTTTCCGAAGTCTCTGGTTCCTCTTTAGTGCGGGACAGGTCGGGTCGCTGCCTTAAAGCAGCGGTGTGCCATTGTTTGACAAAAAGCGTTTCGGCCGCCCAGTACCCGGCGAACTGATTAAGTATACAGACCCCCCTCAAGCCGTTAACAATGCGTTTCCTGAATTGTGGCAGCTGTCTTCCAGCATAACCTCTCTCGTAGGATCTTTTGATGAGTTCTTCGTTCCCCTTTCGATGAGGCGATTATGACCCTTATCATTCGCCTTTTTGCGTCTTCACTCTCCGTCTCCCCGGTAGCCCATAAGAATCAAACACCGTTCCCCGTTCGAGACGTTCCCACCGACTTTTCACGCCAGCATCCCCTTTTTCCTTCGCTATCAGTGTCTACCGTCTATGTTTTTAGGAAATTCCGTCCTGCCCCGGTTCACACCGTTGCCAGCTGTTTGACCGCTTGACACTAGATCTTCTTACTATTCAGTCAGGTATGTCCGCAGCGTCACGTCTCCACATTTCGACTTTGTCTAGAAATTTCAAAGGAAGCTTGGCCCTGTCCCCGCTCCCTAATCTAAACTCCTTTACACCGCCTAACTGCTACAGTCGGTCCTCCTGTCGCCGAAGATATATCTCAGAGAGCGCCACTACCCTGTTTTTACGTTGACCGCTCTCCTACTCCCGAGGACCCTCCTCTCCTTGTTACTATGATCGCCCGTGTCCTTTACCTCCTTTTCCCATCCCTACCACTTTTGCTCCCCCCGCCCCTCCCCTCGTAGGTCGCTTGTTTCCCTCATCCCACTCGT
>Ga0179593_1581575_pt1 | contig 11763 bp, 19 predicted proteins | sample CZODoug2_1_08_16_FD_185931 | JGI IMG/M metagenome (GOLD analysis project Ga0179593, IMG submission 185931) | Vadose zone soil fungal communities from Angelo Coast Range Reserve, California, USA - CZODoug2_1_08_16fungal (PacBio error correction) | ecosystem: Environmental > Terrestrial > Soil >... | reverse complement strand
CACTCCTTCCTTTTCCTCGACGCCCGGCCAGCCCCTTATCTATTCGAAGACCCGTTGCCTAACACTTTTTCAGTCGCGGAATCAGTGCGCTTTCTTTTTTTTTTTCTTTTTTTTTTTTTTTGGAGCGGCCCCCCTGGAGTTTTTGGACGAAACGCTACCGGCAGGCTTCCTGGCCGCCTTCCCCCCCCTTTTTTTCCCCATCGTACACAACCATATGCCCCCTTCCCCCCTGCGGGATGACCTCCAGAGTTTTTTCCCGTGTCACGCTCCTCCTTTTCCTTCCGCTATTGCCTGCGACCTCAGTTTTTCCCCCTCTGGAAGCCCCGTTACCCGTTTTTTTTCCCACTAGAGGTTCACTTTTTTCACAAGGATTGAGGATCTTCAGCGGCCAGCTGTTCGCTTTTTCTACCGCTTCGATAGGGTGGCTCCGGAATGGGACGGACCTTTTTCTCTGAAGGACGCTCCCTCCTCCCAATGCAGGGCCTTTTTTTTCCTCACGTAGGTCGATCCCCCTCTCCCCTATTCGACGTTCTCCTTCTTGGCAAAGGCGAGCCCCCCCTTCCCCCTCGCTCCTGTACGGCAGCGTCTCTCACGTTTTAAGTTTTTTTTTTTTTTTTTTTTTTCCATAAAGAGGAGGCAGTTTAGGACGTTGGCTTTTTTTCTTTTGCAGGCAAGTTTCCCTTCTTTTTAGGAGGATTTATCTTGTCCAACATCCTTTAAGAAAGTTTCCCCGTCTTTTCTTCAATAGGCCTGGTTTCTTTTTTCCTTCCAAGCTCTTCCGCCCTTTTTTCCCCTCCCCCCCCCCTTTATTTGATCGGTCTTTTGTCATAGCTTTTTTTTCCTACTCGGGCGGTTTTCCTCTTCCTTCGGCATGCGCTTTTTTCTTTTCCTCTCCCTACCTGAACGTTACATCAGGTTTTAGCTTTGTTTTAGATATCGATATGCGTTCCCCCCTTTGCTAAGGAAGTACCGTCCTTCTTTCCTTTTTCCATACAGCACCTTCTCTTTTTTTTTTGCGTGCACATATGTAGTTGTTAGTTACCCGCGCCAGTACGGCGACTTTTTCCCCCACCTGCAAAGTTCATCCTCTTCATTTTGTTCGCAGTTCGATAATGTTTTTTTTTCCCCCTCCCCATCACCGGTTGAGCGGGGCCTCGAGTAATTTTTTTTTCTTTGCTAGCGGAGGATTTTTTCTCTTTCGCTGATCGAACCCCTTTTTTGGCTGCTTATCGCCGGGTTTTTTTTTTCTCAGTTTTTTTTTTTTCCTCCCGCGGCGTCTGATTTAGTTTCCCTCCGGTGCCTTTCCCCCCCCCCCCCCCCCCTCCTTTCTTTCTGTCGGCTAAAGTGTTCTCATCGTACGCCAGGCTTGCGGCCCCCCCCGGCCGCATTTTCTCCTGGCGACCCTTTCCCTTCGCGGTCGTAGTCTTTCTGGTGACTTCCCCCCCCCCGCGCTGGGATGCTGATATTCGGTTCCCTCGCTGATGATTCCGCGTTTTTTTCAAACGACGTTTTTTCTGCCGACATTCTTCCCCTTGCTTGAGGCGGGCCGTCTTCCCCCTTTTTTTTCTTTTCTTCCGTGGGTATCAGTCTTAGTCACTCCTGAGGCAAGATTTTTGGTGTGAGAGATCGCGATCAGCGGCCCCCTTTTTTCTTTTTCCCATGGAAGCTATTTTCCCCCCCGGTGCTGGGAAAAGCGCTCTCGAGGGAGTACTGGTCCTTCCTTTTCTCCCCCTGACTGAGCTGATTAGCGTCTTCCCCTTTCTTTTTCCTGTTGAGGGGATTATTCACCCGCTTCTCCCTCTTTTCCTTGGTCATGATGGCCTCGACCCTTTTCTGCTTGCCACGGTTTTTTTCTTTTAAACTTATCGGACCCCTCTCCCGGTTCGGCAAGCTTTTCTTCCCATTTCCCTTTGCGGTCTTAGTAGACGAATTTTTTTTCTCCTTAGCGCCCCCGATTTTTCCCCCTTTGTTCTTTACCCCCTGGTGGTTTCTTTTCCGAAGTGGCGCCGCTTTTTTTGTGGTGTTTTTTTTTTTTTTTTTTTTGTCTTGGTTTTTTTTTTTTTTTTTTTTTCTTTTTTTTTTTTTTTTTTTTTGGGTGTTTTTTTTTTTTTTTTTTTTTTTGTTTTTTTTTTTTTTTTTTTTTGGTTTTTTTTTTTTTTTTTTTTTTTGTTTTGCTGTCTGAATTTTCCAAGTGCCGGGGTTTTCCCTCTTGAATGGAGCAGAGAATTCTTTCCTTTCTTTAGTGCCTGCTTACTGAGGTCCCCTTTCTTTTTCCTTTTTTTATTAGAAGGCGACCCCCCCCCCCGCCCCACGCTCGGCGGGTTTTTTCTTGCTGGACCCTCTCCCCCAGTGAAGGGCTCGTTATTTTCCCCCCCCCCTTCTTCTTACCCCCAGGATCTTGCTTTTTTTGATTCCGAGGGTAATTGCCTGTTTTTTTTGCGGGGTTTTTTTTTTTTCCCAGTGCTGCCAGTGGTCCCTTCCTTCCCCCTCCCCTCGGGCGCCTCCGTTGATCTTTTCCCCTTTCTGCTGAAAGGGCATTTTCCGTCCTCCTTTTCGGCAAAGCTCTTTTCCCTCCTTTTCCCCGGCCCAGGCGGCGTTTTTGAAAGAACGGTTTTCGGGGGCGTACCTTTTTTTTCCCTATAGGCGGCGGACTTCCTCTTTTCCTCCCCTTCGAAGGCCTGGACTGACCCCTTCTCCAAGGATAGAGGGTCATTCCCCTGCACGGGCGACGCAGCCACGTTTCTCCTTTCCCCAGCTGAAGACTGCCCTTTTCCTCCATTTCCCTGCCACCTGGTGCCTTTTGTTTGGTTGCGTAACAGACCTGAGCGTTTTTCTTTTCCCCTTCCCCGGACGCCGCCCTTCTTCGACTCCGGTGAGGCCCCCGCCCACTTCTTTCTCTCGGGACCTCCTGGGCTACCCGGCTTTTTTTTCGCGGACGGGCCGTGTCCTCCCTCTTTTCCTTGTGGAGGACCCGTGAAGTTTTTCCTGAGACACCGCGTGTTCCCTCATGAGGGGAGGTCTTTCCCTTTTCCCGGAGCTTCTTCCTCTGCGAGCTTTTTTTCCCCCGGCGCGGACCGTCTCTGGCCTGGTGATGCTTTTTTTTTTTTTTTTTTTTTTTTTTTTTTTTTTTTTTGGGGGTGTTTTGGGGGGTCTTTTGGTTGGCTTTTTTTTTTTGTTGGGGGGGTGTTTTTTGGTTTCTTTGTTTTTTTTTTTTTGTGGGTTTTTTTTTTTTTTTTTTTGGGGGGTTTGTTTGTGTTTTTTTTGGTGGTTTTTTTTTGGGTGGTTCCAGAGCCCTCTTTTTTCCTTAGCGAGGTTCCCGTTTTTATCCCGCGGTAGCGTTTGCGTTCGATTTTTTTTTTTCCCGCCGCAGCGACCCTTTTTTTCTTTCGGCGGCACCCTTTTTTCTCCTTTCCACGACCGCGTGGTGTTATGAGTTTTTTCCGGTAAGGTCCTTTTTTTTTTTTCTTAGAGTCTCCGGTCTTTTTTTTTTCCCCTGGAGGGCGTTTCCTTTTTTTTCTGTGAGCGTCCGACTCTTCTACCTCTTTTTCCGCTGAGGGAGCAGGGTTTTTTCCGCAACGCGTTCCCCTTTTTTTCTCCTCGGGAAGCCGAGGCTTTTTTTCTCAGACGTGGGGTTTTTAATCACACTTTAGATGGCAAACTGGCCCCCCCCACGCAACTGCCCCTTTTTTTTTTGTTTTTTTTTTCTTAGCAGGCGGTACACTTTTCTGCACCGGTAGACGTTTCTCCCCCCCGCCCCCCAACCCCCCCCCTCCCCCCTTTCCCCCGCACTTACTCACCGATAGACCCACCCCCCCCCACACCGTCCCCCCCCCCCCCCCGCCCCCCCCCCTCCCCCCCCTCCCATGCTGGTGCCCGATCGGACGTATTTTTTTTTTTTTTCCCTTCCCCCCTTTTTGTTTGTTGCTCTCGTCAGGATAGTCACCTTTCCCCCCATGAAGGGTCGAGTCCTTTTTTTCAGTGCTTTTTGTCTCCCGTCGGCTTGAAATTTTTTTTTTTCTTTTCAGAATGCTCAGGACCGGTTTTCAAGCGTTGAACTTTCTTTCACGTGCGTGTTTCCTCGTGACCCCCTCTGCCAGGCGCCGTTATGGTCATGAGACCCACTTGATATAACCCACCTCCAGGCGGCCCGGTTTTTTTTTTCTTCCTTTTCCCCTGGCGGACAGCCGGTCGTGTTTTTTCCTTTTGCCCTCCAGACAAAGGCTTTCCCTTTTTTCCTTCCACCCCCCGCGAGTTCCCTCCGTTCTCTGTCGGACGCCATCAAGGAAAACACCTGACGTTTCCCCGCCCGGAAGACCTCTTTTTTTTGAAGACCAGCTCCCCCCTCTTTCCCTTTCCCCGAGACCAGGGCTCTTTCTTTTCAGAGTCTCCCCCACGCGCATTTTTTTTTTTTTTTTTCTGGCCAAGGCCGCCTCTCCTCCCCCTTTTTTTTTCTTTCGGGGAGGGCCCTTTCCCGGTCCCCCTCCGTTTTTTTCCCACTCGCGGATACCGGTTGTTTTTTTTCTCCTTCAGATCGGGAACCTCGTTTTTTTCCTCTCGGGAACTCGTTTTCCCCCGGCCGGCTCCCTTTTTCCCCGGAACCTGTTTCCTGATCGACCGGCGTCGTTTTTTTCTTTTTCCTGTTCAAGTCCATCTTTTTTTCCCCCCCTCCTTTGAGTCGCGCACCTTGTTTATATTTTTCTGCCGGATAGAGGTTTCTTTTCCCCCAGTAGCGACCCGTCTTTTTTTTTTCCCAGCTTCTTTTTTTTTTTTGCCAGGGTAGCCACCTTTTTTTCCGTCCAGCTCTTTCTCATCCGGCAGGGTCCCCTTGCGCTCCTCCATTGTCTCCGTCCGACATCGCGTCTCCTCTTTTTCAAGTTTTCCCGAAAGAGTGTCCTTCCCCCCCATTCTGCCCGCCATGGCTTCTTTTTTCCCTCCTGCCCGCCGCTTCCCTCCGTCCGCGTTGAGCTGTACTGACTTTTTTTCTGTTGCCCATGAGCTTCTGTTGGTTTTTTTTTGCAGGCGCTTACCTTTTTTTTCCCGTACGAAGTCTTTCTCATGCCGCAAGTACGTCCCCTTTTTCCGGGCGGTGTATCAAATGGTTTTGTGGGAAGGGGTTTTTTCTCCCTCTGCGAGACGATCTTCCGTGCGCTGACCTTCTCCTTCCAGAATCCTTTTTTTTCTGGCAGGACATTTAGAGGGTCTTTTTTTTCTTTTTTCCCGAGGTGGGCCTTTTTTTCTTTAGGAACATTCCCCCCCCTTCACTGCTTTTCCTGTAGCAGAAGGAAACCTCTTCTTGAAGCGGCCTTTTTCCCTTTTTCCTTGGGGTCTCTGGGTAGGACCCTCATCCCATAGTCTTCCAGATCCCCAGTACGCATGATCCCCTTTTTTGTCGGTTGTGGTTTTTTTTTTTTTTTTTTTTTCTTGCAGTGCGATTTCTTGCTGATTGCCGCCGTCCTCCTTCCTTCCCCTAAGCAAGCTCTCACGGTTTTTAACTCCTTTCCAGAAGAATACCGTCATCCCGTGCCACCACCCTTTTTTTTCTTAGAGGTACAGCTCCCCCTTTTTCGTACAGCCACAGTGCAAGTGCACTCTGAAGCGACTCCCCCTTGGCTAATACGAGCCTCGAAAATCTTCCTTTTCCCCACCTTATCGAGGCTACCCCCCGCCCCGAAAGGACCGAAATACCTCGCTTCTATTTTTTCCCACAGGTCTTCGTGCGATAGTGACTTTTCCCAGTAGCGCCCCGTTTTTCTCCGCTTCGATCCGAAATAAGGGACCCCGTAAGGCCGCGGGTGAATCCCCCTAGCCACATACGTTCCCTTTTGCTTATCAGACTAGTCTGCTCTTTCCTGGAAAGAAACCTTTTTTCTTCTCCATTCTTTTCTTGTCCCATTTCCCTTCCCCCCCCCTGTCAAGGGAAACCCCCCCCCCTTTTCTCTTGATCGCTCTCGCGCAACACCCCCCTCCCCGGCCCCTGAACTTTTTCTTCTTTTCTTTCTTTGCCGAGTGAATATTTCTTTTCCCCCCTGAGAACACACAGAAACTTCCCAGAGGAGCCGGTCCTTTCCTCCGGGCCGGTGACAGTTTTTCATCAGGAGCTCAGTCCGTCGTTATTCTTTCTCCTTTTCCTCACGCTTCAGGCGCCCGAACTTTAGCCCAGCGCTGTCTCTTTTTTCCCTTCCCATCGCTCACGTTCACTGGCCACCTTGTCGGCCTTTCCCCTGCATGCGGCCGTTTTTTCTGCCCCCCCTTTTTTTTTTTTTTACTCTGGAACGATGAACAAATTCTTTTCTCCGACCCAGCTTTTTCCGGTAGGAGTCCCATCATCAACCGATCCTAAAGCTTTTCTCTTTCCCAAAGGCGAGAGCACAGCCCCTTCCTTCGAAAGCGCCTCTTCTCCTCGGTCGCGTTACCTTCCGCGATGCAACGCTCACGGTTTTTTTTCTTGCTGCCACCCGGGACAGCCCTTCCCTCACCCCCCCATGAAGAGTCCATTTTTTGGATGGTTCGCCCCATTCCAGGCCCCCAGTACGCAGATGCCCTTTTTCCCCGGGTAACCGCCTTTTTTATGGCAAGTTTTTCCCTCTTCCTTCCCCTGTAAGACGCGCAAGTTCAGTGTCTCTCGCGAACAGGACAGTCTCTTCCCCCTTCTCCCTTTTTTTTTTCGGTAGGGCCACGCTCTATGACCCAACAAAGCGCTTTGATACTCGAAAACCTTTTTCTGGCAACAAGGTCTTCCCCCCTTTTTTCTAGCTGAGAACCCTTCCTGCGGGAAGAGCTTTTCTTCTTTTTCTTTTTTTTTTTTTCTGCCTACGACAGGCCTTTTTTTTTTCCACCTTCGGATTCCCTTTTGATCTCGTAAAGATTTTCCTTCTTCAAAGTGATAATTTTCCCCTCCACGACCTTGAATTTTGAAAAATCCCCCCCCCCCTTAATTCCAAGAAGATGAATCCCTCTTATCTGGAAGAGCCCCTTTCGGTCCTAGAAGACACTCGAAGAAAGCTTTTTTTCGGATGGGGAGGTTCTGAATTATCTCTTTCCTCAGACCATAAGACCCCTCAATAGGGTATTTACAGGTTCCCTCCGTTCGAATTCTGACTTTTTTTGTGGCGTGGCCCCCTTCAGATGAGGTAAGACCCCCTACCCTTTTGTAGGCCCCCTCCCCCCCCGATCGAAGCCCCGGTCGGTTCTGAGGCGAACCCTTCTTGCCGGCCGCCTGGTGCAGCAGGACCGCCCTGCGAACTCTTTGTCCCTCGTTTCTTTTTCCTCGGCAGGCATTCTTTTGAGAGTGACACTTCCCTCTCTCCGCGTCATCCCTATGTTCAGCCGGGTTCTATTGTTTTCTGGCGACACCCTGCTTTTTTTTTCTTTTTTTCCCCGGAGGACGTCTTCTTGCTTCTTCAGCAGGCTTTTTTGCCTCGGTCATCTTTACTCGCACCTTCTTTTTTTCTGATTCGCTTGCATGTGGTCTTCGACCTTTTGAGGGGCGCGAGGCCGCAGCGTCTTTCTGCGGGCCGTCTTCCCCTCCCCTTTTAGTGATAACTGCGCCCCCTTGCCCGGCCCGCCCCCGAAATGCTCCCTTCCTGACCCCGACAGCGGTCCCCAATTTGTTCTTTTTTTTTTAGTCGCGCCTTTCTTTGCGTTGTTTTTTGAGATGACGAGGCGCTACCCCTTCCTTTCCCCGGATACGGCAGGATTCCTTCCCTTCTTCCACCCGCAGGGGTCTCCCCCCCCTAGAACTTCCGTGTCACTCCCTTGCAAGTCGCTTGAAGTGTCACGTCCTTCCCATCTTCCTCGTATGCCTGCTTTTTTTTCCTTTTTTTCCCACCCGCCCCTTAGACCGGTCAACCCCCCTTGCGGGAGCCGGCAGCGTCTCCTGGCGCACACGACCGTTTTCCTTTTTTTTTTTTTGTGGATCTACATCTGCCATGCTCTTGGCCGGACCCCCCCTTTGCTCACGCCACCGCCCCTTTTTCTTGCGACGCCCTTTCGATCACACGTCCATTTTTTCCCTATATGGCAGAGCGCCGAACTTTCTTCCAGCGTAGCTACGCCTCCCTGATTGGACAGATTACAGCCTTTTTTTTTTTCTTTTTTCTTCGTGGGTTTTCGTTGGATGGTACTTTTTTCGAGGCAATGGCCTCCTTTTTTTTTGATCACGTGACCTTTGTCTCTTTACGGCAATTTTTTGTATGATCGCAGATTGTTCCCCGGCAAGATCTTCCGCGGTTTTCCTCTTTTTCGGTAAGATCTTTGTTTTTTTTTTTCCTAGGCCTACTTCGGGCTTTGGTTCCTCCGCCTTGTTAAGGCTAGGATCGTGCCCCCTACCTTTTTTCACAATCGCCGGTCGCTGCTTTTTTATTTCTCTTTAAATTGGCCCCCCCGAGTCTGTCCCCCGTGTCAGTACTTTCCATCTCCCCTTTGCTGATGGGGACGATGGCTGCCTGGGTACCGCGCCGTCTTTCTCTTCTCTTTACTTCTTTCACGGTAGCCTTCTGTCCCGAGATGATGGCCCCTTTAGCGGGGACATCTCTCTTTTTTTTCACCGCTCCCCTTCGCTGATAGAAGCATCCTTTCTCGCCGGGGGATCGTCGTATCCTCCGGTCGTCGCTTTCCCCTTTTTTCTCGACCGTCCTGTTTCCATAACTTGCTTCATCGTCCTTTCGGCTATGGCTACGGCTTTTTCCCTGCGTCTTTGCCAGTCGCTTCATATTAGCGATTTTCTTGTTCTCGCTGGACTAACACGTTTTTTTCCGCGTGATGATGCGCTTGATAACGGACGCGCCTTCTTGCCCCCCACACCAACTCTTTTACGGGCAGGCTCATATTGACCGTCTTTTCTCTCGGTTAAAAGTCGGCGGCCCTCTCTCCCCCCAAGAATTAGCGCTGTCTGTGTTTTTTTCTTGTATCGCTCCCGAGGACCTGTTTTGGCCGCGTGGTCCCCTTCTGTTCTTTACTGGGCGGTTCCTGCTGAACACCCTCCCCCTTTTTTATTAGCGTCACGTATCCCCCGTGGCGAGGGGATTATCACCCCCTTTCTGGCGCTCGAGATGACGGCCTCTCTCACTGAACTTATCGGCTTCCCCCCCCCCTGAGACCCGGATTTTGTCGTCGTCGCTTCTTCCTAGCGCGATTTTGCCGGCTCGTAGTTCTTCCCCCCTGCTTCCCAAGTGGCGCCGCTTCTTTCTTTTTTCCCCTGTCAACTCCTTAATTGCCGTTTTTGAAATGGCATCTTTTTATTATGCTGTCCTGCTTACTGAGGTTTTTCTTCGGCATTTCTTCTTCTATTTTAACATCGGCTGTGATTTTCTGTCATCTCTACCGTGAAGGGTCTTCCCCCCCTAGATACCCCCATGGATCTTTTTTTCCCTCTGCAGCGGTCTGTTGCTTTTTTTTCAGTGACTGCCATTTCCGCTAGCCACCTCGGCCTTCCCCTCAAGGGCCTGCTGACGGGTGTTTTCCCTCAGCCTGTTCAAGTCGGCCTTTTCCCAGGGGGGCGCGCAGCGGCGGCGGAGGGTTTTTTTTCAGATCGCGGCGGACTTTCCTTTTTCTTTTTTTCCTTTCAGCGCCTGCGACTTCAGACCCGATCGCTTTCCTTTTCCGGCGGACGCAGCACGGGCCTTCGCTGAAGAGCATGGGGGCCGTTTTTATTCTCGCTTCGGCGTTTTGCGTGCGCCCTTTCTTGTAGGTGGCGAACTCTTTTCTCCTCCGCGTGCAGGTGTTGATCTCCGGGAGCCCGTCTTTTTTCTGCGTTCTCTTTCCTGTCCCAGGTGCCGGAGTCGCCCCTTTTGACCAGCGCTTTGCAGGCGAGTGTTTTGCTGCCTCCCCCTTTTCGTTGTGCGTTTTTCCCTGGAACGATTCAGACGGACTCTTTTTTTCTGACGGCGGTTCTCCCTGTTTGTCTTTCCTCGAATTTCCCGAGCTTCTTTTCCGAGCTGTTTTTCCCGCTCTCTCCTTTCGTCCCGCGCCGTTTTTTTCCCGACGGCCCGCCGCATCCCCTCTTCAGGCGGCCTGGGCCTTTCCCCACTCGCGTGTCTGGCGGGGCCCTTTTTTTCCGGCACCGAGGTTTTCCGTATCCGGTCTGGATGTTGTAATTTGGGCGTGGATTTTGTCTTAATTAGAGGGTGGCCTTTTTTCTTTTTTTGATTTGCCTTGTCCGACCGGTCCTTCCGCTGCGGATAGCTTTCCTGAACCAAGACTCCCACTGCCCTACACCCCTTTGGGCGATCCTTTTCTCGGACAGGCGTCTTGTCCTCTTGTTCCTGCACTTTTTTTTTCCCGCGGCTCGACCCGGACTTTTCACGATTCTTTCTTTCTTTTTCCTCTACTCTTTTTTCTTCGTCCGAGCCCAGGCCCTGACAACTGTGGGTCTTTTTTCGAGGAATCCCCTTCTTTTTTCCTCTGGAAGCTTTTTGATAGATACTCCTTTCAATTTGAATTACCCCCTTTTCCAAGACTTCCTTCCGTTTATCGTGCGTTCCGGCGATTGCCCTTCCCGGAGTGGGTCCCTTTCGCGATCGACCCCTTTTTTTTTTCCCTTCTTTTTACCGTTTTTGTTTACGGGTGGTGCGCACTCTTTTTCGACCACGGGCTCCCCCTTTTGCACAGGCCCCCCTTTTCTCCTTCTCCCCGAACAGACCAGCCTTTCCTTGACTCCTTCGCTCCCCTTTGTAGCTTCAGCTCCTCTTGGCATTTGACCAGGTCCCTTCGAAGACCACCCTTTTGCACGGGTCGGCTAGGCCACAACACACAATCTCCGTTTCTTGAAGTCGCCCCCTTTCTTTCCCCCTTCGATTTCCCGGAACCTTCCCCCTCTCCTCTTTACCGTCTCAGATACTTTCGCTTTCAAGGAGTCATTGTTTCTTGCCCTCCCTTTTTCCGTCCATGGTCCCTCCCCCCCGTCGCGCACGCTTTCGAATGAAGTCCCCTTCGCGCCTCCCCTTTTTGAACTCTAGTAGCCCCCTCTTTTTTCCCGGCAAGTGGTCTTCCTTGAAGGGTACCCCCCCGTACCGGACCTGGAGTGTTTTTTTTTTTTTTTGGCGAAACGATTTTTTTTGCAGTTTGCCCGTCCTGCTCTCTTTTACGCACCTTTCCGCGAGGCACCTCGTGTTTTTCGCACTTTTTTTTTTTCCGAGGACTCCCCGCCGTTTATTTTTTTTTCCCCGTTATCTTTTTTTCCCCTTTCCGTTTTTGTCATGCGTTTTTTTGATTTCTTCGCAAGGCTCTTTCTTCTCCTTCCCGTCTAAGTCTCCATCTGCCGCAAGTACGCTTTTTTTTCCCGTTTGTGTCACTCGACTCCCTCCCCTGTTTTCTTTACGTGCTCTTCTCTCTTGCGAGGCTGTCTTCAGTACAGGAAGTGTTGTTAGCTTGAGGTCCCTTCTTTTTCCTCTGGTGGCGTCTTCTTGAACCACTGGCTGCTGCCCCCCGAAGGCATTCCTCTTAACTGATGCAGCTGTTTCAGGCCTCAAAGACCTGATCCCTTTTTTGTAGATCTGGGTAGACTTCCTTCTTTTCACGGGAGATCCCCCCCAACGGCTGCCCCCCCTCTCTTTCGCGTGATTTGCAAGCCGTCTAATGAAGATCCCTTTTTTTTAAAACCTGAAGTAAGCAGGTTTTTTTCAGTCAGCAGACCAGGTAATCTTCCCTTCCGGAGGAAACAACCCTGCTCCCTAACCCGTTAGACTTTTGGAAACCCCCGCGAACCTTGCTTCTTACTTCGGTTTATCCCGCTTGGTCCCCCCACCCGCCCCTACTTATCGGTAT
>Ga0179593_1431510_pt1 | contig 11763 bp, 15 predicted proteins | sample CZODoug2_1_08_16_FD_185931 | JGI IMG/M metagenome (GOLD analysis project Ga0179593, IMG submission 185931) | Vadose zone soil fungal communities from Angelo Coast Range Reserve, California, USA - CZODoug2_1_08_16fungal (PacBio error correction) | ecosystem: Environmental > Terrestrial > Soil >... | reverse complement strand
TTTGCAGCGGTTCATGCTTATTTTACTTTTCTTGATGTTTTTTGCCCATTTCCGGCTCCCCCCCGTCTTACTGTCTAACCCCCACCTTTCCTTTCTTTTTTCTTTGAGACAAAACCCGTTCTTCTCAACTTGGAAAACTTCTAAATTTTTAAGCAGATCTAAATCTTTCCTCAGTTCGCGCACAACCCCTTATTCTATTTTCTTTGAGGACCCTCATGTGACAGCCGATCCTTCCATCCCCATGCTGTTTGTGATTACATTTTTTTCCCTTGCCGTTGAGCCTTTCTCGACGAATTAATTTTTAAGACCCCTTTAATAACCCCCCTTTTCTGTGGCCCTTTAGTTTCTGCTCAGGAGAGACCCCCCTCTTCCCCCCCTTTGTAACGGTTTGTCAATGTTCAACTGTTTGCCGGTTCTGGGGACATTCCTCTTTCCCCCTATTTTTTTACCCCTGGCAGGCCACCGCCTTTCCCTTATCTCGGAGTCCATGTCCTTGATTTCCCTTTTACTGTCGTCAGCACTTAAACTTTCAAGCCCTTTTTTCCATTTCCTTTCCTTCCCCCCAAACTGCCCGTATCCGTTCCCTTACCTTTTTTTGATTTTTCATTCTCCCCCTTCCCCTTCCGCGGCTCTTTCCCCCCTTTTTTTTTTCTTTTTTTGTCCGTTCCTTGCAAACCCAGCAACGCTCCTTTTTGTCCCCTTCCCTCTGCCATTGTCCTCGGGATTCTTTTATTGCGACGCCTGTCAAAATCGTTGAGGTTTCCATATGGCGATTGGATTTCTGTTTTCACAACTACGCTGGAACTCTTCCTCCCTCTCTGTGGAACCACCATTCTCTTGTTTCCTATGTGCCTCCGCCGGTCACGATATTATGTTCTCTGACCCCCTGCAGCAAGCGGAAACCTCCCTCGGCTTTCCAACCTCCCCCCTTTTTTTATGTTCCCCCTCCCTGAATTTGATGGTATAAGGATAATGAGAACTTTTTTTGCCCGGTCGTTATCCCCCTCTCATATATCCCCTATTATCACCCCCTGCTCGAGTTCTTTCGTTTCTGATTTTCCCGCGATCCATTGGCTTGAATTGATCTGACCCACTGAATTTTCCCCTTTTAATGTATATTTCTAATGAGTGAGGCTACGGCTTTCCTCCCAACCTTCCATCTTTTTCCTTGTCATTGATGATGCTTTACCCGTTCATCCTTCCTCCTCGGCGGCTTCTTCATCTCCCCCCAAAAAAGTGATTGTTTGACTGGTCTCTCTGCTTGCTCCACAGACCCCCCTTCAGTTTATCCCCCCCTGTACACTGCTCCTCCATACCCCCCCCCTTCTACCACACCCTCCCCCCCCTCTTTTTTGTCGGCCTTCGCAGCGTCGTTTTAGTGGACAATCTCTCTGCACACGAAAGTCGGCAATTGGAGCGTGCTTTTCTCCCCCTTCCTCCCGGCGGGGTTCCAACTAGCCTCTCTTTGATTCGTTCCCTTCCCTTCACGGGTCAAACCGTTCATATACCCTTCCTCTCCTACTTCTCCCACTGCTTCTGAGCATGGGACCGGAACGCTGGGGAAAATATCCTTTTTTCGTTTGTCGCGCGGAAGTTTTTCCTCACCAAAAACATATTCACTACTTCCTGTTCGCGAGAACTCTGATCTCCTTCTCACAAAAGACCCCCAGTCTTGCTGATTTTCGAACGTCCATGGCGCAGAACTTCTTCTTTTTTGAGTTTTTTTTTGATTTTCGTTCCTTTGGAGTCTCCCCTTCTCTTGCCTTCTGGACATCCACGCACATATATTCCTTCCCCTTGGACTCCCCCTTCCCCCCTCCTTCTCCTTCCCCTGAGTTTACCCCGAAAGACTCTCCATGCCGTCACACGCCTCCTTTCCCAGGTTATTGTGGGATAGTTTAAATATTGCGCTTTGGCTACTTCTTTTAATATGTTTTCCGGACCCACTGTAAATCTTCCCCTTCCCCGATTGCATACTTTCCCAGTCCTTCCTCTTCCCCCGTACTGGATGACTAAAATTTCATTTTTTGGGCCCCCCCCCCTATTCCTTTCAGTTAACATTATCTTTCTCACGTCTTCCCCCGACCCTTTGGTCCATTTTCTGACCCATTTTCCGGACCACCCTCACTGCTCCTATTAAGGATTGTAAATCTTTTTCGCCCAACCTTCGCTTTTTTCCCTTCGTAGCTCTAAGTTTTCCCAAAATCCTCGCCGAGTCTTAATGACGGTGATATTTTCTTTTTTTCCCCCCTATTGTCGTTTTCCCACCTTTCCCCCCGCTCCCGGCCTTCAAAAATGATTCTGACTTTGCGAGACTCTCCTCTAAGCCAATTGCAACCTCACATCATCGTCATTCTTCCCTCAGTTGATCTCTTTCCGACGGTTGAACGCGTTTTTTCTCCCCCATTTACCCCCTATGTCCTTTTTTTCTCATAAATCTCTCCCCCGAATTACTTCCCTCCCGCCTGTTTCCTCTGAGGATGCATTACCTTGGACTTTTTTTTCTTTCCCCCCTTACCTATGTTTCGTTCAGTAAACCCCCTCCACCCTTCCCTTTTCCCCCCATCTCTCTTGAGATATTTTTCTTTTCTTCTTCCCTTGCTCGCTCTCCAGAACACCCCCCCCCCATAGGAACAACTGCATGTCGTGTTCCTAGTCAGACTTTTTCTAAGGCCCCTCCCCTCCCTCTAATTGGACTAATGGACTCTTTTCCTTTCTTTGTTTTAGTGTTTCCCCTTTAGTTCCCTTCCCTCCTGTTTCCGGTCTGTTTCGGGTCGATATACCGAAACAGACTCTTTACCTTCCCTCCCCTTCAGAGCCGTTCCGAACATAAGATTCGTTAATTGTCGAATCGGTTCCGATCAGAGACCCCCCCCCCCTTCCCTAACCAAATTTTCTCCGAGTGAGACTTGAGACTCCATTTTTTTCCATTTTAAACTTTTTTCCCCCCTTCTTAGTGCCTCATTCTGCCGTTGTGGTTGTTCTATTTTGCCCTTTTCACTAACATTTCGCCAGTTCGCCTCGCGGCTCCCCCTTGCGCCGAAGTTCTTCGGATTCGTTTCCCCTCCTTCTTGAACCCCTTTTCCCCTCATCTTAATTTCGCCAGTCTAAGATTTCACAGATTTTTTTCTGTTTTCTTTGTCTCGTTCCTCGACTGATCCGTCACCCAGCGCCCTCCCTTCCCCTCCCCACACTCGAACATAGGTACAGTTAGCTTGGTACCAAGATGAGAGTGTGCTTCTGTCGTGCGAACGCCCTCTTTCTTTTTCAATTTTTCACCCCTTACGTTTTTTCCCTCGTTGGTTCTTTGATGCATCCCTTTCCTCCAGAGAGAATGTATTTCTTCTCTTTTTTTAAGCATACTTTCCCTTGTGGCGTTTTTATTGATACTTCTGACCCTCCCCATCCGTCAGTTGAGTATTTTCATTCCTTATTTTCTCCCCTCCCCACCTCTAACCCCGGCTTGTTTTCCTCACTCCTAGCCCTGTCGGGTTCTTAGGAGTGAGGACTCCCCACTTCCTCTTGGTGGAAATGGGGAACAAGCCGGTTGCCATTCACCTTTTTTCCCTTGGTGCTTCGCCCGTAGTGAGCGTCTGACATTCTTTGAGGTTCTTTTTTCTTTTTCCCCCTTCGGTCTAGGATCGGTGCAAATATTCCCATGTCTTTTTTTTTCCTTTTTTTTCGATTTTAGATGGTAGGTCCACTCCCCCGACCATTTAAACAAGAAAAAACACTACGTTCATCCCCCGCTTTTCACTTTAGCGTTGCTATTTCGTGGCGGCCTCAGTAAACTGCCATCGCCTGTTTTTAGACACGGCCCTGCTCGTTTAATCATTAATTTTTTTTTCATTTGGTCCGCGAGCCCCCGTCAGCAAGAAACCTTTCCCCCCCTTTTTGGCTATCAGGACTTTCGACATCAGGTTTGAAACCTGACAAGGGAATTTTCCCTTTCCCCCCCCTTCCCCCCCCCCCCTTTCTGTTTTTCCCCCGTCAACGTGATAGGACTCCATGCCTCGCCGTTCCGGTAAATTTTGCCTGTCGCCTACATCGCTTGACTTCGGCCCCAGAAACCCCAGCGCCCTTTATTTTTTTTTTTCTTCCCCCCCCCTCCCCCCTGAACTTTCAGGGGCCTGAGGTGGACGTCCTTGGCCAGTAGATTTTTTTCTGTTTGAGGTTTTCTTCCAGCCTTTTTCTTTCTCATTTTCGAAAGTTGCGGCCGTTTGAAATTCTTCTCTTTTCGTTTCTTTTTTCTTAAGTTTGATTAGTACACCCAGCCGTGGGCCAAAGCCACTCCTCGCCAATGGTTTTTAAAACTCCTCCGAAGTTTTTTCAACTTTTCCCCTTTAACCTTGTTCAGCAAAGATGGGCGTTTGAATTTTCTCAGGTCTGGATCCCCTTCTCTTTTTTTCCCTCTTCCCGTTGACTTGTGGATTTTATTTTTCGGAAACCAATCGGCTCTCTCAGTCTGCACAGCCTGGATCCTCCCCTGCCATGCCTGTATTTCCTCTCTTTTTCTTTCTTCGTCTTTTGCATGTAGGTGAAATGAACCCTTTTTTTCTTTGGGGGAAATTATCTCCCCGGCCCTAAAATATGATTTGCTTTTCTCTTTGTTTAATCAAGATTGTAATTTCCGGCCGGTCCCCCCTCGTTCTCCACAATCGCCTAAATGAAAACGTCTCTTTTTCCACGCCCGGCATTTTTTGCTTGTTTGACCGCCTTTTTTTTCTTTCCTTTCAGCGTCCCTTTGTCTGGAGAACTTTGCCTTTTTGTTTACCCTCCTCCCCTTCCCCCTTCTGCCAGTTTCCCTTTTTATTTTCTCTTCATCAGCCGAGAGTGTAGTGATGGTACGGGTCTCCCGCTCCCACAGCCTTTACAGTTAGTTCTTCCAGATTAGTTTTTTTTCAATTACCCTCCGCTGACCATTTATTCCTTCCCCTGTCCGTTCCCCCCTTGTCAGCCTCAACTTGAGCCATCCACTTAGGATAGTTTTTATCTCACGAAGAGCCTCTTTTTTATTTTCGTAGTATTTTCGTCCATAACCTTCTTCTCCAACTTTTTAACTTTTCCCCCCAAACTTTTCGATTATCCTTAAACCTTCCCCCTCTAATCCTTTCTGCCACTCTTTCCCCCTGATTTATGCGCCCTTTTCGTTCCCTTTTGTTCAGAGGCATAATTAGGTATTGACCCGGGTCGGTCCTGCCCACCAACCCCACTGCCTTTGTTTCCCAGTCAGATTTTCTTGGTTCCTGTTTTCCCCTATTCAGTTCGTATCTCCAATCCTCCCCCCCTTATTGCCTTCAGTTTTGCCCCCCCCCCGACCAGAAATACCCTCCTAACCGCTTGAACGTCTCAACCCCTTCGTCTTTTCTTGATAAAAAGGGAGAGCCATTTTCTGCTTGTCTTTGTGCATGATTCTCACCACATTTATCGGTTCTGTCTACGGGCCGTTTTGCGACCCGAGTTCCTGGTCAATTTGTAAGGGCGTGTCCTACGATTCAAAGGAATCATCTTCCGTGTTTTTTTGTTGGTTTTTTCCCCTGCGACTTTTTCTTTAAGGACTGCTGGGTGCGGTCCCAACTTTTTCCTTTTTTCCCGCTTTCTCCTTTTCTGAATGTCAACATACAAGGTTTCCATGGCACAAACCGTTTCCCTTAGGATCGTTGCGCAGTCGAGTCTTCCTCAAACGTGCCCGTTTTTTTCAGTGTTCTTCCTCTTCTTGTTATGGCTAGTCGATCCTTCGCGGAGTTTTTCCTTCTTCTTGTAAATTCCCCCCTTCCCAAACCCCGCATTGCATTTACTGGGTCACCTCTGGCTCCCTCCCAGGCTTAAGTGGGTTGTGCGCTCCTGCTTCCTCTTTGCGTGCCTTTTTTACCTTTCCCTTAGTTGTCAACAGTTGACGTCCGACAAAAATTTTTTTTTTTTCTCCCAGTCCCCCCCTAATCGCAATAGTTTTTATGAATCCGGCGCCTGGGACCACCATCTTCATTCTTCTTCCCCTACATGACCCCCCCCGCTTTCTAATCTTTTTTTTTCCTCCGCTTTGTTGGTTCTCCTAGCCCGCCCCCTTTTTTCATGATGAGGAAGGAAGATGACTTTTGTCATTTCCCCCCCCGGCATCCTTGTCCCCAACTTTATTCGACCTTTGACTCCCCCCCAAAAGGTTTTTTCCCCCCCGTTTTTTTCCTCCACTTTTGTGACAAGTTTCCCTTATCCGGAAATGCTCGCCACCTCTTTTAAGATGTCACCACATCTTACTTCCTTCTGGGCTCCTAGTGACCAAGTTTATTCCTAATCAGCAAATCTGTTTTTCTTCAGTGTTCCTCTCCAGAATCCTTCCCGACGCTCTACGTGACCCCCTCCAAAATTCCTTTTTCCCCAATTCTGGCCACTTTCTTTCCGGGGGTGTTTATCCCATTGTCGGCGTCCAAGTCGGTTTTTTCCATGTTTTCACCTTTCTGTTTTTGTTTGCCATCCATCATGCATATCGCCGATACTTTAACTCTCAAAGACTTTCCTTCACTTCCTCTCTGCGGCCTATTCTAATTGCCCCGTTTCATATCCCTTCCACATAGCGGTACCCCCCGGTAGCAAACCACGGCGTTATCCTCCGGGATCTTGTGGCCGTTTAGTTCACAACTGTCCTGAGCCCCTTTATATACTTATGGCGAGCACCCACAGCAAACGCGCCTTTTTCTCAAGTAGGGCAATTTGCGCTTTTCTTTTTTATTCCAATTTTCCCCCCCCTCCGGAGAGTTTCACAATTGGCTTTTATTTTTATATCTGATACCCCCCTTTTTCAGTCTGTCCAAACGCATCATCTTGAAACCCGCAACTTTTTTTCCTATGTGCCCAGTTTGAACGCCCGTGTCCTTTACAGCTCTTTATTTTTCCTGCAGCAAGATTGACTTCAAATCTTTTTTTGGAGTCCTCCACTGTTTCCTCCGCCGGTCGCTTGAATGGTATTAAGGGTAATCTTCCCTTTTTTTTGTTCTCCCCCAACTTGCGAAGACTTATCTTCCCCCCCCCTGACACTTCTACTAAAATATGTTTTGAGTTTCTTCGTGAGATTGCCCCTATATTGACAGTGTCTTTCCCGTACTATTTCATTTCCCCCTTTTTTTCAAGTCGTCGATGTTAAGAATGGTGTGAATAGGAGTTCAATGCCCCCCCCCCTCTTGACCCCCCTTTGCTTGTCTGTGATTGACCCACTCGCTGGCTCTCCCTCCCTCAACAACCCAGTTCCTTTTAGCACCCTGGCACTCTTCTTCTTAGTTCAACAACCCTTCCCCCTTTTTCTTTTACCTTGTTCCTCAGCTTTTCTCTAAACCCACCTTCCGTGTCGTGGAATTCCTCCCTGCCGCTAGACGTTGCTTTTTCTTAGCTTTTACCGACTTGGAAAATGGCCAAGTTTTCCCAATTCCCCCTTCCCCCGAGCAAAACAGATTTTTGATTCGCTCTGTTTTTCTCCAAGGAAACACTGTCATTATCTGCAGCTCCTCCTACTCCCCCTGCTATATTTGCATGCATTGCCTTTAATCCTAAATTTTTCCTTGAAAAGTCTCCTGGGGTCTCTTCGCCTTGTCGAACCCCGACTTCACCCATCGACAACCTAAGGTCAGCGTACCTTCATCCGGAGACCATTTTTCCCCCCTTTAATATGATGACGTGAAGACGGCACCTTTTTCTACTCCTCCTGCGTCTTGCCTTTGGGGATTTCTGTGATTTGGCACGTCATTGTTCCTTTTTTACTATACTTTTCCCTCAAATCCCCCTCCCCATGGCAGTTCGTTTGCTTCGTCTCGCGGCCCCTCCCCGTTCTTTTCGATCCAAGACGAAACAGACGAAGCTCGGCGCCTGCCTCCCCCCTCCCGGCCCCTGTGTTTTTGCGGGTCTTTCCTCAAACTGCCTTTGGCGCTGTTCTGGTTTCACTCTGAAGAGTTCGATTATTCTTCCCCCAACCCCTCCAATGGACGGCTCGGAATTCTTATCCCTTACGGTTCCTTACCATTGATGTGCAGTTCGAAGTCATTGTGGTCCCCCCCCATGATATTTTCCTGAAAACTTCTGCTCTACGCCAAGCGGGCGCATTTTGATTGATAACCCTTTTTTTTTTGCCTTTCCCCCCGACCCACGCGAAGATCAAACTCTCTGGTCCGGGCTCCCCCCTTGATTTTTGTTTGCACACGCCCCCTCCCTGTCTCCACTTTTGAGTTGAATGTTGAGTTTTTCTTTTCGATTGTTAGTGGGGCACTACCCTCCTCCGCGACGCTTTCCACCAACGACCTGCCATTGCTTGCCGAGATATCCTCTCTCCTACACCCTAATCCCTACTTCTATCCTGGCTTCCTATTTGCAATACCCAGGCGCTTTTTTCCTTCGGCGTGTTATTCCCTTTGAGGGAATTTTTTCTTTTTTTCCCTAAATTCTCTACCCCTCACCATATGAGATTTTCTGTTTCAGAGTTCGGTATCTCCCTGCTTTGTTGAAAAGACGTTTATTTCAGAAAGTATCACCGCCCTCTTGCCCTATCTTTTTTTGCTCCGCTTTAGATAGCTTCTCTTGTCCCTTTTCCGTCAATTTCCTCCCCCAACTTTCCCCCTCCATGCCGTATTTTCGGAGTCCCCAGAACTTTTCCGGCCAGGCCACGCCGAAACCTTTTCCTTTTTCCCCCCTGCGAATGGACTAGTTAGGGAAAATTGCGTTCTTCCTACTTTCTTCTCTTTGCTTCGCTTTTCCCCGAGAAAACAGAATGAAGCGACCTCTCCCCCCCCCTCTCTGCTCCCCCTGAAGGTCTTTCTAGTGCGAGGAAATTTGAAGAGAACCTTCTTTTTCCCCCCCTTTGTTATTCCCATGGCCCTCCCTCCATGTTCATTTAATTGTCCACAACATCTCTTCTCTTTACCCCCTCTTTTATTGTTGTTGCTTCTTTTTTTATGTTTGCCCCTCCATTTGAACCCTTCTCGCTTCCTCGGAGACAATTTAGGAAGTCTTCCATTTCTCGGACCCTTCCCTCCTCCTTTGATTTTTTCTTCTTCTTCAGAGTTCTGTTCTATGGGTCGTCTCTTTTCCATCCCTCCCTGGACTTTTTTTCATTTTTCCTTTGACCCTCCACGTTAAATCCACTCTCCCTAGTCCTTCTCGTTTTCCCTCTGAATCTGGTGCGGGGCCTGGCTTCCGGCACTCGGCTTTTTTTTTTTTCATGATTTTTCCCCTTTGAAGTTTTCGAGGTTTTGGTGGCTTTTGCGTTCTCAATTGGACCTCCTAGCTCCTCTTATTTCTTTCCAGCGGTATTCTAATGACAGAGATTGTCTTTTTCTGAAAACGAAACATCTTTTTCTTTCTGTAGGAAAGTTGTAATGTACACTCCCCTTCTCCATTCTTTTCTGTTTCCTCCCTTAGTAGCTTTGGGGCGAGGTGAGTGCATCACTTTCCCTCTGTGGCCCTTTTCTACCACTCTTTTTTGAAATCACGTTTTTGAGTCTTTTCCACGTTACTTTCCTCCCCAGTCTATCTTCTGTGCTTTTTATTCGTATATTCTAGGCCCATATTCCTTTCTTTTCAGGCCGGACTTTTATATTTGGGTCCACTCCCATCGGAAAAAACCCCCCCCCCACTACCTTTCCTCAATATGGGCTCCTGATTGTGGTGTGTGCGGCCGTACAAGTCTCCGGTTGGCTCCAGAACTTGATCGTACACCTATTATTCTCTACGGTTTGCAAGGCGCAAAATGGTCGGCCGAAATTGTCTTCCCCCCTCTTGGTTCCTCTTCCCGAGGGAGTTCGAAATATTTATGTTAACCTCCTTCTGCCTGTTCCATGTCCTTGCTGTTCTCCGTCCCCCCCCCGTTCCTTGTTTTTTGAATTCCTCGCAGTATTTCCCATTTCTTTTTACCTTTTTGAATACTTATTTAGGTCGAGTGTTGCACGCCCCCTCCTTTTTCTTCGGCCATCCCCCCCCCCCCGGGTCATGAGACCGGCATGCGCTTTAGTCTTCTTCTTTTTCTTTCCCTCTTAAGCTTCCTTTGGCCTTTTTGACGATCCCTTTTCGTTCTCTTGTGAGGGGGCTTATTCCTTCTTCTCCAGATCCAAGATCGTGGCCATTCCGACCTCGTCCCAACTTCCCCCAGAAGCATACGTGCCAACTTGGCCGTTTTCTTTTTGTCCCCCCCCTCTTGATCTCATTCTCCGGATTCTCCTTTTTTCCTCTGGAATGAATGTTCTTTGGTCAGTACTTTTTTATCTTTACGCACCTTGCGCGCTCCCCGCCCCCTTCTATTCAGGGAATGGATTCACCCCACTGCCCTTTCCTCCCTTTTTTTATTTTTTTTTCTTGGGTCTCACGGTTCGTGAGGCTAGGACCATGAGCTGCAACACTTTCCAAAATCTGCTTTTTCTCCTTTTACCTTGCTTCAAGATTGTCCATTTCGAATGGTGAGACAACTCCTGTCAACTGGCCTAGCGATTTCGTCCTTCCCCCGACCTCTTCTTTTTTTGTGGGTACAAACAGTTTTAGTTTTTGTCCTCATTATGACTGATCAAGTTTTTATTGCGAAGCAATAATGCTCTTCCACCCTTTTTTCAATTCCCTGTGTAGGTTTGATTCAATCCAATGCGGAGTTTCCCCTCTGTTCTGACTTGTTTGACAGCTCCAGAACTTCAAGTTCGGTAATCTTTGATTAAACTTTTGGTCTTTCCTCCCCCCCTAATTTTCTCTACAAAAAGGTCCTTTCAATTGTCAGATCCCCTTTTAGAAGAATGATCATCGTCCCCCCTTATCCGAATGAGAAAATTGTCTAGATTTTTTCCTTTTTCTTCCTTGTTTTACGTATTAGCTGAGACCTCCTTTTACCCCCCTGGCAGATTTCCTTCTTCCCGTCCACTCCCCTCCGTCTGACTGACCCCCTTTTCCATGATGGTAGTTTTTGGGGGGGGGGGAAACAGACTGTCGGTTTCATCCTTGCTTCATCATCCGCCCTGCTTTTTCACCGGGGGTCTGCACATATGGAAAAACGATGTCTTTTTTTTCCCCCATTCTAGCGGATGAGTGGCTGTAAGGTTTTTTTTCAGATATTTCAAAAGCAATATTTCTAAACCCTTCTGGAACCCTTCCCCTAAGAAATACAGCGGAATTTTCCTTCCTTCCTTGCAACGGTTGTTGTGGTTGAGTGCCTTCAACCTGAAGGCTTGTTCTGCTTTGTTTCCCATAGTGATCCTCTCCTTCCACAACTTTTCATTTTGGAACTGCATGTAGTTTTTGTCACGACTCGTGCTCCCCTATGGGAAATTTTCGGGCCTTTCCTTCCCCGCCCCTTCGATTTCCTTAGACTCCCTCTTCAGCTTAAGGGATGCCTTTTTCCTCCTGGTTTAACCCCTTTTCCTCTCTTCTGTCTGTTTTTTGAACATTCGTAGTGGAAAAACTTGCCCACCGGACCTCTCCTTGTTCGCTCGTTTACTCTTTTGAGCAGGACGTCATGCCTTTTGAAGGTGTTCTCCCTACCGTTTTTCTCGGATTAGAATTGGTCGACCGTGGGACTCTGGTCCCTCAAAGGAAAGGCATCCCCCCACCCCTCCTCTTCCTTTTCTTTTTTGTACTCTGTCGCCCCTCAGGATTCCATATTTTCTTGTGAGCTCTGCATCCGATTTCTTCTATTCCTTGTTAAGTGAGCTACCAGTGGATAACGAAAAACCTTTTTTTCTCAGATAAAGTTTGCAGCCATTCATCTGCGCGTTTTCCCCAATCTTCTCGGGCTCCTCAATTCCCTGA
>Ga0179593_1364093_pt1 | contig 11763 bp, 13 predicted proteins | sample CZODoug2_1_08_16_FD_185931 | JGI IMG/M metagenome (GOLD analysis project Ga0179593, IMG submission 185931) | Vadose zone soil fungal communities from Angelo Coast Range Reserve, California, USA - CZODoug2_1_08_16fungal (PacBio error correction) | ecosystem: Environmental > Terrestrial > Soil >... | reverse complement strand
TTTTTTTCCCTGGTTGACCGTTCGCGTGGGTGATCCATGGCTGGCGCCGTGATGGACGTTCGGCGACGATGGTGGACGTGGGTCGACTCTGGCACCCTGCCGCCGACCCCCGCTGTCAGATATCAAGGTGGCTGGTTTCCCGTCCATCGGTCGACTTCGGCTGTTAAACCGAGGCCCCTCCGGGGTTCCAGAGGACCCAGCTAGAAGGAAGAATATCGCCGCCTTCAGGTGACTTCACTTTGGACATCACCTAAGCTACTTCGCCCGTTCAAGCCGTCCTGTTCCTAGAGCGAAGAACTCTTGTTGCCGCACCTGTGTTGCGTTGCCTTTTCTCTGGTATGGTACTTTTTTTACCGCAGGATCCTCCTCCTGCTCCACTTAAGCCTGAGACAACGGCGATTGCTGGCCCTCCAACCTTATGAGGTGTTTTTTTTTGTGTGAGCGTTGGCACGCCTCCGGCTATCGTACGACAGAGATGTCGTAGACCCTTTTCTTCTACGTCTTGTAAACCCCAAGCCGACGCCTGCGGGCCATTCCCTTCCTCTCGTTCCCGAAGGATGGCGGTTCTTTGAGTCGGCGGGTTAGTCTTATTTTCTCCAGTACCTCCACCCCCCAGCATAGGCCGCTATTCCATTTTTTTTTCCCTCTCGATACGGCGTTCCGTTACAGTCTTCATTCTTTGCCAGCTTTTCCCTGGGATATCGGAAGCCTCTAGTTGCTTTGCCCCCGGTGTGTCAGGTAGGCGCTTCTTCCCCTTTTACCCTTTCGTGCCCCCGAGTCTGTTTGTCTATCTTGCACTTCTTTCTTCCCCGCCGCAAGCCCCCCCCCCCCCATTCCCTACCCTTCCGCCTTCATGTAAGCGGGTTACGTCGTCCACCAGGAAACGCCCCTCCCTATTAGCTTGGGTTTTTTCCCCCTCCCCCACTTTCCCGTGACTTTTGAAGATTTCCTTCACCCGACCTATAGAAACGGTGCGCATTGACAACCTTTTCCCTTTCTATTTCCGTCCTGAGCGACTTCCTTATCTTGTCATCCCTCCTCGAGCCCTGGGCTAAAGTCTCTCCGCAGATTATGTCTCGCTTCCGTAGAACCAACCCGTCTCAAGTTCCAGGCTTCCTCCGACTCCCAGCTCAACCCTTTTCGTTTTTTCCTCTTTCACGCCCCGCCAGCTAGACACATCGAATCTTTTCCTCGCTATGCCCCTCTTAAGACTCGGGCCACTCTCCTTACGAGCTGAATGACACCGACGCGGCGATACTTGATCTCTCCCTACGGACAGTTAGCGAGCTGTGTTAGTATCACTTCAAGTATCCTCGTTTTTCTGTTTTGCCGAGGTCGGCGCGATCATCCGCGCCCTTTCGTTTGAGACGGGGCAGTAAATTCACGTGCCCGTACATGATCCTCCGTAACCTCGCGGGAGCGGCTGCGCTCTCCCTCCCTGTGCTTTTTTCCTATTACCATCCAGATGTGAATTTGGTAGGGTCCTTCGGAATTCTTCTCCATTGAAGGGTTCACTCCCTTTTGCGTGGTTGTCTTCCTCCGAGATTGTGACAATCTTCCTCGTTACGTTCCACGACTCTAATTTCCCCTAGAAACCACCTCCTTGTGGTTTCAGATTTTTTTCCGGTTTTGGCGACTTCCATCCTCCCCCTTTTTGCAAGAATTCTTCTCCGCCCTGGTGCTTGCTCCGAGCGACCAGTTTTTTGCCTCCCCCCCCCTGTGCGCTTGCGCGGCTTCTTTCCTATATATCTCTCTCCCCCCCCTCCCTTTCCTACGTGGTGTTGTTAGCTCTCGACAACATAGCAAAAACACCACCCCACACACCATTCTCTCTCTCTGCATTCCGTGTCTTTCCGAAACAAGGTTCCTCCTCCCCCTCTGAACATGTCTTCTCAATGCTTCTTCCATCTGCTTTGATTCTTTGTTCCCCCATGCCCAAAGACGGTTACTACTGGTACTAAGCGTAGTCTTTTGTTCTCTATTTTCTGTGAGCCCCCGGTGATCGTAGTTCGGTTCCTTTCTCTTTTTTTACAGTCGCCTTCTGAGTATCCAGTGATGCGAAATCCCCTTCCGCCGTTCTCTCTCTTCAGCGCGCAGAGCTTTTTCCCCCCCTGTGGCGTTGTAATCTTTTCCAAGCACTCAGTTTTCTCTCTTCATCCTTTCCACCGTTTTGCGCGGGAACTCTCAGTGCTCCGTAAGCGTTCCCGGTCTAATCCCCAGTTTAGGACATTTGCACATCGCTATATCTCCTTCATTCGAGCCCCCTGAATCACGCGTTCTTTAAGTGATCCAACCCACAAGGCTTATCCTGGAGAGATCCTCACTGGCTCATGTCGTTGCGAGTGGGGGAGGGGGGGTGTTTTATTTTTCATTCTCTTTGTCTATTTTTACCTCTCTTGGCCGATTTTAATCACGCCGCCCTGCTACATTTCATCTGATGTCACGGCTTCCCCAGGTGGCGAGTTTTTCACGCGTTGTTCATTCAGTTCTGTTTTTCAGCCTCTTTGATAGGTGCGTACTGTACCTTGTGGTCATATGCTTTGGGGCTTTGGATCGGCTGCGTTTCCGCCAGATTCTGTGTCTTCTTCCAGGACCCTATAAACCGGTCGGTCATTTCCTTTGTTGCGATCACTTCCATTTTACGCGTTTCGGACTCCCTATTTTCCGTCGATTTTTTCTAGTCCCCTACCAGAGGCGCCTCGGTTTAGGTTTTGTAAGTGGCCCTATCCATGATTCTCTCTTTTGGCGAATCTTCTTCTTTTTAATCAACCCGTTTTTTCACTCATATGACGAAGTAGGAATCTCTTTCTCTCCTGTCCCTCCCTCCGTTATTATCGCTGATCCGGTCGGTGCCGTTACCCCCGTTCGCCCCTTCTACTATTGAGTCCCTGACTCCGCCCCCTTGTCGGCACTCTTCTTAATTGTCCCTGTGTTTTTCAGATTCTGCGCGGCTTTTTTCCACCTGCGGAGCGCCGAGTCGGGGTTATATGGGTCCCGAGAAGACATCATCATACAAGCGCGCCAGCCTTCGACGTGCCCCCACCGCCACTCCTTAGGTTCCGTTTTTCCCCTTCCTAAAGGAAGTCAGTTTTGGCTTTTCGGCCCTCACTTATCATTCCGTGATCCCCCGACCTATGGCCTTTCTCCGCGGCGTGCCCCGAGTCCAGTAGAGTTCCCCCTTCCTACTTATGGTCTTCCTCGAACTGCTTTTTTCTCCAACTATATCTGTTCGCTTGTCCGTTAGTCCCTCAAGAGTTTCCATCGCCCCCCCAGGTGCTTGTCCCTCTTTTCTTTTACGATCTAGTCAAAGCATGTGACTTTCAACCTTTCCCTTTGGAAGCATTAGTCCTTCCCTGTAGAACTGATGCGGGCTATCATATCTTTCTGCGTTGGTTAGACTTTCCCCCCGAATGAGAGTGCCTATCTTTCACGCTCACTCCTCTGATGCAATCACCCCCCCTTGAGATAGGAATCTTTTCCCGTTGCGGTGTTCCAGACTACACGTCCAAAGATCCCTCTTGGCCATCACGTCTCTCGTCCCCAAGTGTATCTTCATGACCCTCGACTGCAAATCCTCCCCGGTGATTATATATATTCATCCTACCTCCTGGTGTGGTTTTGCGGCGATACCAGCCCCGGCGTGAAGTTTCTTGTCTAATACCAGATCCACTTTTTGCTGGCCTTACCAATCGATGGCGGAAGCGTTGGACGTGTTTTTCTCAGCCCGCGATCCACCCCGGCCGGCGTCTTCCTGCACTTTGGTTTTGGGTTTACCCCATTTTCCCGTCGACCCCACCATTCAACGAACCCCCCCTCCCCATTGTGTGGTACAGGCGTTCCCCCTCCGAAGATATCGCTCCCCGATATCCTTCTAAAGTTATCCTCCAAGTCTCTCGGTCAGATCCTTTTCAGCCGAAATACTTGATTTCATATCTGTGCCCCCCATCTGCAGCCCCCTGGTTGGCAGCTGATTCTGTTTTGCTTGATTCCATTATTACTGTCCGCGGATCCTCTTTGTCCACCCCTGACTTTTCGTTTTTTTCCCACCGAATCGAGTATTGATCCATACAACTCTCCTCTTGACCTCTGGGCACTGAATTCGAAGACGGCAGATCTAGCCCTTGCCTTTTTTTTTCGGGCAACCAGAAGACCTTCCGGGCCGGTAAAGCTAACTTCTCTGCCCATCCGTGTCTGTTTGGTGCCAGTCTCCTTATGGCCGACCGAGTCTGTTTTATGCAGATGTGGTCAGCTCTATCCCCATCCCCGTAGCTAATGCCACGTAGCTGGCACCCTCGCTCCCCCCCTTCGTCGTGTTTCCTTCCTATTATTTCTTTCAATCCAGTTCGGGCGGCGCTCGAGACTTCTTCGAGGTAATTTTTTCTTCCGCTTCCCCCGGACCTGTGTTTCCTCGCGCTGAAGATGTTGGGAGTCCGTCTTTCTCCCCCGTTTCTTTCCGCTTTCTTTAAGCTCAACCTTTTTCGGCGTATTACACTTTGCCCCGACACCTCTTCTCAGGAGTTCCTATTCCAGGCGTGGTAAAAGGCTCACCCGTTTTCGCAGAGGCTGTGTGAGACAAACTTAGAGGTCATAGTGCTTTCCCCCCAAACCATCCTCTCGACTTCTCGTTTGTTTTCCAGAGCCCCACAAGCCATGACTCCCCCTTCTTCTAGTCCCACCCCCCCCCCCCCCTCTAGAGTCTCTCTTTCTTTTAGCCCTCCTTCCTGATAATAGCGCAGCCGCATGTTCCTTAACGGTGGAACTCTCGCCCATCCCCCGAACTTCCCTTACCACATAATGTCCTTCGCCAGACCCCTTTTCCAAACCTTGCCCCTGGGTCAATTGGCTTTTCGCCGCCTCTCCCTTCTCCCGCGCCTCGGCGTTCCTCCGAGCGCCCTCTCGTCCTATGGATCTCTTACGATAACCCCAGATTCGAACAAAGGAGCCCGCGCTAACCTCCTCAGTTGATCTTACGACATTCCTCTACAGGATTTTTCTCTCCTTGGTTTTTCACTGCTCGATTCCCCCCCGTTGTTGTGTGGCTCGGGACTTTCTTCTACCTCTTCATTCGCGAGGTTCTCAACTTGTCAAATTGGGGGTACCTTGGAAGTTTTTCCCCCTTCAGTGGCTCCTCGACCTGTCCCGCTGTTGCTTTCAGCTCTCTACCCGTGCTGGTCCCCCCCGCTGAGGTAACAACGTTGCCAAGTAGCTTTCCTTCTGTGTCCGCTTTTCCTCCGGACTTTCCCCCCAACATTCCCTTTCCAAGCGTTGTGGTTGAGATCTCCCTCCTCCCCCCCCCTAGATAAACCCTTCTCATTGACCTTCCATACCTCTTCTGACGAGATCTGCGCCCCCCAATAGTTACCTTCTCTTTTTTCCCAGCGGTGTGATTTCGACACGCACCCCTCCTTTTCCCCTTCTTTACCGCCGAATGGGGCTAGTTGGATTGAATGGTTCGTGAGCCGGGCCTCCTTCTGCTGCGGCGCTCCTTTCCTTGCACTTATCATTTCCCTCTCTTTACTACCCTCCCTGTTTTGTTGATCTAGCCCCTATCTTAGTCACCTTTTTCGCCGCCGCGACCGAACTAATAACGGTGCGCCCTCAGAGACGATTCCCATTTATTCGACGACCATTCTTGCCCTCCCCTTTTTGAGGTGCGTCTTCGCCACCCAGCCCCGGAACAAATGAGTGCATCAGCGTTCGGATTTTCCCCTCGAGCTCGTCTTTCTTATTAGTCCTAGTCATGAGACTTTCCGCCCCCCCTCTAGGAGATCCCACCAGCGTACGGAGCCGTCATTGCCGAAGCCTTCCTCTTCCATCCGCTCTCATCGCTCATCCAGCAAGAGCTTTTCCGTTGTTATTCTTTCCCCTCAAGCCCCCCCCTTTATTTCCGCTTAGCCGCTAACGTGGTGGCGTTACCGGTCATTACTTTTCCACGTGGGTGTGTACCCAGGTTCCATTTTCATTTTTTCCCCACGAGCCACTTTGCACCTGCCTGCGCTTTACCTTCTCTCCTGAACTTTCCTAGCACCCACCCCTAAGACCCTCGGTTGATCTAAAACATATCCTGTCCCTCCTGGTAGCAATTTCGTTCGCGTCTTCTCTCTTTTCAGTTGACCCGATCTTTCTTTGTTCATGCGCCGAGTGTCTTAGCTTGATTTTTCCTAGATGTTGCAGCCTGTTCAATCGCGTGAGGTAGATGTAGCTGGGAGTCTGGCTTCCCTTGTCCTTCCCTTACCAATTTGGTTTCCTCGGGTTACTTGGCTTTATGACTTCCTGTCGGGTGCCGTGCGATATTTAAACCGGGAAGCTGGACTCTTTCGGATTTTTAGGCGGTATGAGCAGGTCTACGGTCGGATCTGCTCAGCGCTTCTTAGACCTAATCCGTCCACTTCGTATTTTATTTGAGAGTCTCCAAGCTTTCTATCGCTGCTGACATCAGCTGGTCCGACTTGTTTTATTTTTTTCCTCCCTTTTACCCTTCGTTGGGAGGGCCCGCTGGAGCAGGTATGCTCCGCTTTTTTTTGTTGCCCCTTTCGACGGGCTCCTTTGCCACTGAATCCTTTCCTCGTAGATGAATCATATTTGGCTATGTCCTAGTACAATCCTCTCGGTCTTCCAGCGAGATCCCCTCTTCGTCTCCTCAGTAAACAACCCCCCGGAGCTGTGTCCTGAGGTCCAGTCCCTCGGCGCCGCAAGTGGTCCGGCCAATTTTTCATCCTATGTTTAAGAACGTTACGAGAGTAGGCTCTGTTTTTTGCAAGGCCCTTTTTCCGTTAGAATCGGAGTGTGTATATGTACGCCTTTTCCGCAATCCTATCCCCCCTTTTCTTAACAGCGCTCTCCGGACTTGCTCTAGCACCCCCCCCGACCCCCCCCTCATCGGGTGAAGCAAGTAGGTACCTTCCCGGATTTCTTTCGGATTCTTCCCCGACTTTGCAGAACCTGTTCTTTCCCCCGCATCTCCCTGTGTCTTGCCGCCTTGCGTGACCGCGTTCACCAACTCTTCTCTGTTGGCGTCCGCCAATCTCTGAGGTTTGCTTCGCGTGCGGTTCGACCATTCTGTCTCGAGGAACTTCGTATCCTTACATCCCTGTACCCATTCCAGGCACCCCTTAGCACATCTTCTTTCGCTCGATCAGCCCGTGCGATTCAAAGTCCCTCGTTACGTTTTTTTTCTTTCGAACTTTTCCGGATTATCGGTCGTAGAGATGATTTTCTGCTCTGTTGGTTGTAGTAAACCCTCTTGGTATGTTTTGACGCTCAACGGGTAAAGCCCCCTCACTTGGGAGAAGATGAAGGTCTAGAAAACATTGACGTCTTCCCGTCTATTTCGGTCGACGCCGCATTGATAGACGTCCCAGAACGTCACCTCTTGGAGCCTTTAGGCTCAAGCTCGTAATTTTATCTTGTCATTGACTAGCCCGCCCCCTCCCGTAGTCCACCCCTTTCGATCCCCCCCTCCCCTTTGTCCCCATCCCTTCCTTGTTGGTTCTAGAGACAGACGTACTACGTTCGATGTCGCGGCATTCCCCCCCCCCCACCGATACACTTTGGCGTGTGCGTCCCGGTTTTAAGCCCCTTTTTCCCGCGGTGTCCTTGCTTTTCTCGCCCTTTCCCAATTTTTTGTATCTGACGTTGGCGTTATCACCTATTCTCCAAGGTGTTGGGACCTTTAGAACCCCCTTCGTCTTTCAACGATCGCACACCAGCCCGGAGTTCCCCCCGCTTTTTTCCCCATCCTACTTGTTACTCAGAGCTTAGGTATCAGGTTCCGTTCTACACCTCTCAGCTCCGTTTTCGGTTGAATCCATCCCCTTTATTCTTATATCCCTCAGTCCCATATGGTCAAATTTGGTCCCCTCCTTTCCTTTTCTATGGACTGTACGTCTCCCCCCGCCTTACCTCGTTTTAATCCGAGTGGCTCCCACCGGCATTTTTTTTCCGGAGACAACGGATATTGCGTTGCTCCCCACCCTTCTTTCCGGCCTGTGAAAGCGGGGAAAGTCCCTCTTGCTCCCCGGCAAGAGATTTTATTTAGCAACTTGGTCACTTTTTTCAGCACTCCTACGACCGTCCGGACTGTGACTGACTTTCTTGGCCATTTAAGTTTATTGGTTTTGGTTTTATCCGGCCTGAGCCTCCCCTTTTTACTAGTCCGGATGGTTTTTTTATCACGCCCCCCGCTAACCACCGCATCGGAGATCATCCGTGTTTGTTCCCCAAAGACCTTTCCTTCCCTCTCGTAGTTCCTTGTCGATGATTATTTGCCGCCCCATTTTGGCGAGGCTTTTTCGTAACGGCCGTTTCAGCCCTTTTTTTTTAGGTGCCCGGACCTGGTTGATCTCTTCGTCAAGACTCGTATTCTGTTTAGACTGATTTACCCCCTCTCTTCTCCCCGCTCGTCCTTCATCGATTCTTAACGGGAGCGCAATCTCCCTTCCATGAACCCCCTTCGTTGCAGTATTCTTCTAAATTTCTTTCCACGGCACCCTTAGTATGTCTCCTGATGGCGTTTGATAGCCCCAGGGATCGGCAGCTATTCCAACATCGCGATCGACGCTTGCGCCCTCGCCCCCCCAAGCCATCGGTGATCTTCCTGCTCCTCCTGTATTTTGCGCACTCTCCGCTCCCCTGGCGCACCGTGTCGACAGCTTTCTTGCTCCCTGTGAACATCTCAACACCCTATCCCGGCTTCCTTTTGCCTCCCGACTTCAAACTTGTAAGCCCATTTTTTTTTCCAGCCTGGCCCCGTCTCGCTCAACTCTCCATCTGCGTCCTTCTTGCGCTCTTCCCCCTCCCGGGCACAACCCTCTTCCTTTTTTTCGATACTCCTCTTTCCATGTCCCCAAGTCCCTGCCGCCCCGACTTATTCTCGGGTCTCCGCTAACGACCATTCTCCCAGTGTCCGTTTGTGATGCTCCCTGAAAGCGGCGGTGTCGGGTTTTCTAGTCCTTCCTCCGATTCCTTTTTCGAGGTTTTTCCCACTGGTCTTTTTTCTTCAAGTTCCTTTCCCCATTTCAGTGCCTCTCTCTGTCCTTTCCGAGCAACCGGGGAGCGTGCTGTCCTGACCTTCCCCGACCCCGCGTGCTGTTTCCCTCTCTTAACCCCGGCCCTTCTTGTAAGCTGTCTCCCTCTCGGACCTGATTCCGTTGCGGACCGTTCCAAATTTGACTGGCCAATCCCTTTCCTCGTGGTGTGATGACCCTCCGACCCGATCTTTACAATTAGTAAGTCCTCACTAAGCTCAACCCCCCCTACTGCTCTACGCCAAAAGACTACACGATCTTCCACCTAGTTCCGCTGTTCTTGCCTTTTTATCCTAAGCAAATCCTCCCAATCGGTTCAGTTCAGGACGTTGTCAACTGGTTTCTTTCGAGTGATCCGCATGTTTTTTTTGAGGGCTCCTTATGCGCTTCGCCTCTTTATTATCTATGTATCTCTCTCTTTCTTAAGCTACTGTTGTTGTTGTTGTCCCTTTCCCTTCTTCAAGAGAGTGCGTTTTTTTTTCGCCGTTCAGCTTTGTTGATTAGTCTAACCCTCTCCACCATTTGGCTGCACTTTTTCTGCACCGCTTTGAGGAGGGCTTTCTTGAGCCCCCATCGGAACGCAGTCCCCCCCTTTGTGTACAATTGTAGTCTGGTGGACTCTTTTTGCTTCGTTCTCTTAGTGACCGCCTTAGATTCTTTCCCTATAGCCCTTCGTCTCCAACAAGTTTTTTTCCCCCGGCTTGCAGCAATTCTTTTCAATCTTCTTTGACTTTTTTCCGCGAGCAGTCATCTTTTTCCCTATATGGCGTTTTCTCTGGTACCCCCCCTTCTTCAAGCTTTCGTTCTTCTTAAGCAGCTGAGGGGTGCCCTTTGCCAGTCTCAGTTCTGAAGTTGAATGTTACTACTCCCCCGGGACCTCATCCCGAACATTTGCCCTTGTTTTTGCATCCCGAGCCTACTTTCTGCGACCACACTCTACCTCTTCTTGATTGTTCCCGCACCCAGTAGCTCCACTGGATCCCTGAATTTTTTTTTGCATCTTCCTTTCTGGCCGGCTGGGTATTGTTTTTAATGATTTCTTGATTTCTTCTCTTATATCATCTTTCCTCGTCGTCATCTTTCGAGGCGTCCAGAGTCGTTATTTCCCCTTCCGGCAGGATGCCAGTTTTTTCTCGCATTGTTTATTGTTTGTTCCGCCCTTCCTATTTTTCCCATACTGTTCTGTCTCTCTTTTCGATGTCCCCTCTTCCGTGTCCTCTCTTGGATGTTTTGTCGCTGAGACCAGGGTTCTTCTTCTTGCTCCCTATACTCTCGTAAGTCCCCCGCTCCCCCTTGCTTTTCTGACGTGAGATTTTTGCCACCCCGCTTTCCTATCGTCCTTTTTGGAATCCCCATTCTTGCTTCTATTGGGGTCTCTCCCGACCACGTCGTCATTTCCTTGTCTTTCCCGTCCTTCATAGTCCGACTTCCATCTTTTGGGGTTTTTTCCTGTAGATTCCCTGGCACGTTCGATATTTTTTAGATAGGCCGACTGTGTCCCCTCAGTACGAGACCCCAGCATTCTCATGTGATGCCCTTTTTAATGTCGGAGATATATTTCCCAACAATTTGATTGAGTACGATCTCCTATGCGCGTTTTAGGGCACTTCCCCATATACTCGGCCCTTCATTTACTACGTACTCCTTTGCGGATGTTTTTGGACCCCGCACTTAAGGATCTCCTATTCGGGGTTGGTATCCTCTGACTGCCCCAAATACTATCTCTTTCCAACGCCTCTCTGCATTTGGCTCACTCTACCCACGCCCACTCTTTTCCGCTCCTAGGTCTTTACCCTTGCCCCTTCCTGGCCGTGCTTTCTTTTCCCCTACGTAGTCCGACCTGGTGACCCCCTCTCGCCCTCTCTCTCCTGTCGGTGCCCGGTCTTTTTCGATGTTGGGCAGCAATACTTTTTTCTTTCGAACTTTCTGATGTTATCCCCCACCTCGATCGTCTCGGTCATTTCCCTCGTTTACTGTCAAGAGACACATGCCCATCCTCCCACATTTGGGGACCTGCCCTCTTGGCCTTTTTGATCTACCTCATTGATGAAACTATCTTCCACCCCGCTTCGTTTATTCGCATGAGCCCATGATATCTGCGATTGGATCTTTCTATCTGGTTTTTAGTAAAAAGCCTTTGCTTCTTTTTCTCCGTCTCCTCGACTTTCTCAGATTCTTTCCGCACCGATCTTCCTCTCCTCCTTTTCGCGCCGCATGGTTCTCTCCGTTTACCCCCCCCTCCTAACAGAGGTGCGTTCATCCGTTTTCTCCCTCCGTCCAAAGTGGGAGGTCATGAGCTCGCCGCCATGCGTATCTAGAGAGGTGACTCCGTTGTTTTTTTTTCTAGATCTGCGTCCCAGGTAATGTGGCCCACGTCAGGAGAGGATTTCGAGACCCACTTTGGCGCCCGGCGGAGACTTGGAGTGACCGCATTTTCCCCCCCTCAAGTGGGACTTTTTAGTTCGCTCTGCCAAAGGCCGGCTCCCTCCTGGCTGACCTCTTCCAGTTTTTTTTGACGCGTCTACTTTTCTTTCCACTCTCTAACATTCCCCAGCGTGAGTGGGTTCCCCCTCTTCCCCCCTTTTAAGAACCCGGCTCTCTCGACTTTGCCCCTATAGTGAGTCTTCGTTTGATGCCGATTGTTCATCTTACTAGACGAACTGAGAGGCGCCTTACCTCTGACGCCCTGATTATGCGCTGAGTTTTTCCCACTGTCGTGCATCTCGATTATTGATTA